>Ga0208879_1000018_pt1 | contig 175267 bp, 190 predicted proteins | sample Knorr_S15_td_Bot_FD_185605 | JGI IMG/M metagenome (GOLD analysis project Ga0208879, IMG submission 185605) | Marine microbial communities from Southern Atlantic Ocean transect - Knorr_S15_td_Bottom_ad_5009_LV_A (SPAdes) (version 2) | ecosystem: Environmental > Aquatic > Marine > Oceanic...
CAACGTTAAGATGGCTGTAGAGCTACTTGCGCCGATCGCTATGGAAGAAGGTTTGAGATTCGCAATCAGAGAAGGCGGCCGTACAGTAGGTGCGGGTGTGGTATCGAAGATTACGGGTTAATTAGTTAGGTGAGAGCCGTTGATATCTTGTATAATCGACGGTTTTTTCGTTCCAGAAGTCATAAAAGGCAAACAGGCAAATGAGCAATCAAAATATCAGAATTAAATTAAAGGCATTCGATCATCGATTAATCGACAAATCGGCCATAGAGATTGTAGAAACAGCTAAGCGCACAGGCGCTAGCGTCAGAGGACCAATTCCTTTGCCTACAAAAAAAGAACGTTATACGGTATTGACTTCTCCGCATGTAAACAAAGATGCGAGAGACCAATACGAATTAAGAACTTACGTTAGATTGATGGACGTTATTAGTCCAACTGACAAAACAGTAGATGCATTGATGAAGTTAGATCTTGCAGCTGGTGTTGACGTCAAAATCAAACTGAACTAAAGAAATAAGACAGGATTAAGAAAATGGCAATTGGATTGGTAGGACAAAAAATAGGAATGACACGCATCATGACAGATGACGGACGTGCATCTGCAGTCAGTGTTATTAAAATTGAGCCTAATCGTGTAGTGCAAACGAAAACTACCGATACTGATGGCTATAGCGCTATCCAGCTTACAACTGGCGCCAAGGTAAACAAAAAAGGCGAAGCAAAAATTCGTCGTGTGACTAGTGCTATTAAAGGTCATTACGCGAAAGCTTCTCAAGAAATTGGCTTAGGTCTTTGGGAATCGAGAGTAGACGAAGCTGAGCTTGAAGGCTTGACTAGTATTGACGTATCAATGTTTGGCGCAGGTCATTACGTTGACGTTACAGGTCAATCTAAAGGTAAAGGTTTTCAAGGTGGTGTAAAGCGTCACAACTTTAGCATGCAAGATGCCACTCACGGTAACTCAGTTTCTCACCGTGCGATTGGTTCAACTGGCCAGTGTCAAGATCCAGGTCGTGTATTTAAAGGTAAGAAAATGGCAGGTCAAATGGGTAACGCTCAAGTGACTGAAGAATGCCTAGAAGTGATCAGAGTTGACTTTGATCGCAACGTACTACTTGTTAAGGGTGCTATTCCAGGCTCTAACAAGGGTTTTGTTAAAGTACGTTTGTCAGCAAAGAAGAACAAAGTAAACGCAGAAATTTCTAAGCAACTGTCTGAAGCAAAAAATGCAGCAGAAGTGCCAAGTGAAGAAGCGGAAGCAGAAGCTTAAATAGAGAATCAAACAAAGGTTTTGAGATGAAAGTAAAAGTATTAAACTTAAAAACAAATAAGTCAACTTCAAATGAAGTGTCTGATGCTGTTTTTGGCCGTGAGTACAACGAGTCATTGGTGCATCAAATTACAACGGCTTATATGTCGGGTGGTCGTCAAGGTTCTAAAGCACAAAAGAATCGTAGTGCAGTTAGTGGTGGCGGTAAAAAACCATGGAAGCAAAAAGGCACAGGCCGTGCTCGTGCGGGCACATCTCGTGGTCCTATCTGGACTGGCGGTGGTGTAACGTTTGCAGCACAACCTCGCGACTATTCGAAAAAAGTAAACAAGAAAATGTACAAAGGTGCAATTAGCTGTATCTTTTCTGAGCTTTTACGCACTGAGCGTTTGAAAGTTGTTTCAGAGTTTGATATTACTGATGCCAAAACTAAAAACATCACAGCTTTAATGACATCTCTTGGTGTTAAAGACGCATTGTTGATGACAGACGAGCTGGATGAGAACTTATATTTATCTGCTCGTAACTTATACCATGTTGGTGTTTGTGATACACAAAGTATCGATCCAGTTAGTTTGATCGGTTACGAAAACGTCGTTATCACCGAAGCAGCGTTAAAGAAAGTTGAGGCAATGCTATGAATCAAGAAAAAGTATTAAAAGTGTTATTAGGACCAGTTGTTTCAGAGAAGACAACAATGGGCTCTATCAATAACCAATACGTATTCAGAGTAACACCTGATAGTAATAAAAGAGAGATTCGCACAGCAGTTGAGACATTGTTTGGCGTAACAGTAGAGGCGGTAAATACGCTGAACGTTAAAGGTAAGAAAAAAATGCACAAAGGAAAACCCGGTCGTCGCGTTAATTGGAAAAAAGCAATCGTCAAAGTGTCTGAAGGTCAAATGATTGACGTAAGCGCTTCATAGAGAATTATTATGGCAGTAGTTATTAAAAGAAAACCAACCTCACCCGGCAGACGATTTGTTGTCAGTGTTGTTGATAAAGATTTGCATAAAGGCAAACCTTTCGCCGCTTTAACAGAAAGCAAAATCAGAATTAGTGGTCGTAACAACCGCGGTAAGATTACCGTTAGACATAGAGGTGGTGGCCACAAACAAAGATATCGTATTATCGACTTTAAACGTAATAAAGACGATATTCCAGCGAAAGTTGAGCGTTTAGAATACGATCCAAATCGTAGTGCAAACATTGCACTTGTGCTTTATGCAGATGGTGAAAGACGTTATATTATTGCACCAAAAGGTCTGAATGCAGGTGATGAAATCATTTCTGGTAACTCAGTAGCGATTCAAACAGGTAATACTTTGCCATTGAGCAACATTCCTTTAGGTAGTGTTATTCACTGTGTTGAATTGAAGCCTATGAAAGGTGCGCAGATCGCAAGAAGTGCAGGTACATCGGTGCAACTAATTGCTAAAGAAGGTACTTACGTCACACTTAGACTACGCTCTGGTGAAGTTCGTAAAGTATTGGCTGAGTGTCGTGCAACGATGGGTCAAGTTTCAAAATCTGAGCACAATTTAAGAAAATTAGGTAAAGCTGGTGCCACACGTTGGAGAGGTGTTAGACCAACAGTTCGTGGTGTTGTGATGAACCCAGTTGATCACCCGCATGGTGGTGGTGAAGGTAAGACCAGTGGTGGTAGACATCCGGTTTCTCCTTGGGGTACACCAACTAAAGGTTACAAAACTCGTAGTAATAAGCGTACTGATAAGTTAATCGTACGTCGCAGAAATTAAAGGTAAATTATGGCTAGATCACTAAGAAAAGGACCATTTGTAGACGAGCATTTAATCCAAAAGGTATTAAAGGCTCAAGAAATAAATGATAAGAAACCAATTAAAACTTGGTCACGTCGTTCAGTTATCGTTCCAGAGATGATTGGCTTAACGATTGCTGTTCACAATGGACGCGCGCATGTTCCGGTTTCAATTAACGAGAATATGATTGGTCATAAATTAGGCGAATTCGCCATAACACGTACATTTAAAGGTCACTCTGGTGACCGTAAATCGTAATTAGGTTTTGATGATGAAAGAAGTTAAAGCAATTCATAAGTACGCAAAAATTTCTCCTTTTAAGGCGAGATTGATTGCAGATCAGATTCGTAATAAGCCCGTTGATGAGGCTTTAAACATCTTGTCATTTAGCAACAAGAAAGCGGCTGTCTTAGTAAAGAAAATTCTAAGCTCTGCCATTTCTAATGCTGAACATAATGATGGTTTAGACATTGATGAATTAAAAGTAAGTAGTGTTTTCGTAAATGCAGGCTCTACGATGAAGAGAATTCGCCCTAGAGCAAAAGGTAGAGCGAATCGTATTTTAAAAAGAACTAGCCACATCACAGTTGGCGTAAGCGAGTAATTAGTATGGGTCAAAAAGTAAATCCAAAAGGTATTAGATTAGGAATCGTAAAAGATTGGGATTCTAAGTGGTATGCAAATAGCACAGATTATCCTAAGTTTCTATTATCTGACATTGAAGTAAGAGACTTCTTATTTAAAGAGTTAGCCTCTGCATCAGTTAGTCGAATTCAAATCGAACGTTTATCAAACACGGCAAAAGTGATTATTCACACAGCGCGTCCAGGTATCGTTATCGGTAAAAAAGGTGCAGACATCGAGCGCTTAAAGGCGATCGTCTCTGCCAAGATGGGCATTCCTGTTCATATTAGTATTGAAGAAATTAAAAAACCTGAACTTGACGCACGTCTCGTTGCAGAAAACATTGCACAGCAGCTTGAAAAGCGTGTGATGTACCGTCGCGCTGTTAAGCGTGTACTGGGTAATGCAACTCGTATAGGCGCACTCGGTATTAAGGTTATGGTAAGTGGTCGTTTGAACGGTGCTGAGATCGCACGTTCAGAGTGGTATCGTGAAGGTCGTGTTCCATTACACACTTTCCGTGCTGATGTTGATTACTGTTCATACCGTGCTAACACGCAATACGGTGTTATTGGTATTAAGGTATGGATTTTCAAAGGCGAAATTCTTGACCACAAAAAAGGCACAATCGAAGAAGTTGCCAAACGTGGTGCAGGCAAACAATTAGGCAAGAAGTAAAGGAATTTAGAAATGTTACAACCTAAACGTACAAAATTTAGAAAGGCCATGAAGGGTCGCAACCGCGGCTTGGCAACTGGCTGTAATGTGAGCTTTGGTGAGATTGGCTTACAAGCAACAGGCAGATGTCGTATGACTGCTAGACAAATTGAAGCTGCGCGTCGTGCAATGACACGTCATGTTAAGCGTCAAGGAAAAATTTGGATTCGTGTCTTCCCTGACAAGCCAATTACTAAAAAGCCATTAGAGGTACGAATGGGTAAAGGTAAGGGTTCTGTTGAATACTGGGTTGCACAAATTAAGCCAGGTCAAATGTTATTTGAAATGCAAGGTGTTGATGAAGATGTTGCAAGAGAGGCTTTCAAGCTTGCTGCAGCAAAACTTCCAGTTAGTACAACAATCATTAAACGGACGGTAATGTAATGGATGTTAAAGAATTAAGAGAGCAAGACGTTACTCAGTTAAACGAGACGTTGATAACATTATTAAAAGAGCATTTTGAATTGCGTATGAAGCATCGCTCTCAACAGCTAACTGATGCGACAAAGCTTGGCAAAACAAAAAGATCCATTGCCCAAATTAAAACAATTATTAACGAGAAGCAATCATGAGCGAGTCCAATTCTGTAGAAAGAGTACTAACAGGCACAGTAGTAAGTGCTAGCCGTGATAAGACAATTGCTGTCTTAATAGAGCGTAAAGTACGTCACCCAATTTACAAAAAGTACATTAAGCGCAGTACTAAAGTGCATGCTCATGATGAGAATAATGAGTGCGGTTTAGGCGACGTTGTACGCGTTTCTGAATCAAAGCCATTTTCAAAGACTAAGAATTGGGCTTTGTTGGAAATTGTAGAAAAATCAGAAAGTATTGATTAATTAATCGAATTGTAGAGAGAAGAAAATGATTCAAATGCAAACAAGAGTTCATGTTGCGGATAACAGCGGTGGTGTTAAGGCAATGTGTATCAAAGTTTTAGGCGGCTCTAAGCGTCGCTATGCCGGAATTGGCGATGTCATTAAGGTGAGCATTAAAGAAGCTTCACCCCGTGGCAAAGTTAAGAAAGGTGATGTTTACGATGCAGTAGTTGTTCGTACAGTACATGGTGTTCGTCGTCCAGACGGCTCTAAGATCCGTTTCGACACCAACGCTATCGTTTTGCTTAACTCGAAACTTGAGCCAATCGGCACACGTGTTTTTGGTCCGGTTACTCGTGAGCTAAGAACGTCGAAGTTTATGAAAATAGTTTCACTTGCTCCAGAGGTGCTGTAATGAACAAGATTAAACAAAATGACGAGGTGATTATTATTGCTGGTAAGGACAAAGGTTCTATTGGTACAGTGACAAAAGTCCTTGAGTCTAAAGTAATTGTAGAAGGTCTGAACCTTGCTAAAAAGCATGTTCGCCCCAACCCACAAGCCGGCGTAAAAGGCGGTATTGAGTCTATAGAGATGCCTTTAAGTATTTCTAATGTAGCAATCTACAATTCAGAAACACAAAAAGCGGATCGTGTTGGTGTTAGAACAAATACTGATGGCGTTAAAGAAAGATTTTTCAAGTCAAGCGGTGAAGCGCTAGCTTAATTTATTAAAAGATAGGTGAGAAGTGTCTAGATTACAAGAACAATACAAAAACGAGATTTTGCCAAAATTACAGGCTGACTTAGGGATGTCAAATCCAATGTCTGTCCCTAAAATTGTAAAAATTACCATTAATATGGGCCTTGGCTCAGCTTTGGGTGACAAGAAAGTACTTGAAAGCGCAATCGAAGAATTAGGTTTAATTTCTTCACAAAAGCCAATGACTTGTCTTGCGCGTAAATCAGTAGCGAGCTTCAAACTTAGAGAAGGTAACGCAATTGGTTGTAAAGTAACGTTGCGTAAAGAAAGAATGTACGAATTCCTTGACCGCTTAGTGAATATTGCTATTCCACGCATTAGGGACTTCCGTGGTTTAAACCCGAAATCATTTGATGGTCGTGGTAACTACAACATGGGTATCACAGAGCAAATCGTATTCCCAGAAATTGATTTCGAAAAAGTAACAAGAGTGCGTGGTATGGATATTGCTATCACTACGACTGCACAAAATGATGAAGATGCTAAGAAACTATTAGCGATGTTTAATTTCCCATTCAAGGATAAAGGATAACACGATGGCTAAAAAGTCTATGATACATAGAGACGTCAAACGCACAAAATTGGTAGCTAAATTCCAAGAAAAGCGTACTGCGTTAAAAAAAATAATTAAGAGTATTCACTCTTCTGATGAAGAGCGTTTTCAAGCAGTGATTAAATTACAAACACTGCCAAGAGACTCTTCACCGTCTCGTCAGCGTAGTCGCTGCGGACTGTCTGGTCGACCGCACGGTTTCTACCGTAAATTTGGTTTGGCCAAATCACAATTGAGGGAGCGCACCATGAATGGTGAAGTCCCTGGTTTATCTAAAGCAAGTTGGTAGGAGAAATAATATGAGTATGTCTGATCCCATTTCTGATATGTTGACACGCATCCGCAATGCGCATGCAGTTAAAAAGCCAACAGTATCTATGCCTGCGGCAAAATTAAAATCTGCTATTGCAACTGTATTACAAGATGAAGGGTATATTACTTCATTTGCTGTAGACGGTGACACTGCAGCAACCAAAACATTAACACTTACTTTAAAGTATTTTGATGATAAGCCTGTTATTGATTCATTGGCTAGAATTTCTAAACCAAGTCTACGTGTTTATGTTGGTAAAAACGACATTCCTAACGTTATGAATGGTTTGGGTATCGTTATTATTTCAACACCAAACGGCGTTATGACTGGCCAATCGGCTAAAGCTCAGAGCGTTGGTGGTGAAGTATTGTGCAGTATTTGTTAATAGGGAGATAAGTATGTCAAGAGTCGCAAAATCACCTATCACAATTCCTTCTGGTGTTGAAGTGTCGCAAAATGCTGACGTTTTAACGGTTAAAGGCAAGTTAGGTGAAATGAGCATGAGTGTTCATTCAAGTGTTGTTATTACTAATACTGATAACGTATTAACTTTTGCTACGGCAGAAGTGAGCAAAAAAGAAACCAAAGGCGCATGGGCTCAGGCAGGTACTGCTAGAGCAAATACAGCGAACTTTATTCAGGGTGTTTCTGAAGGCTGGGAAAAGAAATTAACACTGATTGGTGTTGGTTACCGTGCAAAATCAGCAGGCAAGGTTTTGAACCTTACTTTAGGTTTTTCACATCCGGTTAACTACACGTTACCTGAAGGCATTACAGCTGAGACACCTTCACAAACAGAAGTGATTGTTAAAGGTATCGACAAACAAAAAGTTGGACAAGCTGCTGCAGAAATTAGAGCGTTCCGTCCGCCAGAGCCTTACAAAGGTAAAGGTGTTCGCTACACTGACGAGCATGTTGTTCGTAAAGACGCTAAGAAGAAATAATTGATTAAGGGTATTTAGATGAAACTTTCTAAAAAACAAGCTCGCATAAGAAGAGCAACTAAATTTAGAGCGAAACATGCGGAGAGAGGTGTAGAGCGTTTATGCGTTTACAAATCTTCACAGCATATATATGCGCAGATTATTAGTGGTTGCGGCACGAAGACATTGGCTTCTGCTTCTACCATTACTGCTAAGATGAAAAATGGTGGCAATGTTGAAGCGGCTACTAAAATTGGTAATTTAATTGCAAAGGCAGCTTTGGAAGCTAAAGTTACTAAAGTTGCGTTTGATCGTTCAGGTTTTAAATATCATGGTCGCGTTAAAGCCCTTGCTGATGCAGCAAGAGATGGCGGACTAGATTTTTAATAAATAGTATTTATACAGGTTTATACAATGGCTGATAATAATAGAAAAAATTATAACGAAGAAAGCGAATTCATTGAAAAATTGGTGAACATTCGTCGTGTTGTTAAAGTAGTAAAGGGCGGTCGAATCTTCGGTTTTTCTGCTTTAGTTGTTGTGGGTGACGGTAACGGTAAAATTGGTTACGGCACTGGTAAAGCACGTGAAGTGCCTGCCGCAATTCAAAAAGCAATGGACAAAGCAAGAAAGACTATGAAGTCTGTCCCTCTTGTTAATGGTACGCTTCATTACCCAATCACTTCGTGTGTTGGCGCTGCTAAAGTTTATATGCAACCAGCTTCGGCTGGTACTGGTGTTATTGCTGGCGGACCAATGCGTAGTGTTTTGGAAGCTGTTGGTGTACACGACATCCTGGCTAAATGCAATGGCACACGTAACCCAATCAGTGTTGTGAGAGCAACGATTGAGGGTCTTACTGGCATGTCATCACCTGCAAGTATTGCCGCTAAGCGTGGCAAAACTGTAGAACAAATTACTGGGGAAGCATAATGGCTGAAGAAAAAGTAGAGAACAAAGCAGCGCCAAAAAAAGCAACTGCAATCAAAGCTCCTGCTAAAAAAGCTACACCTAAGAAAGCAACAGTACGCGTAACGTTAGTAAAAAGTTTTCATGGTCGCCTTCCTAGGCATCGTGCAACAGTGACTGGTCTTGGCTTAAAGCGCATCAATCACACAGTAGAATTAGAAGACACACCATGCATTAGAGGCATGATCAACAAAGTGTCGTACTTGTTAAAAGTAGAGGATTAGAGAATGAATCTTAATACATTAAGGCCTGCAGAAGGCGAGAAAACCTCAAGAAAACGTGTCGGTCGCGGCATCGGTTCTGGTATGGGTAAAACTTGTGGCCGTGGTCACAAAGGTCAGAAGTCTCGTTCTGGTGGTTCTACTAAAATCGGTTTTGAAGGCGGTCAGATGCCCCTACAAAGAAGATTACCTAAAGTTGGTTTTACTTCACGCGTTTCAAGAATCACTTCGCAAGTTACTTTGTCACAATTAGATAAACTTAGCGAAACTGATATCAATATTGATGTTTTGAAGCAACACAACCTAGTAACTAAGAACATCTTAAGAGTTAAAGTGATGTTGTCTGGTGAAATAAATCGTACGATTAACATCAGCGGTATCAGGGCAACTAAGGGCGCGAAAGCGGCCATTGAAGCAGCTAAAGGAACTATTAGCGAGTAATGAAATGAGCCAATTGCCATTAGGACTTAGTAATGATCTATGGAAACGCATCCTCTACTTATTGGGTGCGTTAATCGTTTTCAGACTTGGAACACATATTGTGATTCCATTTATCTCGCAAGACGCATTAGCCTCACTAGTCGAAGACAATAGAACAGGTATCCTGGGTATGATGAACATGTTCTCGGGTGGTGCTTTAGAGCGCTTGTCTATCTTTACTTTAGGCATCATGCCGTATATCTCTTCATCCATCATCATGAATTTGATGACTTCTGTTGTTCCACATTTTGAGCAACTGAAAAAAGAAGGTGATCGCGGTCGTCGCAAGATTACGCAGTACACTCGTATGGGTACAGTTTTACTGGCAGTTTTCCAGTCATACGGTATTTCAATTGCCCTGCAGTCTCAATCGGGCGGTGGTTTTGACTTGGTAACCAATCCAGGTCTAACATTCAGCTTCGTTACTGTAGTGACGTTAACAACAGGCACATTGTTTTTGATGTGGCTTGGTGAGCAAATTAGTGAAAAAGGTATTGGTAACGGTATCTCAATGATTATTTTCGCGGGCATTGTTGCTGGCTTGCCGGTTTCTTTTGGCAATACATTAGGTATGGTTGGCACGGGTGAATTAACCGTCTTTGCGGTTGTCGTTATCCTACTTATGGCGGTTCTTGTGATGGCATTCGTGGTCTTTATAGAAAGAGGACAGCGACGTATTACTGTGAATTACGCCAAGCGTCAGCAAGGTCGTAAAACGACGGCCGGACAGAGTTCTTACTTGCCATTGAAAATCAATATGGCCGGCGTGATTCCTGCAATTTTTGCATCAAGCATTATTCTCTTTCCAACCACTATGGCCGGTTGGGCCGGACAGGCAGATGGCATGGGCTGGTTGAAAGATATATCTGCTGCAATATCGCCAGGACAGCCTTTGTATATTGCTTTTTATGGCTCAGCGATTGTGTTCTTTACATTCTTCTATACTGCATTAACATTTGACGCCAAAGATACGGCTGATAACCTGCGCAAATCTGGTGGTTTTATTCCAGGCATTCGCCCGGGTGCGCAATCGGCAGAATACATTGACAGCGTAACCTCAAGATTAACAGCAGTTGGCGCCGCCTATATTACGGCAGTTTGTTTATTGCCTGAATTTCTAATTTTGTACTGGAATGTGCCTTTCTATTTCGGCGGTACCAGTCTTTTAATCATCGTTGTTGTGGTGATGGATTTTATCGCGCAAGCGCAATCTCATATGATGTCAAATCAATATGAAGGCCTTATGCGCAAAGCAAACTTAAAGTAAGGAAATATTATGAAAGTAAGAGCATCAGTTAAGAGAATGTGTAAAGAATGTAAAATAATCAAGCGTCACGGTGTCGTTCGTGTGATTTGTAAAGAGCCTCGTCACAAACAGAGACAAGGATAATTACATTGACAACGATTGATCAACAACGTAAAATTGCACGTTTTTTTCAGTTTAAAAAATTGAGTGAAATTAATCACTTAATAATTGTATTTAAAGGGATATAGGTAGAGTTTATGGCACGTATTGCGGGAATCAACATTCCAACACATAAGCATATTGTAATTGGCCTTCAGTCAATTTTCGGTATTGGCGAAACAAGAGCAAAGAAGATTTGCGAAACACTTAAGTTGGATCCAACCACTAAGGTTTCTGCATTGACAGAAGGTGAATTGGAAGAGATTCGTAGTGTGCTTTCACAATTTCAGGTTGAAGGTGAGTTGCGTCGTGAAGTAGCAATGAACATTAAGCGCTTGAGAGACTTAGGTTGCTACCGTGGTATTCGCCACAGAAAATCACTGCCTTTGCGCGGTCAAAGAACTAAAACCAACGCTAGAACTCGTAAGGGTCCTCGTCGTTTAATTAAATAATTAGGACAGATAGTTATGGCTAAGGCACAAACAACTAAGAAGAAGTCTAAGAAGATTGTTTCTGACGGTATCGCGCACATTCACGCGACGTTTAACAACACAATTGTGATGATCACTGATCGTCATGGTAATGCACTTTGTTGGGCAACTTCAGGTGGCTCAGGTTTTAGAGGTTCAAGAAAATCAACACCTTTCGCTGCACAAGTTGCTGCTGGAAGTTGTGGTGAGAAAGCTCAAGCAATGGGCATGAAAAATATTGAAGTTCGTGTTAAAGGTCCTGGTCCAGGTAGAGATTCAGCGATTCGTGGTTTGAACGCACAGGGTTTGAAAATTCAATTAATTACAGATGTGACGCCAATTCCACACAATGGCTGTCGTCCTTCTAAGAAACGTAGAGTTTAAGGATAAATTATGGCAAGATATACGGGTCCTACATGTAAGTTAGCACGTCGTGAAGGCGTTGACTTAGAGCTTAAGAGTGGCGTTAGATCGCTTGATTCAAAGTGTAAATTAACACAGCTTCCTGGCATGCACGGTGCAACTGCACGTCGTCAGAAAACTACTGAGTACGGTTTGCAATTGCGTGAAAAGCAAAAAGTTAAACGTATTTACGGCCTCCTTGAGAAGCAGTTCCGTCTTTACTACAAAAAAGCAAGCTCAAAGAAAGGTTCAACTGGTGAAAACCTATTGTCATACCTTGAATGTCGTCTTGACAACGTGGTGTACCGCATGGGTTTCGCTGCTACGCGTGCTGAAGCTAGGCAATTGGTTTCACACAAGTCAATCAAAGTTAACGGTGCATTAGTGAATATCCCTTCTTACCAAGTTAGCGCTAATGACGAAATCTCAATAAGAGAAAAAGCTAAAAAACAAACTCGCATCCAACTAGCTCTTGAGCTATCTGGGCAACACGGTGTTGCCGAATGGGTTGATGTTGACAACAAAGCGTTAAAAGGTGTTTTCAAGAATGTTCCTGCACGTGATGATCTTTCATCCGATATCGCAGAGCATTTAATCGTCGAATTGTATTCTAAATAGGAATTAAGTATGCAAGGTAGTTCAAGAGATTTTTTAAAGCCAAAATTAATCGGTTCATCTGAATTGAGTAAAAATGAATATCGTGTTGTTCTTGAGCCGCTTGAGCGTGGTTTTGGACACACATTAGGCAACGCTATTAGAAGAACATTATTGTCTTCTATGGTGGGTTCTGCTGTTACTGAAGTTGCCATTGATGGCGTTATGCACGAATACTCTTCAATTGAAGGTGTTCAGGAAGACGTTCTCGATATTCTTCTTAACCTCAAAGAAGCTGCAGTATCGCTTAACGCGACTGATAGCGCAACGGTTGTTATTGAGAAGACTGGCCCATGTGACCTGACTGTTGCTGACATTGAAGCAAACGCTTCAGACGTCAGTGTTTTCAATCCTGAAAAAGTTATTGCCACGGTTAATGCTGGTGGAAAAATTAGAATTACTTTACAGATTGGCACAGGCACAGGTTACGACGTTGCTGCTGCTCGTGAAATCGAGACGGAAACAATCGGTAGCATGCAACTAGACGCAAGTTTTTCACCTATTAAGCGAGTTAGCTTTACTGTGGAATCAGCGCGTGTTGATCAAAAAGTAAACTTAGACAGATTAAACATCATCATTGAGACAAACGGTTCTGTAAGTGCAGAAGAAGCAGTTAAACGTTCTGCGACTATTTTGCAAGACCAGCTTTCTTCTTTTGTTGAGCTTGAGCCTGTTGAAGAAGAAGAGCCACAACCAACTTCTGACGACTTCCCGCCAATGTATTTATCTGCGGTAGACGAGTTAGAGTTAACTGTGCGTTCAGCAAACTGCTTGAAAGCCGAGCAAATTTATTACATCGGTGACTTGATTCAAAAATCTGAGCCAGATTTATTGAGAACACCAAACTTAGGTCGTAAATCACTTAACGAAATTAAAGAAGTATTAACTGAAAAAGGATTGGAGCTCGGTACACAAATCGAGAACTGGCCGCCAGTTGATCTTATGAGTGAATAAGACATAGGACATAGGATAAAGAAATGAGACATAGAAAGTCAGGTAGACAACTAAACCGTAATTCATCGCACCGTAAAGCGATGTTCAAGAACATGGCGAACTCGCTGTTCTTGCATGAAACTATTAGAACAACATTGCCTAAGGCGAAAGAACTTCGTCGTGTGGTTGAGCCATTAATCACTAAAGCAAAGACTGATAGTGTTGCAAACCGTCGTAATGCATTCGCAAGATTGCGTGATGCCGCCATGGTTGCAAAGTTATTTACTCAGCTTGGTCCATTTTATAAAGATCGTCCTGGTGGTTACATCCGTATCCTTAAGGCGGGTTTCCGTACGGGCGATAAAGCTCCTATGGCTATAGTACAATTGGTTGATTTTGATAGCAGCGAAGAAGCTACTGTTGATGCAACAACAGAATCATAAAGGATATATCGTATGCCATCAATTAAAGTAAGAGAGAACGAACCATTCGATATCGCACTACGTCGTTTCCGTCGTTCATGCGACAAAGCTGGTGTTATTACTGACGCTAGAAAGAAAGAATTTTACGAAAAGCCTACATGGGTTAACAAGCGAATGAAAGCCGCTGCGGTTAAAAGAACGCACAAAGAAATGTCTAAGAATCGCATCCATCGCAAAAGAATGTACTAAAAAAAATACTGGTAATACTCATTCAGTATCAACCAATTATTTTTTTATAAGCCCTGATTAATCGGGGCTTATTATTAATTAAATCAACAATAAAAAACACTATGTCCGAGCTAAAACACCGTATTACTGACGATATGAAGTCAGCAATGAGAGCGAAAGACAAGCAAGCCCTCAAAGCAGTTCGTATGATTATTGGGGCAATCAAACAAAGAGAAATTGACGAGCGCATCGAGTTGGATGATGCACAAGTGTTGGCTGTTATCCAAAAAATGGTTAAACAACGCAAAGACTCAATCACACAATTCACCGACGGCGGTCGTCTTGACCTCGTTGAAGTTGAAGAAGCCGAACTTGTAATTATCAACAACTACATGCCAGAGCAGTTGAGTGACGCTGAGGTTGCTAGTGCTGTCGACAAGGCTATTGCCGATTCTGGCGCTGATTCAATGAAAGACATGGGTAAGCTTATGGGCATGCTTAAAGGTCAATTAGAAGGCAAAGCTGACATGGGTCTTGTTTCTCAACTGATTAAATCAAAACTGTCTTAATCCTCAAACTGTATTTGGCTGTTTCTAGTCAAAAATATCAATTATTTCGATATAAACCCTTAAAAAACAACTAATTTATCAAGTAAATTAGTAAGATATTGGATTTTGTGTGTATTTATCGTCTTAAATAGCCTGTATTTCGTTCAAACAGTGTTTATATGTCATTTATAGCTGTTTATTTGTGTTTTATAGACAATAATAGAACATCTATGATGTGTTACCATTGATAGCCATTTGCTAAATTTTAGCGGATATTGAGTAAAGTTAATCCGTTTATGGGTGCTTATTCCATTATCATTAGATCTGGGTTTTCTTCCATTAACAACAAGAAATCATCCAGATCCATCATCAGTGAGGCAGGGTCTTGCAGCACCTGCTCTCCAATTAACATCAAGGAGAGTTCTGGTACGAATGAGATAATCATCAGCACCACCAACATCATGCCGACAAAAGGCACAACCGATCGAGCAACATCTGAGAATTTTTCCTTTAATGCTGTCATCGCGACAACGAGATTAAATCCTACCGGTGGCGTTAGCAAGCCAATCTCAAGGTTAATCACCATAATAATACCTAGGTGTATAGGATCAATGCCATAAATTCGAGCAAGTGGTAGGATAATCGGCGCCATAATTAAAATAGCGGCATTAATTTCCATTAAAGTGCCCACTAGTAGCAATATTACATTTAACCCTAGTAGAAAATACACCTTAGAATCAATATTTGCCTTCATCCAATCGCTTAATAATTGTGGTGCTTGCTCAAGGACTAGTAAATCATTCAGGCACATTGCTATTGCAATAATTGGTGCCAGGGTTCCTACCAACTGACTTGTGTCAATCGCCATTTTTTTCAACTGCGGCATCTTAATCTCTCTATAGATTAGCAGCTCAATAACTACGGCATAACTTAGAGCGACTGCCGCCGACTCGGTTGCGGTAAAGTATCCTGAATAAATACCTCCCAGCAGAATAACAGGCATTAATAAAGACCAAATACCATCCTTTACTGCATTGAAAAATTCTCCAGGGTTAAAGGGGTATCTAGGCAGTTTGCGATTCTTAAACAGCGAGTAACCTAGTAATGCTGCTGTTAGTAGTAGTCCTGGAATAAGGCCGGCTAAAAATAAATCTGTGATCGATGTTTGGGTGCTAATACCATAAATAATCAATGGAATCGATGGTGGAATAATAACGCCCAAAGTGCCGGCACTGGTAATGGCACCAAGTGAGTATTGTTGAGAGTAGCCTTCTTTTCTAAGTGCTGGATAGAGGATGGTTCCAACCGCCAATAGAGTAACCATCGATGAGCCGGAGATTGCGGCAAAAAAGGCACAGGATAAAATACATGCAGCGCCAAGGCCGCCTGGCCAAGCACAAGTTGCTGCGCGCATAATATTGATGAGGCGAACAGAGATGGCGCCATGGGTCATGATTGCACCACAAAGGATAAACAGTGGTATTGAGAGTAGCACTTCATGGTTGAGTGCTCGCCACATGTGTTCGACCATGAAGTACAGTCGTTCTTCGCTGTACAGTAGGATGATCGATGAAACAAGGACGACCAGAATGGTAATAATATTTTGTCGTAGCACCAATAATAGCAACACCAAGCCTAATAGATATATAGAGGTCATGCATCGCCTCCAGCTTCAGCGGGCTTTAAATCGGGTCGGATAAAAAATACGGCGTAGCGAAATGAGGTAGAGAAAAAGCCGTAGACCATTACCCAGCGAACCATCCACTCTGAGACGCCGATGGTGGCTATCTTCCAGCCAGATTCACTTGACCATACTGGCCCTCTAATATGCATGGCGTACCATTCCGGATGGTTAAAATTATTTTGTAACATTTGAAAGGCCACACCGGCCATAAATAAAAATAAAATGGCGGCCAATAAATCGCTAAAACGCTCAATAAAAAGGCGCCATGAAGCAGGCGCCCAGTTATCGGCAAATCTCGGTCGCAAGTGTTTGTTTTGCCCAGCTGCCATGGCCATACCAACATAGGCGACAGTAATAACCAAATACACTGCTATTTTTTGAATGCCGAAAATAGATTCGTTAAAAAACTCTCTGGCTGCCACATCGACAATAATCGCTAGAGCAACAAGAATGTAGCATACTGAAGCGACAAAAGCCTCAATATTAAACAAACGTTGCATGAAAACAGCCATAAGAGTTTCTTATTTAATAGTTATTGAAACGTTAATGAAGCACGACATTGATCACGTGCTGCAAGAACTTCTGGCCATAGAGTTGCTGCATCGCCACCCATGTCTTCAACCATAGGGCCATACATGTCTTGTACCGCAGTTCTAAACGCACCGTGCTGCTCATCCGTTAACTCATACACTTGGATACCTGCTGCTTTAGCCTGGCCTAGCAAGTAAGCCGCCATGCCGCGAACACCAGCACGTAAATTTTGCTGTGGCTGCAATGAGTTCGTAATTGCCGCTTGATGGTCTGCACTTAAGCTATTCCACAAGTCAAGATTCATTAGAATCGCACCAGCGTCGTGTGAATCACGAGTTAGAGTGAAATGCGGAGCAAGCTTCATAAAGCCCATAGCTACGTAAGGAATGGTTTGCATAGAAGCACCTTGAATCAGCCCTGTTTGTAGTGCTGATGCCATTTCCATAAATGGAACATAAATACCATCATTACCTAAAGCCTCCCAGTAGCTTCGCCCAGCTGGCGAGGCTGAAACACGCATCTTAAGCGCGTTTGCATCTTCTGGAGTGAGTATTTTTGATTGAGCCATCATATGTGTATAACCAATCTCATTCCATTGAATTAACTTAAGATTTGCTTTTTCTACCAAAGGTGAGAAAACATCAATCAAGTAATTATCGTAAGTACAGTCGACTTCCGCATAAGAATCGAATAGATATGGCGCAGTTGCCAAAGCCATTTCCGGCACCAGTGACGAAAGGCCGGCTGTTGAGAATGCACCAATATCAAGCGTGCCTTCTGACAGCTCTCTTAGAGTGGCCTCTTCATTTCCTAATTGACCACCGTTGTACATAGTGATGTCAATAGCGCCATCAGTGTTTTCAAACAAGGCATCACGAAATGCCTGACCGTGGCTCACCCAAGGTGTTCCCGGTGGGGCAATGGACGCATAGCGCCATTGATGTTTCATACCATCATCTGCTTGTACAGTGCTAGCAGCCATTAGGCCTGTACTGATTATAGCAGTGGAAAAAATCGTAGTAATTTTGTTCATTTTTAACTCTCCTTAGTTGTTGTTTTTGTTTTTCTTTATTTCTTACTTCTTTCTTTCTTTCTTTTCTTAACCCACTTTTTTGTTACTTCTTTCTCATTATATTCCGTTTTTAAAAAACAATATAACTAGATATATAATAGTTTATTATGATATAGAAGTCCTTCATATTTCATCTGAACAAGCTCTACTGAACAATTATAGGTTATCCATTTTTAACTGTAATTAACATATTATTGTAAAAAATTAACACTTTATCATATGCCCATTTGCATAGCGAATACATAACTTAGCCTCAAGACGAGCTCACATTTTTGCTTAAAGCAGGCGCACAACCTTCAAAAAAAAGTCCCCACTTTAAGCCTAGAAATCCGACCTTCGGGCCCCAGAAATGGCGTGATTGGTCAGCTTGTGCTTAACCATTTTGCGCATGGTTGTGCAAGGTAGCTGGGGAATAAATTCAAGGTAGTGTAGATTCTTAAAAGCTGCCAATTTTCATGATAATCGCTCCTGTCGTTCCCTGTGCTTCTTGCTGCTTGTTGTTTAAAACAACAAAAATGCCCACCTCTTCTTGGCACAGAGTGTAAGGCACACTGACAATTTCTACTTCAGTAACCAATGGATTATATTAGTGCAGACTCCACTTCATGAGCAGAAATGTTTTCCTCCGAGTGCTTAATCATCTCTTTTATTTCTCCGCTAATGTAGAAATAACCATCATCAATATGAGCGATCACTCTGTGGAGCCAGCCAATAAAAACTTTGTGCTTTACATCTGGGCGCTGGTAGTAGTCCAAAAGCATGCATGTTTGCTTAATTCATAATCCCAGTTCTATTGGCAGATGTCTAGTGATGATAAATATTGCGAGCCACTGTCAATATTTTGTTAAAACTGGGGGATTGGCACACTAAACCTGTATTACCGGCATCACAATCATATCGCCCACTCCTTCAGCGTAAAAGCATAACACTAGTAGTTTTATCTTGACGTTAATTGGTTTGTTGGTTTGATAATCGTTTTCTTTTTATATTGTTTAGGTGTTTGTTTGGTTTGATTAGTAAACCAGCGAATAAATGCTGAAGGCTCTGTATAGCCTAGCGAATAAGCCGCCCTTTTAGAAGAGTAGTTATCACTCAGCATTGACTTCGCTTTTTTGAGTTTGAAGTTATTTAAACTTTGACGAAAGGTTGTTTGATGTCTGGCAAGTGCTCTTCGTAGAGTGTTTTCACTGTGGCCTAAAAGATTGGAGACCTCGTTGATGTTGATATTGCTATAGTGGTTTTCATAGTTATTGAAAATGGATTCAAGCCTATTAACAATATTACCCTCACTGGCTTGTTGGGCAATTTTTTCTTTTGCCATAATTTCGAGCAAATTCACCAGCTTTGAGTTGGCGGTTGGATTTGTTTTTAGTGAAACCTCATTCGTTAGTACAATCGAGGTGTGATTGCTTTCAAAGGCAATGGGGCAGTAAAAAAGTGAACGAATAATGCTAAGATCTTGAGTTGTCTTTATTTTTGTTGTCAATCTTTTAATGGGGTGGTGCATCGATTGGATAAAAGTAGCAAAAACAGACAAACACAGGTTTTCGTATAAATTAGAGTGCTCAATAAGTGCATCGGCAACAAAGTGGATTTCAACAGTATCTGTTTTTTGAACAAGGCTAAGGTTTATCCCTTCTAGTTCAAGATTGATATAGGATTGAAGCAATTGAAAACTCTCTATTAAATTAGGAGAATACAAGGAAATCATTCCTAGAATCTCTGAATAATTTGGCCGAATTTGTGCCATTCGAGCGTAATTGAGAGATATCAATTCACTTTTAAACACGTTCTCCGCCTCAATGAAAAAATGTAAGAACAAATCAAGTGGCAGGGTTAGATTGTGATTAGCTAAAATGGTTGGAGAGATGCCAATTCTTTGACAGATTTCATTCACCTCTTCAGGATAGAGATACTGTAAACGAGAGATTGATCGCCAAACGGTGCTATGAATATTCATCTGTTATTGTTATTAATAAAGTGTTAATTATTAGTAATATTATGTTAATTATATACTGACAGTGAAAAGCTATAATTTTTTTCATAGCGGGATGAGAGTTCCTCGCAAACAGTTACAAGGATTGATTAGGAGATAGAAATGACCTTCACGGGCGATAAGTTGTACCAAAATTTACTTAAACCTCTTAAAGTTGGCAACCTTTCGATTAAAAATCGGGTGCTGATGGGGTCCATGCATACTGGTATGGAAGATGAGCGAAATGGCTTTGCCGGCATGGCGGCTTTCTATGCTGCCCGCGCTCGGGGAGGTGTTGGAATTATCGTTACGGGCGGTTTCGCTCCTAACAGAGCTGGCTGGGTAAAGCCTTTTGCGGAAAAATTATCAAATCGAAAAGAGGCAAAAAAACATCACCTTATAACAGGCGCTGTACACGCCGAGGGCGGCCTGATATGTATGCAAATTCTGCATGTGGGGCGATACGGTTATCACCCATTTACTGTATCTGCTTCAGCGATTAAATCTCCCATTACTCCGTTTAAGCCAAGAGCATTATCAAATCGAGGTGTTCTTAGCACAATTAAGGATTTTGTAAAATGCGCCACTTTAGCTCAGGAGGCGGGTTACGACGGTGTTGAAATTATGGGCTCAGAAGGGTATTTAATCAATCAGTTTATTTCAACACACACCAATAAACGCACAGATGAATGGGGCGGTAGCTATGAGAATCGCATTCGTTTAGCCTTGGAAATTGTGCGTCAAACACGTGCAGCTGTTGGCCCAGATTTCATTCTTATTTTTAGACTTTCAATGCTTGATTTGATCGAAAAAGGCAGTACTTGGGAAGAAGTTGTGTTGTTGGCTAAAGCACTTGAAAATGCTGGCGTGAGCATGATTAGCACCGGTATTGGTTGGCATGAGGCACGCATTCCAACCATTGCTGCAATGGTGCCCAGGGCGAGTTTTACTTGGGTTACGAAAAAATTGCGCGAAGAGGTCTCGGTGCCGTTGATTACCTGTAATCGAATAAATACACCAGAAATTGCTGAGGAGGTCTTGTCTCGGGGTGATGCAGATATGGTGTCGATAGCACGACCATTTTTGGCCGACCCTGAATTCGTTAATAAGGCGAGGGATGGACGGGCAGATGAAATTAATACTTGTATTGGCTGTAATCAGGCTTGTTTGGATCACGTGTTTGAAGGAAAGCGCTGTAGTTGCTTGGTTAATCCTCAGGCATGTCATGAGTTGGATTTAGTCTATCAAAAAACATTAAACAAAAAACGAGTGGCTGTGGTTGGTGCTGGTCCAGCGGGTTTGGCTTGTGCAACAGTGGCTGCAGAGTGCGGGCACGAAGTAATTTTATATGAGACAGCACATGAGATTGGTGGTCAGTTCAACATGGCTAAATTGGTGCCTGGCAAAGAAGAGTTTTATGAAACGCTGCGCTATTATAAAAAACGGTTAGAAGTGCTCAATGTTGATCTTCGACTTGGAGAGCAAGCCAATCTGGATAAAATTAAAGCAGAAAATTTTGACGAAGTAGTTATTGCAGCAGGTATTTTACCAAGAGAGCCGGGAATTGCCGGCCAAGATCATCCAAGTGTGCTGACTTATATTGATGTTTTGAGAGGAAACAAGTCAGTAGGTGAGCGAGTGGCGGTGATTGGTGCTGGCGGTATTGGTTTTGATATTTGCGAGTTTTTATCCCATGATGACGATCAATCAAGTGTTGATATTAACGCTTTTTTGGAGAAATGGGGTATTGATGGCAAGCATGAAACAAGGGGCGGTGTTGCAGGTGTTGAATCCAAGATTGCTACTTCATCGCGCCAGATAACTATGCTGCAACGTAAAAAGACACGTCTGGGGGCAGGCTTAGGAAAAACCACTGGTTGGATTCATCGCACCAGTCTAAGAGCAAAAAATATCACAATGGTGGCTGGTGCTCAATATGGAAAAATTGATGATGACGGTTTACATTACTCGCTAGACGGAGCTACTCATGTGCTGGCGGTTGATACGATAGTACTGTGTACCGGTCAGCTGCCGCTTCGTGATTTACATGTCGAATTAGAAAAAAATGGAATTTCTTCGCATTTAATTGGTGGTGCCGACGTTGCGGTTGAGCTTGATGCAAAACGAGCAATAAATCAAGGCTCGCGATTAGCGGCCTCGCTTTAACTTTAAATAAGAGGACCTAATATGAAAATTAATACAATTGAAAGATGGCACCGCATTCTTGAAACTACAAATTTGGAGGGCCTAAGTGACTTGCTGGCAGATGATGCTGTTTTTCATTCGCCAGTCATGCATACACCTCAAGTAGGTAAGGCGTTAGTGCAGCAGTATTTGGGCGCGGCTTTTCTTATGTTTAATCAATATCCCTTTAAATATGTACGCGAGATAATCAGTGGCAATGAAGCGGTGCTTGAGTTCGAAGTCGAAATGAATGGCTTGTATGTTAATGGCGTTGACATTATCACTTGGAATGATGACGGTCAGATTACCGACTTTAAAGTTATGTTACGACCGCTTAAGGCTATCCATCTAGTACAAGAGAAAATGTTAGCGCAGCTGCAGGCAAAGTGAGGTCGAAGAGTGTGGATATGTTTGATTTATAATGCGCTCGAACGGTAGCCAGTACAGTGCATGCTTAGCTGATAACGCAAAAATTCATTATTGAAATGTGTGTGTGATAAAGTGTTAATTTATTGTAATATTATGTTAATTATAGTTTGAAGATGGATGACTATAATTTTTATTAGAGCTTGCTCCATCAACTATCAAGGCAAACACCAATGACCGAATATTTAAATTATGTAATTCAACATCCATGCTTAACGTTAATTGCAGTTTTTGCACTGACTTTATTATTATTGGCTAAAACTCAAACAAAGCTTTCATACCTTTGGCTTTTGAACGTGATTTTTGTTGTGCCTCTCGCTCTTGAAACAGGGTTGTTGAGTATTCAAATATTGATGGGTATTGTGTTGTTCTTGGGTATTTTTATTGTTCCAGGTATCAGAAAACTATTATTTACCAAGCCGTTATTTAGGTTAATGCGTAAAGCGCTGCCGCCAATTGGTGAAACAGAAAGGATAGCCTTAGAAGCGGGCGATGTTTGGTGGGATGCTGAGCTTTTTCAAGGAAACCCTAATTGGAGTGAGTTGTCCAATCTTAAAGCCGTCGAACTGACGGAAGAAGAACAAAGCTTTATTGATAACGAAGTGAAAACATTGTGCTCTATGGTTAACTCATACGAGCTTTCAACTGAGAATGACTTGCCGAAAGAAGTTTGGCAATACATTGCTGATAATGGCTTTTGGGCAATCAATATTTCTAAAAAATATGGTGGTAAAGGCTTCTCACATTACGCCCATGCGATGATCGTTGGCCAAGTCGCCTCTGCCTCTTCAGTTTTGGGTATTTCGGTCATGGTGCCAAACTCACTTGGGCCGGGTGAATTGCTGCAAAATTATGGTACGGACAAACAAAAAGATCAGTATCTACCTCGCTTGGCGGCAGGAAAAGAAATTCCATGTTTTGCTTTGACTTCAACCGTTGCTGGTTCGGATGCTGGCTCGTTAGTTGATAACGGTGTTGTTTGTTACGGCGAGTTTGAAGGCGAAAAAGTCTTGGGAATGAGACTCAATTGGGAGAAGCGCTATATTACGCTTGCTCCAGTGGCAACCGTTATTGGTTTGGCCTTCAAAGCTTTTGATCCGGACAATTTATTGCCAAAAGAGCATCCACTTTGTGGCAAAGAAGATCTTGGTATAACGTGTGCGTTGATTCCTCGCAGCACCGAAGGTGTTAGCATTGGCACCCGACACAAACCTATTGGTGAGCCGTTTCAGAACGGCCCAATATTTGGTAAAGATGTTTTTATTCCAATGGATTGGCTTATCGGTGGCGATAAAATGATTGGCCACGGCTGGAGAATGCTGATGGAGTGCTTAAGTGTTGGTCGCGGTATTTCTCTACCTGTGACTGGTGCAGCTGCGGCTCAAGCAATGTTGCTGACAACCAGTGCTTATACACAAACAAGAGAGCAATTTGGTTTGCCGATTGCTAACTTAGAGGGAATTCAAGAAAAGCTAGCAAATTTAGCAGTGAACGCGTATCGAACCACTGCCAATATCAATCTTTCTACTTGGGCGCTTGATGCGGGCTATAAGCCATCAATCATTTCGGCAATTGTTAAATACCGTAATACTGCATTGATGCAGCAATCAGCTATAGACGCAATGGATGTCCATGGCGGTCGTGCGGTGATGCAAGGCCCTAGAAATTATGTTGCCAATGTTTATGCTTCGGCGCCGGTTGGTATTACGGTTGAAGGTGCTAATATTTTAACCAGAAGTTTGATGGTTTTTGGCCAAGGCCTTATTCGCTGTCACGCGACCATGTTCGATGAATTGGATGCACTTTACGATAAGAGCGGCAAAGGTATTGCTACTTTTGATAAGGCCCTTACAAAGCATGTTAGTTCTTTTTTGCACAACTTCGCTAGAGCGATATTATTTTCATGGACACGTGGACGATGTGCAAAATCGTATGGCGATCAAACCACTGCGCCTTACTATCGTAATTTGGCGGTATTGTCTGCTAAGTTTGCTGCAATGAGTGATATCTCTTTGTTCATTCTTACAGGGAAATTAAAGCGCAAGGAAATGGTTTCGGGAAGATTTGCTGATGCAATTGCAGCAATGTATGAAATGAGTGCTTGCTTGAAACTTTATGAAGAAAAGTTTAAAAATGATGAAAAGGTGAGTAAGGTTTTGCGCTTGTCATTATTGCAGTTGAGTGCTGAGGCGGACGTTGCAATGAGGGCAAACTTGGATAATTTGCCGATTAACTGGTTGGCAAAAAAATTCTTGGCATTTTTATTGTTCCCGTTTGTGAATACGGCGGCAAAAGTTGATGATAGACTGATAATTTCCACAGCAAGATCTGTTGCAGACGTTGATTGGCTAATCAGCAATTTGTCGTCTTGTGTTTGCACCGATTTAAAGGACAACTCTGGACATCAGTTCAACATTCTATTTAAAGGTTATGAGGCAGCAAAATTGCTAAAACCACTTAAGAGGAGAGTGAAAAAAGCGGGCTATAAATACCAACCAAGTCAGTCATTAGAAGATTGGCTAAAAACGTTGATTGCTGATAAGCTTTTAACCACGGAAGAAAAGGACAATTGGCTTGTATGGCATGAGACCGTGCTAGAGTCACTCAGAGTGGACGACTTTGAAATAAAAAATAATATTTAGGATAATTATGAAACAGTATTTTGATAAAGCTTTTACTAAAGTAGCAGTGCTAGGTTCAGGCACGATGGGCGGGCAAATTGCCGCGCATTTTGCCAATCTCGGCATTGAGGTGACCATGTTTGATATGTCACAGGAGGCGCTTAACGCCTCTTTGCAGACAATGAAAAAGCTCAAGCCAACACCGTTGGCGCTTCCAACAATTCTTAATTCCATTAAAACAGCCACTTACGACTCGTTAGAGTTGTTGTCGGAATGTGATTTTATTTTGGAATCAATCGTTGAAAATTTAGATATTAAAAAACAGTTATTTGCCAAGATCGCACCTTTTGTTAGGGACGATGCTATTTTGGTAACCAACACCTCTGGTCTGTCTATTAATACCATTGCAGAGCACGCACCAGAGTCGTTAAGAAGTCGAATCTTTGGTGTGCATTTTTTCAACCCGCCAAGATACCTGCCTTTGGTGGAGTTGATTAGAACCAATTATAGTGACGAAAAGTTACTCCAGAAGGCGGAAGGATTTATTACTTCTGCACTGGGTAAAGAGGTGGTTTATGCAAACGATAACCCGGCGTTTATTGCAAATAGAATTGGTGTCTTCTCCTTCATGACAGTTCTGAAGCACGCTGAGGATTTCGGCCTATCACCTGATACTGTTGACGCACTGACTGGCAAGAGGATCGGTCGACCAGCCAGTGCTTCATTCAGAACTCTGGATATTGTTGGACTTGACGTCATGAAAAATGTGGTCAAGAATATTTTTGATAATGCCAAAGACGATCCTTGGCTAGAGTTGTTCAAATTACCTGGATGGGTTGAAGGCTTGATTGAGCAAGGCTCTTTGGGCAGTAAAACCAGAAAAGGTATTTATGAGAAGCGCGGTAAAGATATTTACGTTTTTGATACCGGCCTTGGTGACTATCGCCTTTCAGACAAAACAATCAGTCCAGTTGTTAAAAAAATATTAAAAGAAAACGGCAGTATTGAAAAATCACTATTGGCTTTGGCGCAGTGCGACGATCCACAGGCGCAATTTTTATGGTCGGTTCACAGGGATGTTTTCCATTACTCTTGTTACCAGTTAGAGCATATTGCAGACACTGTTCGCTGTGTCGACATGGCACTAAGATCTGGCTTTGCTTGGAGTTGTGGCATCTTTGAACAGGCGCAAATGGTTGGCTGGGATGCACTTCGTGGCTTGCTGCTTAATGATATCGCCAAGGGAAAAACACTGGCCAGTGCAGACTTGCCAGAATGGGCAATGAGCCGATCGGTGGTTTATAGCGATGAAGGCGCCTTTAATCCAAAACTTGGCACTTATGTTGCGAGATCAACCCACCCCGTCTATGAAAGACAACTATTTAAACCAGTACTTGCCGGCGAAAAAGCACCTGAGCAAGATATTTTGCTTGAAAACGAAGGCACTAAATTAATTGACCTTGGCGATGGCATTGCCAGTATTTCATTTAAAACAAAGATGAATGTGCTCAGTGCTTCAGTTATTACTGGCATTGACAGCGCACTTGATCATTTGGAAGAAAATGGTTTCCATGCGCTAATCTTTAAACAAGAAAAAGAGCATTTTTGTGCGGGCGCCAACTTATATGAAATTGTTTCAGCAGTCAAATTGGGCTTGCTTGAAAAAGAGCCGGGTTTGACGGCTAAAGCGAAGAAAAAAGCCTTTGAAGTAATGAATCCTGGTTTGCCAAAACTGGGTGAATTAACTTCCGTTAAAAGCATGATTGGCGTACTACAGAAAATGATGATGCGCTTGAAGCACGGCAAGATTCTGACTGTGGCAGCGGTTGATGGCTTGGCGCTTGGCGGTGGTTGTGAGTTGCTGCTTCATTGTAATCGCGTGGTTTCGTCGATGAATTCATATATTGGTTTGGTCGAAGTCGGCGTGGGCGTATTACCCGCAGGTTGTGGCTCTAAGGAAATGGCACTTCGCGCTTACACCAACAAAGAAGGCGATGATATTTTTCCATTGCTGGCTAAGTACTTTGAGCAAATTGCCATGGCAAAAGTCTCGATGAGTGCGCTAGAAGCAAAGAAAATGGGTTACTTGAAGTTGGATGATATTATTATCGCTCATCCAAATGAACTGCTTTATGTTGCTAAACAACAAGCAGTGGCGATGCTGGAGTCTGGCTTTAAATCGCCTCAAGACACGCCGTTTAAAGTGGTTGGCAAGGCGGGCTATGCTAATGCAATGGCTCAGGTCGCCAATCTTTATGGTGGTAGATTTATTTCAGATCACGACAAGCTATGCGTCACAGAAGTGGCCAAAGTAATGACAGGTTCACAAGTTGAAGAGAATGCCCTTGTTAATTCAGAAATGATGCTTGATCTTGAGCGAAATGCTTTCTTAAAGCTACTGAGCACTGAAAAAACCCAGGATAGAATGGAATTTATGTTGAGAAATAGCAAACCACTGCGCAATTAATTGGAGATTAAAATGACAAAAGCTTATATTATTGAGGCAAAAAGAACCCCTGTTGGCAAGGCGCGTGGCAGTTTATCGAAAACCAGAGGCGATGATTTGTTGATTCACTCCATTCAGAGTGTTTTCTCAGCGCTGAGTAATGGTGACGAAGTCAAAAACAACATAGACGATGTTATTGTTGGTTGTGCTATGCCTGAAGGTCCTCAAGGTCTGAATGTTGCACGTATTGCGACACTTCTTGCGGGCTTGCCAGATACGACCCCGGCTTATACGCTGAATCGTTTCTGCGCTTCCGGATTACAGGCTGTTGCTAATGCAGCAGAAATGATTAAATCCGGCTCGGCTGAGCTTGTTATAGCTGCTGGCGTAGAGAGTATGAGTAGCGTGCCGATGATGGGCTTTAAGCCGTCAGTTAACCCAAAGGTTACAACTGAGGATGAAAATATTGCAATTGCTTTCGGCATGGGTTTGACCGCTGAAAAAGTTGCTGACAAATACAATATATCCAGAGAAGATCAAGATGCTTTTGCCCTGGAGAGTCACAAGAGGGCGTTGAAAGCTAACGAAGAAGGTTTGTTTGCTGATGAAATTTCCCCGATCACAACAACAGAGTCTGTCTACTCGCTAGAAACTAAAGAGTACAGCGTAAAGACAAATGTTGTCTCACAAGACGAAGGCCCAAGAGCTGGCAGTAGTATTGAGGCATTGGGCAAACTAAGAACAGTTTTTGCGGAGCAAGGTTCGGTTACTGCGGCCACAAGTTCGCAAATGTCAGACGGCGCTGCAGCGGTATTGATTGCCAGTGAAGCCGCTGTTAAGAAATACAATTTAACGCCGAAAGCGGAATTTGTTGCTTACGCCGTTGCTGGTGTTCCTGCGGAAATCATGGGTATTGGTCCGGTTGAGGCTATTCCTAAGGCGTTAGCGAAGGCTGGATTATCAATCGAAGATATTGGTTGGATTGAATTGAACGAAGCGTTTGCCGCTCAGGCATTGGCTGTCATTCAGGAGCTTGGCCTTGATAAAGAAAAAGTCAATCCACAGGGTGGCGCTATTGCCTTGGGTCACCCACTAGGCGCAACGGGCGCCATTAGAACGGCAACTTTGGTTTCTGCTATGCAAAGAAACGATGTTGAATACGGCATGATTTCGATGTGTATTGGTACAGGTATGGGTGCTGCCGGCATTTTTAAGAAAGTGTAGGCTTGTTTATTTTTTTTGGAGAAATGGATGTTAAGTAAACCCGCTAAAAGAGATCTTAGGCACAGAAGAAGACTGATCGGTAACGGCTATAAAAGAGAGGACGGTCTTTGGGATATTGAAGTAATATTGACAGACAAAAAAACTTACTCGTTTACTAACCAAGACAGGGGCTATATTGCTGCAGGTGAGGCCTTGCACGATATGGCTATTCGACTAACAATGACAAGTAAAAACGAAATTGTCGACATTGAGGCTGTTATTAATGAATCGCCGTACAGTATTTGTCCTACAGCCGTTGATAACTGCTATAAATTAAAGGGCGAATTCGTCAAGCCTGGCTTTAATAAAAAAGTCCTTAAAGTATTGGGTGGCGCGAAAGGTTGTCGTCACATTTCGGATATGCTGGCTTACGCAGCGACAGTTTCATTTCAAACCATCCACCACGATGATGTAACTGAAGAAAACAATATAACGCTTGAAAATTTGACTTATATTAAAGAAAAATTTGTCGACTCTTGTTATGCTTACCGAAAGGAGGGAGAGGTGTACAATCGCTATAAAACAATGTTTGAAAATAAACTTAAAGAAGGGTCGTAATTAATCACATTAACGGGGGATGTATGAACAAAGAGTTGCCACAAAAGCTTGAAGAAACTGAAATTTTTCAAAACAATAGTAATTTAGCCGACTTTTTTAATACGGCTTGCAGTCGTCACAAAGATTTAATTGCTTTTGAGAGTTTCGATGTTGAGATGAGTTATAAACAGCTTGCTGAACGCGCTAGCCACCTTGCTTCATGGTTTTCCAATAATGCCAATGTGGGTGACAAGGTTGCGGTAATGATGCCAAATATGATGGCTTATCCAGTCATTGTTTATGGCGCCTTGAAAGCGGGAATGACCGTTGTTAATATCAATCCTCTTTATACCAAACGCGAATTAGAGCACGTATTAAAAGATTCGGGGGCTCGTATACTTCTGTGTTGGGAGGGTGCTGGTGCCGTAGTTGCTAGTGCAAATCTTGCAAGTATTGATAAAGTTGTTCTCACTACTGTGGGCGATTTGCTTGGCTTCAAAGGCAAGATTATTAATCTCGTTATAAGAAAGCTTAAGAAGCTTGTGCCAAAATTTAGCCTAAGCAATACGCTTGCATTTGGCAAAGTGATGGGGGCCTCAAAAGACACCTTTACCGATATTGATTTGCCTATTGAGCATATGGCATTCTTACAATATACCGGGGGCACAACGGGCGTTTCCAAGGGGGCTATACTTACCCATAGAAATCTAATGGCTAACGCTGCTCAGGCGTACCATATTTTCAATCCTGAGTGGTTCAAGTCCAAGCCTTCAAAGGATGATCAGGTAGTCGTGATTTGCCCACTGCCTTTGTATCATATTTTCGCTTTAACAGCGCATACATTCGCCTTGTTTTATCATGGTGCAAAAAATGTATTAATCACAAACCCTAGAGACTTAAAAACTTTTGTGGGGACTTTGAAAAAACATGAGTTTCATGTTATGTCTGGCGTTAACACCCTGTTTGAAGCCCTACTTAATAACGAGGATTTTCGTAAATTAGATTTCAGTCGCTTCATTAGTGCGCTGTCAGGTGGCATGGCAACTTTGCCTTCGACTGCAGAAAGGTGGAAAGACGTCACTGGCACTGTTCTGTTACAGGCTTATGGTTTAACTGAAACATCCCCTCTAGTGACTGCGATGGAATATGACTCCCCGGCTTTCACTGGCAGTATTGGAAAGGTCGCGCTTTTTACTGAAGTGGAGGTTAGAGATGATAGTGGTCAAGTGTTACCGATTGGTGAGGCTGGAGAATTATGTGTTCGTGGGCCTCAGGTGATGCAAGGTTATTGGAAATCTGAAGATTCTGGCGTAGATAAAGACGGCTGGTTCAATACAGGGGACATAGCCACCATCGATGAAACTGGCCATATTTTTATTGTTGATCGTAAAAAAGATATGATTATCATCTCTGGTTTTAATGTCTATCCGAATGAAGTGGAGGCCGTGGTTGCTGAGCATCCTGCCATATTGGAATGCGGTTGTGTCGGTGTTGAGAGCGAAAAATCTCAGGAGGCTGTCAAAGTCTTTGCCGTGCTTCGTGAAGGGCAAAGTTTAACAGCAGAAGAGTTGATTGCATTCTGCCGTGAAAATTTAACCGCTTATAAGGTGCCAAAGCACGTTGAGTTTATTGCCGATCTGCCAAAAACCAATGTGGGCAAAGTATTAAGAAGAGAGTTAAAAAACCTTTAGTAATTTCTCTTACCACCATTAGTGGCTGCTTTAAAGCTGCTAATGGTGTATTTTTTTTATAACAATACAAGTGGTGCAAGCAAATACCACGCGAGCCCCAGTTTTTGCACAAAACCAAACTTGGTTCGATATATAGATTTAATTTCTAGATACTCAGATAAGCCTTGTTTTCCCAGCTTTCTACCCATGCCTGAAAGCTTGTAGCCACCAAAAGGCAACCCCAAGTCAATTGTGCCACCGTTGATGTGCACCATGCCAACATCGAGTTGTTTAGCCATTCTTTTAGTGCTAGCGTTATTACTGCTTGTGATGTGGGTGATGATCCGTACTCGCTTTGCTCTCTTATGGCATCGTTTACAACCTACCTCATTCGCCCTATTTCATCTGAAGTACTTCATTCAGTCGGTCGTGTGATTAACTTCAAAACCCTCAATTCATTGCAGAATCAATTGCTTATAATGCTGAAGGCAATGAAGTAGGACGTAGCGATGGTGTATTTGTTCGTGGAAAGTTTTTATTGTGAGAGTCTCGTGGTTATAGTGCATAATAGGCCGCCTAGCGCCTAGATTGCGCTTTTTGATTTCATATTGGTTTAATAGAAAATGATGATTGGTTGCTTGCATAATTTGCCGCGTGTGTCGCTTGGACACAGTCCTACACCTATTGATGAAATGTTAAATCTCAGTCGTGAATTGTCGAAGGATGAGGTCGAATTACGCCTCCTCATTAAACGTGATGATTGTACGGGGCTTGCTTTTGGTGGTAACAAAGTTCGACAGTTGGAGTTTTACTTGGGAGAGGCGGTTGCAAACGGCGCCGATACTATTTTAATTACAGGTGCTGTTCAATCCAATTTTGTGCGTTTAGCTGCTGCTGCAGCACGCAATACTGGCATGGAGTGCCATATTCAACTAGAAGAGCGTGTAAATAATCCATCGCTATTGTATAGAAGTTCCGGCAATGTTCTGGTGGACAAATTACTGGGCGCAACACTCCACTCCTTTCCAGAAGGGGAAGAAGAGCAGGGTGCGGACCGTAATCTGGAAGAGATTGCACAAACACTACGGGCTGAAGGTAAAAATCCTTACATCATTCATCTTGGTGCTGGGCATCCACCACTGGGTGCGTTGGGTTATGTTGTAGCGGCTCAAGAAATTATGACTCAGGCGGCCAAATCCAATGTAACCATTGATGAAATCGTTGTCGCCTCCGGCAGTGGTGCAACTCATGCGGGGCTCCTCTTCGGGTTACGAGCGCTCGGATCTTTTATCCCCGTTAAAGGCATTTGTGTTCGCCGGACAAAAGACCTGCAACATCAACGCATCGTTAATCACTGCCAAGCCATTGCAAATTTATTGCAGATGAGCAACCCTGTTAGAAATGATGATGTTGAAATTAGTGACGATCAGTTGGCGCCTGGCTATGGTCAACTCAATGATGCGATTTTTGAAGCGATGCAAATGGCCGCTCATCACGAGGGATTGATTCTTGATCCTGTCTACACCGGACGCTCCATGGCTGGCTTTATTCAGCGAGCTCGTGAAGCTGATCAGCAGAAAACTTTACTATTTATTCACACCGGTGGGCAGCCGGCAATATTTGCCTACGAAGCCGATTTGGGGCCGTTGTTAGGTAATTAGCTATGTCAATTTCCGACCCGTCAATTTATTTTCTTATTTTGCTCACCGGCGCATTTATAGCAGCTTTTGTCACTGGTGCGGTTGGTTTTGCAGATGGCTTAATTCTCAATGCATTTTGGCTGCATATTATGGAACCAGCTAGTGCAGTCGCACTGATTATTGTCTCAAGTTTCTTGATACATGCAATTCCATTATACAAACTACGAAAAACACTTAATTATTCTCGATTAAAACCATTTGTGCTATTTGGTGTTATTGGCTTCCCTTTTGGTATGTGGGCGTTAACCCGTATTAATCCTGAGGTGTTCAAGATAACCATTGGTTTTTTGTTGCTTGGCTATGGCCTGTGGATGCTCATTCGAAGCAAGTCATCAGCGAAAATGAGTCAAAAGCCCATGCTGGATGGGGTTGTTGGGCTTAATGGTGGCTTCATGGGTGGTTTTGCAGGCTTGGCTGGCTTGCTACCAACGTTATGGGTGGGTATGCAAAACTTGCCAAAAAATGTCCAACGTGGTACTTTTGAGCCTTATATTTTGATTGTAAACCTCGTTGGCATTGCTGTTTTCTTTATTGCTGGAAAAATCACAATGCAAGTCGGCGTTGATTTGCTATGGGCGTTGCCCGCCTTAATTATAGGCTCTTGGCTTGGCGTCAAAGTCTACCCGTTGATAAACGACACTGTTTTTCGCAAAACAGTGCTTGTGTTAATTCTACTTTCGGGGTTGATGTTGTTAGTGTAGTCACTCGGCGATCTTGCACATTCTTCTAATTAATCTATAGTGTGGCATCCAGTAATTCGTCATTCGGACAGACAAATGCGTCTTCTAAGACTTGTGCGGCTTCAAAGCAATAATCTTCCCCGTAACGTGGGCTAATGACTTGTGCACCTTGTGGTATATTTAATTCTCGTACATTGGTTGGCACACTTATCGCCACCATGCAGAAAGCTGCGTTAATCATTTCTTCCATAGCCTCAACAGACTCCGTATCTTGGCCGGCTCGATAAGGTAGCATGGTCAGCATTGGCGTCAAAAAGTTAATTTACGGTATGAAAGCGCCAAGCAAATTCAGGCGAATTGGTGCAACCTAGGGTGATGATGCCGGCACTAAGAAGGCTTATAACCAATGGAGAGTCGTCTCCGGAAAATCTGCCTTTAAAGCCCAGCACACCATGACTGGTTGTTCGACTCAATTGATCAGTATTCTCTTTAATGGTAATAGGCACACCATGTAATGGTCCAATATCGTTACTTGTCTTTAGAATAGTATCCTCTTTACGTGCAACCTTGGTGGTATCGTCGTCGTAATGAGTGGTGACAGCATTAAGAGATCTGGTTTGATTAAGTCGCTCAAGGTGTAACATCATTACCGTTTCGCAGCTAATATTGCTCTCTTTGATTTGGCGAGCAGTTATAGTTGCCGCTAATTTCCATAGATTTTCAGTCGTAGTTAAAATCTTTATTAGCTAGCAATTAGGGTTGTCTTACGCAACCCATTTTTAGCGAAAGTATTTTTATTATCTTTACATTTTTCTTATTTTAAGCCTAAACTAACTAGAATTTAAAGTCTAGTTCTGTTTTAATAAAATAGTTCAAGAGCTAATATGAACAATAAAAGAAAAGTACCCAAACAACAACGAGGCCATGAGGCCGAGCGAAAAATAATCGAAGCAGCACTCACTATTTTTTCCGAAAAAAGCTATGCAGGCGCTAGAGTGAGTGATATCGTGACCCTTTCGGGCTCGTCTACAGGAAGTTTTTATTTCCGCTTCAAGAGCAAAGAGGCTTTACTTGATTACATACTGGATCAGTACATAGAAACATGTAGAGCGGCCATTGCTGAAATGACAAAAAATACGCCAGCTAGTTTCGGTGAACTCATTTACCACACTGCTAACCGCTATGTTGAAATGGTTGAGATGAATAAGGGCTTTTTTCATACAATTAATGAAGTATCTATCAGTAATCCACAGGTTTGGAATCGTTTACAGGATTTATCTAGGGAGCTATCGTTCGCAATTATTGAGTGGGGGCGTCCTTTTTCCAGCGAAGTAAAAGCGCCAGATTATGAACGAGCGGTAAGTCAAGCCACACAGCTCATGGGCGGCTGGCTGGCCAATAGGGCATCACATAGGACTGGCACTCACCCCGTAGGTGGGAAAGTAATAACCAACATGCTCTATCGGGCAGTGATGGGCGTCTTGCAGGTGCATCCTGTGCCTGATTGTTCAGATTTCGAAAACTAGAACAGAACAAGAAATGTCAGAATGTTAGCCACGTACAACTCAATATTATCAGTTGCAATGGGATGAGTGGCGCATTGTCTGCCAATCGCATCGAGAATAAGGGTAGCGAAACATTTGTCATGGTGGTGCAATTCACAACTGAGGGTGCCGAAGGTGGCTTCTTTAAAACAGGCGGTGTGGCAATGTTGACTGAAGAAGGTTACTACAAAATTGTTGACTGCATCACATATACGGCTCTTGTCTCTGGCTTTATCGTTTATCCAACCGAAATCGAAAATATCATTGCTGAAATGCCTGATATTGTTGAGGTAGCTGTGATTGGTGCACCAGATGACAAAACTGGCGAATCGGTCAAAGCCTATGCAGTGTGTTCACGAGACGGCCTTTCGGGTTCAGAAGTTCAAGATTATTGCCGTGATGATTTGGCGGCTTATGAAGTGCCAAAATATGTAGAATTTATTGACAAGCTGCCTAAATCTAGTGTGGGTAAAATTTTACGTCGCGAGCTACGAGACTTATAGGGGCTTATTGAATGACAAGCGCAACACACGCACCAATTAAATCATTTATTTATGTTGCAATTGGTGCATTCTTAATGGCTTTGGCGGATTTTTTTATTAAAAAAGTGGCTGTGTCCGGGGTGAGTATGGCCACTTTATTCTTTTTTGGGGTGCCATCAGGTATGGCTATTTTGCTTATTTTGGCAAAAGTAAATGGCGGTATCAAGCATCATCTCGAGCCAAAACACCCTAAGACTCTGTTGATTCGCTCTCTTCTATTGGCATCCATGGCTGTTGTTGCGTTTAAGGGTTTTCAGCACAATCCATACTCTCAACAAGTTATGTTGCAACAGTTGGCGCCAATTTTAACGATTATATTTTCGGTGGTATTTCTCAAAGAAAACATGAGTCGAGCATTATACTTTGTTGTTGCATCTTGCGTTCTTGGTGCTTGGCTGATTATTAATCCAAGTTTTAACTCTGGCAGTATCTTTCTTTTACTGGCGCTGGCTGCTGCGGTTTTACAGGCTTCGGCGCATACCTACGTCGCGGCCCATCGCCATCATGCCACTGCACTAGGATTTACCTTTTATGCGATGACTTTTCTGGCATTGATTGGTGGTGTATTTTGGCTAGCAATAGATCGGAGCGTGCCTAATTTAGAGGAATTGTTATGGATTCAGCTAACCACTTTATTTGCTTGTATTGGCATAGCAATGGTTGGACAAGGCCTGCAGTCGGCTCGTCCTCATGTCGCTCAAGTTGGTGTGATGCTCTATATTCAAACGCCTGCTGCGATTCTTCTGGGCTGGATCGCTTTTGGTTAACAACCTGTCCTAAACTCGATAATTGGCGCTTGTTTGATTGTTGGCTCCGGGGTATTGTTTGCCTTAAGAGGTAAATCTAGCAAACAAAGTGAATGATGAAAACAATTGCTACAGATGATATTCAAAGCGCTATTGGCTATCAAGGCGAACCCAGTCCATGGTTTAAGATTGATCAGAGCCAAATAAATAGTTTTGCTGATGCCACATTGGATCATCAGTTTATTCACGTAAATCCAGAGAAGGCTAAAGAAACACCTTTTGGTGGCACGATCGCCCATGGTTTGTTGAGCTTGTCACTACTGCCATATTTCGCTGAGCATTTTGCTATAAAGATCGAAGGCGCAGAGATGGCGCTTAATTATGGTTTTGATAGGGTGCGATTCATCTCACCGGTGAAGGTGGGTAGTGAGGTGCGAGCGCTGAGTCGAATTGTGGATGTTTATAAGAAAAGCCCTGGGCAAGTCATTATAAAGTTTGACGTTACCATCGAAATAAAAGGTGAAGAAAAACCAGCGCTTGTTGTCGAGTGGCTGACAATGCAAGTCCTCAGCTAAAGTTGTGGCCTACGTGCGAAGTGGCTCTGGACTCTCTTGGGCTCGCAAAGCGATAAAGCCCTTTAAAATCATATATTGAGCGAAACAGTAAAAAACCATAATCAATGAACCTGCAAATGGAATTTCGTCAACGAATTTATTGTAACCGATAATGCTGCCGGATAAGATAAAGCTAAAGGCGCCAATGGTAGTATAAGTGAATGTATTAAAATTAACGCGACCCAACCTCCCTAGAGCCACAATCCCCATGCTAGCAACGATTGTTAGGTATAACAAAACCGGAATCCAAAGCACACCTAAGTTGGGCAGCATTAATGAATAAAGGCCAATAGAAAATAATACAACCACTCCCTGAAGGATTCGTATCGATCTATTAGGGCCATACCAAGAGCCTGCCGAGCGATAAAAGTAAACAATGTAGGCCCCTTGTGCAATAAAAAATGCACCTAATCCTCCGACAAAAAATAGCTCATTAATGCCCTGTCCCATGAGTAACACATCACCCAGCAAAGAATAAAGGAAGGCGACTAATAGCCAATTGCAGAACTCTTGATGAGTTAAGTATTTCATCAAATAATAAAGCGCGGAAGCCATAATCAAGGGCTTAGTGAGCACATTGAAAAGGTAATTCTGTGAGGTAAAGACACCTTGCTCAACAGGAATATTGAGGGCAATAATATTTACCGCACTCAGAGTAAAAAATACCCAAGTGAAAATCATCCAAGCTTTACTTTTTAACATATTGACTATATTACTGAATTTGAAGTATTTTTGGCTGGAATTTTTCAGCGTAATGTGAATGTTTCAAAATATGGACTAAATTGGATTCCTTATTTGAACGTGGTATGATGGCATTTAATTATTTGAATAAGTATGCACGACTAATGCAGTACGATTATAAAGAGAGAGAAGTTGTTAGGCAGCCTGAACGAGAGTTTGAGTTCGGTAAAGGCAAGATCAGCGCTTATTCTTGTGCTCTTTTAGGTTGTCTTAGTCTTATTTCAGTATTCGCTTATTTATATCCCTCCTACTTAACCACAACCGACATGCGTGCGGTTTACGACGGCGAGCAGCTGCAAATTATTCTGAAATACGGCATGTGGTCGGCACTTTTTTTTGGGGTCGTGGCACTTTTTTATAATGGCAGTAAAAAGCTTGCCTTAATAGGGCTCTCAACAACATTACTTGCTTTCGCTCTGGGTGGCTACACCATTGAGGTAAGTCCTGTTGAGTCCAAAAATTTCTCGTTGGGCGTCGACTGGTTGGCACTGAGCTTGTTAGGCCATGTTTTGTTTTTTACATCGCTTGAAAAAGTATTTCCTAAATATCGTGACCAGGTAATCTTGCGCGAGGAGTGGAAGCTAGATTTGGTGTATTTTGTAATTAATCACCTACTTATTACAACCTTTATACTTCTCAGTAATTATGCGATCCATGGACTTCAGTGGGCAATGAGCTTGCCATTGCAGGAATACATTCAATCTCTGCCATTTTTTGTTCAATTTATTATTGCTGTTCTTATTGCTGACTTTGTGTTTTATTGGCAGCACCGGGTTTTTCATAAAGTAAAAATACTTTGGCCATTTCATGCAGTCCATCATTCTGTAGAAACTATGGATTGGCTGGCGGGCTCTAGGGCGCATATTGTTCACTCAATAGTCGAGCGAGTGTTGGTGGTGAGTGGCCTGCATTTGGTTGGGGTGGAGAAAGAAGTATTGGATGCTTATATTATTTTTGCCGCCATTCAATCCATCACCAATCACAGTAACTTGGGCATCCCTTGGGGGCCAATCAAATATATTTTGGTAACGCCGCAATACCATCACTGGCACCATAGTTCGGAGAGGCCGGCCTTAGATACCAATTTTGGCGCACACACAACTATATTTGACCGCATGTTTGGCTCTTATCATTTTCCGGAAGATCATTGGCCTGCGCATTACGGCACAACGAAAAGACTACCAAGAACGTTCTTTTCGCAGTTGGCACACCCATTTAATGCCGATGGTTATGAGCTGAAACCAAGACAAGTAAAAAAAGAAAAATTAGTTAAAATTGGATTTTTTATACATAGTGCCAAAAAAAAAGGGAAGACGGCTGCGCAGATTAGCGGGTCCTTGACCTTGATGGGTTGGCCTGCTGATGCAATCGATCAGGCTTTCGAGTTTGCATCGAAAAATAAGCCTACCGTCTAAGCAGCGCATCTTGTCAAGACAAGGTCTGGTTATATAATGATAGCATTGTTAACTAGGCTGACTAATGGCTGAAATTATTCCTTTATTATTTCTTGGTGCCTTTGCGGGTTTTGTCGCAGGCCTGCTGGGTGTTGGCGGTGGTTTGATTATGGTGCCGGTTTTACTCTACCTTTTGGCACCGACTACCAATCAGTCGGTTTTAATGCACACCGCTGTCGGCACAGCCCTTGCGGCGATTGTCTTCACTTCGATTTCCAGCGTTTATGCGCATCATCGGCACAGTGCAATTATTTGGCGATATTTTATTAAATTGACACCGACTATTTTGCTGGGCGCCTATTGCGGCGCATTTGCTGCAAAACAAATGAGCTTTGACTTTATGCGCATCTTCTTTGCTTGTTTTGAAATTAGTGTCGCTCTTATTATGTGGTTTGGCATCAGCGCCTCGGGACATGCCGATAATTTAGCGCGCTGGGTTTGGATAGTTGTTGGTTATATTATCGGCCTAGTTTCGGCGATTGTGGGCATTGGCGGTGGCACAATGACAACGCCATTCTTAACCTACAACAATCTTGCTATAAAAAATGCCATAGCCACCTCTGCGGCGGTTGGTATGCCGATTGCCATTGCCGGTAGTGTTGGCTTTATAGTTGCAGGAATTGGTGTCGAATCTGCCACAGGCGGTTTAGGCTTTATAAATTTAAAAGCTTTATTTAGTATTGTAGCCGCAAGTGTGTTATTTGCACCGCTTGGCGCAAAAGTCACACATAGAGTTGACAGTAAAAAACTCAAAAAAGGCTTTGCAATCTTTCTTGGATTCCTCGGTTTAGTTGTTATTTTTTATCAGTAAATAGGAGAGTATTATGCGGTATTTAGTGAAATTATTATTGGTTTCCATTGTTTTGACTCCAATGGTGGCATGGGCAGACTACACGAAGAAAATTGATGTTTTTGGTATCCCTGTTATAGCGACGGATGGTGTGTCTGATGCAAACATGATGCATGCAGCCAGTGTTTTGGCGGAGTATCTGGATAACGATCAAGATGGAAAGGCCGACGATCCAAAAGTGATTGACGCTATCCATGAGCATAATGGCTTTTTGTACATGGCTGCTGATGAATCTGAGGAAGATACAGAATTTCCAAATGATGTTTTTGATGACAACCAAGATTTTGGGCAAAATTTATTTGCTGAAGAAACTCGACCTGAAGGCTCTAGTGCCGAAGGTGGTTTTGATGCTACTCTTGAGGAAGTTCTACATTTGATCACTCACGTAGGTTACGCCAATGCCTACCCAAATAAGTACGGTGAAGATCCAGGTAGCGACCTAACCAAGGCAATGGATAAAGCGAGGGGCGGGCAGTTTTTTGATATACCTAGTCGTTACCCTGCAAGGGCATGGTACACTTATGATGATGACTCATGCAATTATAACTGCATGGCAACCGAGTATTTTTATTGGGCTTTGACTTCGCTATTGGGCGCACAATCTTATATTGGTAGAGAAGATGAAATTAAACACGAGTGGCGCTTATCAAGCGCCAGAAAAGTAGAGCTAACGGATGAGAAGATCTATAATTTGTTATCCACTTTGCCGATTAAGGTGATTCCAACAGGCAAATATTCCGGTAGCTTACTAACGATTAAATCAATTAATTAGTCGGCTTGCCATGGTGGTAATAGATCGTGCTCGATATCAAGATGGTCGAGAATTCTTGCAACAACGAAATTAACCAAATCATCTATCGATTTCGGTTTTTGATAAAAAGCAGGATTGGCGTCAATAATCGACACACCTAAGCGTGCAAGCTTGAGCATGTTTTCTAGGTGAATAGCCGAATAAGGGGTTTCTCTAGGCACTAAGATAAGCTTTTTACCCTCTTTGATAACCACATCGGCAGCGCGGTGCATGAGATTGTCAGCGTGACCATGGGCGATTGCAGCGAGGGTGCTCATGGTGCAAGGGCAAACCACCATTGCCCGTGGCGGATTGGAGCCAGAGGCAACTGGCGCTGTCCATTGGTTTTTTGAAAAGACTTGGAACTGGCCTTTTTTAGCGCCAAAGTAATCGCATAGGTTTTGTTCAATTTCGGCCGTGCTGCTGCCGAGGCGAAGGTCCGTTTCCATGCTGATAACCGTACTACCAGCTTGAGAAATCATGATGTAGATTACCTCTTCCGTGCGTACTAGCTCACGAATAAGAGCGAGCGTATATGGCATGCCGGAGGCGCCAGTGAGGGCAATTGCAATTGGTTTCATTTTTTCTCGGAAAAATTAAGTGCGGCAGAATTAATGCAGTAGCGCTTACCAGTAGGCGCCGGTCCATCCGGGAAAACATGACCCAGATGTGCATCACACCCAGCACAGCGAACTTCGATTCTGACATAGCCCAGAGAGTCGTCTTCAATTTGCCTAATGCAGTTGTTATTGGCAAGCTCATAAAAGCTTGGCCAACCACTGCCAGAGTCAAACTTGGTATCGGATTCAAACAATAGCGCGTCACAGCAAATGCAAAGGTAGTCGCCCGTCCCATAGTGGCTGTTATATTTGCCAGTAAACGGTGGTTCGGTGCCGCACTCTTGGGTGATGTGAAAGGCCTCAGGGGTTAATTTATTCTTACTATCCATTCGTGTATTATAAGAGACCTCTTCAGATTTTCAACGAATAATCATGGAAATATATCTGGTAGGCGGCGCGGTTCGAGATGCGTTGCTGGGTATTGCCGACACGAATACTGAAAATGATTACGTGGTTGTGGGCGCTTCCCCTGATGAGATGCTGTCATTGGGGTATCGTCAAGTGGGAAAAGAGTTCCCTGTTTTTCTTCATCCTAAAACCCACGAGGAATATGCCCTGGCTCGCACTGAGCGCAAAGTGAGCGCTGGCTATACCGGCTTTGAATTTGATACGAACACCTCAGTTAGCCTTGAAGAGGATTTATCGCGCCGGGATTTGACCGTAAACGCTATTGCCAAAAACGCGGATGGCGACTTAATAGATCCCTACGGTGGCGCTGGCGATATTCAATCAAAAACACTCAAACATGTTTCTGAGGCTTTTAAGGAAGACCCAGTTAGGGTGCTAAGGGTTGCGCGTTTTACTTCGCGCTTTTATCCTTTTGGTTTTTCGATTGCGCAGGAAACCAAGCAATTAATGAGTGAAATGGTAACCTCTGGTGAAGTCGATGCGCTTGTTCCCGAGCGTGTTTTTAAGGAATTATCGTTATCTTTGTCTTACGACAAACCCGCTGTATTTTTTGATGTGTTGCTGGAATGTGGTGCCTTTCAAAGGCTTTTTCCTATGCTTGATGCGACAAAGGGTGGCATCTTGCATATTACTGATATCCAAGGCACTAATGAGACTGTGCGTTTTTCACTTTGGCTCTATCAACAAAATCTTAGCGCTGTTCAAAGTCTGTGTTCTCACCTGAAATGCCCTAAAGAGTATAAGCAATTGGCGGAACTCAGTGCCGAGTGGTATCCAACGGCAAAATATTTGTTTAATCAATCCGCCGACATTATCTTAAGCTTCATTCTGGGCACTGATGCGTTGCGCCGACAGCAGCGCTTTGAGAAATTACTAGAAGTGTTTGATTGTTTGGGGGTTAATACTTATCCAATCGAGCAATTGGTTGTCGCGCTAAAACAAATCGATGTGTCGAAACTTGACAAATCGCAAATCGTGCGCGAGTTAGCTCGCGAACGCCTAACCGTGACCCAGCGTTTTCTCGACTCGACACAGTAAGTCGTAGTCGCAATAATTACAAGCATTTTTTTCAGGCAAGACGTCCGCCACACCCTGCTGAAAGCCCAGACTTGCTTTGCCGAGTGTTTCTTGCCAAGTATTCAATTGCACATCCCAGTCCGGCATTTTTGTTTGTGCTTGCTTACTACTAGGCAGTATTTCTCTATCTCTGGCAACGGCTTTAAAAACAGACTCATTGGCATTGATTTGCGCAAAAGCAACCCCATCAACTTCATTACTAATCGCGTAGATTGGGAGTTGCGCTTGCTCAATCACCTTTCCAGTGATTTGACTGAGTGCGCTTTGGCCGGTTTTGTAGTCGATAATAAGCTTGTCGCCGTTTTCTAATTGGTCCATACGATCAAGCTTGGTGGTGAAACTCAAACCCTCAATGCAAACTTCAACAACGGACTCTGTTGCGACAACCTCAAAGTCTAATCTTTGTTTTTCTAAGGCTAAGTATCGATTGATGACGCGAATAATACGATCCTTCTCTATTGTTTGATAGTTTTGATCGGTAGTGCCGATGGCATTCTGCGTGTGAGATTCGATAAGTCGGTTAATTGATTCGTCGGAAAGCTCTTTAAGTGCTTTTGCGGTTGAGATTTCCGTAAAAATTGTCTCTAGGATTTTGTGAATCAGCACACCTTGCTCGGCTCTATTCAAACCCAGGTGGTCTAACTCAAATTCTTGGATTTTTAAGCGTCTAACAAAGCCCTTAAAAGGACAACTCATTTGGTCTTGAAGTGTTTGCACGCCCTGTTTAATCACGGTGTTTTGGAGTCGTGGTGCGCAGGTGTCTTTAATAGTAGTCAGTGCTTGCTCTTGTGGTGCAATGGGTGCATTTTCGGCACACGGCTTAAAGTCTAAAAACGGCGTGGCAATTTGCTCTCGACCATCGTTTGTTTCGGCAAAACTGAAGTTGACCTTATTACCTAACCTCTTGAGTTTACTGAGGGTGCTAACGGCATTTTCTTGGATAAGGTCAAATGTTGAGCTTGGTAGATGGAATTCACTGCAAACATTGGCGGGAATAAATAATGGAAATTTCACAACACCTGGAAGGAAGTCACTTGTCATGTTTGATACCCACACCGCATCAAAATGAAGCCCTTCTGCTTCAAGTGCACCCAAAATGTGAATGTTGGCATCACCGGACTGGGGCTGAAAAATTACTGCATCAAAATGCTTTCTTAGTAAGTCAACACATTCTTCAAAAGTCATTTGATGCCTTAGCGCTGGGCTTTGATTGAGAATTAAACTTTCGTTTTGAAATTTTTCAAATAATTGATATTCACTACTACTGAGTGCTCTATCCGATCCAAACGCCCAAATATCGAGAAGTTGATAAAGGCTCTCAAGCCAATCCTCAGAAGGTGCACGCCGTTTGTTTATTATCTGACTAATGCTTAGTATTTGCTCTTTCAATATCGGGCAATCGATCATTAGTGCTATTAATTGCTTGATGGTGAACTGACTTTTTCCCCGACTCAATAGCTTGTTTATCAATAGACTTCGGCTGTTGGCCTCAATATTGGCGCCTTTAATGTAAGGCGATGAAATTACTCGACAAAGACTGTCAAGTTCGATACCGCCCCTTATTACTTCATTTGACAGGCCAATCACTTTGAACAAGTGGCGAATTAAAGGGTATTGTGAAAGTGAGTTACCCAGTGAGATGTTAAATGGCTTTTGTTGGGTTTCTGTTGCATGAGAGCCAAATACTTCATCAAAAATTGAAGACACTTTGTGTTGTAATTCGCTCAAATTTGGAATAACTACAGCAATTTGATGTTGTGGGTTTTTGGCGCTTTTCTCCTTAGACCACTCGGCAATGGATTGTAATTCCATTTCAACGGTGAGGTAGCTTGTTGCCTTATAGATATCATTAGTTTGCGATAATTCTAACTCTTGACTTTGCAGAAGATCAAACAGTTTGCTTTGTTCTGGCGTGGGTTTTTTAATACCGTAATGATAATAATTACCCACTGGTGTTGACTCTTTAAGAGTTTGGTCCATCTCCAAGAAAAGATCTGATGAATCAATGAGTTGAGATTGTTTTTTTATTTGAAAAAGTCCATCGATCCAGCTTACAAATAAAATCCCTGGAGAGCTGTGATAATTGATAATTTTTTCTTTTGAAATAAAGTGTGTTTTCATCAAGCGGTAACACTTTATTGCTTCATCTATAACAGCCCCTGGATTTTGCACCGCGCTATTATTGATTAATTCGGTGAACAGTATTCTAAGCTCATGGTCTGAAATTAAACGGAGTAAGCTCTGCGGGTTGAGTTGAGACCAAGTCTTTTTAAGAAAAGCGGGATACGAGTATATGCTGGGCATTTTGATTGCCCCGAGTTGCTCGATAATTGTGCGTTTAAAGGCTAGTGCTTGGCGATTGTTGGCGACAATGATTGTGTCATCAGCTTGAATTCTTGAAAGGTCAAGCTTAACCCTCATTCCTAGTTCTCATTGTTGTATTCGAACAATCTATCAAGGTGTTGCCATATCTCCTCTAGCCCGGTTTTCTTTAGCGCTGAGAAGAGTTGCACGGTGACATTGGGTAAGTCTTGGAGAGCTTTTTGCACGCTAAGTCGAGTATTGCTTGCGGCGCCTTTTTTTATTTTATCCGATTTGGTGAGGATTATATGTGTGGGCACTTCATTGGAAACGCACCATTCAAGCATCATCTCATCGTAAGGCTTCAGGGGGTGACGGCAGTCCATTACTAAAATTGCCCCTCTTAAACATTTACGTTTTTTAAAGTATTCACTCATATCCTTATGCCATTTTTCTTTGATTTTGTGAGGTACTTTGGCGTAGCCATAGCCAGGCAAGTCAACCAAGCGGCGCTCTTGATCAAGTTCAAAGAATACTAAATGTTGGGTGCGTCCAGGCGTACGTGAGACTTTGGCTAATTTCTTTTGACCTGTTAAAGCATTAATGGCACTTGACTTTCCGGCATTAGAGCGGCCGGCAAAAATGACTTCATAGCCTTGATCGTCAGGGCAATTTTTGAGCGAAGGACAAGATAAGATAAATTTGGCTTGTCGATATGGATTAGACATAAGTGAGGCGTTGACTCGAGTAAAGATATTATAAAGCTTTCCCTCCACATAAATGCGCAAGTATTTGCCGTGTAAACGACGCTGATTTTCGTATTATGTAGAATTTATTGCGGAAAAGGTATAGCTATAGCGCCCGCCGTAAGTAACATGTTTTGTATGAATATAAGGAATGTATGGATAACGAGATTTATTTGAAGCGCGAGTATAAAGCGTTTTCGCCAGAGGATGATTTGTCAGGGCCTTTGAGATTGTATCAGGCCAATGTGCATCAAGATTGGATCGATTATAACGGCCATATGAGTGAGTCGTTCTATCTCTATGCTTTTGGCGATGCCTCAGATGCACTTTTTCGCTACATTGGAATTGACGAGGCCTATCGACAAAGTGGGCAATCGTTTTATACCGTTGAAACACATATCAACTATTATCAAGAGGCATCGGAGGGTGAGCCACTGCACTTCACCACCCAGCTGCTCGGGCTTGACGCCAAACGCTTGCATTTTTTTCATCAAATGTTTCATGCTGAATCGAATGAATTACTGGCAACGACAGAGCAAATGTTATTGCATGTTGATATGAGTGCCGCAAAAGCTAGCGCTATCGACGCGCCTGTTTTTAGCGTTCTTGAAAGTATCTGGAATGAGCATCAGAAACTATCACCACCCAAACAACAAGGGCGAGTGATGCACATTCCAAGAAAAAAATAAGCCCGATATATCGGAATCAAATTTAGGGGAATTTTATGGATTTTGGCCTTTCAAATGAACAGCAGATGATTATCGACTCTGTTCGCAGCTTTGTTGAGCAAGAGCTGTATCCACATGAGTCGGAGGTTGAAAAAACCAATCGAATCGATGATGCTGTGGTGGAGAAAATTAAGAAAAAAGCCATTGAGTTAGGCCTCTATGCAGCTAATATGCCAGAAGAGTTTGGTGGCGGCGGTCTGGACTCACTGACGCTTTGCTTAATGGAAAAAGAGCTGGGCAGGGCTAACTTCGGTTTGCAATACATTGTTGCTCGACCGAGTAATATTCTATTGGCTTGTAAAGACGAGCAAATAGAGCGTTATTTATTGCCAACTATTCGCGGTGAGAAGGTTGATTGTTTGGCGATGACTGAGCCTAATGCAGGCTCTGATGTGCGCTCAATGCAGTGTAAGGCCGAGCGTGATGGCGAGTATTTTGTCATTAATGGCTCTAAGCATTTTATTAGTCACGCCGATATGGCGGATTATGTGATTTTATTTGTTGCCTCGGGTGTAGAAGATACGCCGCGTGGACCGAAGAAAAAAATCACCAGTTTTTTAGTTGATATGGGTACGCCGGGTTTTACCGTGGAGCCTGGGTATAACAGTGTTTCCCATAGAGGTTATCATAATTTCATTTTAAATTTTGACAATTGCCGCATCCACGAATCGCAAATGCTGGGTGAAGAAGATCGCGGTTTTGATGTTGCTAACGAGTGGCTAGGAGCGACGCGCCTATCCGTGGCAGCCATGTGTCTTGGGCGAGCGGAAAGAGCGCTTGAAATAGCGATTGAGTGGGCCGCTACTCGTGAACAGTTTGGTCAGCCAATTGGTAAATTTCAAGGTGTTTCGTTTAAATTAGCCGATATGTCGATGGAATTGCAAGCCGCTGAATTATTAACCCTACGAGCGGCTTGGAACGACACCCAAGGCAATATGAGTAACAGTGACGCGGCAATGGCAAAGCTTAAGGCCAGCGAAATGTTGGCTATGGTCTCAGACGAAGCGATTCAAATTTTAGGTGGTATGGGCTTGATGGATGACTTGCCATTGGAGCGAATTTGGCGTGATCATAGAGTTGAGCGCATTTGGGATGGTACCAGTGAAATCCAGCGCCACATTATTTCTAGAGCTCTATTGCGACCTTACGAATCCTAGTTTAGATGAGTCAATCCAACCTTAAGCGTTTAATTTCGCCCAAGACAATCGCTGTTTTTGGATCTCGCGGCGCTGATTGCGCTATTCGAGAGACCCGAAAAATGGGCTTTAAGGGTGAAATTTGGGCAGTACATCCTCATAGGGAGACTTTAGAAGGGCTTGATTGTTATAAAAGTGTTCAAGACTTGCCAGGTGTGCCGGATGCGGCTTTTGTTGCCGTTAACGCGGACACAGCGATTGAAATTGTCTCTCACCTTAGCGCTATTGGTGCGGGTGGTGCGGTAATGTACGCTTCGGGTTTTGGTGAAGTTGGCGAGGCTGGAGATGATAGAACTCAGCGACTTATTGAGTCCGCTGGTGGTATGCCAATCGTTGGCCCAAACTGTTATGGTTTTATCAACAATCTAGATAATGTTGCCTTATGGCCCGATCTTCATGGGTGTTCCGCTGTCGATAAAGGCGTGGCTATTATTACCCAAAGCGGTAATATTGGTTTGAATATGACAATGCAATCCATTGGGCTGGATATTGCCTATATGTTTACTTTGGGCAATCAGGTGGATATTGATATAGCGGATGTGATAGGCGCTATGCTTGACGACCCTCGAGTAACGTCCATTGGGCTCCATATTGAGGGCATCAAGGATATTAAAGCGTTTGATGTTGTTGCTAGGCGAGCTTTAAAGCAAAAAATTCCAATCGTAGCAATAAAAAGCGGACGAACGGAAGCTTCGGCAAAAATTGCACTTAGTCACACCAGTTCCTTAACAGGCGCAGACCAACTTTTTGATGTTTATTTTAAGCGTCTTGGTATTGCAAGAGTGAATACGGTGCCTGAATTTCTTGAAACTTTGAAACTGCTTGGTATTATTGGCCCACTTGATCATAATGGTGTTGCCTCTATGAGTTGCTCTGGTGGTGAGGCTGGAATGATGGCGGATTTAATAGAAGGTCTTGACGTTTGTTTTCCAAGTCTTGAGAGTTCACACAAGGCATTGATTCAGAGCACTTTGAATGATTATGTTGAGGTCAGTAATCCGTTGGATTACCATACCTTTGTTTGGGGTGATCGAGTACAAACGACCGCGTGTTTTTCGGCAATGATGCACGGAAATTTTGCTGCAACGATGCTATTGCTGGATTGGCCAAAAACAGATGAAGCCAGTCAATGGGAGTGGGACACGACAATGTTGGCGCTAGCTGACGCAATGCAAGCGACGGCAAACAAAGGAATCGTACTCTCCTCAATCCCAGATTGCATGCCTCAACGAATTATTGATAAATGCTTAAAATATAATATTGCACCGATGATTGGTTTAGACACTTGCCTGAAAGCACTTCACCACGCTTATCGATGTGCCAAAGCGTTTGCAAGGGAGCCGTTGAAACCAATTCAGATACTCAATAACGACAGCAATCAGTTGTTAAATGAAGTGGTATTAAATGAATTTAACGGCAAGAAAATTCTCTCCGAAGCTGGCTTAAAAACTCCTGACGGGTACAGTGTTACCAGCGTATCTGGGGCGATAGAGGCAGCTGAGAATTTAGGTTATCCAATTACTGCGAAAGTGCTTAGTGAGAACATAAGCCATAAAAGTGAACACAATGGCGTTAGGCTTAATATTGCTGATAAAAAGGCATTGGCGCAAGCCGCCGGTGAGTTGCTTGAAATTGCACCCACTCTTCTAATAGAGACAATGGTTGAGGGTGCAGTTGCGGAGCTTATTGTTGGGGTAAACACAGATCCATTATTTGGTAATTATTTAGTCCTGGGTTGTGGCGGTGTGTTGGTGGAATTGCTGGATGATAGTGCACCCCTGCTGATGCCAGTTAGCAGAAAAGACGTGGCGCAAACATTGTCACAGTTAAAGATTTACCCGCTGCTTGAGGGTTATCGAGGCAGTGCTTCTGGTGATATCGAAGCAATTATCGACAGCGTGATGTCGGTTGTTAATTTTATTGAGGCACACGAAGTTTTGGAGCTGGATATTAATCCATTGCTAGTTCTTGAGAGTGGAAAAGGTGCGGTTGCGGTAGACGCCCTGGTTAAACTAAGGCAGTAAGTTTTTTTTTGAATATTAACTAAATTAATTATATGAGTCAATCTGTTATTTGTGAAGAATTTGATGAGGTTTTTCTCATCACTCTTGATCGTCCGAAGGCAAATGCAATTGATGCAAAAACCAGCCATGAGTTGGGTGATGCATTTATTGCTTTTAGGGATAATCCCAATTTGAAAGTGGCGATTATTATGGGCGCTGGTAAGCGTTTTTTCTCGGCGGGCTGGGATTTAAAAGCTGCTGCAGAAGGGGAGGCGGTTGATGCTGATTTTGGTCCTGGCGGTTTTGCCGGCCTTACCGAGCTTTGGGATTTGGACAAGCCCGTTATTGCAGCGGTTAATGGCATGGCGGTTGGCGGTGGCTTTGAATTAGCGCTTGCGGCCGATCTGATTATTGCCTCAGACAATGCCGCATTTTTTGTCCCTGAAGCCACGCTCGGAATTATTCCCGATAGCGGCGGTGTGCTTAGGCTGCCAACAAGGCTTCCAAAAGCAATTGCCATGGATCTTTTAATGACAGGAAGACGAATGGAACTTGACGAGGCGATGCATTATGGTTTGGTCAATAGGCGGACTTCATTACAGAATTTAAAAACCCAGGCCATTGAGTGGGCCCATGAGGTTGCTCAATCTGCACCACTGGCGCTAGCGTCCATAAAAGCAGTGATAAGAGAAACAGAGGGTTTAAAGTTAGAGGAGGCCTACAAATTCATGCGCTCAGGAAAAATAGAGGTGTATCAACAAATGCTAAGATCTGAAGATGCCAAGGAAGGTCCGCTTGCTTTTAGTGAAAAGCGCGCGCCAGCATGGAAGGGGCGATAAAGGCTTGACTCGCTTTGCAATAAGTTAAAATAGAATTTTAGAGTGCATTTTTCGAGCGTTTGATCGAGTGAATATGATTAAAAAATTATCACTGGTTTTATTATCTGGCATTGTCGTGCTATTCTCGCTAAGTTCGTTGTCTGAGGAGATTGTTAGCGAAGGTGAGATTATGTTTGAAGCACTTGGTTGTTGGGGTTGTCATGGCCAAGCTGGCTATTCAACTGATGAAAAATATCCGGTTTTAGCTAGTAGGAATGCAGATTGGATAGTGCAGCAATTGGAGGACTTTCAGTCCGGCAAACGTGTGAACCCAATGATGAATGCGATGGCACCAATGGCCGAAGGATTTGAGCGAGTCATTGCTGAGTACTTGGCTTCACAAGAACCACCTGACGGCTCTTGCCACAATCCTGAGATCAACACCTGTCAATAGGCCTAGACACTCGCGTATAATGCTGAGAAATTTTTTTGGAGAGTTACAATGAAAAAAACCATTCTTTTACTATCACTTGTTTTAACAACTTTTTCTTCGTTCAGCTTAGCTGAAGGCGATGCTAAGGCTGGAAAAGATTTGTCGGCTATGTGTGCTGGCTGTCACGGTGCTGATGGTAACAGTGTGATGTTTAACTTTCCTAAATTGGCCGGTCAAGGTGAAAGTTACTTGTTTAAACAACTTCAAGACTTCAAATCTGGCCTTCGTCAAGACGGTGCGATGGCTGGTGTAGTTGCTATGCTTAGCGAAGAAGATATGATGAATTTGGCGGCTTATTTTGCCTCGCAAACCATTACAGAAAACACCGCTAAAGCAGACGCTGCAGTGATTGAAATTGCTCGTAAAATTTACTTAGGTGGCAAAAAAGACACCGGCACAACAGCTTGTATCGCTTGTCACGGCCCTAAAGGCAAAGGCATTCCAAGCGCAAAGTTCCCTGCAATCTCAGGCCAACATGCTAACTATACATCGAAGCAATTGAAGGCATTCCGTCAGTTTGCGTTGAACCTACAAACCGGTGAAAGCAAACCTGAAAGAGCCAACGATTATGAAGGCATGATGAGAAGTGTTGCCAAGGGCTTAACAACGATTGAAATTGACGCTCTAGCGCAGTATATTGCCGGACTACATTAACAACAATCATTCGGCGCCCTCAGGCGTCAAGCAGTAATAAAGGGCAGTGTTAACTGCCTTTTTTTATTGCCCAGCAAATCATGTATAATCTTTTGTTTTTTAACGCAAGTTACGGACGCAATACATGAAGACTTCACTAAACACATTAGAGGGCCTAAAAAGATCTCTTACGGTTGAATTACCAGTTGATTCTTTTAACGAGAAAAAAGATAAGATTATTACTAATCTTAGTAAGAATGCCAAAATTGACGGCTTCAGAAAAGGCAAAATCCCGGTTGCAATCCTGCGTCAACGTTTTGGTGCTAATGCAAGTTCGGATGCGACTAATGAAATGGTTAGTGAGTCTCTAGAAAATGCTCTAAAAGATGTTGATGTTATGCCTGCAGCGCAACCTGCGCTTACAAAAGTTGATTTAGACGATAAGAAGACTTTTAGCTACACAATTGAATTTGAAGTATTTCCAGAAATCAATGTTGCGCCTTTAGCGGATTTATCTATTGATCAAATTGGCGCTGAAGTGTCTGATGAAGACGAAAAAAGAGCTTTGCAAGAATTGCAAGACAGAGCGACAGAATATAAGGATGTTAAGAGAAAATCAAAAGAAGGTGATCGCTTAATTATTGATTTTGAAGGCATGATTGATGGCGAGGCTTTTGAAGGTGGTGCAGCAGAGGGTTTTGAAATTATCCTAGGTCGCGGCACGATGATTGATGGCTTTGAAGCCGGCCTAATAGATGTTGCCGCTGGTAGTGAACTTGAAGTCAACGCAACTTTCCCTAAGGAATACTCAGTAGAAGAGCTGTCTGAAAAAGCTGCGGTGTTTAAGGTTAAAGTTAATGAAGTTGGCTCACCTAAAGAGGTGAAGTTAGACGATTCTCTAGCCAAGCATTTTGGTGAAAAAGATTTCGATACTATGAAAAATCGCGTGATGACTCAGATGAAAACTGAGCTTGAGTCTCGCTTAATGCAACAAAATAAAGACGTAATCTTTACTGCACTTCTTGAGGCAAATGAGTTTGATGTGCCACAAGGCAGCGTTGATGTAGAAGCAACCAAGCTTCAAAGCGACATGGCCAGCAGAATGGAGCAGCAAGGCGTTCCTACTAAGGGCAACCTACCTGAAGGCTTATTCCAAGAAGAGGCGTCGCGTCGCGTGAAATTAGGTTTATTGATCAATAAAATTGCGGATGATAACGAAATTACAGCTGACAAAGAATTGGTTAATGCTAAACTTCAGATTATAGCAAGCTCATATGGCGAGAATGCGCAGCAAATGCTTGATTGGTATAACGCTGATCCACAAAGAATTTCGGGTATTGAGTCTGTAGTGCAAGAGGAGATGGTGGCGACATTCATCACTGACCAAGCAAAAGTTAACGTAACTAAGAAAGAGTTTTTAGAAATTATGGCGCCACAGCAATAAATTATGTCCATCCAAAACTTACATCAAATTCCAATGGTGATCGAGAGCTCTGGTCGAGGTGAGAGAGCTTATGATATTTATTCAAGATTACTAAAGGAGCGCGTTGTTTTTTTGGTTGGACCTGTTGAAGATTACAGCGCTAATGTCATTGTCGCCCAGTTATTGTATTTAGAATCTGAAAATCCAGATAAAGACATTCATTTATACATTAATTCGCCAGGTGGCTCGGTTTCTGCTGGTTTGGCAATTTATGATACCATGCAATTTATTAAACCGGATGTTTCAACGCTGTGTATTGGTCAAGCGGCCAGCATGGGCGCACTGCTTCTTAGTGCCGGTGCCAAAGATAAGCGCTTTGCGCTGCCACATGCGCGTTGTATGATTCACCAGCCTTTGGGTGGTTTTTCTGGCCAAGCAAGTGATATCGAAATCCATGCACAAGAGATTCTAAAAGTTAGGGATAAGTTAAACACTATTCTTAAAGTTCATACTGGGCAAACTTTAAAGACCATTCAAAAAGATACTGATAGAGATAACTTTATGTCGGCAGCTGAGTCAGCAAAATACGGTTTGATTGACAAAGTTCTGACTAAACGCTAAGCTTACAATCACCTATGTCACAAAACACACCAGATCTTCATTGTTCATTTTGTTCTAAGCACAAAGACGAAGTCAATCGCCTTATCGCTGGCCCCGGAGTCTATATTTGTGATGAATGTATTGAGTCGTGCCACGAACTTATTCAAGAGCAAACACTCAAAGAAGTGGAGGTAGATCATCACGATTGGAATTACACACCAAAACAACTTTTTGGTTTTTTAAATGAGTATGTGATTGGTCAAACACATGCAAAAAAAGTGTTGTCTGTTGCTGTTTATAACCACTACAAGCGCCTAAAAACCGACTACGTTTCTAACGAAGTCGAGCTGGACAAGTCCAATATTTTATTAATCGGCCCAACTGGCAGTGGCAAGACGCTATTGGCGCAAACTTTAGCGCGCTTTCTTGATGTGCCATTTGCAGTTGCTGATGCGACCACGTTGACCGAAGCAGGCTATGTCGGTGATGATGTGGAAAATGTCATTAAAAGCTTACTGGCAAAATGCGACTTTGACCCAGCTAGGGCGGAGCAAGGCATTATTTTTATCGATGAGATCGATAAAATATCTCGTCGTTCAGATTCACCATCAATTACTCGTGATGTTTCTGGCGAAGGTGTACAACAGGCGATGTTAAAGTTAATTGAGGGCACGATTGCTTCTGTACCGCCACAAGGTGGTAGAAAGCATCCGAATCAAGAAACCATTGATGTTGACACTTCAAAAATCCTATTTATTTGCGGCGGTGCTTTTGACGGTCTTGAGAAAGTGATTGACCGTCGTGTCGAAAAAGCAACTGGCATTGGCTTTTCAGCCGATGTGCAAGACGAAAAAAGTAAAAAAACGTTAACAGAGCTGTTTTCGCTTTTGGAGCCAGATGATTTAATTAAGTTTGGTTTGATTCCAGAATTGGTGGGCCGTTTAGCGGTGCATACTTCTCTTGGCGAGTTGGATGAAGAGGCTTTGATTGAGATTCTTACCAAGCCAAAAAATTCTGTTATTAAGCAATTCCAAGAAGTGTTTGCGATGGAAGGGGTGAAACTGACTTTTAGAAAAGCAGCGCTTGCGGCAATTGCAAAGCTAGCTATTAAGAGAAAAACTGGCGCTAGAGGTTTACGCGCCATCTTGGAGGGTTTGTTGTTAGATACGATGTATGAAATGCCATCAATGACAAACGCAAAAGAAGTCATTATCGACAAGGCCGTGGTTGAGGGTAAAAAACAACCCGTTGTTTTGTATATGAGCGAGCAGCAATCCGATACTAAGCGCAAGGCAAGTTGATCATCAAGTTGTCTTTTTTCCTTATACTTAGACAGTAATGGCAACGGGGTTATTCGATCGGCAAAAGGATGCAATTGGTCAGGGCGAACGGACGATACTTGTCTATATTGAGCTAAGAAGCAACAGACACATTGCCAACGGCCTTGAGGAATTTGAGCAACTCGCAGTCTCTTCCGGTCTTAATATTATTCAAACTTTAACCGTCAAGCGCAACTTTGCTTCGGCAAAGTTGTTTATCGGTAAAGGTAAGGCCGAAGAATTGAGCGAGCTTGTTCAAGATCATGAAATTGATTTGGTGATCTTTTCACCCGAGCTTTCCCCCTCACAAGAGCGAAATTTAGAAAAATCACTGCAATGCCAAGTGATGGATAGAACAGGCCTTATTTTGGATATTTTCTCCCTTAGGGCGCGTTCATTCGAAGGTAAGTTGCAAGTGGAATTGGCGCAATTAAGGCATCTCTCCACGCGTCTTGTTCGAGGCTGGACTCACTTGGAAAGACAAAAAGGTGGTATTGGTCTTCGCGGCCCTGGTGAGACACAACTAGAAACGGATAGACGACTCATTGGACAGCGTATTAAATATCTGAATAAGCGTTTAGAGAAGGTTGATAAACAGCGTGAATTAGGACGCAAATCGAGAACGAAAAACGACTTACCTATGATTGCTCTTGCGGGTTATACCAACGCTGGAAAATCCACTTTATTTAATCAGTTAACCAAGGCTGAGGTTTATGCTGACGATAAGTTATTTGCAACACTGGACTCAACCATTCGTCGAGTGATTTTACCGGCCTCAGGGGAGGCTGTAATTGCTGACACGGTTGGTTTTATTCAAGATTTGCCTCATGATTTGGTTGCCGCCTTTAAATCCACTCTTGAAGAAACCAGTCAATCCAATGTGTTGCTGCATGTAGTTGATGCTGCGGACGAACATTATCGCGATAAGATTGAGCAAGTCGAAGACATTATTAAGCAAATTGATGCCGACAAAATTCCGAGCATCATTGTTATGAATAAGATTGACGAAGTTGAAAACTGTGAATCAAGAATCGATTACGATAATGAAGGAAATGCAGTAAGGGTATGGCTTTCAGCGCATACTGGCGAGGGTATTGATTTGCTTTATCGGGCGTTAGCACAACGCCTAAGTGGTATGATGACTCGTGCCAGCATTCAATTAGAAGTCCAGTCGGCCTATATTCGCAGTGAAATATACAATGTTGGCTTTATTCATGAAGAAAAAATGAATGAATTTGGGCAGTGGCTACTTGAAATTAACGTCACACGACACTATCTAAAGAGATTACTAGACAAGCAAGGCGTTTCACTACTATGGGAACAGAAACCACCACAAAGTCAATTGACTTAGAAAAACAATTAGTGCCATTGTTGCCACTGAGAGATGTTGTTGTTTTTCCACATACCGTTATCCCACTTTTTATTGGCAGAAAGTCATCCGTTAATGCGATTACTCAAGCGATGGAGTCGGATAAGCATGTCTTTCTAGTCACCCAAAAAGACGAGTCAATCGAAGAGCCGAGCAATGAAGACCTTCATATGGTTGGCACATTGGCGACCATCTTACAATTATTAAAACTTCCTGACGGTACTATCAAGGTGTTGGTTGAAGGCGTCAAGCGTGCCAAAATTGAAGAATTTATCGAAGTCGGCGAGTATACTGAAGTTCGTCTAAGCGAATGCAGTTTAGTTACTGAAGACGACACTGAAATCAAAGCGATGATGCGTCTGGCTTTGGAGAAGTTCGAGAACTACATCAAACTCAGCAAAAAAATCCCTGAAGAGGTCTATAAAGTCCTTAAAGAAATTACCGATCCTGAGCGCTTTAGTGATGTCATCATCGCTAATTTGAATTTAAAAGTTAAAGAAAAACAAACCCTACTAGAGGGTACGCATGCCAAAGACAGGTTGGAAAAAATTCTGGCTATTTTGGAGGGTGAGCTGGATGTGCTAGGCGCTGAACAGAAAATTCAGTCTCGAGTTCGTAAACAAATGGAGTCTAATCAGAGAGACTATTATTTGAATGAGCAAATGAAGTCCATTCAAAAAGAACTAGGCACACTTGATGACGATACCGAGCTTGAGGAATTGCAGCTTAGTATAAATAAAGCGAAAATGCCAAAAGAGGCGAAAACCAAAGCACAGGGCGAGCTGAATAAATTGCAACGCATGTCATCGCAATCCTCTGATGCTTCCATCATTAGAACGTATATTGAAAATCTTTGCACTGTGCCTTGGAGTAAAAAAACACGCATTAACCAAGACCTTAAAAAAGCGCAGAAAATCCTAGATGGTGATCACTATGGTTTAAACAAAGTTAAAGAGCGCATCTTAGAACATTTAGCGGTGCAAACTCGTGTTACCAATAACAAGGCTAACATTCTTTGCTTGGTGGGTCCGCCGGGTGTTGGTAAAACCTCTTTGGGCGAGTCTATCGCTAAAGCGGTGAACCGTAAATTTGTACGTATGGCGTTAGGCGGCGTTAGGGACGAGGCTGAGATTCGTGGCCATAGAAGAACTTATATTGGCGCGATGCCGGGTTCGATTGTGCAAAAAATGCAAAAAGTACAGGTGAAAAACCCTTTATTTTTGTTGGATGAAATCGATAAAATGGCATCCGATTATAGAGGTGATCCAGCTTCAGCAATGCTTGAAGTGTTGGATCCTGAACAAAACCACACCTTTAATGATCATTATTTAGAAGTTGATTACGACCTTTCTCAAGTGATGTTTGTTGCCACCGCCAACACCTTTGATTTGCCTCCAGCACTTTTGGATCGGATGGAGATTATTCAGCTTTCCGGTTATACCGAAGACGAAAAATTACAAATCGCTAAGCGCCATTTAATCGCCAAGCAAATGAAAAACAACGGCGTCAAAAGTAGTGAAATTTCATTTAAAGATTCTGCAATTTTGGACATTATTCGCTACTACACGAGAGAGGCCGGCGTTCGTGGTTTAGATCGTGAAATTGGCAGCATTTGTCGTAAAGTGGTGAAGGAATTCACCATGAAGAAACGCAAAGCGCGAGCGATTATTAACTCCAAAAGCTTACCGAAATTCTTGGGTATGAAGATTTTCCGCTTTGGTTTAGCTGAAGAGCACAACCAAGTGGGTGAAGTCACGGGCTTGGCGTGGACGTCCGTTGGTGGTGATTTACTAACAATAGAAGCAGCAACCTATAAGGGTAAAGGCAAGCTTAAATACACAGGCCAGCTGGGCGACGTGATGAAAGAGTCAATTCAGGCCGCGATGTCGGTGACGCGAACGCGTGCAAAGGCGCTTAATATTGCCGATGATTTTCATGAAAAACTCGATATTCATATCCACGTTCCAGACGGTGCAACGCCAAAAGATGGACCAAGTGCCGGTGCGGCAATGTGCACAGCACTGGTGTCGGTTCTTACGGGTAGAAAGGTTAAAGCCGATGTTGCGATGACGGGTGAAATCACCTTAAGGGGCGAAATTACACCGATTGGCGGACTGAAGGAAAAATTGCTTGCAGCCCTTCGTGGCGGCATTAAAACCGTGATTATTCCGGATGATAATGAAAGAGAACTTTCTGAAGTGCCGGATAAGATTAAAGGTAATCTCGAAATCATCCGCGTCAAGTGGATCGATCAAGTTCTAGACATTGCACTGGAAGACGAAAAGAAGTAATGAGATTGTTGCAAAATAGTGCAACGCACTATTTTGCAACAACTCCGACAATTTATTAAGTTCGGGAAAGGTGTCAAAGCCAATGACTTTTAAAGTTTTGAAATTATTATCCTTCCCTAGGCCCAATCCAAAATCAATTTTACAACGACCTTGTAACTCTTCTTAATTCATTTTAGTGAGTTTAGCGTAATAAAAACCATCAAACTCACGGCTTGGTAATTGCTGTTTGCCAATCTCGCCCATACCCCAATCAAGATCAATTACTGTATGTTCGGCATCTTTTGTGCGCTCTAAAAACCGGACTATTTGTCTTTCATTCTCACTTTTTAATACCGAGCAAGTTGCATATAACAGCACGCCGTCGGGTTTTAAACAGCTCCAAAGGTTGTCTAAGATGGATGCTTGAATTTCGCTAAGTTGAGTAATGTCTCTGGGCTTTCTAAGTAATTTAATATCGGGGTGTCTGCGGATAACGCCAGTCGCCGAACAAGGTGCATCCAGTAGAATTTTGTCAAACAGTTTGCCGTCCCACCAAGTCTTGTCATGAGCATCGCCCTGCTTGAGGGTAACATTCTGTAATTGAAGGCGTTCAATATTTTCCTCGACTCTTGTGAGTCGATTTTGATCGCTATCAATAGCGACAATTTGCGCATCCGTACATAGCTCTGCCAGATGCGTTGTCTTGCCACCTGGAGCGCAGCAGGCATCCAATATGAGCTCACCACTCTCTGGCGCTAAAATTTGAGCCGCAAGTTGCGCGGAAGCGTCTTGCACGTAACAAGAGCCTTCGGAAAAACCGGGCAATTGAGACACATTGATCGCGTCGTTTAAGATGAGTGCTTGTTTTGCAGTAGGGCAAGGCTTGCTATCAATACCAACATTTGTTAATTGTGCTTGATAGTCTTCGCGCGTTATTGATGGGTGAACGCGTAGCGTCATCGGTGCTTGCTTGTTATTCTCTCTCAAGATGTTTTGATAATGATCGGGGTGATCTTGTTTGAGTTTTTTATTAAGCCAAGTTGGGTGAGAGAAGTGCTCGCTAGCCAGTATTTTTTCACGCTCTCTATCGACACCCCTTAGGATGGCGTTAATAAAGCCTTTTGCCCAGCTCTTGTCAATACTGTCAGCGACTGCTACCGTTTCGTTAATCGCTGCATGGGTTGGTGTTGTTGAATGCAGCAGCTGGTATGCACCCAATAACAGTAGGCAGTGCAAATCTAAGTTTTTCTTCTCTAAGGGGTTATGAATACGTGGCGTGACAATATCATTTAGATGGTGATAAAACCTCAGAGTGCCAAAAATAAGTGATTTGGCAAAAGGCAAATCGGGCGCGTCTAATGGAAATTCAACATCAGAGAGCGAGCGCTTGTTAAGGACTACCGAGCAGATTGCTTGAAGTGCAATCACTCTGGGGTTTGTCTTATTGTGCAAGTTTTTGCTTGATGGTTTGCAATAGCGTCTGAGGATCTTGATAGCCCGGCAAGTTGGTGCCGTTTTCAAAGAAGATAGACGGCGTACCGTTAACACCTAAATGCTGAGAAATGGCTAATTGCTCGGCCACAGGATTATCGCACGGCTTGCTTCTTGGAACAATGCGCCTAGTTTTGTAGTCGTGAATCGCCTTTCTTCTATCCTCTGCGCACCAAATTTTCTCCATCTTGCTTTGTGCTTGAGGGTGCAGCTGCGCCAATGGCGAAGCCAAGTATTTAACCGTAATGCCAAGTGCGTTCATTTTAGCCATATTGGCGTGCAACTTAGTGCAGTAAGGGCAATCGACGTCGGTAAAAACATGAATGATGTACTGTTCGTTTTCCGCCTTAAAAATAATTTTGTCTGCCTCATCAATGTTATCGAGTATTTTCTTTTTAATAACGGTCAGTCGGCTACTAGAAAGACTGGTCCTGGTAACTAGGTCGGTCACTTCTCCCTGAATAATAAAGCGTCCGTCATCAGAGATGTAGAGTATTTCGTATTGAGGGGTTTGCACCAAGACTTCATAAAAGCCGTTGAGCTGCGATGGGCTGACGTGCTCGGCGGTCAGATTGGGAAAATAGGGCAGCAGTCGCTCTATCACCGCTTCAATATTGGCATAAGCGGCGTTTGATAAGAGTACAAAAATTAATAAAAGCGCTTTATACATGGCAAGGACGCGTGATTAAAGAACTAAATTTTACCGTTTTTTTGGTAAAATATCGTCTTTAAAATTTGTCAGGAAAAATGATGGAATTCTCCTTAACACAACAAGCTGTAGAACTATTTGAAGGCGACTGTGCCGTTGTATTTGCATTTGAAGGTGAGTCGCAGGAAAACAGCGATTTGGTGCAACTACTAGAGTTAAATCGATTCGAGGCCAAGATTGGTAAGACGATTGCACTCAGTCGAGTGCTGGGCTTTCAAGCCAGTAGAGTGATTGTTGTTGGCCTAGGCGAGTTACCACTGACTGGCAAAATTTTTGCCAAAGCGATTAACGCATTGTCATTAGAGCTGCGCTCTTCCAAAGTGAAAAGTGCTTCTTTATCTAGTATTGACGTCGATGGACAAGACGAATCGTGGACTCAGCAAACAATTGCCAGAATTTTGCAAAACGCAAGTTATCAAGTTGATAAGTACGGCATTGAAAAAGAATGTAACAATACATTGGAATTGGTGAGCGTACATTCGGCGTCAAAAGACAGTACTGCACTAAACCAAGGCTTAGCCATTGCCAACGGTATGGCGTTGGCTCGCGAGTTGGGCGATATGCCGCCTAATATTTGCACGCCAAGTTATTTGGCAGAGACTGCAGAGTCATTGGCGAAAATCCACAATCTTGAGTGTGAAGTTTTGGAAGAGGCTGACATGGCTTCTTTGGGCATGCATTCCTTGCTATCAGTATCACAAGGCTCCTCAGAGCCAGGCAAGCTAATCAGCCTAAGTTATCGTAACGCGGGTGATGCCAAACCAATTGTTTTGGTTGGAAAGGGTGTTACTTTTGACAGCGGCGGTATTTCACTAAAGCCAGGCAGTGGTATGGATGAAATGAAGTATGACATGTGTGGTGCTGCATCAGTATTGGGCGTTATGCGTGCTGTGGTTGAGATGAATTTAGCAGTGAATTTGACTGTTGTTGTGCCGACGGTTGAAAACATGCCTGCACATAATGCCTCTAAGCCAGGCGATGTGGTTAAAAGTATGTCGGGCCAAACTATTGAAATTCTAAATACAGATGCAGAAGGCCGCCTTATTCTTTGCGACGCATTAACCTATTGTGAGAAATTCAACCCAGAAGTTGTTATCGATATCGCTACGCTTACCGGCGCTGTGATCGTTGCTCTCGGCAAACATCATTCAGGCGTTATGGCGAACGATCAAGGCCTTGTCGATGATTTAAATGCAGCAGGAAATTCTGCATTGGACACGGTTTGGCAATTACCTTTGGATGATGAGTACGATGAATTGCTCCAGTCTAATTTTGCCGATATGGCAAATATTGGCGGCAAAGAAGCTGGCACCGTGACAGCTGCTTGTTTCTTGTCGCGCTTCACCAAAGAATACCGTTGGGCGCATTTAGATATTGCTGGCACTGCATGGGTTAGTGGTTCGAAAAAAGGCGCTACAGGACGACCTGTGCCACTCTTAACACAATACATTATTAATCAAACATAAGGAGATTTATGTCATCATTTACAAACGTAGAAGTTGTTAAAGCGGCCAATATTTACTTTGACGGAAAAGTTACAAGCCGTGTTGTTAAATTTTCAGACGGCACACAAAAAACATTAGGCATTATGATGCCAGGTGATTTTGAATTTGGCACTGACCAACACGAGTTGATGGAGATTCAAGCCGGTGAAATGGATGTTTTGCTTCCTGGTTCTGATGAGTGGATTACAATTACTGGCGGTCAGTCGTTTGAAGTACCTGCGAACAGCTCATTTAAGCTGCAAGTCAAATCAGTCGTTGATTACTGCTGTTCATATTCGTAATTACATTGCAGTGAGTTTGAATACTTAGATTCACTGCAGCACTCCGCCGTTTTTCAACAATTGCACCAGCTGCTGGTTCACGCATTTTGATTTGTCATTAATAGCCAGTTTTATATGTTCTGCTGATTTTTCAAATTGTCCATCATTAAAGTAATAAACAGCAATATTGTTTTCAACTCGACAGGAGTAGCTGTGATATTCTGTGTATTTTTCATAGAGCATTGGCGAGTGATGTGCCAGTTCATCAAACATTGGGGCGAATCCTAAAAGTGTATGGTATGTTTGGTCGCTTAATTTTAAAAATTCTTCTGGCTGTGATAATAACTTATTAAAAGTTTTTAGAAATCTTTCTTTGTCACCGGTAGACGAGTAAACATGCATTTCCACAAAATATGCATTGTATAGGCCTTCTGGCTCAATTGCTTTTAGCCTCGAAGTTAATTCTAAAGCCTCCTTATTGTGATTGAGTTTGTGTGCGGCGTATGCCAAACGAGCTAGAATGTCTACGTGATTTGGCCACAATTTAATTAATTGTTTGTCAATTATGTTCGATTGCTTGTACGACCCTTGGTTGTAGTAGCCTAGGCCTAAGTAATACAGCGATGAATGCATAGTGCCGTGATAAATAGGTGTTTCAACGACTGATATTTTTTGGAAATCCCCTGTCGTGTTGATTTTGTTTAGTTGGCTGTAGGCACTCATCCAAAAGAAGTAAGAGTAGTAAAAAAGTACAGCAATTAAGCCAAATGCGAGTACCAATGCAGTTTTCTTTTGCAGTGCGGTGCAAGCTAGTGTCAGCTCCTTCGTTGGCTTTAATAGCGCATCTGCTTGTTTTGAAAGAAGACCGCAGTACAGACCGAATAATATCAACGGGAAAGCCAGTTGGTATGGCGAGCTAAACTGCATATTAACAAAAGAGCCAGCAAGTGCCACAAAGAGCAAATAGTAAAAGTGGTTTGCATCTCCCTCAGTGTTCTTCAATATTTTGACAACGCTTGTGAGGATAGCAATCACAACTGCTGTGAATAATGCAATTCCAACTAAACCCAGCTCTACAGCAAGCTCCAATAGGTCGTTATGGGCAAGGGTAACATTGTTGACTATCCAGGTTGCATAACCCTCAGTGCCTATATTGTGCGCATGGGTCCCCAACCCACTACCAAAAAATGGTGAGTCAGCAATCATGTTCATTGCGGTTTGCCAGATCAAGTAGCGAGGGGTAGTGGCATTGCTTGCTGAATCTACAACTGAACCAAATGTATCTGAACCTATGGCTAGGAAATTAACAAAGCCGTCTGCCGATAGGTTAATTAGAATCAATGTTAATACTACGGCAAACAGACTGGCATTGCGTTTATTGTTGCTCCAACCTGCCCATTGGTCAACTTTATTTCTATTGACGATTAAATACCCAAGAATTAACAAGATTTCAACAGAAACTGATAACCATACTGCACGGGTCGTTGTGTAAATTACGTAGACAAAGATTAGAGAGGTCAATGTCGTTAGGCCCCAGACTCTAAAACCTTGAACTTGTTTGGACAGTAGCAAGAAAACCGACAATGGCAGAATCAGCACCAGCGGCTGAGTTGCCATGTTCTTGTTGCCAAAGGTGGATGCGGGTTTAGCCGCTTGCGTAAGGGTGAAGGGGTCGAATAAATGCTGCAGTATGCCAATGATGGCTATGGCTCCACCTGCGATGAGTAGGCCCCAGGCTATCTTGACCATGTTTTCTTTATTGATGGCTAAGTTGAGGGCTAAGAGAAAGCTCAGGACTACGTTCAGCCATAGCAACCATTTTGTAATGGTAAAGTCAGCATTGACACTCCAGTAAAGACTCAATGTGCCAAACGCAAGTAGTAACAGTAATGATAGTTTAATGCTGTTAATTTTTAGCCGAATAGGGGAGTTGTCACACTTGTAGTAGAGTGACATCAAAGTTAAAATGGTAATGCCAAAACTTGCAGTATATGACTTTACAAAAGTATGATTTGAGACGGCTGTATCAAACCAAGGAGCCGCAATCGCCAGAATGAAAAGAAAGGCACCAAGCCATATTGGGTTTAAGTCTTTGCTTAATGTGTTTGTTTTGTGTTTCAAGGTGTTGTTTTGTTTATAGTATTGATTAATCCTGCTTCATCAAGTAGTTTAACCAGTTGTGGGTTCAAGCATTTACCGCCTTTATCTAATACTTGCGTAACATGCTGCCCTGCCTTTTCAAGTTGCTCTTTGTTGAATAGATAGATTGCGAAATTATTTTCAACTTCACACGAGTAGCCATGATGTTTAATGTATTTCTTATAAAGCTCGGGAGGATGCTCTGACAATTCATCAATACCAATAGTAAAAAATAATAAGAAATGGTAAGTATTCTCGTCTATTGATAAAAGGCGTTCTGGTTGTGACAATAATTCGTTATATGTCTGTAGAAATTTATCTTTATTGTTGGTTGAGTTATATACCAGCAATTCCATAATGTCGCTAATAAACAAACCTTCTGGTGAGACTTTTTTGAGCGTCTCAGCATATTTTAATGCTTCGTCGTTATTGCCTAGCTGTTGTGCGCCAGAGCTTTTTCGATAAAGTGAAGAGATGTGGTTGGGCCAATACTTAAGTATTTGGTCATCAATCAGAAAGGAGGTTTGATAATCGTTTAGCTCAAAATACACACGACTGGTCTTACTTAATAAAGTGTGCAATCCTCTGTTATAGACGGGCGTTTCAACAAACGATAAATCATTGTATTCTTTCTTAAGGTTTACGTCATTCAATTGGCTGTACATGTTGATCCAGCTGGCGCATATCACACAAACAATGGTAAAAATAAGAACCCAAAAAGCAAAGAATATTTTGTTAGCAGTGTGACTGATACGAAAATTTATGCGTGTTGTAAACGGTGTAATCAAATCAAACTGTTTAGCAATGAAGCCAGCGTAAAGACCAAATAGTACGAGCGGCGCTGCCATTTGATAAGGGAAGCTAAACTGCATATTAACAAAGGATCCCACAAGCGCCACGAAGAGCAAATAATAGAAGTGTTGTACTTCACCTTCAGTATTTTTTAATATTTTGACAATGCCAGTGATGATAGCAATTACAACTGCTGTGAATAATGCAATGCCTATCAAACCCAATTCTACAGCCAACTCCAATAAATCGTTGTGGACTCGTTGATAGCTGACCACTCGATGGGCGACATAACCTTCATTGCTTAGGTTCTGAGTAAAAGTCCCCAACCCACTACCAAAAAATGGTGAGTCAGCAATCATGTTCATTGCGGTTTGCCAGATCAAGTAGCGAGGGGTAGTGGCATTGCTTGCTGAATCTACAACTGAACCAAATGTATCTGAACCTATGGCTAGGAAATTAACAAAGCCGTCTGCCGATAGGTTAATTAGAATCAATGTTAATACTACGGCAAACAGACTGGCATTGCGTTTATTGTTGCTCCAACCTGCCCATTGGTCAACTTTATTTCTATTGACGATTAAATACCCAAGAATTAACAAGATTTCAACAGAAACTGATAACCATACTGCACGGGTCGTTGTGTAAATTACGTAGACAAAGATTAGAGAGGTCAATGTCGTTAGGCCCCAGACTCTAAAACCTTGAACTTGTTTGGACAGTAGCAAGAAAACCGACAATGGCAGAATCAGCACCAGCGGCTGAGTTGCCATGTTCTTGTTGCCAAAGGTGGATGCGGGTTTAGCCGCTTGCGTAAGGGTGAAGGGGTCGAATAAATGCTGCAGTATGCCAATGATGGCTATGGCTCCACCTGCGATAACCAAACTCCAGACTATTTTTGTTAAATAGTCTTTGTTGTTTGAAAGGTTCAATCCGATGATAAAGCACCAGAACGCGCACAGCCAAAGAAGAAACTTGGATACGGAGTAATCGGTATTAACACTCCAAAGCATACTCAGGGCGCCGAATGAGAACAGTAGTAAAAGTGTTGTTTTTATGTGGTTGCTTTGCCAACTACCATCAGTAGCAGATACGTTGTGATAAAGAGTTGCTAAAAATACAACGCCTGAGCCAATGATGGCGAAGTAGGATTTAACAAAAGCATGATTGGAGATACTTGTATCAAACCAAGGGGCAGCGAGGGCAAGAGTTAAAATGAAAATGCTAAGCCACCAAATACTTAGGCTGCTTTTATTATTTTGTAGTGAGTTGAGTGTTTTAGTCATAAAAAAAATGGCATTTATGGTGTTAGTTGTTTATTAACCCTTGCTCTTTTAATAATTTAAGCAATACTGGGTGGGTACAGTCTAGATTGTCTTTATCAATAATTATTTGCATATGTTCTGCGGATTTTTTGTACTTGCCATTATTATAATGATGAATAGCAATGTTGTTTTCAACAACGCATGAATAGCCGTGGTGCTCGTTGTATTTGTCGTAGAGCTGCGGCGCGTGTTTTGATAATTCTTCAACGCCAAGGGTAAAAAATAGCAAAAAGTGATAAGTGTTACTGTTAACCGCTAATAGCTTTTCTGGCTTCAAGAGCAAGGTATTGTATGTTTGTAAAAATTCATCCATTTGTTTTAGAGATAATTGCACCGACATTTGGATAATTTTTGAACCATATAGGCCGCCCACTTCAACTTTTTCAAGTGTAGTGGCGTATTCTAGCGCTTTGGTGTTGCTGCCGTATTTTTGTTCAGCATAGCCACGCCTAAAAAGTGTGGTTGGGTGGTTTGGCCAGCGAACTAAAATCTGATCGTCAATCAGTGCTGAGTTGTTTAGGTCGCCAACCGAATAATATTTATTACTCACCATGCTTAATAAATTCTGTAAATCTAGGTGATAGATAGGCGTTTCGACAATTGATATATTTCTGTACTGGCCTTTATCATTGAGCTCGCTGAGCTTGTCATACATATTGATCCAGCTGGCGTATATCACAACAATAATAGAGAACAGTGATAACCAAAAACCAAAAATAAACTTCTTGATTGTCGGCTTGATTTGAAGGGTTAGCAGTTTATGGCTGCCATTAACAGCATCGTATTGTTTGGCAATCATGCCAGAAAATAAACCGAAAAGCACCAGTGGAACAGCCATTTGATAGGGGAAGCTAAACTGTAGATTGACAAAAGAACCAATCAGAGCAACAAGAAGCAAGTAATAGAAATAATGAGTTTCAGTTTCAGTTCTCTTTAATATGGAAACAACCGAAGCAATGATTGAAATAATCATTGTGAGGAAAATTGTAATACCAACAAGGCCAAGCTCGACCGCAAGCTCTAGTAGATCGTTATGGACACGAGTGAAATTAACCACAATGCCTGTGGCATAACCTTCAGTGCCAAGGTTATGAGGATAGGTGCCAAGGCCGGTGCCAATAAGAGGTGAATCGGCAATCATATTGAGTGCGGTTTGCCATATTTGATACCGCGATGAATTACTGTTTTGCGCGCTCATCACTACCGAATCAGTGGTTTCTGTTGCAATAGACAGGAAATTGGTAAAACCGTCAGAAGATAGATTGACAAGCAACAAGGTTAGCAAGACACCAAAAATACAAGCGTTACGCTTGTTGCGATCCCAATCACACCATTCTTTTATTTTTTTTCTATTGATGATGATATAAGCTGATATTAGGATTATTTCTATACTTACAGCCAACCAAGCTGCGCGTGCTGTGGTGTAGAAAAGGAAGCTTATTAGGAGTGAGGTTATCGTTGCTAATAACCAAGCAGATTTTTCACTATTTAATTTTGAAAAGAATAAATAGCCGGCAAGGGGTAATACTAGAATTATTGGTTGGGCAGCCATATTCTTATTGCCAAAGGTCGAGGCAGGCATCGCAGCTTGTTTAAGAATAAGCACTGCAAATGGATCAAATAAATATTGTAGGATGCCGACAATAGAAACGATACTAGCACTGAGTAGCAAAAACCAAGCGACCTTATTTAGATAATCTTTGTTAATGGAGAGGTTTAGACCAACAATAAAACTGAAGAATGCACCAAACCAAAGCAGTAATTTAGTGACGGAAAAATCAAAATTAGAGCTCCAAAAAATACTAAGAAAGCCAAAAATAAACAGACAAAGTGAAGTGACTTTTATTGGGCTTAAGCGCCATTCTTTTGTGATTGATTTGTGATTTAAATAGAGAGTTATTAGGAACAGAATGCCAGAGCCAATAACCGCAATATAGGATTTAACAAATGAATGATTGGCGATACTTGTATTAAACCAAGGGGCAGTGATAGCAAGGGCAATAAGGAAAAAAGCAAGCCATTTAATGTTTAAAACGCCACCCTCATTGTTGTATGTTGATTTAATTTTAGACATACAGCACTGATGTGTAGAATGGTTCAATTGACAATCAATTGTACCTATATTAGAAGCCCTATTTGATCTATTTATACTAACCAGTAGCTTGGGTTAGGCAGTTTTTGTGAGCTTACACGTTTCTCTGGTCTAGCTAAGTTTCTATGTCTTGGGTATGGATGTCTAATCCACCCTTAAGAAGTACCACTTATTGGACTTGACTTAGGGTGACACTGCTAGGTCGTGGATGCTGCGGATCAAGACAAGTGGTGCGATGCTTTAAATCATGAGTCATCGGTTTCGTCAGAGTCTTTTAGTTCGTTGTTATTAAAGACAATGCTTGTTAAACTGATAACGCCTACGACTTTGCCATCATCAATGACGGGGCAGCGAGAGAGGTTAAATCGTGTCAGCAGTCGCGCACAATAACGCACATGCATTTTCGAATGCACTGAAATCGCGGGTTTGTTCATGATTTCATAAACATTAACGCGGTCTAGGGCTTTGTTTTTGGCGATGACTTTGCCCGCAATATCACCCATCAATACGACCCCGTATTCGTCGTGTTTATGCGTTTTATCGATAATTAGCATCTTGGTTTTTTTGTGTTGCATGGTGTTTAGCGCATCTTGCACAGTCATTCTGCGATCAATGACATCCACTTGAGGCCACATTACATCTTCGACCAGTATGTCGGTTTTCATAAATCCTCCTTCAAGGTTCTATTAAGTATATCAACTTGATGCATGACACCAACGGCATCTTCCACATCAATTTGAAAAGCGATGCCTTCATGCGACTTTTTGTCGAAAGCACCGACTTTGTTGATGGTTTCTAAAATTTCCCTAGCGTTGTTTTCTTCAACCAGCATCAAAAGAACATCTCTGGGCGATTCAACATGTAGACCTAGAAAAGTCTTTTTATCTTGCGAGCCCTCACCTCTGGCTTGGGAAATAACGGTTGAGCCAGTAGCGCCTTTTTCACGTGCTGCAACTAGAATCTTATCGGTTTTATCGCAATCCACAAAAGCAATAATCAGTTTAAAGTGCATAACATCCTCCTATTAAGTCCATTCTGAATAATTATGCAAGTTTATTAAATTAGCAGCCTCACTACGTGCTGTGTAGTTAATGGTTTTTATCCTTAACAAGCGACACAACAAAGAGGATGATGACTTAAAGACTTGCTCAATCAGACTTGGCCAAACTTGTATTATCTGTGTTATATTTTTTACCATAGCAATAAGTATGGTTGCAAAATATGCCTTGAAGATAAAAAATTTGGCGTTGTCATAAATTATCATAGCTATTCAGAATGGACTATTTATTAATTAAATGTTTAAGTTGAACATAAGCTAAAACGCTCATAATCGCAAATAGGCTTGCAAAAGCAATCAGCCCAAATCCGTCTATCAGCGGGTTTCGTCCCTCAATCGTGCTAGCAAGGCCAAGACCAAGCGCGGCGACCAAAGGGACAGTAACAGTCGAGGTTGTGACCCCGCCTGTGTCGTACGCCAAAGCAATGATTTGTTTTGGCGCAAAATAAGTTTGAACGATGACAATCAGATATCCTGTAAGAATGAAGTAATGTAGCGGTATGCCGGCGACAATTCGATAGCTGCCTAATGCAATTCCTATTGCCACACCAAATGCCACTGCTATTCTCAGGGGCCAAGGCTTTACTGAGCCACCAGAAACTTGATTGGCTTTTATTGCAACGGCTAGCAAGGATGGTTCTGCAATCGTGGTGGCGAAACCAATACAAGCGGCAAATATATACACCCAGTAATAGTCAAACCAGAAAAGTTCTTCTTTGCCTAGAAAGTCGAGAGAGGTGAGTTGCTCAGCCATCAGCCTTCCTAGTGGAAATAATGCTTTTTCGAGCCCTAGCATGAAAAATGTTAGCCCGACCCATACCATCAGCAGACCGAATAACACCACTTTGATATTGGGTATTTTTTGCTTAAGAATCAGTAATTGAAAAACAAATATCATTGCAATAATCGGCGCAATATCACCAAACATATTGATGAATGGGTTAATGAAATTCATAATAGAATGCCAAAAATCATAACTGCGATAATCGGGAACAATGAGCAAATAGCTATCATGCCAAAGCCATCGGTAAGAGGGTTTCGACCTCGAATACTGCTGGCGAGCCCCACTCCTAATGCAGTGACCAAAGGTACGGTGATGGTTGACGTAGTAACACCACCAGAATCGTAGGCAATACCAATGATCCACTCGGGCGCTATCAGTGTTGTTAGTAAAACCAGTAGATAGCCGCCAATGATAAGCCATTGAATTGACCAGCCCTTGAGTATTCGAAAGACACCCAAAACAACTGAGAGGCCGACGGCAATTGCCACTGTAATTCTAAGTGTGGAGGCATAATTATCAACTGCAGATTGGTCGTGTGAAATAATTCCACCAATTGCAGCAACATCTGCGGCTTCTCTCGCAATAGCAATAAGGGCTGGCTCTGCGATTGTGGTGCCAAAACCAAGTGTAAAGGCAAATACCAGTAGCCACAATAATGAGCCTCTTTTAACAAGGGCATGGGCGAGGCTTTCGCCTATTGGAAAAAGGCCGGTTCGAAGGCCGGAGATAAACAATGTCAGACCAATTAGGATATAGAAAGTACCCAGTGCGATAGAGCTAAAATCGGGTATTGGGCGCTGTAGAACGGCTATTTGGAAAAAAGTGATAACAAGAACAATAGGAAGTAAATCTTTGCCACTTTCGAGCAGGTTATTTGCCAGCCTCCTAAGTGCTTCGTTCATCGGTGTTTTGCTTCCTCCATTCTTTTCCGTATTATAAACCTGCTATCGATGGTTAAAATGGCTTGTACTTTGTTTATAATGCATTTAAATTGTCAATTTCTTACTTACAATGAACCCAACCGTTCTCATTAATGGCGCCAAGCAATCCAAGACTACTGTCTTTAATCGCAACACGCAATTTGGCGATGGCTTGTTTGAAACTTGTGTTGTTGAGAATAAGAATATCCTCTTTTGGTCTGATCACCTAGCACGATTAAATAAAGGCTGTGAAAAGCTTGGTATTGGCAAGGTTGACGAATCATTTTGGTTGAGTGATATTAGAAAAGCACTGTCCATTTCAAGGCTAAATAACTGCGTTGTTAAAATAATTTTATCCAGAGGCGAGTCGCTCCGAGGTTATGGTTTTGAAGACGGCATCAAGCCGGTTCGGATTGTTATTGTTTCTGAAATACCTAGAGCCGCGCCGCGCCAAAATCTCACTTTGGATTTTTGTGACAGTGGTTATGCATCGAACCCTAAGCTCGCAGGCATTAAGCATTGCAACCGATTAGAGCAGATACTTGCTAGGGCTGATTTGAAGTGTGACGAAGGCATTATGTTGGATGAGGATGGTGATGTCATCTCTGTTACTCAAGGCAATATTTTCTCTATTTATGCCAATACATTACACACGCCACGCCTTGATAAATGCGGCATCGAAGGCACGCGGCGCGCCATTATTCTTGAGATTGCAAGTGAGCTCGGCATGCAAATCAATGTTGGTCCGCTTAGTGTGAATGAGATCATGGACTCTGATGAGGTGTTTATCTCTAATAGTGTCATGGAGATTCAATCAGTCACCCAAATTGGTGATATGAGTTTTGCTAGCAATGGTGTGACAGAATCTATTAAAGCTGCATTCGAAGAAAAAAAGCGATCAAACAATGCTTGGCTTTCTTTAAAAAAAAATAAAACCTTTGCTAGGCTGACTAAAGTCGCCCTGATCCTTGCCTTGGGTGGATGGATTTGGACTTCAAAAGATATGCTTGTAGAGGAGGCACAAATATATCATTTACAAAAGGGTGCGACTATTGATGTTATTGCTCTAGATTTGCACAATAAAGAGCTGATTAGCTCCGAATTGTATCTCAAACTTAGCGCGATGGCTGTGGGCGCTAGCAAAAAATTGCAAACTGGCTATTATCAACTTGAGCCTGGGACGAGTGTTTTGGGTTTTCTAGACAAGGTAACGAGTGGTGATGTAGTCAGACAGAACGTCACTCTGATTGAAGGTGTTACGATTGATAGTTACTATTTGCAATTAAGTCAAAATCCTGCGGTGAAAGGCAAAACCACGCTTGAAGGTGTCATGACATCCCTAAATATCGAAGCGCCTTTTGAGGGTTGGATATTCCCTGAGACTTACCAAATTACCTACGGCGATAGTATTCACAGTGTTTTCGCAAGGGCGCACGAATCAATGAAGTTGCAGCTCGATGATTTATGGCAAACAAGGGCTAATACCCTGCCGTATAACACCCCATACGAGGCGATTATTTTGGCCTCGCTCATTGAAAAAGAAACGGCGCACCACCAAGAGAAGTCAGTGATCGCCGGAGTGTTCATACGCAGGCTGGCAGAGGGCATGAGATTGCAAACCGATCCAAGCGTTATTTATGCGTTGGGAGGTGCCTATACAGGGTCGCTGTCAAGGGAAGACTTAAGAATTAAAAGCCCGTACAACACATATCGCCATAAAGGCTTACCGCCGGGAGCGATTGGCTCAGTTGGCTATGAATCTTTGTATGCAGCTTTTCATCCAGACGATGGCAATAGCCTCTACTTTGTCTCGAAAAAAGACGGCAGCCATGCATTTGCTGAAACCTATCAAGAGCACAAGGATAATATCCAGCGGTACTTAAATAATTAAAGCACTTCTAGTCTAAAATTATCATTATGAAACAAGGTAAATTTATCACCATAGATGGCGTTGAAGGTGCGGGAAAAAGTACTCAAATTGAGTTTATTTGTTCTTATCTTCAAGAAAAAGGCATAGAAGTCGTTAGAACTCGTGAGCCGGGTGGTACCGAATTGGGCGAAAAAATTCGCGCATTACTGCTTGGTGTAGAAACCGGCGTCATGCACAGCGATACAGAATTGTTGCTAATGTTCAGTGCGCGTAATGAACACATTCAAAGAAAAATACAACCCGCTTTAGCACAGGGTAAATGGGTGGTGAGCGATCGTTTTACCGACGCCTCTTTTGCTTACCAAGGGGGCGGTAGGTCACTAGACTTGAAGCGTATTGAAGCGCTTGAGAATTGGGTGCAAGGTGAGTTCCGGCCTGATTTAACGTTGTTGTTGGATCTCAGTGTTGATATTGGCATGACAAGAATTGAAGCGCGCTCGGCCAAAGACCGTATTGAGCAAGAAGAGAGAGCTTTTTTTGAGCGCGTCAGACAAGTATTTATTGACCGTTCACTGCAATACCCGAAGCGCATTAAACTGGTCGATGCCTCTGTTGAGATCGACGCTGTTAGTCGACAAATTCATACCTATTTAGAGCAGCTATGATCCTACCTTGGCACCAAAATGCTTTTGCAAATCTTACTCAAATGCTAGAGCAGAACCATCTGCCACAAGCGCTACTGATTACTGGTGCTGAAAAAATTGGAAAATTTGAACTTGCAGAGCGTTTTATTCAAACACTTTTGTGCGAGAATAATTCTTGTGGCGAGTGTCGACACTGTCGCCAGCTTGCCAAAGACAACCCGAGAGAGGTGCTGGATCAAAGCGTATTGGTTAGAAGGTCGCATTACCCCAACATGGTTTTTTGTCGTACAGAGTTACGAGAGTCTGGCAAGGAGTCAAAAGAGATTCGTGTGGATCAGATTCGTGCTTTTTGTGATATTCTGAACAAAACTGCAGATGGGCTGCAAATTGGCGTTATTTTTTATGCCGACCAGATGAACGTTAGTGCTGCCAATAGCCTGCTGAAGACGCTTGAAGAGCCTCGAGAAAATACTCTGATTATTTTACTGGCGCACAATGCCAGCGCATTACCGGCAACCATTCTTTCTCGTTGCCAAAGTGTGCATATTAGCCCGGCTTTTGATTCTGAGAGTGTGGAGTGGCTATCCAATCATATTGACCGTGAAAAACGCAGTGATTTTGATGCTGCTCAGTTGCTTGAAGGCGCACACGGTATTCCATTTAAGGCAGTGGAGGAGTTGCAAGGGGATTATTTTCTTCAGTTTCAAGGTTGGCAGAACCATCTATTGGAAATGGCAATGAATCCTGCCAAAACCATTGAAACAGAGCTGTTTGAGGGGCATGAATTAGAGACTCTAGTTTGTTTACAGCAGCTTATCACCGAAGGCATTCGCCTAAATATGCTTAAAACGCAAGGCGCATTATTGGAGCTAAACAAGGTTGCTAGCAAGGCATCTTCGGATAATTTATTTCGCTTATTGGATGATATCTCACGGGCGATTTCGTTGTCACAAAGCCCTGTAAATATGACCTTATTATTGGATAATGTACTCATTGTCTGGTCGCATATTACCCATCTCAAGCAATATCCAACTATCACCAATCCTCAGGAGACCTTATGAGTCAGTCGTCAACGTTTTTTAATGAAGCTAAAAAATACATTCCTGGTGGTGTTAATTCCCCTGTGAGGGCGTTTAATGGTGTTGGCGGCGATCCTATCTATTTTGAACGCGGTGAAGGCGCCTACCTTGTTGATGTTGATGGCAAAGAATACATAGACTATGTTGGTTCGTGGGGTCCGATGATTTTGGGGCACTCAAATCCAGTGATTCTTGATGCTGTCAGAGAGACTTTGGATAAAGGTTTAAGCTTTGGCGCACCAACCGAAATTGAAACTCAACTGGCAAAAAAAGTTTGTCAGCTGGTGCCGTCAATTGAACTTGTGAGAATGGTAAGTTCGGGCACAGAGGCAACGATGAGCGCGATTCGTTTGGCGCGCGGTTACACCAATCGAGATAAAATTGTTAAGTTTGAAGGTTGTTATCACGGCCACTCAGACTCTCTACTGGTTAAGGCAGGCTCAGGCGCGCTAACTTTAGGCGTGCCAACATCACCAGGTGTGCCAGCAGATTTAGCACAACACACATTGACTCTGGAATACAACAACTTAGAGTCGGTTCAATCGTTATTTGCTGAACTTGGCGAACAGGTGGCGTGCATTATTGTTGAGCCGGTGGCCGGCAACATGAATTGCATTCCGCCTAGCGAAGGATTTTTGCAAGGCCTTAGAGATGTCTGTGATGAATACGGCGCCGTTCTTATTTTTGATGAAGTGATGACCGGTTTTCGAGTGGCGCTTGGTGGCGCACAAGCGCACTACCAAGTGAAGCCCGACCTAACCACCTTGGGTAAAGTGATTGGTGGTGGTTTACCAGTTGCAGCCTTCGGTGGTAAGCGTGAAATCATGAGCGGGATCGCACCTTTGGGTCCTGTGTACCAAGCAGGCACACTGTCGGGTAACCCGTTATCCATGGCGGCAGGCTTGGCGATGCTAAATGTCTTAGAAAGTGATGTGAATTTCTACCAAAACCTCAGCGAAAGTACTGAGTATTTGACCTCAGGCATTGTCAATGCTGCGAGGGAGTTCAATATCCCAATGACAGCGAATACTATCGGTGGTATGTTTGGATTGTTCTTTAGTGATGAAGAAAAAGTCAGTAATTTTGCTCAAGCGTCGAATTGTAATATCGAGCGCTTTAAGGCTTTTTATCAGCTGATGTTGAATGAAGGTGTTTATTTAGCGCCATCGGCTTATGAGGCCGGATTTTTATCGGGTGCTCATGGCAAAAACGAACTCGATAAAACCATTGAAGCTGCTAGCAAGGCATTCTCTCAGCTATGAATTTCGTTGATATAGGAATTGAAATGAGTGAGGCGCAGCAGCGTTTATCGGTCTATCAGAATAACATTACTATATTTGGCTCGGCAAGAGTAAAGCGCACAGATCCTTTATTTCAACAAGCTTATCAATTGGCAAAAAAACTGTCAGATGACGGATATAACATCCTTACTGGCGCTGGGCCCGGCATTATGAAGGCCGCAAATAAAGGTGCGTATGAAGGAAAATCAAAAAGCATAGGGCTTAATATTGAGTTGCCGAATGAGCAAAGTGCCAACTCTTATTTAGATGAGTGCCTAACCTTTGAACATTTTTTCTCACGCAAGGTAATGCTGGTCAAGCATGCGCAAGCTTGTGTTTACTTCCCGGGTGGTTACGGCACGGCTGATGAGTTGATGGAGGTATTGACTTTGGTGCAAACGGAGAAAATGCACCCTGTGCCATTAATTTTATATGGCCTGGATTATTGGAAGCCGTTGTTATTTTGGTTTACGAAATTAGCAGAAGATGGCTACATTTGTAAGCAAGATTTGGCTCTTATGCGCGTTGTTGACTCAATCGATGAAATTATTCAAATTATTAAGGAAAACGCATGTCATTAGCAATTTTTGATATGGACAATACACTTATTGGCGGCGACGCTGATTATCTATGGGGTGAATTCCTCTGTGAAATTGGCGCAGTTGATGTAGAGACTCACCGAGAAAAGAATGAGTACTATTTTCAGCAGTACAACCTTGGTGCGCTTGATATTCAAGAATATTCAGAATTTGCCATTGAGCCATTAACCCGTTTTAGTTTGGGCGAGTTGGCGTCGATGCACGAGCAATTCATCACCGAGAAAATAAAGCCTATTATTCTTGATAAGGCACAGAAACTAATCGACAGGCATAAGAGCCAAGGCGATACTATACTGGTCATTACTGCAACCAGTCGATTCGTTACCGAGGCAATTGCGGGCTTATACGGCATTGACAATGTACTGGCAATTGAAGCGGAGATGGTTGATGGTCGTTATACCGGAAAAATTGTTGGTATTCCTACTTATGCCTCAGGAAAGGTAGATAATTTAATGTTGTGGCTTGAGGAGCATGGTGAAACACTTGAGGATTCAAGCTTTTATTCCGACTCGCATAACGATATTCCACTGCTAGACATTGTGGATCATCCGGTTGCCGTGAATCCTAATGATGCGTTAAGAGTGTATGCCGAGGATAAAAACTGGCCTATTCTTGATCTACGTTAGTTTTTAATGCTCTAGATTAAATAAATAAGTCATGGTTGGAGCCTTGGGCAATGTCTAGATAGGTTGCCGCTCCTGCGTACTCGATGCCATCGATAAAGTCTTTTCGTGAATAACCAAACATACCAATCGTCATCTCGCAAGCGATCAGTTTAACGCCCATTTCTAGGCAAACATCTCTGAGCTCTTCAATGGTGGCAATGTTATTTTTCTTCATTGTTTTTTTCATCATGCTTGTTGCAAACAACTCCATTCCTGGAATGTTCCACATGATGTTGGGAATTTTTGGCGCAAAATCAATTTTTTGAAGCCATTTCGGCCCAAAAGGCATTTTCATTGGCATTGCCGGATTTCCCTGGGGAGAGACGCGCAAACTAGAAAGGTCTTTCAGGAGTAATCCAAGACCGTAAAAAGTAAAAAATATTGTCACCTCTTTCCCCATTGCAGCGGCTGTTGAACCTACAATAAAGGGTGGAAAAGCCCAGTCCAATGTGCCTTTTGAGGCAATGATTGTCATCCCGTTTTTTTCAGACATTTAAGCGCTCTTCTCGATATTAAAAATAAATTGATTGTCTTTGGCTTCATGCGAAAGCAATGTGTTGCCCGTTTGACGGCAAAAAGCAATGAAGTCCTTGGTCGAACCTTTATCAGTACAAGTCACTTCAAGAGTGTCTTGAGCCTCCATTTTTGCCAGTGCCTGCTTAGCTTTTAAAATGGGCATTGGGCAGTTTAGCCCGGTTGCGTCCAATGTATGCTGCGTCATAAAGACCTCAATAAATAGAAATTAATAGGGTTACTGCACCCTAAGGATTATTTTATGCTTGCGCTGAAAGACTGTCAATAACAAGCCGTTTGACTATAGGTTAATCGTTTTGACGCCTTGCTGAGTACCAAGTAGTAAAACATCGGCACTGCGATTGGCGAATAAGCCATTGGTAACGACACCAACAATGTTATTTAGCTCGGTTTCTAGTGCTTTTGGATCGGTGATTTTTAAGCCTTTAACATCAAGAATAAGGTTGCCATTATCAGTAACAAAGCCCTCTCGTAAAACAGGTGTGCCACCGATGTTGTTGGTGATTTCACGGGTAATATAATTTGCTGACATTGGAATCACTTCAATTGGCAAAGGGAATTCACCCATGACGTCAACCAATTTGGATTCGTCTGCAATGCAAACAAACTGCTGCGCGACTGCGGCGACTATTTTCTCGCGCGTGAGGGCGCCACCACCGCCTTTGATAAGATTCAGTTCAGCATCAGATTCATCTGCACCGTCAATATAGACCGACATCGTTTCAACATCGTTAAGATCAAAGACAGTAATGCCGTGACTTTCTAAGCGCTCTTGTGTGGCCATCGAGCTAGCTACTGCGCCTAAAATTTGATCTTTCATTGTTGCCAAAGCGTCAATGAAAAAATTGGCTGTAGAGCCTGTGCCAACACCAATAATTGTATTTGGAACGACGTATTTAAGGGCAGCTTTTGCCACGTCTGATTTCATTTCATCTTGTGTCATTTTTTCACCCCACTCTTTGATTGGGTAGTGATTATACCGTAGAGCACAGGTTTCGCTATAAAATGCTAGTATTGACATAGAAGTCGTATCACTATGAAAGACAGAAAAAATAGTTTCGGCATAGGCTTAATAATTGGGTGTTTTGGTTTTTTGGTGAACTACACAGGATGGTTTGGAGTTAGCCCCCCGATGAACTTGGTCGGCTCCATCGGGGTTGGGTTTGGCTACGGGTTTGGTGCATCGGTCATTAGTTATATGTTTACAAAACCATAGACCCTGACCGAATGAATCAAAATAATGAGTGAAGACGAGTGGAAGGACAAGTTAAGACTAGAACAATACCAAGTATGACGCTATATTTACTATGAAAAAACTCGTTCTTGCAACCAGCAATCCCGGAAAAGTACGTGAGCTCAATACTATGTTGGGTGGGATTTATAAAGTGATTTCGCAACAAACTTTGGGCGTAGAGGGGGTGCCAGAAACAGGGCTCAGTTTTGTTGAAAATGCCTTAATCAAGGCTCGCAATGCTTCCAAGCAAACCGGCTTGCCAGCACTCGCTGATGATTCCGGTCTTGTGGTCGATGCACTAAATGGCGCGCCTGGTATTTACTCTGCTCGTTACGCGGGCGAAGATGCCAGCGACGAGCAAAATTTACAAAAACTATTGTCCGATTTAAAGTGCAACAATAATTGCAATCGGCAAGCGCGCTTTTGGTGTGCGTTAGCTTTCGTCTTGCATGGAGATGACCCGACACCAGTGATTATTCAAAGAGGCTGGGAGGGTGAAATCACTGATAAAGTGAGAGGTCATGGCGGTTTTGGCTATGATCCTATATTTTATCTACCTTCACACGGTTGTACTTCTGCTGAATTGAGCTCTGAAGAAAAAAACAAAATATCGCACAGAGGCCAAGCTCTGCAAGCTTTTCTTGACCAACTAAAAGACTGATTCCCATGCTACAGTTGCCGCCAATTTCGCTCTACATTCACTACCCTTGGTGTGTAAAAAAATGCCCTTATTGCGACTTTAATTCTCATGAAGGTGTGCCGGATGGTGCCTATGTTGAGGCTTTGCTCACAGATTTAGAGCAAGATTTACCTTACCTGCAAGGCCGGCCAATCCACTCTATTTTTATGGGTGGTGGTACACCCAGTTTGCTCGGTGGCGATGAACTGGAACGATTAATGCAAGGGCTCTATCAAAACCTTAGCATTGATAAAGGGGCGGAAATTACCCTAGAGACCAACCCGGGCACATTTGAGATTGATAAGTTTGCGCGCTTCAGAGACGCTGGCATTAATCGATTATCCATTGGTGTGCAATCTTTTAATGATCATCACCTGCGCCAATTGGGCAGAATTCACTCGAGCGATGAAGCCATTCATGCTATTGAAAAAGCCAAAGAAGTGGGCTTTGATAATTTTAATATTGATTTGATGCATGGCCTTGAAGGGCAAACGATGAAGCAGTGTTTGAGCGATATCGAGATTGCTTTGTCATTTGGTTCAACCCATATTTCCTATTATCAGCTAACCCTAGAGCCAAATACGTTATTTTCCAAATTTCCACCCAAATTGCCAGACGATGAGGATATTTGGGCAATGGGCACAAAAGGCGCGGCTCTGATAGAGAGTCACGGACATCAACAGTATGAGATTTCGGCTTACGGCAAAATCCCATCGAAGCACAATCTGAATTATTGGCAATTTGGTGATTATTTAGGCATTGGTGCGGGCGCTCACGGAAAAATAACAGACAGTAAAACTCAAACAATCTTTCGCACATTAAAGCCTAAATCACCGAAAGATTACATGGTTAAATTTCAAGGGAAAGATCTTGATTCAACGACCAAAATCATCGAAAATACAACCTTTGAATTTATGCTCAACGCCTTGAGATTGAAGCAAGGCTTTGATTTGGCATTATTCGAATCAAGAACCGGAAAATCGAGAGACGTTATTGATGATAAACTCAGCAATGCCAGTGATTTGGGTTTGCTGAGTGTCGAGAATAACCGGCTAATGCCAACTTCTAAAGGTTTTGACTTTGTCAATGATTTGCAGGAAATGTTTTTATGAAATTACTGAGTATCGCTTTATTATTCTTGCTGCTTTCCGCTTGCAGTAGTGATGACTCTGAAAGTGTGGATGTCGCTATAGGCAAAGCCGTATTTGAAGCTAATTGTGTTGTCTGTCATGGCAAAGAGGCGGCTGGTCTTGTTAGTAATTGGAAAGAAAAAGGTGTTGACGGAAAATATCCAGCACCACCGCTTGATGGTACAGCACATGCTTGGCATCATTCGCCGCTGCAATTATTGAAAACGATTAATGAAGGTGGTATTAAAATGGGCGGTCAGATGCCTGCTTTTGAAAAAATATTAACAGGCGACGAAAAACAGGCGGCACTTGACTATATTATGAGTCTGTGGCCGAGTGAAATTAAAACAAAATACGATAATAGATTTAAACAATAGGTGGAACAAATGAGTGGATTTTGGTCTTGTAAACACACTTGGAAGCTCAGTGCTAATAATACAAAATGGTGTTTGATTGGTTGCGCAATCGGTGAATTTTCTACGCTCGCATATTATAGCTATTCAGGTATTACGAGTGATATCGTGATGTATAGCGGTCTTTGGTATTTCTTTGCAATGCTGCCTCTAATAAACGGGCTGATCACCAGTGTTATGCTGGAAACCATTATCCTTATTCGCTCGAATTTCGACTTTAGTAATGCACTTAAGACTGCGCTTGGCATGTCTTTTATATCCATGTTGATGATGGAAATTGCGATGGAGATCACCGACTTACTCTTTACTGGCGGACAGCTGGGGATGAGCTATTATGCTATTCCGTTGATGTTGGTTGTGGGTTTTGTCACACCGTGGCCTTACAACTATTGGCGCCTCAAGAAATTTGGCAAGGCTTGTCATTAACTGACTTAACGTTTGAAATGTCCATGGGGTAAAATACTCGCTAGTTTTTCTTTAACAATAAATCATGAAAATACACAATATTGCCAGCGTTCTGTCTGAGTCTCTGCCTTATATTCAAAAATTTCGAGGCAAGACCATTGTCATTAAATACGGCGGCAACGCGATGGTGGATGAAGACTTAAAATCAAGTTTTGCCCGTGATATCGTTCTCATGAAATCGGTTGGCATGAATCCGATTGTTGTTCATGGCGGCGGCCCACAGATTGGTAATACCTTGAAGAAGATTGGCAAAGAAAGTGAGTTTATTGGTGGCATGCGCGTTACTGACTCTGAGACCATGGACGTGGTAGAAATGGTTTTGGGCGGATTGGTTAACAAAGAAATTGTTAACCTTATTCATCAGCACGGCGGCCATTCAATTGGTTTAACGGGTAAGGATGGTCGGCTAATTACTGCCAAAAAATTACAAAATGTGGTGGGAAATCCTACTTCTGAAATTATCGATTTAGGCCACGTTGGCGAGGTTGATAAAGTGGACACCTCTGTGATCGACTTATTGCTACAAGGGGACTTTATCCCTGTTATTGCACCCATCGGTGTTGGCAAAGACGGCTTTTCGTACAATATTAATGCGGATTTAGTTGCTGGTGCGATAGCTGAAGCGCTTAATGCTGAAAAACTGATTTTATTGACAAATACAGTTGGCTTGTTAGGTGCTGATGGCGAGTTGTTAACTGGCTTAAATGCTGCAAAGGTGCATGAATTGATTGATGATGGTACTATCCACGGCGGCATGTTGCCAAAAATTGGTTGCGCACTTTCTGCTGTTGAAAAAGGCGTTGGTAGTACGACCATCATTGATGGCCGAGTACCTCATGCGGTATTGCTTGAAGTTTTTACTGACAGTGGCGTAGGCACTTTGATTACCGCCGATGAGTAAGTCAACTCGCGGCACAATTGGTGTTTATGACTGTCAAGTTTTAGCGCATTATAAATTCGAAGGTGAGCAATACATCATCACCTTGTCTTCTGCTGAAATTGCTAGTGAAACAAAGCCAGGACAATTTGTGCACATCAGTGTTTCTGATGCATTACCAATGCGTAGACCGATTTCAATAATGTCAGTCGACGTTGAAAATGAAACATTTGACCTTCTTTACAAAAATGTAGGTGAAGGCACCCGTCAGTTAGCCGAACGTAAAATCGGTGAATTTTTGTCGGTTATTGGGCCGATTGGTGTTGGTTTTGAGCTTACTGATAACAAAAAACCGTTGCTTATTGGGGGTGGTGTAGGCATGCCGCCAATGATTGCGATTGCCCAGCAATTGCAGAACGATTCAAGCTATACGCCTTTCACTATTCTGGGTTCGGAAGTACCGTTCCCTTTTGCCGACAAAGTGGCTGATAACGGCGTTAATTATGGCGGTGCAACGCACACGATGCCATTATTGGAAGACTGGGGTATCGAGTGTCGACTCGCCAGTTTGCAAAATTATGAGGGCGCTTATCAGGGCTATGTCACTGATTTAGCGAGAGAATACTTAACCTCTTTAAACGAAGATGAGTTGGCTCAAGTAGAGATTTACTCTTGCGGTCCCCACCCAATGTTGGAAGCTGTTGCTCAATTGGCGGCGGAATTTAGCTTACCTTGCCAAGTGTCATTGGAAGAATTTATGGCGTGTGCGGTGGGTGGTTGTGCCGGTTGCACTGTACTGGTGCAAACGGAAAATGGACCGGCAATGAAGCGCGTTTGCGTCGATGGTCCGGTGTTTGAGGCAAGCACTGTCTTCTAATGATTATTGAGAGTCTTGCAAAAGTTCAATCGCGAATAGACTCGGTTAGTCACAATCAAAGTGTTCAATTAATTGCGGTTAGCAAAACGCGCAGTGTCGCTGAACTCCAGTTGGCCGTTGATGCGGGGCAGAAACATTTTGGTGAAAACTATCTGCAAGAAGCTCTTGAAAAAATAGACACTCTTCAGGGTCAGGATCTTATCTGGCATTTTATCGGCCCGATTCAATCCAACAAAACGTCAAAAATAGCTCAACACTTTCACTGGGTGCACAGTGTTGAGCGCATAAAAATAGCAAAAAGACTGAGTTATCAAAGGTTAGAGAGTTTGGGTGATTTGAATATTTTGTTACAAGTGAATATCGATCAAGAATCAACTAAATCTGGCTTTCTTTTGGAAGAGATTGTCTCAGTTGTGCCTCAAATTGAAAATTTGCCAAATATTTCTCTTCGGGGTTTTATGTGTATTCCCAGTCAAGCGTATCCCGCCCAAAGCTTCTCTAAAATGGCGAATTTACTTGCTAAATACCCAAAAATGGACACTTTATCGATGGGAATGAGTCAAGACTTGGAATTGGCAGTCGAAAATGGTGCTACTTTTGTGCGGATCGGTACCGATATTTTTGGAAAAAGATTGTAAATCACCCATTTCAATTATTTCCGAGAAGGTGAATTGGCTCTGGCCAAGAGAGGCTACCCTGGGGTATATTTTTTTGGTTAAATCCTTTTTCGAAATTTTCAATTCCTCTTTTAGGTTTTGCACCCTTTCTGTTCAACAGAAAAATCTTTGATTTTCGAGAAAGGATTTCAGCTTACATCTCCTTGAAAAACACAGTCCACACTTTCGAAAAGCGTACAATGATTTTTTTCGATTTCCATTCCAAGTGTGCTTAAAAAAACCCTAAAAATTAAGTTACTGGCATTAATGGGTTTGCTGTTTTTTTCGGTGGCGTCCATCGCCAATACTGAAGGCGATAGGCTGCTGGGTTTTTGGTTTACAGAAAACGACAATGCCACGGTGGAAATATACCGAGAAGGTGATGCGTATTTCGGAAGAATTGTCGCCCTTAAAAATCCCTTGTATGCGGACGATACTACGACCGGTATGGCAGGCCAGCCAAAAGTTGATCTCAATAACCCAGACTTAGACAAACAGAGTCGTCCTATTGTTGGCTTGAACTTGTTAAGAGGTTTTACCTACATCGGAAATAACAAGTGGCGAAAGGGTAAGATTTATGACCCTGAGAACGTCAAGGATTACGATTGTAATATCAAACTAAAAGGCGATGGTACTTTATCGGTAAGAGGTTATATTGGTTTTTCATTGTTTAGCCGAACAACCCTATGGCACCGTAATACCACGGCTGAAGGATAAAGAGTTTCTTATGGGTATTAAACTATTAATTACTGGCGGCACGATTGACAAGGCTTACAATCAATCTAATGGTGAGCTGGCCTTCGAGGATACGCACTTTCCTGAAATGCTTTTACGAGCTAGAGCAGAGGCTGAAATTAGCTCAAAAGTGCTGATGTTAATAGACAGTCTTGATATGGTTGGTGCCGATCGTGAGTTAATACTTAAGCATTGCCTGGAGTGCGATGAAGACCGAGTCTTGATTACCCATGGCACCGATACGATGTGCGAGACTGCAAAGCTGCTGGGTGAGAGTGACATCAATAAAACCATCGTGCTGTTTGGCGCAATGGTACCTTATGCGGTGAATAATTCCGATGCTTTGTTTAATTTGGGCTGTGCGCTTGGCTCAGTGCAGTTGCTTGATCCGGGTGTTTATGTCGCAATGAACGGCAGAGTGTTGCCTTGGGGTGACGTGCAAAAAAATAGGGACTTGGGTGTATTTCAACCACTAAGTCCCTAATTGATGTGTTGCTGAGTTTTACTTGGTGCTATCCATCATGTACTGAATAACAGATTTAAGTTCGTTGTCTGAGCAGTCAGAACAACCACCTTTTGGCGGCATTGCGCCTGTACCAGCAATAGCAACCTGAAGAACGTCATCAATGCCACGCTCAATTCTCGGCGCCCAATCGGCTAGAGAGCCAAACTTCGGTGCGCCCATAGCGCCTGTACCATGACAACCTTGACATCTTGCGTAAAGCTCTTCGCCTGAGCGTTCAGTGCCAGCCGTTGATGCAACAGCGCTTTCAACGCTTACTTCACCCACTGGCTGAATGCGCTCTAGTGTTGCGCTGTCGGTGACAACCTCGACAGAATCATCACTTGAACTACCAAAGAACATGACTGCAATAAACACCATTGCAGCTAACCAAGCTATTATCATTAACTTACTTGTACCTTTTGCACCTTGACTCATTTTTCTTCCTTCATAATCAGATTAAATTCCGGCATATTATACATTTGGTTATAATAGCTTGCACTCGAATACACGATAAATATGCTTAACATACGCCTCCAACGCAGCTTCAACCTTCTCAAAATGAGCACTTGGTTTACCGCCATTGCATCACTGCTGTTATTGAGTGTTGTGGCCTTCTTTGTGCTTTTTCCACAATCCATCAAAGGGACTCTTGAGCAAAGACTCTCCAGTGCTATGGGTTTGGATGTGAGTATTGAACGGCTTGCATTAGAATTTATTGACAACGAGTTGTTATTGGCTGCCCACGGCCTGAAGATTGGCGCAAAGGGTCTAAACCCAATTTTGTCGATGGACGCGCTTCGTTGGGATGTTAACCTTTCCGCCCTTATTGACGGTATTGAAATACCTGGGCATATTGATATTGGCACGCTAACTGTTGACGCAACTTTGATTGAATCCTATATGGCATTTATTGATACCGATGCTGTTTTCTCCAATACCGGGTTTTCCAGCCTACTAGCACTGGAAACCTTGTCCATCAACAAGACTATTATTCGTGGTGAGAGCTTACATCAGCTCGCGCCAATTGAATTAAAAAGAAACAAACAAAAGATTACTTTCTCGATGGAAAATCAAGCGCTAATGACCAGCATTCAGGCGCCAAAAATTGGCAATACTGTGGACATAAAAACCAGTGTTGACGTCACCAGAGCGCAAGAGGACAAGGTGGCTGTTTTTCCTTTCTCTATTAAAAACGCTGATTTTAGTCTTTCTGCTCAGCTCAAAATATTCTCAGAGAAAGGGCAAATGTTTCTTGAATTTGAAAGCTATATCGATCAGATTGATATAGCTAAAATTCAGCAAAATATACCCGAAGCATTGGCAAATACACAAAGTGCTGTTTGGTTAAGTCACTCACTAAATTCAGGTATTATCAAAAATGCCATGTTCACCACACGCTTTAATTTATACGCTGAACAAAGTATGCCAATAACTAAATTTAGTGCAGACCTTGTTGATGCCCAATTGACAATGGATCCTGAATGGGCGCCAATTACTAAGCTCAATGCCAGAGTTTCTTTTACCAATAATTACGTGCAAATTACCGGTAAAGGCGCTAAAGTTGGCGATATTGACATCAGTTATTTAAATATTTCAGCGCATAATTTTGGTCAAGATGACGCAAAAATAATCGCTCATGGCCGTATCAACTCAACCAGTGAACAAGTTGCGGCATTTATTAAAAAATCGCCAGTGTCTGAAGCCACAAAATACTTTATTGATCAGTTTGAGCTCACAGGGGATATTTGGGGTGATGTTATTATTGAGGCGCCTTTTAATGAGGATCAAGGCCAAGAAGTTGTGTTGGATGTTGACATGTTTGTTACGAACAATCGATTGAGTTTGTTGGAAGGAAAAATAAAGATTGATCATTACACCTCTCAAATTTCTTACCATAACAACATCCTGCAAACTAAAGGCAAGGGTGATGTGGGCGGCGTACCATTTGATTTATCAATCAACCCAGATGAGTGGATTGATGATAACCCCTCAACATTTAAAGTGGCTTTGAAGCAGAGAGATAGTGACCTTGAGGTGTTTATCAGTCAAGAAGGCGACAGTGAGTGGCATGCGCAAATTAACTCTGAATATGTTGAAGTAGGTGTTTATCTTTATCCGCACCCTAAAGGGCCTGTATTTGTTGAATTACACGACCTTAGAATGGCCGATATTGACGAGATCAAAAGCCCTTGGAATTTTTTGCCGGGTGACTTTCCAAGCTTTCACTTAATTTCAAAAAATGCCGAAGTGAATGGCAGTGCGATTCCAAATTTTGAAGCCGACCTCATTAGCAAAGAGCAAGTGATGCAAATTCAAAGCCTGAGATTTGAAGATATTGGTGTTAGCGACAAGGAATTGGTTTTTAATGGCGACTGGATGGATGGAAAAACCATTCTTAGGGCGCAAGCTTCACATCACAATCTATCCGACTTCTTGGAAAGGTTTGGCATTGAGGAGCCTGTGAGTGGTGGTAAGTTCACCACCGATATCCGTCTTTATTGCGATTGTGCGCCGTGGGAAATTTCAATCGCTAAAGTGAGTGGCTTTATCAAGGTGGACATTGAAAAAGGTGTGTTTACCGATCAAGATCCGAGTTTTTTAAAATTGTTGTCTTTTGTTAGTCTGGACTCAATTGCTAGTCGTATGAAGCTCAATAAGAGTGAGCTAAAAGAGCATGGTTTTGCTTACGATAGTATTAATGTTAAATTACTATTTGGCAATGCAAGAGCCAGTATTTACGATTTTCAAATTGAAAGTGAAGACAGTGAAATCGAATTATCAGGTTATGCTGATTTAATCAATCGCAATTACAACCTAGTAGCCACTGTTAGGCCTTCCATTGCCGACAGCGTACCTTTAGCCGCTTACCTTGTTGGCGGCGGTTTTGCCGGGTTTGGTATCTGGGTGGCTGATAAGTTGCTATTTGGCGGTGAAATTATTGGCAAGATGTTTAATGATGTACTGGAGTTCAACTACACAATTACTGGGCCTTGGTCTAATCCTGTGATTAAGTCCAAAGGAGCTGACTTATGATTCAGCAGTTACTCGATGATCACAGCATTAATCAAGAGGGTATTTTTGATTTATTAGGCTCTCTTTCTGAAACTGGCGCTGACTATGCGGACTTATATTTTCAGCATTCAGAGGCTGAGTCTTGGGTGCTTGATGAGGGTATTGTCAAAGATGGCTCGTATCACATCAGCCATGGTGTGGGTGCGCGCAGTGTTGTTGGTGATAAAACGGGCTTCTCTTATTCGGATGACCTTAACTTAAAAGCCATTCAAGGTGCAATTGATTTTGCTAAAGGCATTTCAGACACAAAGCGCCTGCATCAGCCAAAAATCCTACAACAGTCATCTTCTCGAGCAAAATATCCAGCGCTTAGTCCATTGGGTAGTTTGACCCCAGAAGAGAAGGTTGATGTACTGCGCCAGATTGATGTGATTGCCAGGAAAGAGAAAACAGTAAAACAAGTAAGCGCCTCACTTTCGGGCGCTTATAGTGAAATTTTAATTGCCTCGACCGATGGCGTTTATCAAATGGATTGCCGGCCAATGGTTCGAATAAGTGTCAGTGTAGTTGTTGAAAAAAACGGTCGAGTAGAGCAGGCTTCAAGTGGCGGCGGCGGTCGCTATGATTACCGTTATTTTGTTGACAATGGATTTATAGAAACTTACACTCAAGAGGCTATTCGCATGGCCTTGGTTGCGCTTGAATCGGAAGATGCGCCAGCTGGAAAGATGCCAGTGATTCTTGGCTCTGGCTGGCCGGGTGTATTATTGCATGAGGCGATAGGCCATGGTCTTGAAGGCGATTTTAATCGCAAAAAAACGTCCATTTTTAGCGGCAAGATTGGCCAGCAAGTTGCCAATGAGAAGTGCACTATTGTTGATAATGGCACAATTGCTAATCGTAGAGGTAGTCTAACTATTGATGACGAGGGCACACCGACACAAGAAACCGTTCTCATTAAAGACGGCGTTTTGAAGGGTTATATGTTCGATAAGCTCAATGCCAGACTTATGGGCGTGTCAAGTACAGGCAACGCCAGACGGGAATCTTATGCGCATATTCCCATGCCGAGAATGACTAACACCTACATGCTTAGTGGTGAGGACAGTTTTGAAGACATGATTGCCTCGGTTGACGACGGCATTTATGCCAAGAATTTTGATGGCGGTCAAGTGGACATTACCAACGGCAAGTTTGTCTTTTCTGCCAATGAAGCCTACTTGATCAAAAATGGTAAAATCACCAAGCCCATTAAAGGCGCAACGCTTATTGGTACGGGCGATGAAGTGTTGCACCAAATATCCATGGTTGGAAACGATCTAAGACTTGATCCAGGCATAGGCGTTTGCGGCAAGGAAGGGCAAAGTGTGCCAGTCGGTGTTGGCCAGCCAAGCTTAAAGCTGGATTCCCTCACTGTCGGCGGCACGCAACTCAACACTTAAGACCACTTTTTCGGATTTTCTCTGTGTTTTCAGCACCAACTTTCTCGCTGTTTTACGATTAAGTTGTTATAATATTCGCACCCCTAATCCGAGCAAGAAAAAGTGTTAGAAAATTATTTACCGATCGCAGTATTTATATTCCTAGGCATCGCATTTGGCGTTGGTCTAACCTTGGTTGGTTACCTTTTTGGCCCAAGCAAACCATACGAAGAAAAAAATTCACAATTTGAGTGTGGTTTCCCTCCATTTGAAGACTCCAGAATGCATTTCAATGTTCGCTACTATTTAGTGGCAATCCTTTTTATTCTTTTTGACTTGGAAGTTGCATTTTTTATCCCTTGGGCTGTTGTGCAGGCCAAGCTTGGATGGTTTGGTTTTATTGGCATGTCTATCTTCTTATTATTACTCGTTGTCGGTTTTATCTTTGAGTGGAAGAAGGGTGCACTAGAGTGGGAATGATTAACTTCCTTTTTTCACCTTCTGCCACGTTATGTCTGAAAAATATTCAGTCACATAGCGATAACTATGCTTATTCATATTTTTTACTACATGCCTCGCAGAAAATAAAAACACTTGTTCACCAGAGTTTGGTTTTTACATTCCGCTTCAACACTAAGGTTCGCAATGGCTATTGAAGGTTTAATGAAAGAGGGGTTTGTTACCGCCTCACTCGACAAAGTAATTAATTGGGCGCGTACCGGCTCTCTTTGGCCAATGACGTTTGGCTTGGCGTGTTGCGCGGTTGAAATGATGGAGGCTGGCTCATCTCGTTACGATCTTGATCGCTTCGGTATCGTTTTTAGACCAACACCTCGACAATCCGATTTAATGATTGTTGCCGGCACTCTAACCAACAAAATGGCGCCAGCGCTACGCAAAGTTTACGACCAAATGCCAGAGCCAAGATACGTGATATCCATGGGTTCTTGTGCTAACGGCGGTGGTTACTATCACTATTCTTATGCGGTGGTTCGTGGCTGCGATCGCATCGTACCAGTTGACGTGTATGTACCGGGTTGCCCACCTACTGCCGAAGCTTTGCTTTATGGCATCATGCAGTTGCAGGATAAGATTCGTCGAACTAACACCATTGCACGAACCTAGAATATGAGCGAATTAAAACAACAATTAAGTGACGTTTTTGGCGTTAAAGGTATTACCGAAGCATACGGCGAATTCACATTAACCATTGATAGTGGTGCCATTATCGAAACGTGTACGAAATTAAGAGACGATTTTAATTTTGAGATTTTGGTTGATCTCAGTGGTATTGATTATCTCACTTACGGTGAATCGGACTGGGATGGCAACGCCAGCTCATCAGGCTATGGCCGTGGCCGTACAGCTCAACAATCCGAGAAAATACAAAGCCACCGATTTGCTGTTGTTTATCACATGCTCTCTGTTTCTGACAATAAGCGCCTGCGCGTCAAAGCACTTTTAGCGGGCGAAAACCTCATTATTGAGTCTGTGACCGATATCTGGAATTCAGCTGACTGGTACGAAAGAGAGGCTTTTGATTTATTCGGTATTTTGTTTGAAAACCACACAGATTTACGCAGAATTTTGACCGACTATGGTTTCGTAGGTCACCCTCTGAGAAAGGATTTCCCAATGATTGGTGAAGTAGAAATGCGCTACGACGAAGAATTGGGCAGAGTTGTTTACGAGCCTGTAAGCATTGAGCCTAATATCAATGTTCCAAGGGTAATAAGGAAATAATTATGTCTGAGATGCGCAATTACACCCTTAACTTTGGGCCACAACATCCTGCAGCACACGGCGTGCTACGCCTTATCCTGGAAATGGACGGTGAAGTTGTTGAACGCGCCGACCCACATATTGGATTACTTCATCGAGGAACAGAAAAACTAGCAGAATCAAAGCCTTATAATCAATCGATTGGCTATATGGACAGACTCGATTACGTCTCTATGATGTGCAACGAGCACGCTTATGTGATGGCTATTGAAACCATGCTTGGTCTTGAAATTCCAGAGCGCGCCCAATACATTCGAGTGATGTTTGATGAAATTACTCGCATTCTTAACCATCTCATGTGGCTAGGAACTCACGCCCTAGATGTTGGCGCAATGAGTGTTTTCTTGTACGCCTTTAGAGAACGTGAAAAATTAATTGATTGCTATGAAGCGGTCAGCGGTTCGCGTATGCACGCAACCTACTATCGTCCGGGCGGTGTATACCGTGATTTACCGGACAAAATGCCACAATACCTTGAATCAAAATTGCGTAATGCCAAAGAGCTTGAAGCAATGAATGCCAATCGTCAAGGTTCTTTGCTGGACTTTATTGCCGACTTTGCTGCTAATTTTCCAGACAGTATTGACCAATACTCAAATCTTTTGACGGACAACAGAATCTGGAAACAACGCTTGGTTAATATTGGCATCGTTACTCCGGAGCGCGCAATGCAGCTTGGTTTCACCGGTCCAATGCTTCGCGGTTCCGGCATTGAGTGGGATATCCGTAAAAACGAACCTTATTCGGTTTATGACAAGATGGAGTTTGATATTCCTGTCGGCGTTACTGGTGACAGTTACGATCGCTACTTGGTGCGCATGGAAGAAATGCGTCAATCGACTCGTATTATTGAGCAGTGTATTACTTGGCTACGCGCCAATCCGGGTCCTGTGATGTCGGATGATCACAAAGTGGCGCCGCCAAAACGCAGTGATATGAAGGATGACATGGAGTCACTCATTCACCACTTTAAGCTGTTTACTGAGGGCTACTGCTTACCAGAAGGCGAGGTGTACTCTGCTATTGAACACCCTAAGGGTGAATTCGGCATTTATTTGGTTTCCGATGGTGCCAACAAGCCTTACCGCTTGAAAATTAGAGCCCCAGGATTTGCGCATTTGGCAGCAATGGATGAAATGGCTAGAGGTCATATGCTCTCTGACGTAGTTACAATCATCGGCACACAGGACATTGTTTTTGGAGAAATTGACCGATGAGAAACTTCGTCTTTTCACCTTCTGCTTCGCTATATTTTAATAATACTCAATCACATAGTTTTTACTATGCTCCTTCGTGTTTCTTACAATATGCCTTGCATAAAGCAAAAATACTTATTTCTAGAGTTAATGGCCTTGGATTATGATTTCGGATAAAGCAAAACAACAAATTGACATTTGGGTGGCCAAATACCCTGCTGGCTACCAAAGCTCGGCGGTAATGGAGGCACTGAAGATTGTCCAAGCTGAAAACGACGGCAGTTTAACCAGTGAGCTGATTCAAGCAGTCGCCGATTACTTAGAAATGCCTGTCATCAGTGCATACGAAGTGGCCACTTTTTACGAGAATTACAACCACAAACCCGTAGGCAAGCACGTTATTCGTTTTTGCCACAATATTTCATGCATGCTCAATGGTGCTGACGATTTGATCTCGTATTTAGAGACAAAAACAGGCGTGAAAATAGGAGAAGTAAGTGAAGATGGCTTGGTTAGCGTTAAGAAAGTTGAGTGTTTAGGCGCATGCGTTGGTGCACCGATGTTTCAAATTGGTGACCAGTATTATGAAAACTTAACACAGAAAAAAATTGATGAGATTTTGGATGGTTTAAAGTGAACGAAGTCTGTTTCAAAAACATAGATAAAGAAAACCCATCAAGTTTAGCGACTTACGAAGCGACGGGTGGTTATAGTGTTTGGCGCAAAATTCTTCATGGTGAGTTATCGCCAGAGGCAATTTTGGCTGAATTAAAAACTTCCGGCCTAAGGGGTCGTGGTGGTGCCGGTTTCCCAACAGGTCTTAAGTGGAGCTTTATGCCTCGCAACCAAGACGGACAAAAGTACGTTGTTTGTAATTCAGACGAAGGCGAGCCAGGCACTTGTAAAGACAGAGACATTCTAAGATTCAATCCGCATTCAGTGATTGAAGGCATGGCGATTGCCGGTTACGTAATGGGCGCTACCGTGGGCTATAACTACATTCGTGGCGAATTTATGGAGCCTTACTATCGTTTTGAAGAGGCTTTAAAAGAAGCTTACGATGGTGGACTTTTGGGTAAAGACATTGGCGATAGCGAAGTCAACTTTGACTTGCATACTCATTTGGGTGCGGGCGCTTATATTTGCGGCGAAGAGACGGCATTACTGGAATCGCTCGAAGGCAAAAAAGGCCAACCAAGATTTAAGCCGCCGTTTCCAGCCAATGTTGGACTTTACGGTATGCCAACAACGATCAACAACACTGAAAGCTTTGCCTCTGTGCCAGATATTTTGGCGCGTGGCGGTCAATGGTTTGCTGATTTAGGAGTGCCAAACTCTGGTGGTTGTAAATTATTCTCGGTGACAGGGCATGTAACCAAGCCAGCAAATTTCGAAATTCCAATGGGCACGCCATTTTCTGAGCTTTTGGAAATGGCAGGCGGTCTTCGAGAAGGCAGAACATTAAAAGCAGTAATTCCAGGCGGATCTTCAACGCCAGTGCTTCCAGCTGAGGACGCGATGAAAATGACAATGGATTATGACTCCATTGAACAAGTAGGCTCCATGCTCGGTGCGGGCTCGGTGATTGTTATGGACGACACAACGTGCATGGTGGCAGTCTTAACGCGTTTGGCGCATTTTTATTACGATGAATCCTGTGGTCAATGCACCCCTTGTAGAGAGGGTACCGGTTGGATGTATCGCGTATTAAAGCGCATCATGGATGGCCAAGGAAAAATACAAGACTTGGATTTATTGATGAGCGTTCAAGATAAAATTATGGGCAATACGATTTGCGCATTAGGCGATGCAGCTGCGATGCCTGTAGAGAGTTTTATTAGACATTTTAGAGACGAGTTTGAGTATTACATCAAACACGGCAAGAGTATGGTGGAAAACAATGGTTGATATTGAAATCGAAATTGACGGCAATATCGTTCATGGTCACTCGGGTGAGTCGATTATTTCGATTGCCGATAGAGAAGGTATTGATATTCCTCGTTTTTGTTACCACAAGAAATTATCGGTAGCGGCTAATTGCCGTATGTGTCTTGTTGATGTTGAAGGCAATCCGAAGCCACAACCGGCTTGCTCGACGCCAGCGTCGGCGGGTATGCGAGTTCATACAAACAACGAAAAAGCCAAGGCATCGCAAAAAGCGGTGATGGAGTTTTTGCTCATTAATCATCCATTGGATTGCCCAATTTGCGATCAAGGTGGCGAGTGTGAATTGCAAGATGTGGCGATGGAATACGGCTCAGACGTTTCCAAATTTAATGAAGGCAAACGCATTGTTGCCGATAAAGGTATTGGCGCATTAATTCAAACCGATATGACGCGCTGCATTCACTGCACACGTTGTGTGCGTTTTGGCGCAGAAGTGGCAGGTATTGTTGAAATGGGCGCAACTGGACGTGGTGAAGAGCTAAAAATTGAACCTTTCTTAAGCGAAGGTATTCAGTCAGAGCTTTCGGGCAATATGATCGATGTTTGTCCAGTGGGCGCATTGACTTCAAAGCCGTTTCGTTACGAGGTTCGTTCTTGGCAAATGAGCTCTGTTGAGAGTGTTGCACGCCACGATTTAGTAGGCTCTAATGTTTTCACGCAAACACACAAAGGCAAAGTCAAGCGTGTTGTTGCCAGGGACAACGAGAGTGTCAATGAAACTTGGATTTCAGACAGAGATCGCTTTTCATACGAAGGCCTTACAAGCAATAATCGCGCTTTAACACCTAAAATTAAGGTTAAAGGCGAGTGGCAAGAGGCCTCTTGGGAGGCTGCACTTGAAGCGGCAACGAGTGGCATTAAAAGGAATTCCGCTGAGGCGTTTGGCGCTTTGGCTTCAAAGAATGCAACATTGGAAGAGTTGTATTTATTGCAAAAACTAACGCGTGGCTTAGGTTCTGAAAACTTAGATACTCGTCTAGATGTTGCCAATCCAAGCAGTGCAAGTGCATTAGAGACTAATATTTCTTTGGCGGAGTTAGAAGCTATCGATCATGCGTTGATTGTGAACTCTTACTTGCGTCTAGAGCAGCCGATGATTAATCATCGCATTAGAAAAGCCACTCTTCAAGGTGCTAAGGTTTCTACTGTGAATGCTAAGGCGTTCGATTTTAATTATCGAGTTGCGAGTAGTATATTAAGCGCACCGCAAAATACGGTTGTCACACTTTCGGGTGTATTAAAGGCCTTGTTAGAGGCTGATTCTCAGGCGCTACCAGATTATTTAAAAGGGGCAAAAGTTGATCAAGCGCAGATTGATATTGCCAATGCCTTATCAGTTGCAGAAAATGCGGTTGTTGTATTGGGCGAGCAAGTCAACAGCAACCCTTGTGCAGACCAAGTGGCCAAACTTGTTACGCAAATTGCTAAAGCATCAAACTCTAACACACTTAATGCAAGTGCTACGGGCAACACTCTTGCTGCAGAAAAGGTAGGCTTTAAGCCAAACGGCGGTTTGAATGCAGCACAAATGTTTACTGCAAATTTGAATACTTTTGTTTTGCTGGATGTTTATCCTACATTTGATTGTGTGGATTCAACTGCTGCCATTGAAGATTTGAGTCGTGATGACGCTTTTGTTGTGGCAATTAATAGTTTTGAAGATGAATCGGTATTAAGTTTCGCCGATGTCATTTTGCCGCTGGCAAGTTTCTACGAGACTTCTGGAACGCACATCAATATCGATAATGTGGCACAATCTTATGGTGCTTCAGTAAAGGCGGCGGGCGATTCCAAGCCGGGCTGGAAAGTACTGAAAGTATTGGCTGATTTATTAGAGTTGCCAGGTTTTGATTATACGGATTCGCCACAAGTGGCGGATGATGCGTTGTCACTAAGTCCAAATGTAGCAACCAGTGAAGTTGATATTATTGCCATGGAAGTGCCGAATGTCGCTACCGTTTGGCAGTACACGCCTTATGTGTCGGATGTATTAACAAGGCATGCACAGTCTTTACAACAAACGCAAATCGGTCAAGTAAGCGAGGCGACTGTTAGCGAGGCGACTGCGAAAGTACTTGAATTATCACAGGGCGATTTATATAAAGGCGTGCCTGTCAATATTAACGAAACCGTTGCTGAAGGTTGTGTGTTTGTTCACACAAACCAAGCAAGACAGCGATAGGGGCGAGACTTTATTATGTGGCAAGCATTTGTAGATCTTATTCATCAACTAATACCTTGGTATGACGGTGGTTTAGCGGATGTTGTTATTATCCTTATTAAAGGTGTCGCCTTAATTTTTCCTCTCATCATTATGATGGCTTACATGACTTATGCTGAGCGTAAAGTCATTGGTTATATGCAGCTTCGTATCGGTCCAAACCGTGTTGGCCCACTTGGCTTATTGCAGCCCTTTGCTGACGTTTTCAAGATGATGTTTAAGGAAATTATTTTCCCATCAAAAGCCAACATCTATTTATTTCTGCTTGCGCCAATCTTAGCTTTTGTACCAGCTGTTGCTATTTGGGCAGTGATTCCGATGGGTGAGGGTTTCTACATTACCGATTTGGATGTGAGTTTGCTCTATGTCTTAGCGATTGGTTCTGTGGGCGTTTACGGCATCATTTTGGCGGGTTGGGCATCGAACTCAAAATACCCACTATTGGGTGCACTTCGCAGTGCTTCAATGCTGGTGTCGTACGAAATTGTTATCGGCTTTGTTGTCGTCACCGTGGTGATGATTGCTGGTTCTGTTAATTTGAATACAATTGTTGCAGACCAAGCGGGCGGCATTTGGAATTGGTATTGGATTCCACTGTTCCCAATGATGATTGTCTTTTGGATTTCAGCACTATGTGAAACTAACCGTGCACCATTTGACGTGGTTGAAGGCGAGTCCGAAATTGTTGGTGGTACCCATGTTGAATATTCAGGCATGTGTTTTGCTTTATTCTTTATGGCTGAATACATCAATATGATTATGATGGCAGCCCTTGCTGTATTGATGTTTTTCGGTGGCTGGCATTCGCCGTTTGAAGGCGTGCCATACTTAGAGGCTTGGTTTACTTTTGTGCCGGATCTTATCTGGTTATTGGTAAAAATGAGTTTCTTCCTATTCTTGTATTTGTGGATTAGGGCGACATTCCCAAGATACCGTTACGACCAAATTATGCGCTTATGCTGGAAGGTGTTTTTACCGCTAACCATTATCTGGATTTTTGTTGTGGGATTGATGACACAGCTTGAAATTAGCCCTTGGTTCTAGAAATCTAGAAAGGAAATTTTATGATTAAAAAAGTAAAAAAACTTGTTAAAGCCTTTGGATTAGGCGATATCCGTGCTGGCATGAAAATTACTGCTAAACAGCTTGTTGCAGACAAAATTACGGTGCAGTTCCCTGAAGAGAGAACGCCAATTTCACCAAGATTTAGAGGGCTTCACGCCCTGCGTCGCTATCCAAACGGCGAAGAGCGCTGTATTGCTTGCAAGCTTTGTGAAGCAGTTTGTCCGGCTAATGCAATAACCATCGAATCGGAAATGAGAGACGATGGCACGCGCCGCACAACACAATACGATATTGATTTATTCAAGTGCATTTTTTGTGGTTTTTGTGAAGAGGCTTGTCCAGTCGATGCCATTGTTGAAACGCATATTTTTGATTATGCATTCGAATCAAGAGAGGGCAGTATTATCGACAAGAAAGGCTTGTTAGCGATTGGCGATGAGAACGAGAAGGCGATTAGCAAAGCTCGTCTTGAAGATTCTAAATACAGGTAATTTGAGTTATGGAATTTACATCAGTACTATTTTATGTGTTTGGCTTCTGCTTCGTAGCAAGTGCAGCATTAATGGTGAGCTCAAGAAACACAATGAAGGCGGCAATGCTATTAATATTGTCGTTTTTCAGTGCAGCCAGTATTTGGTTGTTGCTAGAAGCTGAATTTTTGGCGGTGACGTTGATTTTGGTCTACGTTGGCGCAGTGATGGTGTTGTTCTTGTTTGTCATCAAAATGCTTGACGTTGATCAATCCACCCTACGTGCAAAATTCACTAAATACTTGCCACTTGGCATTGTTGTTGCTGCGATCGTTATTGCACAAATGGCATTGGTTCTTAGTGCTGGCCAGTTTGGTCTTGACGTTGTGGCCGAACCAGCTAGACACGCTGCTGATTACAGCAATATCACAGAACTTGCTAATGTGCTATACACCGCTTACGTATACCCATTCGAGTTGGCTGCAGTGTTGCTATTGATTGCGATTATTGCCGCCATTACACTGGTTCACCGCAAGGGCTCTAGAAGCAAAAAGCAAGATGTTTCAGAACAAGTGAACGTGCAAGCAAAAGACAGAATGCGCATTGTCTCTATTCCCTCTGGCAAACGTAAGGAGTCAAAATGATTGCTCTATCGGACTACCTTATTTTAAGTGCCATCGTTTTTTGTATTGGCCTAGCGGGAATATTCATCAACAGAACCAACATCATCATGTTGTTGATGTGTGTTGAGTTAATTTTGGCAGCGGTTAATACCAACTTTATTGCGTTTTCGTATTACGGTAATGATGTTGCAGGACAGATATTTGTCTTCTTTATTTTGACAGTTGCTGCAGCGGAAGTGGCTATCGGCTTGGCGATTCTAACGCTAATGTATAGAAATCGTGGCTCGATTGATGTTGACGTCACCAACAGTTTGAAGGGTTAAACGAAGTTTATGGAAAATATTTATTTAACACTTGCCTTATCACCCCTTATTGGTTCACTCATTGTTGGCCTTGCTGGTAATCGCTTGGGTCGCACACTATCGCATACGATTACCATTTTAGGTGTTGCTGTTTCGACTGTTTTAGCGTTGTATGTTTTTAATCACCATGTGCTTGAAGGTGGCGATGTCTTTAATGAAAATCTCTATACCTGGATGCAAATTGGTAGTCTAAACATTAGCGTTGGCTTCTTGGTTGATAATCTAACCTCGGTGATGCTGGTTATTGTCTCATTTGTCTCGTTGATGGTGCACATTTACACCATTGGCTATATGGTTGATGACGATGGTTACACCAAGTTTTTCAGCTATATCTCGCTGTTTACCTTTGCGATGTTTATGTTGGTAATGTCAAACAACTTTATGCAGTTATTCTTCGGCTGGGAAGCGGTGGGTTTAGTATCTTACTTATTGATCGGCTTTTGGCACGGCAAAGAATCCGCGGTTGAGGCCAACCTTAAAGCTTTCTTGGTAAACCGCGTCGGTGACTTTGGCTTCCTTCTTGGCATTGCGTTGTTATTGGCATTTTTCGGTACACTGGACTACGCTGAAACATTTGCTTTGGCCGACCAAGTTAATGGCCAAACAATCTTTGGCGACATGTCGGTGATTACTGTAATTTGCTTATTGCTATTTGTTGGCGCAATGGGTAAATCAGCGCAGGTACCACTTCACGTGTGGCTACCGGGCTCTATGGAGGGTCCAACGCCGATTTCAGCGTTGATTCACGCAGCGACAATGGTAACGGCCGGCATCTTTATGGTCTCTCGCATGTCGCCTATTTTCGAGCTCAGTGATGTTGCTTTGACTGTGGTTATGGTCATTGGTGCGATTACCGCTTTATTCATGGGTTTACTTGGTATTGTGCAGAACGACATTAAGCGTGTTGTTGCTTATTCAACATTATCTCAACTGGGTTATATGACTGTTGCTCTCGGTGTTAGCGCTTACTCAGTGGCTATTTTCCACCTGATGACACACGCCTTCTTTAAAGCTTTATTATTCCTTGCAGCGGGCTCGGTGATTGTCGCTATGCATCACGAGCAAGACATTCGCAAGATGGGTGGTTTGCGCAAGAAAATGCCGATTACTTATATTACTTCTTTGGTGGGCACACTGGCATTGATTGGCTTCCCAGGCTTTGCCGGCTTTTTCTCGAAAGACATGATTATCGAGGCGGTTCATTTCTCCAATTTACCGTTTGCACAATGGGTTTATTACGCGGTTGTTGCTGGTGTATTTATTACCGCTTTGTATTCATTCCGCATGTTCTTTTTAGTCTTCCACGGCAAGTCGCGCGTTGATCGTCACACAGAAGAGCACCTACATGAAACCACTTCATCGATTACCGCACCATTGATTATGTTGGCGATACCGTCAGCCGTTATCGGTTACTTTACTATTGAGCCAATGCTCTTTACCGGTTGGCTGGACAATGCAATTACAATTAACTCAGAAACGCACGGCGCTGTTGCGGCACTCAAAGAACACTTTCATTCGGCTTTTGCTTTAATTACCCATTCTGTGATGACATTACCATTCTGGATGATGGTAGGTGGTATTGGTACTGCTTGGCTGTTCTCGCTTTATCGTACGCAGTGGGCAGATGCTATTCAAAAGCGCTTCCGTCGCACAAATTACGTCTTAGAATCACTTTACGGTTTTGACCGTTTTAACGAGATTGTTTTTGTTCGTGGCTCGAGAAAATTAGGTGATTTGTTGTGGCGTATTTCAGATATGGCAATCATCGATCAATTCGTGGTTAACGGCTCTGCCAGATTCGCACGCTTTGTTGGCTCGGTTATCCGACCGGTACAAACGGGCTATTTATATCATTACGCCTTCTTTATGATTATTGGCTTAATGCTTGTTTTAACTTGGGTGCTTGTCTCAGGCGATAACCCACTAATTCGCTTAGGATCATAGTATGGACTCGTTACTTAATATATTGATTTGGCTACCAGTATTAGGCGGCGGCTTGGTTATAGCCATTGGTAATAAGCGTAGCGATATTGCGAAATGGATAGCTGTTGCGATAGCTGTTGCGGTGTTTGTGTTGTCACTCGGCTTGTGGACGGGTTTTGATACCTCAACTTCTGATATGCAATTTGTCCTAGATTTGCCTTGGATTGAGCAATTTAATATTCGCTACCACATTGGTATTGATGGCATTTCGATGCCTTTGATTATCCTTACGACATTCTCGACTATCCTAGTGATTGTTGCTGGCTGGGGAGTAATTCAAAACAGACCTGCCGACTACATGGCAGCCTTTTTAATGATGGAGGGTGTCATCATCGGCGTATTCTCGTCAATGGATGCGATTCTATTCTACGTATTCTGGGAGGCCTCGCTCATTCCGATGCTGCTTATTATCGGTATTTGGGGTGGTCAAAATCGCGTTTATGCGGCGGTTAAGTTCTTCCTCTACACATTCCTTGGCTCAGTATTCCTACTGGTGTCTTTGATCTACATGTACACCATTCAAGGGGATGGCGCCTCATTCTCACTTGCAGTGCTTAATGATTTACCGTTAACGCTCACCGAGCAAAGCTGGATTTTCTGGGCGTTTTTCCTCGCCTTTGCGGTGAAAGTGCCAATGTTCCCAGTGCACACTTGGTTGCCCGACGCACACGTACAAGCACCAACAGGAGGCTCGGTTATTCTAGCGGCCATCATGTTGAAGATGGGTGGTTACGGCTTCTTCCGTTTCTCATTACCAATTACGCCAGATGCTTCGTCAGAGTTTGCAACTGTTGTGATCGTACTTTCCCTTATTGCAATTGTCTACATTGGCTTTGTCGCCCTTGTGCAAAAAGACATGAAGAAGCTCATTGCTTATTCATCAATTTCCCACATGGGTTTTGTGACTTTGGGTGTGTTTTCTTTATTCTCAATCGTGGAAATGGGTACAGACGGCAATATTATTGGCAGTCTCGAAGGTGTTTATCTCGGCCTTGAAGGTGCGATGATACAAATGATTTCCCACGGCTTTATTTCTGCCGCGATGTTCTTGGTGGTTGGTGTGCTTTATGACCGCTTGCACTCAAGAGACATTTCAACCTATGGTGGCGTCATTAACTCCATGCCTAAATTCACCGGTTTTGCCGTGTTATTTGCGATGGCAAATGCTGGTCTTCCAGGAACGTCTGGCTTTGTTGGTGAGTTCATGGTTATCCTTAGTGCGCTTCAAGCAAACTTCTGGTACGCCTTCCTTGCAGCAACAACGCTTATCATCGGTGCAGCTTACACGCTGTGGATGGTGAAGCGTGTATTCTGGGGTCCGGTGACGAATTCAGCTGTCAGCACGTTGAGTGATATTAACAACAGAGAGTTCTTTATCTTGGCAATACTTGCTGTGGCTGTTATTGTCATGGGTGTTTATCCGCAACCGGTGGTTGAAGTGATGCACGCATCCGTTGTTAACCTTCTTGAGCAGGCGCTCACAACTAAACTACCGGTAACATTATGATAGATTATCAATTCAATATTGCCGACTTGTGTTTTGCTCTGCCAGAGATTTTTATGTTGTCGGCCGCTGTCGTGATTCTTCTGCTTGATTTATACACCTCTGAGCGTTTTCAAAATCTGACTTATTATTTAACGCAAATCACTTTATTCGTTACTGGCTACTTAGCCTTTACTTTAATCGGTGAATCGCAAGTGATTTTCGACGGCACTTTTGTGCTTGATACGATGGGCTCAACCTTAAAGATCTTTACCATGGGCTTTGCCATGGTGGCGCTTGTCTATACTCGCCACTACCTCAAGGTACATAATCTGTTTAAAGGTGAATATTTTGTCCTTGCTTTGCTTTCAATACTCGGCATGATGGTGATGATTTCAGCTCACAGCTTGCTGACGATTTATCTAGGCCTTGAGATTATGTCACTATCTTTATACACGCTGATTGCCATCGCTAGAGATCGTGCAACAGCTGTTGAAGCTGCGCTGAAGTATTTTGTATTGGGCGCAATTGCATCGGGTTTGTTGCTCTATGGCATGTCAATGATTTACGGCATTACTGGCGCTTTGGATATTGCCCAAATTGCGACATTTGCTACAAGTGCGACCTTAGTCTCAGAACAAGTGCTTATTCTTAATTTTGGCCTAGTGTTCTTGGTTATTGGTATTGCTTTCAAGCTGGGCGCTGTGCCATTTCACATGTGGGTGCCGGATGTTTATCAAGGCGCGCCGACTTCGGTCACAATGTTCTTATCTACCGTGCCAAAAATTGCTGCTGCAGCGATGTTAATTCGTTTAATGATTGATGGTCTTGGTGCGATGCAGGCGTATTGGTCGGATCTATTTATGGTGTTGGCAATTCTTTCCATCGCGCTTGGCTCTTTGGTTGCTTTAATGCAATCCAACATCAAGCGCCTTTTGGCTTATTCGACAATTTCTCATATTGGTTTTATTTTGCTTGGCTTCGCCACCGGCGTTATTGAAGGCTACGGTGCGGCTGTATTTTATGTGTTGGCCTACATTTTGATGAGTTTGGCTGCGTTTGGCTCAATCATCGCCCTTAACAAACAAGGCTTTGAGGCCGAGCAAGTTTCTGACTTTAGAGGCCTTAGCAAACACTCGCCTTGGTTTGCCTTAATCATGCTTGTTGTTATGCTTTCCATGGCTGGCGTACCACCGTTTATTGGCTTCTTCTCAAAGTTATTCATTCTCCAGCAAGTGGTATCAGCAGGTTATGTTTACCTCGCAATCATCGCGGTCGTGTTTGCGGTAATCAGTGCTTACTATTATTTGCAAATTATTAAGACCATGTATTTTGATGATGCCGATAAAGAGATTGTAGTTACTGCACCATTGGACATGAAAGTTGTTTTGTCTATCAACGGCATTCTTATTTTGGTGATTGGCCTTATGCCAAGTTACTGGATGGAGTTGGCTATTTCACTTTTCTAGATTCTCGTAACAATTGTTTGTTGTAATTTAAGGGCTCTTATTTAGAGCCTTTTTTTATATCATGACCCATTTTTTAGGTGATTATTCCGTTCAATCGTACTAGAATGAGTCGACTAAAACAAAGTCAAATACGCCTGTGTTGTCACGTAAGTGCTTAACTTTGCGATACTCTTCACTGTTGTACCAATTTTTTGCATGTTCGGAGCTTGGGAATTGAAATACAACTGTACGAGATTTATCGTGTTTTCCCTCTAATACTGTATTAAGTTTGCCACCTAATAAATACTCTCCTTTGTATTGTTTAAGTGAGTCTTCTGATGTGACAACGTATTTCTGAAAAAGATTGGGGTTGTTAAGTTTTGAGTGAACAATTAAAAATGCTGCCATAGTATTGCCATATTACTCTAAAAATATTGTTAAGCGATTTTCCTTAAATATTTCTCATTTTCATTATTTCTTAAATTCCGTAAACATCTCAAAAAAACACCGATTTAAAGCCTTAAAGCACACTAAATCGGTATTTTTCGTCTTTAGAATTAAGTGATTTTCTTAAGAAAATTATTGAAGATGGGTTTGCTATATTTTAATTTTCTGTACCTTGCAGGCCCTATAATGAAAACTTGGAAAATACTGATTCAATCTAAATGAAAATTGGCATTGTAGGCGGGGGTATTAACGGCCTTTGTGTGGCCTCAGAGGCTTTGAAAAAAGGCCATGAAATCACGCTATTTGAGCGCGGCTCTTTGATGAGTGAGACCAGTGCTAATTCTTCTAAGCTTTTGCATGGTGGTCTGCGATATTTAGAGCATGCTGAATTTCGTTTGGTGCGAGAGTCCCTCAAAGAGCGAAAATATTGGCTCAATAAATCTATCGAATTGACTCGGCCTTTGCGTTTCTATCTTCCTATTTATAAAACAAGTAGACGTCCCGCTTGGATGGTGCGCGTTGGCTTGTATCTGTACGATATTTTGGCAGGAAAACACACGATCCAGAAACATCGTAAAGAAGATATCGATCAATTTTGTAAGCAGTTTCCTCAGTTTAACAAAAGCAATTTGTCGGCTCTTTACAGTTATTCCGACGGGCAAATGGACGACAAGCATTTGGGCTTGATGTTGGCTGATGAATTGCGTTCCGAGGGTTGTAGAATATTTGAGAATAGCCCCGTTAGTCGACTTGATAGTAATGGCACAATTCACTTAGAGTCGGGAGAGTTGCATCAATTTGACAAAGTCATTAATGTAGCTGGCCCATGGGCTGAGGCCTTGTTGCAACGTTCCAACATTAAAACTGAAACGCATCTTGATTTGATTCGGGGCTCACACATTATTATTGATCGACCATTAGACAGTGGCTTCATATTGGAAGTACCTGGCGAGGAGCGTGTCTTTTTTGTGCTGCCTCATCATGGCAAGACTTTAGTTGGCACGACCGAAGTACGCCAATCGATTGACGAGCCGATTAAGGTATCGAGTAAAGAAATCAGCTATTTGTTGGCTGCGTATCAGCATTATTTTGACAATGGCGTGACGGAAGTGGATATTGTTGGCAATTATGCCGGTTTAAGGCCGCTGCTAATTTCACACAAAAACCCTAATAAAGCATCCAGAGAATATGCGATTGAAAAACATGGAAAAATTATCACTGTTTTTGGTGGTAAGTGGACAACCTCCCGTGCTCTTGGTGAGAAGCTTGCGAGTAAATACTTGTAATTAATATGCTTATTGTTGCACACAGGGGCGCTTCAGGCATTGCACCAGAAAATACACTGGCTTCATTTAAGCTTGCTTGGCAGCAAAATGCCGATGCAATTGAGGGCGACTTTCGGTTAACGAAAGACGGCGTTATTGTTTGCATTCATGACGACAATACTGAGCGTGTCGGTGATAAAAAGCTTGTTGTTGTCGAATCCACTTTACAAGAGTTGAAAGTTGTCGATATTGGTAGTTATCGTGCAAAGGAGTTTTCTGCAGAAAGAATTTCTACACTCGATGAGGTGATTGCCACCATTCCTGTTGGCAAGAAAATTCTTATTGAAATTAAATGTGGTACGGAAATCGTGCCGGTATTGGTGAATCAACTTAGGCAATCAAGCTTGAGTTCTGAGCAAGTTGTCATTATTGCTTTTGATGCAGATGTTATAAAGGCGTGCAAATCTCAAGCGCCTGAGTATCAAGCCAATTGGTTGAATGATTTTGAGACGGATTTTGATATTGAGAAAATCCTACCGGTATTACTTGATATTGGTGCCGATGGCCTGAGTTCAAACAATGAAAATTCAAAAGAGTTGGTTGATGCAGTGCTTGCTTTTGGTTTTTCATACCACACTGGCTGGACTATTGATGATGCAGCTTGGGCTCAACGCATGTCGGATTGGGGTGCATCCTCTTTGACAACCAATAACCCAGAAAAAATGAGGAAAAATCTCAATAAATAAGTATTTTATTGGGGTTAAAGATAAAGCTTGACGCTCTACATTTTTGAGTTATAAAATGCAGACTTTCTATGCGGTCTTATCTTTGTTACTGTGAAAGCGTTACTCTCTGTCAATATTCTTTCAGCTATTGTCTCGGCACTCTTTTTTTCGTTCGCTGCTTCGATGGCACCCTTGTATTATGCTGCAGGTGGCAGTGTCTTTCTTTTGCTTTGTGTTCGTTACACAACAACCCTGTTACTCTCAAGCGCGCTAGACAAGCCTGGTAAAAACAAAAAAACAAAATCACTTTATATTAGACTGATTGCAATCAGTATTTTGCAGGCTGTATTTGTCGGCTGTTATATGTACTCACTCAAGTTGATCCCACTCAGTCTAGCGGTTGTGGTGATCTATACCTTCCCTCTGTTTACTTTTTTTGCCAACTCGGTGATGAAGAGTCGCTCCATTGACCTAATATCAGCAGCTGCGTTAATTGTCTCTCTGTTTGGTATTTGGCTAATGGTGCAAGGTGATGCCTCTGATTGGGATGCTTGGGGTGTTTTCTGGGGAACGATTGCGTCTATTGCCCAGGCGGCGGTTAATATTCTTTCACGTCATAAAGACGTGGAGCCGGGCTGGGGTTTGATTAAATATCTGATGATATTGCCAACAGGTGTATTTGCACTGATTTATTTTATTATCACGCCAGAGCCTATTGCCTCAGTTACCTTTGAGATGATACAGTGGAGCTTGGCCTCAGCCGTGGGCATGATCGGCGGGTTTTATTTCTTCTTTTATTCGATTGCAAAAATTGGCCCTGTTCGTACTTCCAATGTGATGTTTTTTGAGCCTATATTTACCATTATGATTGGCATTGTTGCTTTCCAAAATTCACTCGCTTTCTCACAATGGATAGGCATTTTGGTGATTATTCTCGCAACGAGCAGTCTTGAAATTTGGGGTAAAAAGTATTCTTAATTTTTCGTTTCTTAGCTGCAGTTTACGAATTTTTATCGTGCACAGATTCGAATTATGAAAATTGTCATCGCACCCGATTCTTTTAAAGGAAGCTTATCTGCCAAAGATGCTGCAGCATCAATAGCCGCAGGTTTCACAGGGGTTTTTCCTAGCGCTGAAATTGTACTACTACCCATTGCTGACGGCGGCGAAGGCACAACCGAAACGCTGGTTGCTGCCACGACAGGCCAACTCAATTCGGCAAAGGTTTTCGGTCCGTTGGGTAATACTGTTAATGCATGTTGGGGGCTTCTTGGCAACTCAAAAACAGCGGTTGTGGAAGTGGCTTCTGCTTGCGGCTTGGATATGCTGGATTTTAACCAGAGAAACCCTATGTTGGCGAGCAGCTATGGTTTGGGTGAGCTTATTCTTGCCGGACTTAACCATGGTGTTCGTCACTTTATTGTTGGTTTAGGAGGTAGTGCTTGTAATGATGGTGGCGCTGGCATGTTGCAAGCACTTGGTGTTCGATTACTAGATGCTGAAGGTGGTGAACTAGATAAGGGCGGTGGTAGCTTAAGTGCATTAAGTTGTATTGATGCGAGTGCGCTCGACAGTCGTTTGCAAGGTGTACACTTTGAGGTGGCTTGTGATGTAGGTAATCCATTGATTGGAGAGCAAGGTGCATCGGTGGTTTTTGGACCACAGAAGGGTGCTGATGCTCAAATGGTTGCTGAGCTTGATACCAATCTTGCGCATTATGCTAAGATTATTCATCAAACAACAGGAAAAGACGTGGCTTCGGTGCCTGGTGCAGGTGCTGCTGGCGGGTTGGGCGCTGCTTTTTTAGCGTTTTTAAACGCAGAGCTGAAAAGTGGTGTTGATATTGTCCTTGATGCAGTTGATCTCGAGCGTCATCTTGAGAGTGCTGATTTACTTATTACTGGTGAAGGTCGTATTGATTCTCAGAGTTTGCATGGAAAGGCGCCGATTGGTATTGCTAAACGAGCCAAGAAATATCAATGCACGGTATTTGTTATTGCTGGATCGGTTGAGGGGGATATTGGGTCAATACATGAGCAAGGTATTGACAGGGTATTTAGTGTTGTTTCGGAACATATTTCACTTTCAGATGCTTTGGCAGAGCCATTCAAGAGCCTCGAACTTACCTCACGCAAGGTTGCTCAAGGGTGGTTGCAGGGGTTAAATAGTTAGTTAAGTTTGGTTGCTGAGATGCTCGATAGCTTGAACTAAGGCAGAGTGCTCATAGCTCGCTAAGTTTAGTTACCGGTATCCGCAAGGTGTCTAGCTATGGGTGTGTCCATAATGCTAAGTCCAATAAAAGCAATTGTTTTTATTTTCCCCCTTTATAAGTCTAGTTCTAGTAACCTAATTTAGGCCTAACCAAGTTGTTTAAAGTTTTGCCCTTCAGGTGGCGACGTATGTTGATAAAAACTAAGTCGAGTGTCAGTGGGATATAGCTATCACCATCATCAGCTGAGATATGTGGCATCACCATTAGGTTGGGTGTTGTCCATAGTGGTGAGTCTGCTGGTAATGGCTCTGTGTCAAATACATCAATGATTGCACCGCTAATGTGGCCTGAGTGAAGATTGTCCTGAAGGGCATCGTAATCCATGGTTGCTGCTCTGCCGACATTAACAATACCGACACCCGGTTTCATTAATGCTTGACGTTCTCGGTTTAATAAATTACTGGTTTCAGTAGTGTTCGGTGTTGACATAAAAATGTAATCAGCCTTTGGCAGAACTTTTTCCAGATGTTCAGTTGTCACCATTTCATCAACACCCTCTAAAGCTTTGCCGTGGCGGCTAACACCAATTACATGCATGCCTACCATTTTGCAGTGCTTGGCTGCAGAGTAGCCGATGTTACCGGCACCAATCACAAGTAGGGTTTTGCCAGCAATCGGTGTCGAATATAACGATTCCCAGTGATTGTTGCGTTGATTGGCAATCACTTGGGGTATGTGAGTGTGTAGCATTAGAATACTCATTAGGCCAAATTCACCTGCCTTTGCAGCGTGTGCGCCTCGGTTATTCACAACCGTGACATTATCAGGTACCCAGTCCATTGGGCATAGGTGCTCAACACCCGCACCAATAATATGTATCCAGCGAAGGTTTGGCGCGATTTCTGCTAGGTTTTCGGTTGGAAAATCCCAACAGACAAGCACTTCTGCTGTTTTCATTGATTCGTAGAAGTTGTCAAGATCCCAGTCAAATACTGGATCAATTTTTCCTTTTAAATCAGGGTACCTCTCTAAGGCGTCGTTGTAGCGCTTTTCGGTTAGAGCAAAGACAGTCTCACCTTCAATTGTTGGTGGAAATGAGTCAGGGTTGGCATGGTTACTTTTAAAGTGAACTCGAATTTTTTGATCCATGGGATTCTCTCTTGAATTATTCTGGGCAATTGTAGCGTGATTGCATTTCTTTTAGTTTATCAGTGACGATACTTATTCTTTTATTTTCCGATTTACCATCAACTGCGAACTGAATTTTGATAAATTCATGGGCAATCTTGCTTAACAATGCTAATTCATCACCTTTAGTTTTACGTGAGATGTTAAGAACGGTGTCGCCGCCATAAGTTGGAATTGGCGCAGTATCACTTGGGCTAACATGCATAGGTTCTTTACCGGCGCTAAGACCACGGATTTGCTCGCGGATTTGGCGTCGCATCAGGGCAACGCCGATATCGCTGGTGGTTAAATTCTCATTATTGTGAATAGTAATAGGGCCCATGCCTTCACAGGCTTCCACGTCTGCAGGAAACTTTTGTTTTTGCTCATAAGGGCGATCAAAAACCTCGCCTTGTTCAATCAGTTCCGGCCCTTCAGGGGTGTTGTACTCTTGAGGGTCGCCTCGTTCACCAAAATTGGCCCAAGCGTAGCAGATAGTGGTTTCGTCATCGATAGGCACAACCCATCGAGTAAAGGAACTGCGGCCATAAAAAATTTCCTTAGTGCCATCAGCGGTGAATGCAGATCCCGCTTGGGTAAAGTTTGGTAAGATGACTTCGTTAATTCTAAGCCATACATTGTCGCCAACACGACGGGTATTGCAGCCTAAAATCCATGACTCACGCTCGAAGAAATCCATTTGACCAACTTCGCCGAAACCCTCAGAGAATTGCACTCGACTGACGTTGGAATGCAAGAAGGCGGTGTGAATAGGATCAACAATGGCATCCAATACTTGCAGCCAATTGCAAGCAAAAGGCGCTTTGTAGGGTACCATTTCCATATTTTCAAAATCAAAGCTGTCATACACTGGAAATTCAGGAATCGATTCTATCGGACCCATATAAGCAAAAATCAAACCCTTGTATTCGTGTGTGGGATAAGCGCCTAACCTCACTCTCTGCTTAATCATATCAGCTGCTTTTTCTGGTTGCCCTGGTACATCTAAGATGCTGCCATTGGCAGCAAAATGCCAGCCGTGGTAGCAGCATTGAATGCCACTATCGGTACACATCCCAAATTCGAGAGAGGCTTGTCTGTGTGGACAGTGTTTATGAACCAAGCCTAAATTGCCGCTTTTGTCTCGAAATATAACCAACTCTTCATCTAATATTTTGATTGCAACAGGCTGTTCGTCCAAGTCCTTCGAGAGAAAAACCGGATGCCAATAGCGCCGCAAGTATTCACCGGCTGGAGCACCAGGGCCGACACGGGTAATTTCGTCATCTACGTCTTTCGATAGCGCAATACCGTGGCCTGAAAAGCCCTTAAAGTTGATTTTAATCTCTTCATGTATGTTGTTCATTTGTGACTCCTTAGTGCTTATTGCTAATAACTATATGTGCAAATAATACCAAAATTTATTACATATTGATCAATTATTAATCAAATAAATGTGTATATTGACAAAAATATACATAATTAATTGCACTTAATGCAAAATATAAGGATATAATTTGCCAATATAAAATATTGATTGCTTATTGATTGGAGTGTATGTGATGGGTAAAAATACAATTGAATTGTCTTCGTTTTTTGAGCAAGGTGCACTCAAGCATGGTTTGCCAGCTGCCGCTTACAATGATGAGGACTTTTTAAAAGTTGAATGCAGCACACTGTTTTCTAACAGCTGGGTTTTCGTTGGTTTTGCTCATGAACTTGTCCAATCGGGTGATGCGCAACCAGTGACGGTTGCTGGAAAGCCTGTTCTACTTATCAAGAATGCGCAAGGTGATATAGGTGCATTTCATAATGCTTGCTCCCACCGATGTCTTCAATTGGTCAATGAGCCGATGAATGTCGGCGCTATGTTGTGCTGCCCTTATCATGCTTGGACCTACAATTTAGATGGTGATCTTTGTGCAACCCCATTTTTTGGCGGTAAAGAACATCATCCCGAAGGCTTTGAGATGTCGAAACATGGCCTTAAACCGATTAGACTGACTGTTTGGCATGATTGGATTTTTATCAATTTAAGCGGTGATGCACCAGCATTTGTAGATTATGCAGCCCCTTTGATTAGGCATTTGGACGGCATAAATTTTGAGCAAGTAAAGCCGGTGGCAACATTGGATTTTGGCGAAATTTCGTGTAATTGGAAATTTCTGATAGAGAACTTTATTGAACCTTATCACGTTCAATTTGTGCACCGAACCACAACCAACCAACCCCTTGAAGATCACTATACAATTGTTGATGATGTGTGCCTGGGTAGTGCGGTTGATTTGGATGATAGTGATCAAGTGGAAGGCTCGCTTTCGGTGAGTTCACGTTACCTAACTCTCTTTCCAAATTTTATTATTGGGCGCTACTTCCCCGATCAACTTGGTGTGTATTTGAGTGTGCCTGTGGATTCAGGACACACAACACAAAAAAGAGTGATTTATACCACCGAGGGTCAATCGTTATCAACCACTGAGATAGAAGAGTTGAAGCAATTATGGTGGGATGTACATAAAGAAGATCATGCAATTTGCGAGCGTATGCAGCTCGGTAGGGCGTCCCCTGTTGCGGAGGATGGCGGCCTGTTGTCTCCTCATTGGGAGGACAGTGTTCGTGCATTTCAAACGATGATTGCAGTCGCTGTAACACGTGATTAAAAACAAAACTAGGAGTTAATTAATGTCTGACGAAAACAAAAAATCGAATTATAGATTGGCCCACACCATGATTAGGGTGTTGGATTTAGATAAATCTATCCACTTTTATTGCGACATTCTAGGAATGCAGGTGTTGAGAAAAACCGACTATCCAGGCGGTCGTTACACCAACACTTTTATTGGCTACGGCCCTGAGGCTGAGTTCCCAACTTTGGAATTAACCCACAACTGGGATCAAGAAGGGTACTACGACAAGGGTAATGGCTGGGGTCATCTTTGTATCGAAACGCCTGATGTACATCAAGCTTTTGAAGCCCTTACTGCACAAGGTGCTGAGATTATATCACCACCTGGCCCAATGAGCCACGGCACCAGAATTCTAGCATTTTTAAAAGACCCAGATGGCTACGTTGTTGAATTAAATGAAACCATAAACTTAAAATAACAAGGAGATAAGTAATGAGCGATAAAACACCAAAATTGTATAAATTTAGTGATATTGAGAACCGCCTTCACACATTAGAGCCAGGCAAATCTTATATCAAGCCATTCGTAACTAGCAATGTCAGCGACACTATGTGTGGTGGATTGAATTTCTTAAACAACGTATCGGTGCCGTGGGACCTTACTTGTGACGAAATTATCTACTGCATGGAGGGCGAATTTAGATTGACTTGCGATGGCAAGTCTTATACTTGTTCGCCAGGGGATGTTCTTTACATACCTCGTGACAACCATATTGCTTATGAGTGTGATGAAAAGTGCGTGATTTTTTATGCAGCTTATCCCCACGATTGGAAGCAACAAGCAGGTATTACTTTTGTACCAGGTATTGATCCCGAAGATATGCCGCAGAACTAGGCACTATTAATGAGTCATTCTAACAAGTCTGTTACGCCTTTGAATCAAACATCCGAGATGAGTGATGGTGATCAATTGCTGCGTATTCCGTCTAGAGATACCCTAAACGACAAGTTGAACCAACAAATTATTGGCATGCTTGAGGTGGATGGGCGCTTGCCCTTTAAGGAAATTGCAACAGCACTGGATGTTTCTGAAGGTACGGTGAGAAATAGGGTAAATCGAATGAAGGATGCAGGTGTTTTGCAAATCAAAGCTTTAGTCGATCGCTCAGCCATCAATTATGCAACAGACTCGATGTTGGGCATAAAGGTTGCACCCACCTCAAGCCCTAGTGAAGTCGCCAAGCGGCTTCAGGACTGCAATGAAATCGTTTTTATTATCTGGGTCACAGGGCGTTACGACCTTTTGGTGGAAATTGTTTCGGATGGCGACGACACTTTGTGTCGCTTTCTTGAAGAGCATTGTTTTAATAAAGGCGATATCAATAATGTTGAAGTAATGAAAGGGCTGACGACTTATAAAAATCAGTTCTTGTTAAAGTCACACGAAAAACTTTAAGTTTGTATCAATACAAGTAATTAGGAGAAGACATGTCAAATATATACCCAACCTCAATGGCCGAGGCACTGCCGTCTAAGGCGCGCGTTAGCGAAGCAAAAGAAAGACTTGAAAAGGCAGGTGTTAAATACATTCTGTCCTGCTGGATTGATTTACTCGGCATTCCAAAAACCAAACCGGTGCCAATGTGTGAATTTGAAGCCTTATGTGCGGGCAAAGGTCCTCAATTCGCAGTCCACTCTATTTCATTTGTGCCAGAATTAGGGCCGGCTGATTCCGATCAGATTCCTTTGCCCGACCTTGATAGTCTGGTCATTTGCCCTTGGGATAAAACGTGTGCTTGGGTATTTGCTGATTTGTGGTGGGAAGATAAGCCTTATAATCTTTGCCCACGTCAAACACTTAAGCGCGCCATCAAAGACGCTGAAGATGCTGGTTATAAAGCTTTTTGTGGTATCGAGCCTGAGTTTATTGCCATGCGCTGGGAAAATGGCCAGCCGGTTAAGGCTATCGATGATGATCCTTTACCAAGTGAGGGTTTACGTCCTCGTCGTCAAGCATTCGGTTACGATGTTGAGTACAGTATCGATTCGATGGGTTTTCTTGGCGAAATGATTGACATCTTGAACGGTCTCGGCTGGGGCGTGAAAGACGTAGTTGCCGAAGGTGCTTATTCGCAATTTGAATTGGACTTTACTTATACTAATGTTCTTGAAATGGCTGATCGCCTAGTTTTTTTGCGGGTCTTGTTAAAAGAGATAGCGAAAAACCACGGTATGTTTATTACCTTTATGCCAAAACCTACAATTGGTGATTGGCGTTCCGGTGCCCATATCAACCTCAGTTTGACTGGTGCAGACGGCGGCGGTAATATTTTTGAGGGTGAAGACGGTAAGTTTTCAGAACAGGCCTACCATGCAATTGGTGGCTTATTAAAACACGGTCATGCAATTACTGCCATTGCCTGTTCAACGGTTAATTCTTATAATGGACTGGTACCAAAAGTTGGCGGTTTTGAAGGTGGCACGGTGACATGGGCGCCAACTCATATGGCCTATGGTGATAACAATCGCTCTTGCATGATTCGTTTACCACAAAATCGTTTTTGTATCGAGAATCGTGCGGCAGATATGTGCATGAATCCATACTTGGCACTGGCGTTAACAACTGCAGCAACCGTCGACGGTATTCGCAATAAGATTGACCCTGGCGATCCTCTCAATTTGGATTTGTATTCCTTGAGTAAAGAAGAAATCAAAGCAGCAAATATTACTTCGTTGCCACGCAACTTACTTGAGGCATTGGAGGCATTGCAAAAGAGCGATTTTGCCCATGAAGTTTTGGGAGAATCGATGATGAAGCAATTTTTTGCTTATAAGATGGATGAGTGGGACCGTTATCATCAGGCGGTGACGGGATGGGAAGTTGAAGAGTATCTTAGGCTGTACTAAATCATCTATAAAAACCCTTGTTGGTGGCTTGTTAGTTGCCAACAAAGGTTTATAGTTGCTCGAGATACAATAAAAAAACTTTTAATTTTGCCGGCATCCACTGCCGACTGGGGTAGATTGCGTATACAGCAACACTTGGAAATTGCCAGTCAGTCAGTAGTGGCACTAATTGTTTTTTCTCAACCGCCTCCTGACTAAGGAGTTTGGATAAGGCGGCAATCCCTAGGCCAGATAACGCAGCATCTTTGGCGCTTAGTAAATCATTTACCTTGAATCTACCTTTCATGTCAATTGTATAGCTGGCATTGCCTTTCTTAATAGGGAGTTGGATATGTGGACCCATAAAAAGCTCAATCAAATCAAAATCGTTTATTTGACTGACATCCACAAGTTTTCCATATTTATCGATAAACCCAGGTGAGCAATAAAGACCTAACTCATCATCAAGAATTTTTTTTGAAATGAGATCGGAATCTTCAAGAGGTACAATGCCAAAACGCAAAGCAATATCGACACGCTCTTTAACTAAATCGGTATTTCGATATTCAAGTATAAGTTCCATGTCAACTTTCGGATTGGCTTCCATAAATGGCTGGATAACTTTGGGAATGAATATTTGTGAAAAATCGTTTAAAGCTGCTACGCGTAATAATCCAACCGCTTCCTTGCCGAGAGTAGCGGTAAATTGCTCGGCTTCTTCGGCGGTCTCTACAATCTGTTGACAGTATTGATAATAGCCCTGTCCAGCTTCAGTAAGAGTTACGCTGCGAGTACTTCTATTTAATAATCTAACCCCCAGACGGGATTCAAGTTTCGCGAGATTATTGCTGACTGTTGATTTATCAATTTGTAACTCGGTAGCGGCCTTGGTAAAGCTTTTATGTTGGGCGATTTTTGAAAAAATTAGCAGTTGGTTTAGATGCATTGAATCATAGAATTGTTGATATTTCACAACAGTGTATTTAATATATTAACTATTGTCAAATAAAAAAAACAACGATAATTGCATGACAAGCACTAAAAATGAAAGTTGTCTTGCTCGATGTTTCGGCTTTTTCTTTATTTCTCTTTATGCCTTAATTGATTACGGCAACTTTCATTTGTAGAAAATAAAGTAAAAGCCTTGTGATTAATAAAATAATACTATTCGTGATTTAATTTTAACTGCAGCCAAAATTAAGTTGATTATGAATTCAGGCTGGCTATTTTTTTGGAGTTATATATGTGTGGAATTGTTGGGCTGTTTATAAAAAATCCAGTTCTAGAGTCTCAACTAGGTGCTTTGGTTGCTCCGATGTTAAGTGAAATGACAGAGCGTGGTCCGGACAGTGCGGGAATAGCAGTGTATCGGGACCCGCATGAAAGCGGCTGTAAGGTTACTGTGCTGACTGAAGGTTTGGACTTTGATTGGGACGCCCTTGAGTCGGCTATCAAGGCTGTGTTTGCTTTGAGTAAAATTTCAGTAATTCACAATCAAGCCGTTTTATTCGTTGATGCACCAATATCTGATGTTCAGCATTGGCTTGATAGAAATTACCCTGAGCTAAGCATTACGAGTGCTGGAACTAATATTGAGATTTTTAAAGGCAAAGGTGATCCGTTGGACTTTATTGAGAAATTTGACATTAAAAGCATGAGTGGAACGCATGCTTTGGGCCATACCCGCATGGCAACAGAAAGTGCTATTACAACAGAGCATTCGCACCCTTTTTCCACAGGCCAAGATCTATGTCTTGTACATAACGGCTCTTTGTCAAACCACAATCGTCTGCGTGAAACTTTGCGTCGCCGAGGCGTTCAATTTAAAACCGACAATGATACCGAGGTTGCAGCAGGTTACCTTAGCTGGCGCTTAAGTGAGGGCGATGACTTAGAGCAGGCTCTTAACCACGCAATTGATGATCTAGATGGCTTTTATACCTTTGCAATTGGCACTAAGGATGGCTTTGCGGTAATGCGAGATCCAATTGGCTGTAAACCAGCAATAATGGCGGAGACCGATGATTGGGCTGCAATGGCCTCAGAATATCGCGCTATTGCGACTTTACCGGGTGCTGAAAATGCGCGTATTTGGGAACCAGAACCAACACAAATATACAGCTGGAAAAGGAATTAATCATGGCAGAAATTAATCTACATACAGACAGTGTCAGAAGTCTCAATGAGGCATTGCAAGGAGCTGCCTCTGGAGACAAGTTCAGCATAAACAACACTCGTGGAAAGCACGCTGTTTCAGTAGGATTAACCACGGCCGTCAATGTTGAAATCAACGGTCACGTGGGTTATTACTGCGCTGGCATGAATCAGCAAGCAAACATCACCATTAAAGGCAATGCAGGCCCCGGTCTAGCAGAGAACATGATGTCAGGCAAAGTCCACGTCACTGGAAATGCCTCACAATACGCCGGTGCAACAGCGCATGGTGGATTGTTGATCATTGAAGGAGACGCCAGTTCGCGTTGCGGCATTTCCATGAAGGGTGTAAACATTGTAGTAGGCGGTAATATTGGCCATATGAGCGCCTTTATGGCGCAGTCTGGCTGTTTAGTGGTTTGTGGTGATGCTGGAGACGCTTTGGGCGATTCGATTTACGAAGCACGCTTATACGTTCGTGGCCATGTGGCTAGCCTAGGGACAGATTGTATCGAAAAAGAAATGCGTGCTGAGCACACAGAACAGTTAGAGAGTTTGTTACAGCTATCTGGAATGAATCACAACGTTAACGAGTTTCGCCGCTACGGCTCCGCACGCAAACTATACAATTTTGATATTGATCAAGTTGATGCCTACTAAGGAGAAAAATAATGAGTAAAGACAATCCAGCATTAATCGAATCTGCTACTTTTCCACGTCACGTGATCGCAGAAATTCAGCGCGCTGCGAGCACAGGAATTTATGATATTCGTGGTTTTGGCGCTAAGCGAAAACTGCCAAGCTTTGATGACTTGGTGTTTTTAGGTGCATCAACATCTCGTTACCCTTTAGAAGGTTACCGTGAAAAATGTACTACAGAAGTGATTTTGGGCGGTCGTTTTGCGAAGAATCCAATTCATTTAAAAACCCCAATCACTATCGCTGGGATGAGTTTCGGCTCGCTATCAGCACAAGCTAAAGAGTCTTTGGGTAGAGGCGCGACATTAGCCGGCACAAGCACGACAACGGGTGACGGTGGCATGACGCCGGAAGAAAGGGGCCACTCTAAAACCTTGGTATATCAATACCTTCCGTCACGTTATGGTATGAATCCGGATGATTTACGACGTGCCGATGCGATTGAAATCGTTCTTGGTCAGGGTGCAAAGCCTGGCGGAGGTGGTATGCTGTTAGGACAAAAAATTTCCCCAAGGGTTGCACAGATGCGTAACTTACCGGAAGGTATTGACCAGCGTTCGGCCTGTCGTCATCCCGATTGGACGGGTCCGGACGATTTGCAAATTAAGATCCAAGAATTACGAGAGATTACCAATTGGGAGAAGCCAATTTATGTCAAAGTTGGCGCTACACGAGTGTTTTATGATGTCACCCTAGCGGTTAAATCGGGTGCAGATGTTGTGGTTGTTGACGGTATGCAAGGCGGTACTGCTGCAACCCAAGATGTTTTTATTGAGCACGTTGGCATTCCCACTTTACCAGCGGTACGTATGGCTGTTGAGGCTTTAGTGGAGATGGACATGCACCGAAAAGTTCAGTTGATTGTTTCTGGTGGTATTCGTAGTGGCGCTGATGTGGCTAAGGCCTTGGCTCTTGGTGCTGATGCGGTTGCTATCGGTTCGGCAGCGCTGATCGCGCTTGGCGACCAAAGCCCTGAGTATGACGAAGAGTATAAAGCTCTGGGTTCTGCGGCAGGCTTTTGGGATGATTATCAGGACGGCAAAGACCCGGCCGGTATTACCACTCAAGACCCAGAGCTATCAAAAAAATTGGATCCTAAAATCGGTGGTCGTCGCTTGGCGAACTACCTAAATGTTCTTACTCTGGAACTGCAAACTTTGGCACGTGCATGCGGCAAGAGCCATGTGCACAATTTAGAGCCTGAAGATATGGTGGCATTGACAATGGAGGCAGCAGCAATGGCTGGCGTACCATTGGCGGGAACAAACTGGATTCCAGGTAAAGGCGTTTTTTAAACTTCATGGTAGTCGACAAATAACGAGACAATAAAGGAGATCTTATGTCCATTAAACTAAGTAAAGTAGCTGCAGAGCGTGGCATTGAATATTTTTTAATCAGTTTTGTTGATTTGTTTGGCAACTTGCGCTCTAAATTGGTGCCAACAAGAGCAATTGATGGTATGCAAAAAAATGGCGCTGGATTTGCTGGATTTGCTGCTTGGCTGGATATGACACCGGCACACCCCGATATGTTTGCGATTCCTGATCCCGACAGTTTGATTCAATTGCCTTGGAAGAAGGAAGTTGCATGGCTTGCATCCGATTTGTGGATGGATGGTAAGCCCGTTGAAGCCTCACCAAGAGTAGCCCTTAAAAGGCAATTAGCAGAAGCTGAAAAATTGGGCTTTCGAATGAAAACCGGTGTGGAGTGTGAGTATCACTTGATCAACAGCGATGGCACCAATATCGCTGATGACAAAGATCAACAAAGCAAACCTTGCTACGATCAACAAGCTTTAATGCGCCAGTACCCAGTGATAAAACAGATTTGTGATGCGATGATCGAGTTGGAGTGGGGTCCATATCAAAACGATCACGAAGATGCCAACGGCCAATTTGAAATGAATTGGGATTACGATGATGTACTGAAAACTGCTGATCGTCATGTGTTTTTCAAGTACATGGTTAAATCCATCGCTGAGCTTCATGGCATGAGGGCGACCTTTATGCCCAAGCCATTTAGTCATCTAACAGGAAACGGCTGTCACTCTCATCTGTCCATATGGAATCTGGACGGTAGTAAAAACCTTTTTAACGGTGAGGATGATGCTCGTGGTTTAGGCTTATCGCCTTTAGCTTATCAATTTCTTGGCGGAATTATGCACAGTGCTGACCGTCTTACTGCGATTTTCAATCCAACTATTAATAGCTATAAGCGTATCAATGCACCGAGAACATTTTCGGGCGCAACTTGGTCGCCAAGCTCAATAACCTATGGCGGTAATAATCGCACCCATATGATACGAGTACCGGATTCGGGGCGTTTTGAATTGCGCTTGATGGATGGTGCCGCTAATGCGTATTTAATGCAAGCAGCTATTCTTGCCTGTGGCCTTGATGGTGTTGCTAACAATCGGGATCCGGGTGATCCATTGGATATTAACATGTACGAGCTCGGTAAGGATTTAGAGGGTTATAAACAGTTGCCACGTAATTTGCTTGATGCGTTGCGCTTGCTTGATAATAGTGATGTGTTGCGAGAGCGCATGGGTGACAACTTAATTGACTCTTACGTGAAAATGAAAAAAAGTCAATGGGATGATCATTCCTCTCATCTAAGCCAGTGGGAGCGAGATCATACGTTAGACTGTTAATAATAACAATTGTCTGTTTACAAACAATAGACCTACAAGTAAAGCCCTCTTGATGACAAATAGTAAAAAATACGAATTAGGATCAGTCTCTCTTTTATCGGGTGAGAGTCTGCAAGCGGCATTTTTGGTTTACAAAACATATGGCAAGTTAAATAAAAACAAAGACAATGTTGTTGTTTTGCCAACTTTTTACACGGGCTCTCACCAAAGAAACGAAGGATTTTTTGGGCAAGGAAGGGCAATCGATCCAAAGAAGCATTTCATTATCTCTATTAACTTATTTGGTAATGGTCTTTCATCTTCACCATCTAATACACCTGCACCACAAGATGGGCCACGCTTCCCACAAATAAGCCTTTGGGATAATATTGCTTGCCAGTATCGATTATTAACTGAACATCTAGGGGTTGAGCGCATAGCGCTTGTCACTGGTTGGTCAATGGCGGGTTGTCAAGCCTATCAGTGGGCAGCCCAATACCCAGATTTTGTTGATGCTATTTTGCCGTTCTGTGCATCGGCGAAAACCTCAATCCATAACCACGTTTTTCTTGAAGGTGTAAAGGCTGCATTGTGTGCAGACACTCATTGGAACAACGGTAATTACCAGAGGCCACCAGTTGTGGGATTGAAGGCCTTTGCAAGAGTATATGCCGGTTGGGCTTTTTCACAAACGTTTTATCGAGATGAGCTGTTTAAAGAGATCGGTTATGAATCTGTCGAAGAACTGTTGCTTGATTGGGAGGAAGATCACGCTGAGAATTGGGATGCCAATAACCTTTTGTTAAAGCTTGCAACTTGGCAGGCAAGCGATATAAGTGTTGGACCACTCTATAACGGTGATTTTCATCAAGCCCTTCGCTCGATTAAAGCAAGGACAATTATCATGCCATGTACGCAGGATTTGTACTTTCCACCGGAAGATAACAATATTGAAGTAGAGCTCATTCCGAATGCTACACTGAGTGTGTATGACTCTCCTTGGGGGCACTGTGCTGCCAACCCAGGAAACGACTCTGGTTTTTCAGCAGTGCTTGAGCAATTCATCAGAGATCTGCTTGATTAGGTAACTTGAGATAAATTCATAGCTTTGGAGGGGTAGAATTAAGAGCTTCCTTGTTATCTTGTAACTACTTATGCTGAAAAGTATTGAAACAAAAATTCCACCACTGATGTTGATGGCATTATTTGTATTTGGTATGTGGCTAATCGATCAATATTTACCAGGGTCTGTACTTGATGATAAGGTGCGGTTTGTGGTAATAGGTCTTGCTTTATTGGGGGCATTGTTTTCAGCTCTGGGAGTTGTGTCTTTTGTCAAGGCTAAAACCACCACCAATCCTCTTCAGCCAGAAAAAGCTGGAACGCTAGTAACCACAGGAATTTATCAATATACTCGCAATCCAATGTATTTAGGCATGCTGTGCGTACTATTGGCGTGGGGCATGCTGTTGGCCAATGGCTTTGCAATGATGCTGGCTATATTGTTTATTCCGGCAATGAACTTTCTGCAAATTATTCCGGAAGAAAGGGCGATGGAACTTAATTTTAGAGAGCACTACACAACCTATAAAGCAAAAGTTCGACGCTGGCTTTAGTCATCTTGCTGAAGATATCTAAAAGTGCTATCAAAAGGAACTATAGCAAACCGCTCACTCGGTATCGGTTGTAATTGTTGAAGAAGCACAACCCTCTAGGTATAAAATAAGCACAAATTAACACCTATAGAGCGCCGCTAATTTATGAATCCAATCATCTCCATTGATAAGTTATGTAAAACTTATGACACGGGTTTTGAAGCCTTAAAGAGCATCTCTCTCGATATCAGAGAGGGTGAAATCCTTGCGCTTCTGGGGCCAAATGGCGCCGGTAAAACAACGCTTATTTCAGCGATATGCGGTATTGTTTCCCCGAGTTCGGGCACTGTTACTGTCGCTGGCAAGGATATTATTAAAGACTTTCGTCAAACCAGAGAGATTATTGGCCTAGTTCCGCAAGAGCTAACGATTGGTGCGTTCGAGACAGTTTGGAGTACCGTTAATTTTAGTCGCGGACTGTTTGGTTGTAAGAAAGACGAAGCGTACCTAGAGCAATTGTTAAAAGATCTTTCTCTTTTTGATAAAAAAAATGACGAATTAAGAGCACTCTCCGGAGGCATGAAGCGCCGGGTGTTGATCGCTAAGGCTTTGTCGCATGAGCCAAAAATATTATTCCTCGATGAGCCAACTGCTGGCGTTGATGTTGAGTTAAGAAAAGACATGTGGGCAATTGTCCGCAAACTTCGCGCTTCGGGCGTCACCATCATTCTCACTACTCATTACATTGAAGAGGCCGAAGAGATTGCCGATAGGGTGGGCGTAATTAACAATGGTGAATTGATACTAGTCGAAGAGAAAGATCACCTCATGGCGAACTTTGGTAAAAAACAACTTGTTTTGGAATTGAGCGAACCTATTAAGTCTACCCTTGAGTCTTTATCGGAGTTCAATCTTGAAGTGTCAGATGATGGACACTTTGTTACCTATACTTACGACCCTATAGGGGGTGGTGCAGAAATTGCCGACGTCCTACAAGCCATTAGCAAAGCGGGCTTGACATTTAAAGACTTGAAAATCTCTCAAAGTTCGCTCGAGGATATTTTTGTTGATTTGGTCAAGGGGGCAGCATGAATTACCGTGCAATAAAAGTGATTTACGCCAACGAAATGACGCGTTTTTGGCAGACTTTATTTCAGAGTATTGCCTCTCCAGTGATTTCAACAATGCTGTACTTTATTGTGTTTGGTGCAGCTATTGGCGCCAGTATTGATAAGATTGAAGGCGTATCTTATGGTCTCTTTATTGTGCCAGGCCTAACCATGCTTTCCATTCTGACGCAAAGTATTTCTAATGCTTCTTTTGGTATTTTCTTTCCAAAATTTACTGGCACAATTTATGAACTTCTCTCGGCGCCCATTTCGTTTTATGAGGTGTTGATTGGCTTTGTGGGTGCTGCAGCAACTAAATCACTCATTTTGGCCATTATCATCTTAATCACTGCCAGTTTTTTTGTTGAGTTACAAATAGCTCACCCCATATGGATGGTGTCTTTTCTTTTGCTCACTTGCATCACCTTTAGCTTGTTTGGTTTTATCATTGGCCTATGGGCAGGTAATTTTGAAAAACTTCAAGTAGTGCCATTGCTAATTGTAACTCCGCTGGTTTTTTTAGGTGGAAGTTTTTACTCGATTAGTATGCTGCCAGAGTTCTGGCAAAAAGTCACTTTATTTAACCCAGTTTTGTATTTAGTCAGTGGTTTTCGTTGGAGCTTCTTTGAGGTTTCTGACGTCAGTGTTGGCACTAGTTTAGTGATGATCTTGGCGTTTTTGAGCGTCTGTATAGCGATTGTTGCATGGATGTTTAAGACGGGCTATCGACTCAAACAGTAGGGTTAATTTATCTCTTGGAAGTTTTGTTAAATTCCATGACAATGAAGGTTTTTTTTGGGTGGCCTCCTGATTATGGAGTTGTTAGCCGTTGCTCAATATCAATTCAATATTAAGCGATAGTTAATCTTTATAAGTCTTATGTAAAATCTATAATGAGCCTTATGTTGCAATCGTTACAACCGCTGTGTTATGTGGATTAGAAAACGCATAGATATTTCATACTCAGATCTCTTGTTTGGCATGGGTAAATGTATTATTCCGCCCAATTCTAAAAAAACCATAGAAGCAATCAACGCACAGTGGAGAGGCCAGTCGACATTCGCCTGCCTTTCGGTAAGAACAGGCTTTGATTTATTGCTCAAAACATTGAATTATCAAGAGGGCGGTGAAGTGCTAATTTCAGCCCTCACTATTCCTGATATGGTTGAAATCATAGAGGGGCATGGTTTGGTCGCTGTACCTCTTGCGATAGATGAGCGAACTGCTCTGCCAAGTGCAGAATCCGTTAAGGCGCTTATTACTGATAACACTTGCGCAGTGATTGTTACGCATTTATTTGGCACCCATAGTCCGATTGATGACATTGCTAGGGTGGTTAAAAGCCAAAATATTTTGTTGATTGAAGACCTTGCTCAGGCCTACGGTGCTGCTAGTTGCGGTGCCAATGCACTGAGTGATGTATCGATGTATAGTTTTGGCACCATTAAAGCAGCCACTGCACTTGGTGGGGCAATTCTGCAAATCCAAGATACGACATTAAGGGAGTCAATGATTAGATCTTACAAGGCTTATCCCGTTCAAAATGTATCGGATTATTTTAAAAAAATCCTTAAATACAGTACTTTGAAAGCGCTCACTTTGAGTTTCTCATTTGGCGCACTTGTTAAATACTGCAAGTTGTTTAATATTGATTACGATGAGCTACTCTATAAGTGGTCTAAGGGTTTTTCCGGCGATGGCTTTTTGCAAAATATTAGAAAAAAACCCTGCGCGCCTTTGTTGTCGGTGATGAAAAGACGCTTTGAAGGCAATCATTCGCAGCGCTATCAGGCGCAAACTGAGCGTGGAAAAATGCTCCACGGCTTCGCTAGTAAATATTACAGTTGTCTGGGTGATGGCGCTTCAAATCATATTTATTGGGTGTTTCCTATTGTTGTCAATAAAGTGGAAGAAGTTGATGGCTTGATTGCATTGCTGCGAAAAAATGGCTTTGACGCCACTAATCGACAAAGTTTAATTGCAGTCGAAGAAGCACCTCTAAAAAGTGCGTATACTGCGTCTAAGGCAGCACAATTAATCAAGTCAATGATTTATCTTCCTTGTTATGACGGTATGCCTATGAAAGAAGTAAAGCGACTAGGATTGTTATTAGAGAGGGCCTCGGTAAATGATTTTTAATATTGAGTTTGTTTTGATTGTATTGCTCAGCTATCTTTTAGGCTCTATTCCGTTTTCATTGTTTTTTGGTAAGTTGTGGGGGGTGGATATACGAACCAAAGGCAGCGGCAATGTTGGTGCGGTCAATGCCATTAGATCGGCTGGCAAAATTCCAGGCGCATTAGCCCTGTTCTTCGATGTTGGTAAGGGCGCTCTCGCCATTATCCTTGCTAAGTATTGGCTTAATTTGGCAGACAACTTGATGATTGTTATTGGCGTGAGTTCGGTCATTGGTCATGCCTATCCGGTTTTCTTAAAATTTAGGGGAGGAAAGTGTGTTGCAACCAGTGCAGGAGTTATGCTGGTCTTGTCACCTATTGCGATATTGGTTTCTTTGTTATTGTACGGTATTGCTTTTTTCTGCTCAAACAAGACTCCGTTTATTGCCTCTACTGTTGGCACTGCCGTGTTTCCGATTTTTACTGTTTGGGCGTATCATTATCAGCCGCAGTGGTATTCCCCACTACTCGACTTAGATTACAACTATTTTCTAATAGCAACTATGTTTCTGTTTGTGTTGATACTTTATAGACATACCCCAAATTACAGGCAGTGGCTAAGCAATAGAAGAAACTGATTAATGATTAATATCAGTCATTTGTATATTTACCCTGTTAAATCTCTTTCAGGAATCTCGCTTCAGCGGGCGCAAATTGGTATAAATGGCTTTCAATATGACAGAGAGTGGATGATCACCGATAATCAATATCATTTTATTACTCAGCGCCAAATTGAATCTATGGCAACAATTGGGGTGGAAATTGATTCAACTAAGCTCACACTATATTGCACAGATTCTACGCCTTTAGTTATTTCGCTGGATTTTGGTCGGAAAACATTGGTGAAAGCAACAGTTTGGCAAGATTGCTGTGAGGCGTATGATGAGGGGGAAGAAGTATCTATTTGGCTCACTCGTCATTTGGGAAAATACAAGGGATCGGCTCTAAGGCTGGTTAGATTTTCTCCAAATGAGAGGCGAGCAGTCCCAAATAAATACTTGAATTCTGAACAAGCCCAAAGTGCATTTTCCGACCAGTTTCCATATTTAATCACCTCAAGTGTAAGTCTTGATTATTTAAACACCAGTCTTGCATTAAATGGTGAATCAGCAGTGACGATGGATTGCTTTCGACCAAATATTGTTGTTGATGGGCTTGAGCAGATAGAAAAAAAAACCTCGTATTATCTTGATGAGGCGGCTGGTCGTTATCGGTTCGCTATGAAAAAACCTTGTACTCGCTGCAAAATTACAACAATCCAACAAGACACCGGTGTTGTGAGAAATTCGAAGGAGCCACTTACAACATTGGCTAAATTGAATATGAGTGGTGATGAGAAAAATGCAATTTTTGGACAGAATGCAATTGTTTCAAGCGCCGAAAATCTGATGACTGTCGTGGAAGTGGGTGATGAAGTGCTTTTAAATATATAGGCTTGGTGTAGAATGCACTGATCATGTTATGGAGAAGACCATGGAAAGACTGGCTTATTCACTGCTAGGCATTGCTGCATTTTGTTGGCTGCTGGTGGTGATTGATATTGTTCCAGTTGGTGGCTTAGGTTTATCTGCACTTGCTGGGGCTACGGGTGTTATTTTATTGATTATCAAGGTTATTGTTGAGCGTCTTAGAAATAAAGAGGACGATCATTATTCAAAAACAGTTAAAAGATAAAAGGAGAGTTGGGATGTTAATTACAACACAAGATACATTTTCAGATTACCAGGTTATCGAAACGCTTGGCCTTGCAAAAGGCAACACCATTCGCGCGAGACATATTGGCAAAGACATTCTTGCGGGCTTACGCACTTTGATTGGTGGTGAAATCACTGAATATACTAAGATGATAGCCGAATCTAGAGAGCAATCGATCGATAGAATGATTGCTGACGCAAAATCTATGGGCGCTGATGGCATTGTTTGTGTCAGGTTTACCACGTCAACAGTACTACAAGGCTCGGCAGAGTTGTTTGCTTGTGGCACTGCGGTTAAATTGAAAAAAAACCAGTCGGTATCTTAATTCTCTAGTGCGATTTGGTTAAGTCTGTTCTCGCTCTTCCAGGCATGGCCGTAAATCACTTCGTAAGTTGCGGGTAATTTACCCTCTTTTCGATAGGCTTCGTACATCTCAATCATCTTGCTAAACTTCATTTTTCCCGTCAAAGCTTTTGAACGGTTGCGTACGGTTTGCGCGCCAATGCCTTTTAGGTCGCGCATCAGATCGACGACCTTATCATAGGTAAGAGTGAGTGTCTCCATTTCCATAACGGGACTGTTAAAACCGGATTGCAGCATCTGGTCGCCAATATCGTGCATGTCCGTAAACGTATTGACATGAGGCTCGGAGTCGACGACAGACCAACTGCGTTTCAATTCTTTCAATGTGTCTGGGCCAAAAGTCGAGAAAAGCATTAGGCCGCCAGGTTTCAGCACTCGGTGGCATTCAGCAAAAAGAATTTTTAAATCTGGACACCATTGCATCATCAAGTTAGAGGCGATGAAGTCAATACTTTTGTCCGCAAAGGGCAACTGGTGGGCATCCGCACAAACCTTGTGTTGAGATGGATTTGATTGCAATGATTGTTGGGCAAAATCAACACAAATCAGTTGCGCATTAGGCAGTTTTTGCGAGAGCTTACTACTCAATAGGCCCGTGCCTGCGCCTAAATCTATCACCACTTCAGGGCTGATTGCAATGACATTAAGCTTTTCTGACAGGCGAAGCGCTATCTCATCTTGTAAAAATGCGTGGGCATTGTACTGCGAAGCTGCTTTATTGAAACTGGGCCTTATCGGAGACATTGTGCTATTTGTGATGTGAGGTTTTTCATTAAATTGAAATATTGGTCTGGACCGCTCTGAAGTTCATTGCCTAGAATACTGATTTTATTGCGCAACATTGTCATGCCCTCAGTGATAACCTTTGTTTTTTCAGGGTTAACTTCATTTGTATGGAGCAAACATTTTACTTGCTGTTGCTTCATTTTCTTTTTGGCATTCAATACGCCACGGATACTAAGTCTTGCGCCGTGATAGGATGTGATGATAATGGGCTGGTTGAGATTGTAGCTTTTTTCAAAATATTGAATCGTGTCCGAATAGTTAGCAAAATTGATTGTATCAAGCCCCGTTAATTGTTCGCTGTTGTCTTTGTGAAGCTGCAGTAATTTGATATCAAGAGCTGCTAAATTGCTGGAATACGTAGAAGCATTATTTGCATCGATTTCAATCAAACGATTAAGCAGGTGTTTGGCGATAGCCCTGGCATTATTGACATCTAGCCAGAGGTGGTAATCGTACTCATCTTCCTCGTCATCCCCTCTAAAAGTATAAAAGTTGGGAAGGCTTAGTTCACTGATAATGAGTTGAGATGCATTGCTGTAATTGCCGAGAATGTTTGCTAAGCCAGACTCAAATTTAGGGTCAATCGAGATAAGTAGGTCTGCATTTTCAATGGCCATCACCTGAGATGGCCGAATATGGAAGCTATGGGCGGACTCATTAGTTTCTAGCAATAGTTGAGGTACACCCACGCCTTGCATAAGGCTTGAGACAATTGAGTGAATAGGTTTAATACTAACGACAACGCTGGGCGCGCTCTGAGCGCTGGCGCTGTATGTGAGTAATAACAGGGCTAAACTTAGGTAAAGACGAGAGATCATTGCATGCCTTAAAATCAAGGCTAAATTATACTCGAATGCAATCTATTGTTGAGCGATGACAATCACTCTTTTTGGTGCTGGAAGTCCCTCAATCGTCAAACGATCATCCGATGGGTCGAGAAAGTCTTCGAGAGAGGCGCTATTTTCACCAATCCACTCAGTGCGGCGCTGCTCCTCAATCGATGTTTTGCAAACATTAATTACCTTAATTTGACTGAATTCTGCCTCTTCTAGCCAGGACTCAAGCGTCTCCACACTGGGTAGAGAATGAACGTTGCGCATCCTGGCGTAACGATCTTGTGGAATAAGAGTGTGACCTTTGGGGCCGTCAACGATAAGTGTTTCCAAAATAAGCTCACCTTCTGGCGCCATCATTTTTTTTAGTTGTTGTAGGTGGAGTATGTGGTCTCTTTGGTGGTATAAAACGCCCATTGAAAATACAGAGTCAAAAATGGGCGCCGGCATCATGTCCTCAAGTCTAATTGGTAATAAATGCGCAGTTGCACAGGATGACATTAACGACTTGATTGCTTTAAATTGATAGTTAAACAGTAAAAATGGCTCTACTCCTAATGCGAGTGCCGCACCTTCAAGTGCCATTCTTAGGGTGAAATAGCCGTTGCCAGAGCCCACATCCAATACTTTCCTACCTTTGAGAGGCTGAATATGTTGCTCTAGGCGTTGCCATTTCATGTCGCCTTGCCATTCACTTTCAAGCGCTAGGTTGTCAATCAAAAATGGTCCTTTGCGCCATGGCATTAGCTTACTTAAGCCCTCAATCAATTGCGCCTGGTTATCAGTGGAGTTGGTAATGCTAATGTATGGCTTTGCGACATTGGCAACGCCTTTCTTGTCGGGCGTTATTAGATCAAGTGCAGCTGACCATTTACCTACATTGCCATTTTTAACTTGCAGTGCGGCTTGGCTCGCCTCTAGCCATTGCATTGTGATATCTTTGTGATCAAATTGATTAAAAAAAGTTTGTACATCATTTAGCATAATAATTCAACAAGAACCTTATTGTAAAAAATATAAGTAGTATAAAATATTCGCAATAAAGGAGCTTGATTACTTTTTACTAATGGAGGTTAGTGTGACAAACCAATTAATTAAATTTTTATGTGTTTTATTATTAGCGACAAATGTTGTTGCTGGTGGCGATGATCGCGATTCAGGTCCGGTTGAGTCTTTAGATGAAGTAGTGGTATTCGACCCTTGTACTGATGACGGCGGTACTGATACAATGTATACATCTCTTGTTTTGTCTAGCGACAGTGGCTTTGTTGGAGGTGAAATTATTTCTGCTGAAAGCGGCACCCAAGCAATTGTTGCTTCTTATAATGATGAGGCACACACTTTGATCTATTTTCAGACTGCTGAAACAGGTTACGGCTCTTTTACTGAAGACGACGTGATAACAGGCGCACTCTCGGGTGCTGGTACAGTTGAAGAAGTGGTTGTCGAAGCTGCAATGCCTTGCGGCGAACAAATGGTCTCAATCGATGAAGAGGCGCTTGAGATGACTCTTAAGCCTAAGACTGTTCTTGAAGAGGCGGCAGATAATGTTGTTGAGTTTTTTGAAGAGACTTTTGAAAGTATGACAGAGACTTGTGAAGATACATTTAATTCCGATGATCCACTTGTGGCAAATACTTGTGCATTGGTATTGACCGGTATGTTGATGCTTTAATATCCATCAAATATCAATAAAAAAGCCCGCTGATGCGGGCTTTTTTTATAACCAATGAAAAGTCTATATTTCTAACAGTGAGTTTTCTTTATCGCCCAGTGTTTTTTCGATCTCTGCAATATGCGCATCGGTGATTTTTTGGATATTATCTTCTGCACGGTGAGCCTCATCCTCTGACACCTCTTTCTCTTTTAGTAGATCGCGATAATCCGAAATCGCATCTCTACGAATATTTCTAATGGCAACTTTTGCGTGCTCAGCTTCATCGCGCACAACACGCACCAACTCTCTGCGACGCTCTTCAGTCAGTGGCGGTAATGGGATGCGCATGACTTGCCCCATAGTTGTTGGGTTTAGACCTAAGTCCGATTTCATTATTGCCTTTTCGATGGGCGCTACCATGTCTTTCTCCCAAGGCGAGACCTTGAGTGTTCTTGAGTCTTCAGCGCTGATGTTAGACACCTGAGAAATAGGAACCATGGAGCCATAATATTCCACTTGAATCTGCTCCAATAGAGAAGGGTGAGCTCGTCCAGCGCGAATCTTACTAAAATTAGTTTCCAAAGCGGCAAAGGATTTTTTCATACGATCGTCTGCGTCGTTATGAATTTCGTTAATCATGTTAAATCTCCGTTTTGACTCACAGTTGTGCCAACTGAGTGTCCATTTAAAATATTTGATAAGGTATTGATGTCGTCTAGCATAGAGAAAACACAAATATTGATATTGTGTTCACGGCAAAGCGCAAATGCAGCTGTGTCCATGACCGCTAAATTCTTTTCAATTGCTTCGTTAAAACTCAAGGCGTCGTATTTTACTGCGTTTGGATTATTGGCGGGGTCAGAGCAATAAATACCATCGACTTTGGTGGCTTTGAAGACTACATCAGCCTCAACTTCGATAGCTCTGAGCGCAGCGCCTGTATCGGTTGTAAAGCACGGACTGCCAGTACCTGCTGAAAATATAACCACCTTGCCTTGAGATAGCGCTTCTTTGGCTTTTTTATGGTCAACAGGGTCACATACGCCGCCACCAATCGGAAAGCCGGACATCACTGTTGAGGCGATTTGATTTCTTTCAAAAGCGTCTGCAATGGCCAATGCGTTCATCACTGTTGCCAGCATACCAATATGATCGCCAGTAATTCGATTCATACCAACTTTGGCTAGGCTCGCGCCACGGAAGATATTACCACCACCGATAACAATGGCAACTTCGACACCTAAATCCAATGCAGAGCGCACAATCGCTACAACTTTGTCTAAGGTGTTTGGGTCAATGCTGTTGCTATCGCTTGCTAAGGCTTCGCCGCTAAGCTTAAGAAGAATTCGACTGTATGTAGCCATTTCATCAATGAATTCGTTACAAAATAGTGATTTTACACAAGGCATGAGTATAATTAACCCTTTGTCCCTCAATAAACCAACTTGTTATTATGGATATGATCAGCATCCGCGGCGCCAGAGTTCACAACTTAAAGAACATTGATGTCACCCTCCCTAGGAATAAGTTAGTTGTCATTACCGGCTTGTCCGGATCGGGCAAGTCATCATTGGCATTTGATACCATTTATGCCGAGGGTCAAAGGCGGTATGTCGAGTCTCTGTCAGCTTATGCCAGGCAGTTTTTGTCTTTAATGGAGAAGCCAGACGTTGATCATATTGAAGGCCTATCTCCAGCCATTTCGATCGAACAAAAAGCCACTTCACACAACCCCAGATCAACGGTCGGTACAATCACTGAGATTTATGATTATTTAAGACTATTGTATGCCAGAGTTGGTACGCCAAAATGTCCAGAGCACCAAGTGCCACTGGCCTCACAAACCATTTCACAAATGGTGGACAGTATCCTAGAGCTGCCTGAAGCTGAGAAAATACTCATTCTTGCGCCGATTGTGCAAAACCGTAAGGGCAGCCATAAGAAGTTATTAGAAGAGTTGTCTCATCAAGGTTTTTTAAGGGCGAGAGTCGACGGTGAAATCCTTTATCTTGAGGAGCTTGACGATTTAGATGGGGCAAAATTTCACACCATTGAAATTGTTGTCGATCGATTAAAAGTTAGAGATGATATTTCATCAAGATTGTCTGAATCATTAGAAACAGCCCTTAATATGAGTGCCGGCATTGTCAAAATTGGACCTATGGAAGAGGGTTCTGATTGGCAGGAAATGACTTTTTCGTCTAAGTTTTCATGTGCACACTGCGGTTATTCTTTGAGTGAATTAGAGCCCAGACTTTTCTCTTTTAACAATCCAGTAGGCGCGTGTGAAACCTGTGCTGGATTGGGCATCAAAGAGGTTTTTGATGAAGAAAAAGTAGTCGCTAATCCCGAACTTAGCTTGGAAGATGGTGCAATTTACGGCTGGAGCAAGCACAATGCATACTTTTATCAAATGCTTTCTATTGTTGCAAATTACTACGATTTTTCGATTGATATGCCATTCAATGAATTGTCTCAAGAGCACCAACACATCATTCTTTACGGTAGCGACAAAGAAGAAATGGATTTTTCAAAAATAAAGGGCAGAAAAGGCTGGTCGAATAAGAAGAAACCTTTTGAAGGGGTAATTCCTAGAATGATGCGACGCTATGAAGAAAGCGAGATTCGCAGCGTTAGAGAAGAGCTGTCACGATATGTGGTGAGCAGGCCTTGTGCGACGTGCCACGGTGACCGCCTCAATGCAGCGGCACGGAATGTATTTATTAGAGACAGAAATCTTTCAAGCATTACTAAGCTGTCTATTGGTCAAACATTTGAATTTTTTAACACTCTTGAGTTGGAAGGTAAGCGTGGTGAGATTGCCAGTAAGATTCTCAAAGAAATTGTTCAGCGCTTACACTTTTTAATTAATGTTGGTCTAGATTATCTTTCATTAGAGCGGAAGGCCAATAGCCTTTCTGGCGGTGAGGCGCAGAGAATACGCCTGGCTTCGCAAATTGGCGCTGGACTAATGGGTGTGCTCTATGTGTTGGACGAGCCATCGATTGGACTGCATCAACGAGACAATCAAAAATTACTTGATACGTTGATTTACTTGAGAGATTTGGGCAATACAGTTATCGTTGTTGAACACGATGAAGACGCTATTAGGCAAGCTGACTACGTAATTGATATTGGTCCTGGTGCTGGTGTGCATGGCGGTGAAATCATTGCTTGTGGCACCCCTGAAGAGGTTATTGCAAATACCAACTCTTTAACCGGTGATTATCTCAGTGGTCGTCAAGCCATTCAAACGCCAAAGACACGAAAAAAAGCCGATCAATGGCTTCGCATCTTTGGCGCAAGTGGTAATAATTTGAAAGGCGTTGACTTGGAAATCCCTGTTGGTGTGCTCACCTGTATTACGGGCGTTTCAGGGTCTGGAAAATCCACCTTGATTAACAATACACTGTACTTATTGGCTGCAAAAATTCTCAATAGGGCGCAGGTGGAAGTCGCCCCTTATGAGAGAGTCGAAGGTATGGAGCTGTTTGATAAAGTAGTCAGTATTGACCAAAGCCCTATTGGCAGGACGCCAAGATCAAATCCTGCAACATATACAGGCGCTCTTACCTTGGTTAGAGACTTGTTTTCTCAAACTCTGGAGTCCCGATCAAGGGGTTATAAGTCAGGGCGCTTCAGTTTTAATGTGCAAGGTGGGCGTTGTGAGGCCTGCAAAGGTGATGGCTTGATTAAAGTTGAAATGCATTTTCTGCCCGATATTTATGTTTCTTGTGATGTTTGCAATGGCCATCGATACAATCGAGAGACCCTGGAAATTACCTACAAAGGCAAAAGTATTGCTGATATATTAGAAATGACTGTCGAGGATGCACTGGAGTTTTTCCATGCGATTCCTAAAATTTCCCAAAAATTACAAACATTGATGGATGTTGGTTTGAGTTACATCACTTTAGGTCAAAACGCGACCACCTTATCCGGTGGTGAGGCACAACGAGTGAAGCTGTCAAAAGAGCTGTCGAAAACAGACACAGGTCAAACGCTCTACATTCTAGATGAGCCAACTACCGGTCTACATTTTCATGATATTAAGCAACTTCTCTCAGTGATTTCCCGTCTAAGGGATAGGAATAACACGATTGTCATTATTGAGCACAACCTTGATGTGATTAAAACGGCCGATTGGGTGGTTGATTTAGGACCAGAGGGGGGCGATAAAGGTGGAGAAATTATTGCCGTTGGCACACCTGAGGAGGTTTGCCAGTCAGAACAATCTTTTACTGCTCATTACCTCAAGAAACACCTTTAAGGCGGTTCTTGATAGTCCGTTAAAATAAGGTAGAAGCGACTGCCACCATTGGTTTTTCTGATTAAAACAGGTAAGTAGTTGTGTTTTTCTGACAAGTTTAATGTCAATCTTAGCTCGGGGCACTCAATCTTAATGGTTTGCAATTTTTTACCATTAATTTCAATAACCTCATGGCCAAGCACAGTAAAATTTTGGGGTTTGATGCCTTCACTGTCGGCTACTTGATAGGTAAAAACCTGTTGGTTTGGCTGAAGACTGATATCCCGAGAGAGAACAAGATAAATGCTAAGTTCATCCGCGATTTTTCCAGGGCCGTTTTTCCAAAATTTGTTGCCATCAACTGTTGAAAAGTTTTGGTCGGTGAAAATGTTAATTTCAACGTCTTTGTCGACAGAGTCGCCTTTGAGCTCGAGAAGCTTATAGTAATTACTAATGATTTGTTGATTAACGACCAGCCCTGAGCTTTCTTCAGTTCGTGAGTAGTTGTATAAAGTTTGCCAAAGAGGGCTGACCGAGGCTTTGTTGGTGTAAACATAGCGATCGTTGTCGGCTTCAAGTTTAAATTCAGCATTGCCAATTTTGAGGCTACCTAGAGCCATGCTAGCATAAAGATCGTAGCTGGCCTCATAAGAACTGAGGGCGTACGAGTTTAGTGAGAAAATTAACCCCAGACAAAGGATGAGACCTTTTTTCATATTACTTGTTCATCCAGTGTTGCAGTCGTTTCGTTCAGAAGCTTTAATCTGCCCTGAGTATACCAGTGAATCACTTCAGGATATAAAATATGCTCCTGCTTTAGGACTTTGGCGGCAAGGGTTTCAGTGCTTTCTTCAGGGTTAACTTTGACCTTTTTTTGCGCAATTACAGGGCCACCATCAAGTGTTTTTGTGACAAAGTGCACACTTGCGCCATGCAAGGTATCGTTCGCATCAATAGCTTGCTGATGGGTGTTTAGTCCGGGATATTTTGGTAGAAGGGAGGGATGAATATTCAGCATCCGGCCTTGGTATTTATTGATGAATTCATTCGTTAGAATTCTCATAAAGCCAGCAAGAATCACGATATCAGGCTGATGTTCGTCAATCACATTCATCAGCGCTTGGTCAAAGTCTTCTCTTGACTCGAAAAGTTTATGGTCAAGAACACAGATGGGAATATTAGCTTTGGCAGCTCTTTCTAGGCCGAATACATTAGGTCTATTGCTGACGACACATTGTATTGCGAGGTTAATTTTCTCAGCATTATCGATGATGGACTGTAAATTAGAGCCGCCACCAGAGATGAGAACAACGCCGTTCATCGTTTAAATAATAACTTGCTCACCAGTTGACTCCACCACTTCGCCGATTAGCCATGCTGCTTCGCCCAACTCGTTTAGTTTGCTAATGGCTGCCTCACTTCCTTCTTTGGGTACAACGACAACCATGCCAACGCCACAGTTTAGTACTCTATGCATTTCACTGGATTCAATATTACCTTGGTCTTGAAGCCATTGAAAAATTTCTGGCATTTGCCATGAGCTTGTATCCAGTTTTGCCGCAAGATGGTCGGGTAAAACCCTAGGAATGTTTTCCAATAGACCGCCACCAGTAATATGAGAAATAGCATTTACTGCATGGTCTTCAATCAATGAAAGTATCGATTTAACATAGATTTTTGTTGGCTCAATCAGGGCTTCCAGTTGTTTTGCACTGGGTTTGGATCTTTCTAGCACCTTACGAATCAAAGAATAGCCATTGGAGTGTGGGCCAGATGAGGCAAGGGCAATAATATGGTCGCCTACTGACACTTTGGAGCCGTCGATAATTTTGTTTTTTTCGACAATGCCTACACAAAATCCGGCCAAGTCGTATTCCTCGCCTTGGTACATGCCCGGCATTTCTGCAGTCTCGCCGCCAATCAGGGCGCAGCCTGATTGAATACAGCCTTCGCCAATTCCAGAAATGACTGAGGTCGCAATATCGATATTAAGTGAACCGGTTGCGTAATAATCTAGAAAAAATAAAGGCTCTGCGCCTTGAACAATAAGGTCGTTGACACACATTGCCACCAAGTCGATACCAATCGTATCGTGTTTGTTAAGCATTCCCGCTACTTTTAATTTGGTTCCAACGCCATCGGTTCCTGAAATTAAAACTGGATTTTTGTACTTATCAAGCGGGATTTCAAACATCGCACCAAAGCCACCCAGTCCGGCCAAAACGCCAGGGCGCATAGTGGATTTGGCAATCGGTTTGATTTGCTCTATGAGGTCATTACCCTTGGTGATATCTACACCGGCGTCCTTGTAAGTCAATGATGACATCTTGGTTTTTCCGTATAATTAATGGCTAGTGATAAACGATTAGAAATCAACATATTTATGGGTTTTTCAATGCTTCCTAATGCGCTCTCAATATTGCGCATTATTTTAACAGTTCCGATTGTTATAGCGCTATTAAAAGAGCAATATTTTTTGGTGATGGTATTGTTTTTTTCAGCCGGCGTTACAGACGCGCTTGACGGTTGGTTCGCCAAGCAATTCTCTTTACAATCAAGACTTGGCTCGATTCTCGATCCAATGGCGGACAAAATTCTGCTGACTTGCACCTTTATCGCCCTATATTGGGTTGAAATTTTGCCTTTATGGTTGTTACTGCTTATTTTCTTTAGAGATTTGATTATTGTTGCCGCGACTGTGGGTTATTTTCTTGGCCAGGAAGAGAGTGAAAATGAGCGTTTGCAACCAACTTGGATTAGCAAATTGAACACAGTGTTGCAAATTATTTTGGTATTGTTTGTGGTTTTAGCGCAACTGCAAGAAGGCCTTGTGGAGTGGTTTGAAATTGCGTTTATTGTTGTTGCTACCTCAACTGCACTGAGTGGCGCTGACTATGTGTGGCTCTGGATTAGACAATTCGTTCTGCAAGAGACTAAGAAATGAATCAATTGGGGCTGCCTATCTCATTGAATGTGCAAATGTCTCTGGCAAATTTTGTTGCTAACGCACAAATACAAAGAGCAGTTGGTCAGATTTTTAGCTCCGATACAGCCTCTGAGGTTTATGTTTATGGTGGCCCTGGTAGCGGCAAAACGCATCTTTTACAGGCTGTTATTTTTAGCGCCATTGAGCAAAATAAAGCGGCAGTTTTTATTGATTGTAAAGACGAAATTCCAGATTATTTGGTAGAGGTAGTTGCCAATTTGGATTGGCTTAGTATTGATAATATTGGTTATGTGAATGAAAACCAACAGCATTTACTTTTCGATTTATATAATCGTGCTAGACAGGGAAATGTTAATATTATTGTTAGTGGCTTGTCTCTGCCTGCAGAGTTGCAGATGATGAAAGACATAAAAACACGCTTGAATTTAGCCACTGTGTTTCAGCTTGAAGCGCTCAATGATGAGCAAACAAAAGAAGCGCTTAATAATCAGATGAGTGAGCGCAATATGAGTATTGACGAAAAAGTCTACTCGTATTTATTTAAACATTATTCTAGAGATATTGGCCTGCTGTTTGAGGCAATTGACCGCCTGGATGAAGCATCAATGCAAGCTAAACAAGGTATTAGTATTCCGCTGGCAAAGAAAATACTGGATATTTAGACTGTTAATTCAAAAATTTTCTCAATTGAGAATATTATAATAAAGCTTTCAAAGGGCTAGGTAAATGGACTATCTTCCAATTTTTTTCAAAATATCGCAAAAGCAATGCTTGGTTGTTGGCGGTGGCGATATTGCCCTTAGGAAAATCAATTTACTTTTAAAAGCTGGTGCCACTATAGAGTGTATAGCACCTAATTTTTGCCAGGCGCTGATTGATCGCTCTGTAGCTGAAGATCTAACGCTAACCAAAAAAACTTTCGCAGCGACTGATATTCAAAATCAATCTTTATTAATATCTGCAACCGATGACAGAAAACTTAATGCAGAGGTGTCACGATTAGCGCATGACGCCAATATCCCAGTGAATGTCGTTGATTCGCCAGAACTTTCTAGCTTTATTATGCCTTCAATTGTTGACCGATCGCCATTGTTGATTGCGATTTCGTCGGGTGGAAGGGCGCCGGTTTTAGCAAGGATAATCAGAGCCAAGCTAGAGACGATCATTCCTAGTGCCTACGGTCGCCTCGCCGAAATTGCAGGTGAATATCGAGGGCAAGTGAAGGATAAATTCTCCCATATTAAAGATAGGCGAGCATTTTGGGAGTCGGTATTGTCTGGCAATATTTCTGAAAAAGTATTTACCGGTCGCATCAAAGAGGCCAAGATCGACTTAGAGCGGCAATTAGCCAATGCTAAAGTTCAAAAGTTGGGAGAGGTTTATTTGGTGGGCGCTGGCCCTGGTGATCCAGATTTACTCACCTTTAAGGCGCTTAGACTGATGCAGCAGGCCGACGTCGTATTGTATGACCGCCTCGTTTCAAAGGCGGTAATGGAGCTTGTTAGGCGCGATGCCGAACTGGTGTATGTTGGTAAAAAAGCCGGCGGGAAGTCCTCTCGACAAAGTGATATTAATGAGAAATTAGTGCAACTGGCCAAATCCGGAAAACGAGTGTGCCGTCTCAAAGGTGGCGACCCGTTTATCTTTGGTCGTGGCGGTGAAGAGATTGAAACCTTGTCAGAAAATGGCATCCCATTTCAAGTTGTGCCTGGCATTACTGCCGCTTCGGGTTGTTCGACCTACTCGGGCATTCCGCTAACACACAGGGATTATTCCAAGTCCTGTCGGTTTGTTACTGCGCATTTAAAGGACGGTGCTTGCGACTTGCCTTGGAGTGAATTTGTTGCTGAGCAGCAAACCATTGTTTTCTATATGGCGCTAAGTGGCGCAAAGAACCTTTCTGAAAAGCTGATTGAGCACGGCATGAGAAAAGATATGCCAATTGCATTGATTGAGAAGGGCACTATGCCAGAACAAAAAGTCTACATCTCGACACTTGTCGAACTGCCTCAATTGATTAACAAAGAGAAAGTGGGCGCCCCCAGTTTGTTGATTGTGGGGGAGGTGGTAAAACTCCACGAAAAGCTCAATTGGATGAATCCTTAATTTTCTCTCTTTGTATTAGAGACCTTTTCCTAAATAATTTTAGATTTGATAGTGGAGTTTTTTTATTTTACAAGGCATATTTTTAGAAGTTCTACTTGTTGTTTAGCGATAAAAATTAACGCAGGAAAATGGTAAAAATCCCCTATCTCGAAGAAGAGCTGAGGTGAAAAAAGTTAAAAAATACAGAAAAATTCTCATCAATCGCTGGTGCTATTAATTTTAATTTTTACATATTTTTGATTCATTTTTACCACCCAGCAAATTTTAAGATTATTTATGAAAAGGCCTCTATTAGAAAAAAACTGATATTTTTTTGGGTATAATTTGCATTCTTCGCGGGAGTGGTGGAATTGGTAGACACGCTGGATTTAGGTTCCAGTGTCGCAAGACGTGAGAGTTCGAGTCTCTCCTTCCGCACCATCAAATACATCTAGGTCACCAATGAATACATTGATTTTTCATAGCAATGACCTAGCTATGGCATAGGGCTCATCTGTGCAATTCAACTCTTGCATTCGATTTCAGACAAAGCTATTGGCCAACATGTGGCACTTATATCTTGGTACTGACGTCGCTCAACAATCCTGTGATATTGTCATTAATCGCAGTGGATTCGATAAAATACTAGATTTATTCGACAATAAAATATGTTGATTGAAATTGGACATTTTGCACTGGTGTTATCGCTTGTTTTTGCGATATTACTTGTTGTTGTGCCTTCTATCGGCATCCACCAGAATAAAGCTGTTTTAGCGCAACTGGCTAAGCCACTTATTTGGGGTCAGTGCTTTCTGGTTCTAATTGCCTTCGCAGTGTTAATGAATGCGTTTTTGACGGATGATTTTTCTGTCAAATACGTTGCTGAAAACTCCAACACACAACTACCAACCTTATTTAAATTTTCCGCGGTTTGGGGTGCTCATGAGGGCTCTCTACTTCTTTGGGTGTTGATTCTTTCCATTTGGAGTGTGGCGGTTAGCATTTTTTCAAAACGCGTGCCCAGTGAGGTTGTCAATCAAATCTTGGTTGTTCTTGGGTTTGTTAGTGTTGGGTTTTTGTTGTTCTTGCTTTTCACTTCAAATCCTTTTGAGCTTTTGGCAATCACGCCAACAGAAGGTCGTGAACTCAATCCTTTGCTACAGGACGTTGGTTTAGCGATTCATCCGCCCATGTTGTATATGGGCTACGTCGGTTTAGCCGTGCCTTTTGCTTTTGTTTTATCAGCACTCATTCGAGGAAAACTGGACAGCACCTGGCTCCGCTGGACGCGCCCTTGGGCTTTGATTGCATGGGCATTTTTAACCGTTGGTATTACCCTTGGTAGCTGGTGGGCGTATTACGAACTTGGCTGGGGCGGCTGGTGGTTCTGGGATCCTGTTGAGAACGCATCTTTTATGCCATGGCTGGTAGCTACAGCTTTGATTCACTCTCTCAGCGTTAGTGAAAAAAGAGGCGCCTTTAGGCAATGGACGGTATTGCTTGCGATTGGTGGATTCTCTCTAAGTTTACTTGGCACTTTCCTGGTTCGCTCAGGCGTACTCACGTCTGTGCACGCCTTTGCCACAGACCCGACAAGAGGGTTGTTTATCTTAATCTTTTTGGTTGTCGTTATTGGCGGCTCTTTGGGGCTTTATTCGTGGCGTTCTACGCTCATTCAAAAAAGCAACAAATTTTCGCTCGTCTCTCGAGAAACGGGCTTATTGATTAATAATATTGTCTTGGTGTCGGCAATGTTTTGTGTGCTTTTAGGGACGCTGTACCCACTTATTTTAGATGCGCTTGATTTAGGCAAAATATCAGTCGGTGCGCCATACTTCGATGCTGTTTTTGTGCCTATTATGATTCCCGGAGTGATTGCAATGGCGCTCGTGCCATTTTTGCGCTGGAAAAAAGATACATTTTCTCGACTTTGGTCAATGCTTCGCTTTGAATGGCTATGTATAGCACTGGTTTTTGTTTTATCGCCATTTTTTATTACAGACAATATTTTTGTCCTAATCGCATTTTATTTGCTTGCTTGGGTGGTCATTCATTCATTGTTTTTGCTAACGCAACGACTGCGCTCAAAAGCAAAAGTAACATTCGCTTTTCTGGGTATGATCGTTGCTCATTTAGGCATTGGTGTTTTTATTCTTGGCGCGACCGTCACCACGCAAATGGGTGTTGAGAGAGATTTGAAAATGACCATTGGCGAGACGCAATACGTTGCCGGTTATGCCTTTACCTTAAATGGCGTAGAGCAGTTTATGGCTGATAACTATCAAGGATTCAAGGGTAGTGTGAGCGTGATAGACGGGCAGGACACTATTGAATTATCACCCGAAAAACGTCTTTATCAAACCGGTATGCCAATGACTGAAGCTGCAATCGATCCATCACTTAGTCGAGACTTGTATGTCGCCTTGGGCGAGTCGCTTGGCAATGGTGATTGGAGCATGCGTATTTACTACAAGCCGCTGGTTCGTTGGATTTGGCTGGGCGGTATTATGATTGCCCTTGGCGCCTTGCTTGCGGCCTTTGATAGGCGCTATCGATTAAAGGTGAAATCATGAGTTTTGAGTGGCCATTCTTGTTATTGGTTGTAGCCTCCAGTGGTTTTGTCGCCTATTTTCTCTATCGGCCACTAAAAGTTAACATTAGTGATGACGCTTCTAATGTGGCTATTGGCAAACAAAAAAAACAAGAATTGGCTGATGATGTCACAAAGGGTTTGATTAGTGAGTCCTTATATCAAGAGGCAGAAGATGAAATCACTTATACACTTGCCAGCGAGCTATCTTCAGATTCTGGCGACAGTGTCGCAATCAATCCGCTGAAATGGGCGGTTGTTCTTAGTTCTATTATTGCCATTGTCTCTGTACTTGCCTATGCACAATTGGCTCCAAAACAAGGATCCAGTGCCGTTATTGAGATGTCGCCAAATTTAAGTTTGGAACAGAGTGTGGCATCTCTAAAAGTGCATCTAGACGATAACCCAGAAAATGGCAAGGCGTGGTCAATGCTGGGCTTGGCTGAGTTTAATTTGGGTAATACGGATAAGGCTTTAGTGTCATTTGAAAAGGCCTACTCGTTAATCCCAAACGATATTGACATGTTGCTGCAATATGCAAGTGTACTGGCCTCGACCCAAGAAGGTGATTTTTCTGGCGCACCACAGTCATTGATTGATCAGGCGTTAGAAGTTAATTCCGATTCTGTTCATGTGCTTTATTTGGTGGGCATTGTTGCGGCGAATGATGGCGACTTACTTTTGGCAGAGAAATCGTGGCAAAAGGCTTTGTATTTATTGCCAGATGGCCACCCAGATGGCGTGGTTATTGAAGGTGCTCTCAATGCCTTAAGTAATTTTGAATCAGTGAATGATTTCACTTTGACTATTAACCTGAGCATTTCTGAAGACGTGTTGGCATTGCGATCGGGTCAGGATTATTTGATGGTTTATGCTAAGGCGGTTACGGGTTCGCCAATGCCAATTGCCATTAAAAAGATCCAGCTAAAAGACTTTAACGGCGTTGTCTCTTTGAGCGATTCTGATTCGTTATCAGTCAAACTTTCAGAGTCAACAGATGTGCTTGTTTTTGTTCGGATTTCAAGTACTGGTTTAGCTGTAAAGCAGGCGGATGATATTGAGGTTGTCAGCGACGCTATTTCGCTCGCTGAGACTCGAATAGTGGATTTACAGGTAGAATAGTGAGTATGAGTGAAACTATAGAGCTAGCAAAGGATTTAATCAGTAGATCTTCGGTAACGCCTGATGATAAAGGTTGTCAATCAATGATGATTGAGCGTCTTGAGAAAGCTGGCTTTACCATTCACTCACTGCCTTTTGGCGGGGTGGAGAATTTTTGGGCAACTCATGGTTCGTCTGGCCCAGTTTTCGCCTTTGCAGGACATACAGATGTTGTGCCTGTCGGCATTGAGTCACAGTGGCATACTGATCCTTTTGAACCAACAATTATCGACGGTATGCTTTACGGTCGTGGCGCTGCGGACATGAAAGGCTCGTTAGCTTCTATGCTGGTTGCCACGGAGAACTTTGTTGCTGAGAATCCAAATCATAAAGGCACAATCGGCTTTTTGATTACTTCAGATGAAGAAGGGCCTGCAGTTAACGGCACGGTTAAAGTCGTTGAGTATTTACAGAAAAACAATCAAAAAGTTGATTATTGTTTGGTCGGTGAGCCTTCGTCTACAAAAACTTTGGGTGACGTAATAAAAAATGGCAGAAGGGGTTCATTAAATGCCTTTTTAACCATCAAAGGCAAGCAAGGTCATATTGCCTATCCGCAATTGGCTAATAACCCAATTCACCTTGCTGTGCCGGCGCTAAATTCGCTTTGCAATGAGGCTTGGGATAATGGCAACGAATATTTTCCAGCGACTTCATTTCAGTTTTCTAATATTCACTCAGGCGCAGGAGTGACCAATGTTATTCCGGGCGAAGTTGAAGTGGTATTTAATTTTCGTTATTCAACGGAAACCACGCACGAACAAATCAAAACTCGAGTGCTTGAGATTTTAGATGAGCATCAACTGGATTATGCTATTGAATGGCAACATTCCGGCTTTCCATTCCTAACTCCTAGAGGAGCTTTGGTCAATGCTTGCGTTGATGCGATTCGAGCTGTTAATGGCGTTGAGACGGAGTTGTCAACTTCGGGCGGCACTTCCGATGGCCGTTTTATTTCACAAATGGATACCCAGGTGGTGGAATTGGGGCCGCTAAATGCAACCATTCACCAGGTTAATGAATGTGTTTCTGTGGATGATTTGGAAAATTTGACGGTTGTGTACCACCAAGTTTTGAAAAATATTCTTGTCTAAGTAATTGATAAATCGATAAATCCATCCATCATGCAATTTAATGTAATCACTCTTTTTCCAGATATGTTTTCTGCTATTAGCGATGAGGGCGTTATTGCAAGGGCGATTAAAAAATCCATTGTTTCGATTAAAACTTGGCAGCTTAGAGATTTTAGCGACAACCAATACAAAAACGTAGACGACAAACCTTATGGCGGCGGCGCAGGCATGGTAATGCAAGTGAGGCCCATTCGCGACTGCCTCAGTGCAATAAAAAAAAGCTCAGCCAACACTAAGGTCATCTACCTATCCCCTCAAGGAAAAAAACTCAATCAACAATTGGTTGAGGAGTTATCCGAGTTTGATTCTATTACTTTTTTATGCGGGCGCTATGAGGGCGTTGATGAGAGGGTGATTGAGAACGATGTGGATATGGAGGTTTCTATTGGTGATTATGTTATCAGTGGCGGTGAACTGGCGGCAATGGTGTTGATTGATGCTATTAGTCGACGTTTACCCGGTGTGCTGGGCAATGAATTGTCACTCAAAGACTCTTTTACCAACAATCTCTTAGATCATCCTAACTACACACGCCCCGAGGTGGTTGATGGACAGAGTGTGCCCGAGGTGCTTCTCAGTGGTCATCAGGCCAAAATAGACGCTTGGCGCCTTCAGCAATCCATTGAAAAAACAAAATTAAAGCGCCCCGACTTAATTGATGAATAGCATTGATTTGCCCTCGTGCTTCAATGATTATTAAGTCTTCAATCGTATATAATTCAACCAACCTATTTATTTATTTGATTTATGTCTAGTCCGCGTACTTATTACGGCTCAACCGTTGCTATTATTACACCGATGCACGACGATGGCTCTGTTGATTACCCGGCATTAGAGGGCTTAATTGATTTTCATGTTGATGCAGGCACAACGGCAATTGTATCGGTTGGAACCTCTGGTGAATCTGCAACGGTGGCAGTGCCTGAGCACATTCATGTGATAGAACACACGATTAATTACGCCGCAGGAAGAATTCCAGTGATTGCCGGCACGGGTGCAAACTCAACCTCTGAAGCCATTGAGCTCACTAGAGAGGCAAAAAGAATTGGCGCTGATGCTTGTTTGTTGGTTACGCCGTACTACAATAAGCCAACTCAAGAAGGCCTGTATCAGCATCACAAGTTGATTGCTGAAAGTGTTGATATTGCTCAATTGTTGTACAATGTTCCGGGCAGAACGGCGGTTAATATGTCGGTTGATACCACTGTTAGGCTTTCTACAGTTGATAATATTATTGGTATTAAGGACGCAACTGGCGACTTGTCAGTGATTAAAGAATTGGTTGCACGCTGCCCTAAGGATTTTTTGCTGTTAACGGGCGACGATGCTACAGCGATAGAATTTATTTTGCTGGGTGGACACGGTGGTATTTCAGTGAGTGCAAATGTTGTACCGGCCGAACTGCAAAGAGCTTATTTATTGGCTATGGCTGGCAAAGCTGATGAGGCTAGGGCTCTTAATGATACGATTAGCGTACTGCACGATCATTTATTCCTTGAGTCCAATCCAATCCCAGTGAAGTGGGCGTTACATAAAATGGGTAAATGTGGCGAAGGCATCCGTTTGCCATTAACTGTGTTGTCTGAAGAGTATCAAGTGATACTTGGAAAAGATTTACAAAAACTTAATCTACTATGAAATACACAAACTGCGTAGTTGTTTTATTGTTGGCTTTTATTTTAGCGGGCTGCTCATCATTCTCTAGCTCGGATGATGAAGAGACACTGGGTACTCGTGTTATTAATTATCAAGAAGTAGAAGGAGAGATCACTGATCTTATCATTCCACCCGACTTAACCAATCCTAAGTCACAAGGTGATTTTGTAAGTATTTCTGGCGGAGCCTCTGATTCGAGTTCTTCTGACGCGCTATTGGCCAACGTTGCTAATGTTGAAGTTAAACGTGACGCCTATCGACGATGGTTGTTGGTTGATAAGACACCAAGTGAAATTTGGCCTCTGGCTAAAGAGTTCCTGCAGTCGTTTGGCTTTAAGATTAAGAAAGAAGATGAAGCGCTTGGCATCATTGAAACTGAGTATTTGGAAAGCGACCCCGATGTTCCAGACTCATCACTCGGTGGCTTTAGGGCAATGCTTTCAGATATCTTAAAAGCAAAATATGCACTACCCATTGCTGATAAATACAGAATTCGCATAGAGGCAGCTGACGATGAAAGCAGCTCAGAGGTGTATTTATCACTAAGGTCAATTGAAGAAGTTGTGATAGATGAAACCACTTTGTGGCAATCACGAGCAAAAGATGCGGAGTTAGAAACAGAAATGCTGCTTAGATTGATGGTTTTCCTTGGCAGTGACCAATCTGATGCTATCAACAAAATTCAAGAAACGGCCGAGGTTGAGAAATTACCGGTTTCGGTTTACAAAACCAAAAGAGGGTACGCAACTCTTGTTTTCCCATACGATCCATCAAAGGCTTGGGCGTATTTGGGTTGGGCACTGGATGAATTGGATGTTGATATTGAAGACAGCGATCCGTTCGAGCAAAGCTACTATGTCAATCTTGTTAGAACAAATGACAGAAGCTTTTTCTCGAAACTAATGGGCAAAAGTGCTGAAACGATTTCTGTTCAGCTTGTTGTTAAGCTACTGGAGGAAGGCCACTCTCAAGTGGTTTTCAACGATCTTAGCGAAGAGAACGAACAAAAGACAATTGATTTCAGCTTTATTTTCTTCAAAGAGCTTGCCGATCAATTCTAACTGTTGAGGTTGTTTAGAGATAAACACAACAACGAAGCGATGTTGACTGATCAAAAAATTCAAAATATAGCAAACCAAGCTCTTTTGTTGGCTGATTTGTCAGACGACGAATTGGGTGAGTTTTGCATTGTTGCCAATCAGCACTATCGTGATGGCAAACCTATCGTTACCGATCAAGACTACGATTTTGTTTTTTTGCCTGAGTTGTCAAAACGAACGCCTAACCATCCTTTACTAATCTGTCCTGAGCCTGAAAACGAAGGCTTTTCAGAGGAAAAAGTAAAGCTTCCTCAAAGAATGCTGTCCACTGATAAGGCCTACACTTGGGGCGAAATTCAAAAATGGCTAGACAGAATAAATAAGGCCTCTCAAGAAATCAACTTACCCCTAGAGACCATTCAAATTAAAGGTACCGCTAAACTTGATGGTTTTGCCGGTTACGATGACGGTAGTCGTCTGTTCACAAGGGGTGATGGTAATAAAGGCAGTGACATCTCTCGCGTATTTGAGCGTGGATTAAACGTTTACAATAATTCAGAGAGGGGTCAAGGTCCGGGAGAAATTATTGTTAAAAAAAGCTACTTTGAGTCACATCTAAGTCAGAATTTTGAATACCCGAGAAATTTTCAGGCCAGTTTGATTAAGGAAAAAGAACTTGATCAATTTGCCTCTCAGGCTATCGCCAATAAGGCTGCTCTTTTTGTGCCGTTTTCTCAGCTACCCAGTTGGTTGGGTGATATTGAATCGTTTAGCGCACACTTCCACACCATTGTAAGCGAGCTTGAGAATGGTGTAGATTTTGATGTTGACGGCGTTGTTTTTGAGATCACCAATGAGCAATTAAAGACCCATATGGGCTCGAACAGAAAATTCCACCGCTGGCAAATCGCTTTCAAAGAAAATAAAGATAAGGCGCAAGTGCGCGTGCTCTCGGTTACTGCACAGGTGGGTAGAACAGGAAAGATCACCCCTGTAGCCGAATTAGAGCCAACTCAGCTCAGTGGTGCCACCATTTATCGTGCAACCGGCCACCATTACGGCCTGGTCAAGGAGCAAGGACTCGGTTCAGGCAGCGTTATTGAGTTGACGCGTAGTGGTTTAGTGATACCAAAGATAAATAAAGTCTTGAAGAGTGTAGAAGTATCGATACCCGAATCATGCCCAAGTTGCCAAGGCGAATTAACGTGGGACTCCGATTTTTTAATGTGCCTTAATCATGATAATTGCCCCGATCAAATCACCGGAACAATGGCATACTTCTTTAAAATATTAGCCAATAATGACGGCTTTGGTATTGCCACAGTACAAAAGCTTTATGAAAATAACATTCGTAAAGTAAGTGAAATTTATCAGTTGTCTCACAGCGATTTAACGACAATGGGTTTTGGTGACAAAACGTCACAAAACTTACTTAATCAACTCAAAAGATCAAAGGAAGAAAGTATTGAAGATTGGCGATTTTTGGCGGCTTTCGGTGTTTTGAGGCTGGGTATGGGCAATTGCGAAAATCTATTAAAACATAAGCCTATTGGTGAAATCTTTGATTTATCTGTTGACGATATTGTTGATATGGACGGTTTTGCCGAACTCACAGCCAAGCTCATTATTGATGGCTTAGAAGGGGTAAAAGAGGAATACCAAGCCTTGAGAGTATTTGGTTTTGAGTTAGAGGCAAGCCAATTAACAAGCAGTATGGAGGATTTCGACCACCCGTTTTTTAACAAAAAAGTTGTTTTTACTGGCAAGATGAGCCGCCCTCGCACCGATTTACAGAAGCAAGCCAAGTCACTTGGTATTAAGGTGACAACAAGTGTGAATAGCAGTACTGATTTTTTGATTATTGGCGAGAAAGTGGGTGCGACTAAGCTCAGTGCAGCAAATGAAAAAGGTGTTGTGATTTTGAAAGAAGCCGATTATCTAGAAAGAATTGAAAATTATTCACTATGAGTTGAATAAATATGTACAATAGTTCTCAACGGTAGCCGACGAGGGTTGCTGTTTTCAACGATGGCGTTTATTTGAGTTTAATTATTTAAGCTGAAATAAGCGTTTTTTTTCGTCTATCTCAAAGTAGAGAATCCCCGGTATAGAAGCCTGTTGTCCCACTATTGTCGTGGATAACGGGCTTTTTTTGTTTTTATTGTTAGGAGAAAAATATGAAAATGGTAACAGTAATTATCCAGCCAAAAAGACTGGATAGTGTCAGAGAAGGACTCTCTGAAATTGGTGTCACAGGCATCACTGCGACTGAAGTCAAAGGTTTTGGCCGTCAAAAAGGCCATACAGAGCTTTATCGCGGTGCTGAGTTTGTGGTGGAGTTTTTACCCAAAGTAAAATTGGAAATTGCCATTACAGATGAGCAGGTTGAGCCTGTAATTGAAGCGATTATTACGTGTTGTAAAGTCAACGGTGGGGCCATCGGTGACGGTAAGATTTTTGTTTCAAGTTTAGAGCAAGTGATCCGTATTCGTACGGGTGAAACTGGCCCTGACGCAGTGTAGGGGGGCATTATGGAAAATCAAATATTGGAATTACAGTATGCCATAGATACTTTTTACTTTTTAGTCATGGGCGCCTTAGTAATGTGGATGGCGGCAGGTTTCTCAATGTTGGAGGCCGGACTTGTTCGAAGCAAGAACACTGCGGAAATTTTAACTAAGAACATTGGACTGTTTGCTATTGCTTGCACAATGTATATGGTTTATGGTTATGACTTGATGTACGGTGGTGGTGTGCTTTTAGAGGGCATTAGTGGCGAGGGCGAGACTTATTCAAATGCCTCGGACTTTTACTTTCAAGTGGTGTTCGTCGCAACGGCAATGTCTATTGTTTCAGGTGCTGTGGCTGAGCGTATGAAGCTGTTTACCTTCTTTGTCTTCGCCATCGTCTTTACTGTCTTTATTTATCCACTGGAAGGTTCGTGGACATGGGGTGGGCAAGATGTATTTGGATTGTTTAACCTTGGTGATTTTGGCTTTTATGACTTTGCTGGTTCTGGCATTGTGCATATGGCGGGCGCTTCTGCAGCACTTGCTGGTGTTCTTATATTGGGCCCACGCAAAGGCAAGTATGATAAAAAAGGCAAGTCTAGACCAATGCTGGGTGCAAATTTACCATTGGCAACCTTGGGTACATTTATCCTCTGGATGGGCTGGTTCGGCTTTAATGGTGGCTCGGTATTGGCTATGGCTAGCAAAGAAAGTGCTGACGCAGTCGCTATGGTGTTTGTTAACACCAATGCGGCAGCTGCAGGTGGCGTGATTGCAGCACTGTTGCTAGCGAAGGCTTGGTTTGGTAAAGCGGACCTAACGATGGCTCTTAATGGTGCCTTAGCGGGGTTAGTGGCAATTACTGCTGGTCCAGACACACCGAGTGCATTAGTGGCAACGCTGATTGGCGCGGTTGGTGGGTTAATCGTTGTTTTTTCCATTGTTATCTTGGATCGAAAGCTAAAGATCGATGACCCAGTGGGTGCGATATCAGTTCATGGCGTTGTTGGCCTTTGGGGCTTATTGGCAGTACCATTAACAAACAGTGATGTTAGTGTTGTTGGTCAGCTTGCAGGGGTGGCAACAATCTTTGTTTGGGTGTTTGGTGCGTCATTGGTGCTATGGTTAATCCTTAAGGCAGTGATGGGTGTCCGTGTATCTGTCGACGAGGAAGATGTTGGTGTGGATATTTCTGAGTGTGGTATGGAGGCTTACCCAGAATTTGTAACAAAATAACCAAAGTAAGTATATTAAATGGGGGTAAATACCCCCATTTTTAAATAATATATCATTCTAATCTTAGGACTTTTTAGCGTTAATGGGGTATATTACACAACTAACATTTTATGAAATACGAATCAATATTAGCAATGAATCCAGAAGCATTAAAAATTATTTTAGTTGACGAGAATATGGGCCGTTCGGCCATTCTTCGTCGTGCATTACAAGACAAAGGTCATGAAGTAATCTGCCGACTTGAGGGTAGTGCCAACCTTGCAACGAGCAATGAAATAACACATGCCGATGTAGTGATTGTCAATGCTGACATTCCAGATGAAGCAATTTTTGCTAATCTTCGCGATGTAAACAAGACAAAGCCAAAACCGATTGTTATGTTCACGGAGAGCTCTGGCGACAAAATGGCAGGTGCAGCGATTAAGTCTGGTGTCAATGCCTATATCGTTGATGGTCTGGAAGAAAACCGCGTGCAACCTATTATCGATGTTGCTATTGCTCGCTTTAGAGAGTTTCAGGCGTTGAAAGATGAATTGGATGCTACACGTTCACAGTTGGCTGAGCGCAAAGCGGTTGAAAAAGCTAAAGGCTTGTTGATGAAGCACAAAAAAATCAACGAAGATGAGGCGTATCAGTCTCTTAGAAAAATGGCAATGGATAAAAACAAGCGAATTGCTGATATTTCCGATAGCGTAATCAGCGCTTTCGAACTTTTAGAGTAAAATCTAAACTGCATCCTTTTAATCTCTACCCCTCCTTTTATTTTCTCTTTTTAGTCGCAAATAGAGTGGCGCTGTTGCACGTGCAAACAAGCTCAGTTTGGCGCTTTCCTGTTTATATTTGTAATCACAAATTATTATTGGTGATAATTATTTTGGTTTATGGTGTTACAATAATGCCATGAGACTTTTTACAACAAGGAATAGAATATGGACAAGAAAGTAGCAATAATCGGCGCAGGACCAAGCGGTCTTGCACAACTTAGGGCATTTAAATCAGCCAAAGATAAAGGCGCTGAAGTGCCCGAGGTTGTTTGTTTTGAAAAACAATCCAATTGGGGAGGGTTGTGGAACTACAGTTGGAGAACAGGTTTGGATCAAAACGGTGAAATTGCTCATAGCAGTATGTATCGCTATCTTTGGTCTAATGGTCCAAAAGAATGCTTAGAATTTGCGGATTATTACTTTGAAGAGCACTTTGACCACCCAATCGCCTCTTACCCGCCAAGGGGAGTCTTGTTCGACTACATTCAAGGCAGGGTTAAAAAGGCAAATGTTAGAGATCAAATTCGCTTTAATACTGCAGTAAGAGATGTGTCATTTTGTGAAGATACTAAGAAGTTTACCGTACGAGTTCATGACCTTATTGAAGACAAAGCTTACTCGGATGAGTTTGATTATGTGATTGTTGCATCGGGTCATTTTACGACACCGAACGTCCCAGAATATGAGGGCTTTAGTCACTTTAATGGTAGAATTTTGCACGCCCATGATTTTCGTGATGCGCTTGAATTTAAAGGCCAAGATTTGTTAATCGTTGGCAGCAGCTACTCCGCCGAAGATATTGGTTCGCAGTGTTATAAGTACGGCGCTAAAACAATTACCAGTAGTTATCGTTCAGCCCCAATGGGCTTTAAGTGGCCGGATAATTGGGAAGAAAAGCCAGGCATTGTCAAGATTGATGGTAACACAGTGCATTTTATTGACGGCAGCACAAAACAGGTTGATGCCATTATCCTGTGCACGGGTTACCAGCACCATTTCCCATTTCTGCCGGATTCATTGCGTTTAAAAACGAAGAATATTTTGTACCCTTTAGGGCTTTATAAGGGAGTTGTTTGGGAGAAAAACACACAACTCATGTATCTTGCAATGCAGGACCAATGGTATACCTTTAACATGTTTGACGCCCAAGCTTGGTATGCGAGAGACGTTATTCTTGGCAGGATTGAATTGCCTTCATTAGAAGAGATGAGAAAACACACACAAGAGTGGCACGAACTTGAAGTTGCAGAAGACGATGCCGGCTATGCAATTAAATTTCAAGGCGATTACATGCAAATGTTGATCGACGAGACGGATTACCCTAATTTCAATATCGAGGGCATGAGACAAACATTCTTAAGTTGGAAGAAGGACAAAAAAGAAGACATTATGGCATTTAGAAACAAATCCTATACTTCTCTTATGACGGGCACACAGTCACCGGCACACCATACACCGTGGCTTGAGGCGCTTGATGATTCGATGGAGGCGTACTTGCAAATCAAAAAACGTAGAGCCTCTGCCTAGGCGCCACCATTTCTTAGTAGTTGCGCTATTACGCCTAAATAGTGCGCTGAGAAGCGCGTTTTAGTGTTTTACTAAGTGGATGAAAATATATATTTGTATTGTAAGTTTTTTCATAGATTGAACTACTTTCTTAAACAATCTATGTATAAAAGAAAAACAATATTTATTTACGAAATAATGTCTTTTTTGTTGAAATGATTGCCCCGTGCTAGACGTCCATCTAGCACATCTCCTTTATAGTTGTTTCATGGCGCGCGCTGTAGTGTAAAGAACAGAAACACTGCAGCGTTTTGTCAAAGTAAACTATTCGGTATCGCCGTGCAGTTTTGAAACTTCTTCCATTGTATGAAGGGTGTTTCTGAGTCCGTCTCTGGTTGCTTTGAATTCTCTTTTTGAGAGATTAGAAACTGCAAAGTCTTCTATCTTGTGATAGATTGGGAAGATTTTTTCCATCATTTCTCTGCCGTCGTTTGTTAAGTGAACAACCACTTTTCTACCGTCTTCTGCATACGGCACTCTCTTACAATGTCCTCTTTTTTCAAGTGTTTTTAGCAGGCCTGTGATGGTGCTGTTGGCTACACCTGAACTTTCAGCGAGTTTTGTGGTAAGCATGTCACCCCAACCTCAAAGAATCCACATCACCATAAAGCCAGTGTAAGAAAGGCCAACTTCTTTTAATACATGCTTTTCTGCATGATTTCGAATAACGGTACTCAAGCGCAGAGCGTTAGAGATTATTGAGATGGATTCGCCGTAGAGACCGACCGAAAGCAGATGTTTTTTTACTTCAAGTTCTTCATTTATAGCAGCACTGTTCGTCCTGCTTGAGTTACGCACTAAAAAAGAAAGCTCATAATCGGAATACACCATTACATCCTCAAGAAAATATTCATTTTAATACTTAGCTCGTTTTAACTACCGTAATTATCTCAGATTCCAATGAATAGGATTGCTAGATGCGCTACTACTCCGCGAAAAATCTAGGGTAACAATGCGTTATTCACCTTTTTCACGTTTATTCATTTCATCCTCGAGCCGATCCATTTTCTCTTTGTGTTTTTTATCTTGCCAATTGAACGAGGCTGGCTCATCATCATCTTTCTCAGTTATGTCATCGCGTTTACGAACCTTGAATAATGGCGAAAAAAGCAAACCCACTTCGAATAAAAGCCAAATAGGAATTGCGATTAATACCTGTGAGATGACGTCTGGAGGGGTTAGAATCATGCCAAGCACGAAAGCGCCAGCAATTATGTAAGCACGGTTCTTTTTCAATTTCTCTGGCGTGGTTATGCCGAACATAATGAGTAAAATTGTCGCAATAGGGACCTCAAAAGCAACACCAAAAGCAAAAGATACTTTAATAACAAAATCAAGATAGTATTGAATATCGGGTGTAAAGTCGACAACAGAAGGGCCTACTGTTGAGAGGAAACCAAAAATAACTGGAAAAACAACATAGAAAGAAAACAAGATTCCTATATAAAACAAAATCGTAGAGGAGATTACCAATGGCAAGATTAATCGTTTTTCATGTTTGTAGAGTGCAGGCGCTACAAAAGCCCAAATTTTGAACAGTAAGAACGGCATTGCAAGATATACAGCTAAGATTAATGCCATTTTTAACGGCGTTAAAAAGGGTGAAATAACACCAATAGCGATGAGGTTTGAGCCCGGTATTGTTGCCACAATTGGCGCCGCAATAAATGTGTAGATTTGGTCTGCAAATGGAAAAAGCACCACAAAAAATAGCGCAATTGCAAGAACGGAGTGTAGCAGTGTGTTTCTTAATTCAACCAAATGCTGAATAATTGACATTTGTTCTGTTGGCACTGGTTCTGACATTATTTATTTAGGTTGATTTTCTTGGTTTACGTCTTTTTTAGCACCTGTGACTTTTTCAGCGGTTGAATCTTTTCTGGTGTGTTCGAAAATATCTTTAATGCCGGCACCTTCTTTCTTAATCTCTTGGAGACTGCTCTTGGCTTCCTTAATCACATCAGAAAGTGGTGAGTCATCACCCTTGAGGCTAAGTTGCTTTTTAAGCTCATCGGTATCCAATTCATCCTTAATTTCTCTTTTTACCTTGTTCATGAATTTTGTTGCTTTGCCGAAGTAGCTGCCCGCTTTGCGTGCCAGTGCCGGCATTTTGTCAGGCCCGACTACAACAAGGACGATAACGCCAATGATAGCAATTTCCCAAAAGCCAAAATCAAACATGATTTTCCTCTGTGTTATTAGTTGTTGAGTGCGTTTTCCAAAAAACGCTTGTGAAAGTTTTTTGCTGCATAAGAATTGCTCAGTAAAGGACTAAGTTCTGAGTATGGAAATATCTAAACTAATACTATTTGCTAGTTTCTTCTTCTTTTTCAGCTTTTACTTCAATGATGTCATCAGCCTTTTCATTTTTTTCTTCAGCGGATACATCTTTCATTGATTTTTTGAAACCTTTGATTGCGCCGCCCAAATCACCCCCGAGATTTTTTAGACGTTTACCCCCAAAGACAAGTACAACAATGACTAAGATAATGATGAGTTCAAGTGGTCCTGGCATTCCCATGTGTTTTTCTCCTTTTATTCAACCTTGCGATTAAGTTTTTCAGTTAGACCAGATACCCCATATCTGTGCATTAGTTCTTTCTCGATATCGTTGAAAGCGATATTTTGGTGACGTAACAGAATCATTGTGTGAAACCAGAGATCGGCTACTTCATGAATGATTTTATCACTATCCCCTTCCTTTGTTGCCATTATTACTTCGGCAGCCTCTTCAGCAATTTTCTTCAAAATTTGATCGGTGCCTTTGCTGTACAAAGAAGATACGTACGAGCTGTCCGCAGAGGCGGATTTGCGCTGCTCAAGTATTTGCTCTAAAGTTGCTAGTATATTATCCATAAATTTGTTTTGGGTCCTTGATAACGTCGGCGACACTCACCCAGTTATCATTCTCTAGTTTGTTAAAAAAGCAATTGGCACGCCCTGTGTGGCAAGCGATGCCACCAATTTGTTTGACTTTTAGCAAAATAACGTCTTGGTCGCAGTCGGTGTAAATATCAACGATTTCTTGCACATGACCCGACTCTTCGCCTTTAAACCACAGTTTTTGGCGAGATCTTGAATAGTAAACTGCTCTTTGTTGTTCGATGCTCAAAGCCAATGCCTCTTTATTCATCCACGCCATCATTAAGATTTCACCGGTCTCAAAGTCTTGGGCAATTGCTGGCACCATACCTGATTCGTTAAATTGAATTGTCTCTATTGCGCTCATGTTTTGTGCATTGTTTTATAATGAGGCAATTTTACCGAGGCCTTTGTACATAATGAAGCTTTTTGTTTTATGCTTATTATTTAGCTTTTGCGGCATTGCTGGCGCTCAAAGCGACGCTAAGCATCCATTGGTAATTGTGGATGGTGACAGTGTTAATATTGATATTTTACTTTTTCTTGACTTTGCGCAGGCTCATCAAGGTTCGATGGACGATCAAACATTGTTTAGAATGAGAATTACTGGAATTGATACCCCTGAATGGGATCAGCCTTGTGAAAAAAATCTCGGAACAGTCATCAGTTGTGGCGAATTGGCAACCCAGTACTTGCAATATTTGCTTGATAGCCTTTCTGGTGAATTAGCACTTAAGCCCATGGGTGTGGATTACTATAATAGGGTTTTAATCCGTTTATTTATCGGTGAAGTTAATATTGGCAAGCAAATGGTATTGGACGGCATGGCTTATTCTTATGGCGATACCTACCTAGAAGAAGAGGTGCTTGCAAGAAAAGAAAAGCGTGGTTTTTGGGCTTTTGCCAAGCCACCGATTAACCCTAAAGAGTGGCGAAAAAATACAAAGAAATAATGCGTGAGTGAGTGCATAAACAAGTATTTTTAGAGTTTTATGGGACATTTTTTGAGTGAGTAAATGACTTAGATATATAAACGAATATTTTTTCTCCTAAATGGCTACGGAATCAGTTTATTACGACGTAATTATTGCTTTATGCAAGGCAGATTTAAACACATACGATTGAACATAGATGCGACTATGTGATTGAGTATTTTATTAATCTAACGCTGTATAAAGTGATAAGAGCAAGTAATTAGCGTAGGGTGACGAGCTCTTCACTACTCGTTGGATGGATGGCCACCGTATCATCAAGTTGTGATTTTGTTGCACCCATTTTAATTGCCACTGCAAAGCCTTGCAGCATCTCGTCGGCGCCTTCGCCAATGATGTGACAGCCGATGACTTTTTCATCATCACCTGTACAGATTAGCTTTAATGCTGTTTGTGTTTGGTGTTGTAGCAGGGCGTCCGACATTGGGGTAAAGCTTGATTGATAGATTTTAATGTCTTCGAATTTCTCTCTTGCTTCTTTCTCGTTGAGACCAACTGTGCCAATAGGCGGGTGAGAAAACACCACGCTCGGGATATTGTCATAATTCAGATGCCTATCACTCATGCCGTTAAATAGGCGATCAGAAAGGCGTCTGCCAGCGGCAATAGCCACCGGAGTTAGGGCTGCACGACCTGTGGCATCCCCTAAGGCGTAAATTCCCTTAATATTGGTTTGTTGGTATTTATCGGTTTGGATAAAGCCTTTACTGTTCGTCGTTAGGCCAATGGTTTCTAGCCCAATATTATTGGTCATTGGTGAGCGACCCATTGCCCAAATGACTTCATCAAAACCCTTAAGAATTTTATTGTTGCAATGAATCTCGCCGTTGCTGTTGAGCTTTGAGATATTGGTGTTGGTGACAATAGTAATACCTTGTTTTTGGTATTCCTTGGTTAGCGTGTCAACAACCATGGCGTCAAAGCCGTTCAGTAAGTTGTCTGAGCGAATAATAAGTGTGACATCACTGCCCAAGGCATTGAGTACACCTGCTAATTCAACAGCAATAAAGCCGCCGCCAACAATGGCCACTTTTTGTGGTAGTTCAGTAAGCTCAAAAAAACCATCCGAAGTGATGCCAAATTCAGTACCCTCAATATTGGGCACAAAAGGCATGCTACCCGGTGAGAGCACGATATGGTCGGCAGTTACTTTCTGACCATTCACGCTGATCGTGTTATTGTCTAGCAACTGGCCAAAGCCTTCAATGTAATCAATACCCAGTGACTGCAAATGACCATAGTACCAAGTGGTAATGCCCTTGATGTAGTTGTCTCTGCTTTGTTTTAGTTTCTTCCAGGAAAAGTCAACACTGCCTATCTCAAAGCCAAAGCCTGAGGCATTATTAATTGTGGAAGCCGTATTGGCCGCATACCACATTACTTTTTTTGGAACACAGCCGACATTAACACAAGTGCCGCCGATTGTTTTCATTTCGATGATTGCACATTTTTTGCCGTATTCACTGGCGCGTTCAACGGCAGAAAGTCCGCCACTACCAGCACCAATCGCGATCATGTCGTAATGTTTATGCGTCACTAAAACCCCGCCTTTAAGCTGGCAACAATGAACTGGTCGAGATTGCCATCAAGAACGTCTTGGGTGTTGCTGCTTTCCACCCCGGTTCTAAGGTCCTTAATGCGAGATTGATCAAGCACGTATGAGCGAATTTGATGGCCCCAGCCAATATCTGACTTTAGGTCTTCAAGGTCTTGCTTTTCACTATTTCGTATTTGCATTTCAAGCTCATAAAGTTTGGACTTGAGTTGCTTCATTGCCTGATCTTTATTGGTATGCTGTGAGCGGCCATCTTGGCATTGAACAACGGTATTTGTCGGTAAATGGGTGATACGGACAGCGGATTCTGTTTTGTTGACGTGCTGACCACCAGCACCAGAGGCGCGGTAAGTATCGATGCGTAAATCGGCAGGGTTGATTTCGATTTCTATGTTGTCATCCACTTCGGGGGAGACAAATACCGAAGAAAAAGAAGTGTGTCTTTTGCCGTTGGCGTTATAAGGGGATTTTCGCACTAAGCGATGAATACCAATTTCACTTCTGAGCCAACCGAAGGCGTAATCGCCATCGAAATGAATGGTGGCCGATTTAATACCGGCAACCTCCCCGGCGGAGACCTCCATCAGTTTTACTTTGAATTGGTGTTTTTCACCCCAGCGTAAATACATGCGCAACAGCATTTCTGCCCAGTCTTGCGCTTCGGTACCGCCAGAGCCAGATTGAATGTCAAGAAAAGCAGAGTTTTGATCCATTTCACCGCTGAACATTCTTTGAAACTCTAATGCACCAATATCTGTTTCGACGTCGTTCAGATCAGCAACAACACTGTCTACTGTTTCACTATCGTCCTCGGCTTGCGCCATGTCAAGTAATTCACCTGCATCCCCAAGAATCGCTGAGGCTTTTGCAAAAGTATTACAAATGTTTTCGAGTTTGGTTTTTTCTTTGCCGAGCGCCTGTGCCTGGTCTGGGTTTGACCAAATATCTGGGTTTTCCAGCTCACGCAGTACTTCTTCGAGTCGACCTTGTTTTTCTTCCAATTGCAGATGATTGGATAAGGCTGTGGTGCGTTCGGAAAGATCCGATATTTTTGAATAGATTGGTGAGAGTTCCATGCTGCTATTTTAAGAGACCTTTAAAGCAATAGGCGATAAAAAAGCCCCAAAATGGGGCTTTTTTATCGCATCTTAAGTCTTTATTTTCTAAGGCCTAGACGTGAAATTAGATCGGCGTAGCCAGCAATGTTATTATTTTTGATGTAAGTTAATAATTTTTTACGCTGAGATACAAGGCGCAGTAAACCTCTTCTTGAGTGGTGGTCTTTATTATGTGTCTTAAAATGCTCAGTCAAATGCTTGATGCGTGCTGTTAATAATGCAACCTGCACACCAGTGGAGCCCGTGTCGTTCTCGCCTGTTTGGTATTCTTTAATAATCGCTTGTGTATCGATAGACATAGTTAAATAACTCATTTAGTCAAAATTAAGTCGCGAATTATACGCTAATTTCTTACATTGTACTATTGCTTGAATGAAAATATTAAATATTCGGATAAAAGTCTTCTTCACCTTCTGGGCGGGTTTTAAATCGACGATGAATCCACAGATATTGTTCTGGATTTCCCCTTATTTGCACCTCTAATATTTGATTGGTTTTGTGTGCGTCTTCCACTAAATCACCGCTAGGATAATTCTTAAGTGGGGCAGAGAAAGACATCTGATAGCCACTACCGGTTCTAATGAAAGAGTAAGGTATAACAGCAGTATTTCCGCTTTTTGCAAGGCGAGAAGTGGCAGTAATTGTTGCCGCTTGAATGCCAAATAATGGTGCAAATACTGTGCCTCTAGCGCCTAAATCTTGGTCGGGTGCATACCAAATAGGTAATGAATTTTTGATAGCTTTAACTATCGCCCTGGTGTCGGAATTTTTAATCATTATGCCTCCACCTTTGGTAAGGCCTTTAACCATGATTTTGTCAAAAAGACGGTTGTTTTGTGGGCGATAGATGCTAGCAATGGTGTGTTTTAATGATAGTGCGCGACTACCAAGCATCAACGGCATAAAGTGCGAGCATAGAATGATTACGCCGCCTTCATTTTTCATTGCGTCCGTCAGGTAGTGTTCGTTTTCAATCGTAAGCATTTTTTGAATTTTTTTGTCCGTGCCATAATAAGCATTAGCGGTTTCAAAAAAACTGACACCAATAGACTCAAAGTGCTTTTTCACCAAGGTGTTCACCTGATCTTTACTTTTCCCAGGAAAGCATCGTTGAACATTGATGATTGCTATTTTTCTAAACCTTGAAAACAAGGGGTGAAATAATTTCCCCATGTTTTTTCCCAGAAAAACTTGCATTTTGAACGGGATGAAGGCGCCAACCTTCATCAGTAGGATTAATATCCAAGTTGGCAGATATTTTGGCCGAAAGAATTCAGTATTTATCATTTATATAAAGGTCTCATCATTAAAATGAAGAGATTTTCACGTGAGTTATTGCGGCCTAAGTTATGCCATTTATTGACAGAGATTTTATCAATGATTTATCGGATAGAGTAGATATTGTCGGTCTAATTAATAAACGTGTGTCTTTGAAAAAAGCAGGCAAAGACTATAAAGCCTGTTGTCCCTTTCATGAAGAGAAGACGCCATCGTTCACTGTGGTGCCGAATAAGCAGATTTTTCATTGCTTTGGCTGTGGTGAAAGTGGCGGCGCTATTGACTTTATCAAAAAATTTGACCACTTGGACTTTGTTGAGGCCGTAGAAACGGTGGCTTCAGAATCTGGTATTTCGGTTGTTTATGATCAAAATGTTAAACCCGTTGATACACGTTTCAAGCGTTACAACGAGTTGATGATTGAGGTGAGTGATTATTACCAGACACAATTAAAAAGCTCTGCCGCCAAAGCACGCGCTGTTGATTATGCCAAAAAGCGTGGCATTAGTGGCGCCATAGCCAAAAGATTTGAACTGGGTTATGCTCCACCCGGTTGGAGTAATTTGCACGAGCATAATAAGACCGATAGAGAAAAACTTATCGATTTAGACACTCTTGGTATGCTGGTTGCAAAAAAAGATAAAGCTGGCGATTATTACGACCGTTTTCGTGACCGTTTAATGTTTCCTATTCATAATGCCAAAGGCAATGTCATTGGTTTTGGTGGGCGCGTGCTCTCTGACAAGGACAACCCAAAGTATTTAAACTCTCCGGAAACACCCTTGTTCTCAAAATCAAAGGAATTGTACGGACTCCATCATTGCCGTAAATACTCGCGAAAAATTGACTACATCTTAGTGGTAGAGGGTTATATGGATGTTATCACCTTACATCAGCACGGTATAACCACAGCCGTTGCCACGCTTGGGACAGCTACTACACCAACTCATTTGCAAACTTTATCAAGAGCAACCGACACCATTGTTTTTTGCTTTGATGGCGACAAAGCGGGCAGGGCGGCAGCTTGGAAGGCGTTGCAAATTTCGCTGCCAGCAATGACTGCAGGTTTGATGATTAAGTTTCTGCTTTTGCCTGATGGTGAAGATCCAGATACATTGATTCAAGGGGAGTCTGTCAAGGCGTTTTCACAGCGCATTGATAAGGCGCAAACACTGTCCACTTTTCTTTTTGACCATATCAAATCCGATGTGCCATTCGAGACCATTGAGGGGAAAACATTATTTTTAGAACAAGCTTCAGCACTTATCAAGCTTGTTACATACCCTGTGTACCGTCAACAGTTGGTTGAGGGTCTTGCACAAGTGGTTGGTCAAGATGTATCGCACGTTGAAAAAATGATTAATCAAAGTGAATACAGTGCGCTGCCTATTCATAGAGCGCAAGAAATGCATGAACCGCCACCCAATTTTGACGAGCCACTGATGGTGGAAATGCCTTATGACAAACCAGTGACAAAAAAAGCACCAGACAGCGGCATGAAAGGCCTGATGTCAAAAATGATTAGTTGTGTGTTGAATTACCCGGTGTTGGCAGATGACACTGTAGAGCTCAGAGTGCGGCATTTGCCCAAGTCAAATGTGTTACTGGAATTAATCCACTCTGCCCAAATTGATGAGGAGATATCTCAGAAGGCACTGATAAAGCCGTTTGAGCCTAAGCCTAGGATTTATTCTCGATTACAACAACTGTGCCTGATGGAGCCAAGCTTGAGTGAAAACGAGGCAAGGGACGAGTTTCTCAGTGCCTTGACCTTGGCAGAAAAACAACATCAAAGAAGCTTAACTTCAGCCTCTATTTCAACGGCCAGCACCAGTGCTGACGAAAAGAAAATTATGGAAGAAATACAACACCGAAAAAAACCGAAATCTAATTAGCCGCTGTTGGTTGGATGCTGGAATCGGCGTTCAGTATTTTTTCCATTGCATCCTTAAATGCCATTGCTGCCGAATTGGAGCCTTCACAACGGTTTCTTAGATTTGGATCCCAAGAGACAAAACATTGTTTCGGGTAATCAAGCCTTACAGCCATAATGTACTTAGGGTTTTCGACGGGCGAAAAGCCAACAAAATAAGTACGTTTTGCACCGTCTTTATTGTACTTTCCTGCAATAACCATTTCAGCTGTGCCGGTTTTTCCGCCAACTTCATAGCCATTGATACTGGCGCGATAGCCGGAGCCATCATTTGATACCACAGAGTCTAATATCTCTTTAATTCTATTGGTGACTTCAGCGCTGAAAATTTGTGTGTTTTCCTCTGCTACCTCGTCGTTCATGATCAATTTTAAGTTCGGCACACTGCCTTCGTTGGCAAAAACCAAATAAGCCCTCGCAAGTTGTGCAAGGTTGGTATTCATAGGGCCATGACCGTAGGCTATAGTGCGTTTATCGGCAAGCCCCCAAGTGCTGTGGTGTCTTAGCACTCCAGGATTTTCAATGCTTGGCATAAGGCCTTGGTATTCACCAAACCCAAGCAGCTGCCAAGTTTCGTACACGTCTTTCGCCTCAAGGCGCTCCATTACATTAACGGTGCCTAAGTTGTGTGATTTTTCTAGAATTTTCTTAACTGTTATTGCGTCACCATATTTCCTCACTTCAAGGTTGGTTTTGATATGGCCAATGGATTTACTAACGTCGATTAATTCGTCATCAGTACCAGTTATCACGCCTTTTTTTAGCGCAAGCAGCATGGTAAAAGGTTTCATTGTTGAACCGGGCTCCACCTTGTCAGCTAAAACACGGTTTCTGTAGTCCTGAGGGTCGTAACTTTGGCGATCATTGGGGTCTGCAGCGGGGTAATTGGCAAGCGCCAGTATTTCGCCATTAGCGGATAGTACAATGGCCGAAGCCGAGTCGGCCAAATGAAATTCTGCTGATTTTTTAATGGCGTTAAAAACATAAAATTGAACGTCGGCGTCAATGGTTAGTTGAATGTCTTCACCCTGTTGCAATACTTGAGAAATTTCGGTTTGGTAGTAGATGTTTGAGCCTGCTTTATTAGCGGTGACTTTTGCTTGGCCATCGGAGCCGGCTAGCAAGTAGTCAAATTCTAACTCAATACCAAAAGCACCAATATTTTCGTTGTTGGTTCGCCCGAGTAGTGGCGAAATGGATTCAGCTTTCGGATAATAGCGAAATGTTGATGATTGCAGGGCAACGCCTGAAATTCTCTCACCCTTGCAGCGCAAGACTTCAACTTCATCTTTTTTATCAATTTTTATACCGACAAGGTTTTTTGCCCTCTCCAGTAGTGTTTTTGAGGGCGTAATCATGGTTGATTTACAAACCTCAAGTTTTTGTTTTTTGAGTTTTCTGAGGTTGACGATAATAGGGTCGGTTAACGCAAGATTCTCTTTAATGATGAGTTGTTTGCGACCCGAACTGGTTTGACGCTTATCTTTAATCTTTTCTTCAAGTTCATTAAACGATAATTGCAATGCCTCTGCCAACATTGGGATAAATTCATCTTGAACAAGGGTTGGATCTAGATTGACTTTTTGCTGAATGAGACTGATGGCAAGGATGTTGCCATTTCTGTCTAGGATGTTTCCTCGTGAGGCTTTTTGAGTGAGGCTTTTTTCAGATTTTATGTCCGCTTTTTGCTGCAGAGAGGTATTGCCTAATTGTTGGGAGTGAATACCGATTGCCTGATAAACAAAAATTCCAATAATGACGAAAAAGCTGTATTTAATTAACCCTTGTCTGTTCCAATAATTTTGAACTCGAGTAAATTTCACAAAGATAATGTTTTAATTTTTTTATCTGGCGAATGCATCCTTAAGAGTTCTTGTGATTTTTCAACAATAGCTATTCCGCTTAGCACTTCTGAGTTCTCCATTAATAACTGCCTGTTAATGGCGGTAATGCTCTGATTTTCTTTTTTAACTTGCACCTCGATTTCATACAGTTGAAACATTTGATGATGCCAATTAACGGTTAAAAGTGACAAGACAACAGTGGCGATGATTAAGAGAGTGTTAACAAGCCAAGTGGCGCGGATAAATCTTAGCATTTTTCAGCTAAGCGTAGGATGGCACTACGACTGCGCTTGTTTGTTTTGATTTCTGCTCTAGAAGGTTTTTTCTTGCCTAGATTTTTGAGAGGTAGGTCGTTTGCAGGTTCGGTCATAATTGGTAGCCCTTTAGGAAGAGCTTTGGCTTGCGAGTGTTTGCGAATAAATTGCTTCACAATTCTATCTTCTATCGAATGGAAGCTGATGACAGACAGTCTACCGCCTGACTTTAAAGCGCCAATACTTTGCTCAAGCGTACTGGCAAGTTGTTGCAGCTCTTCATTGATAACAATTCGAATTGCCTGAAAGGAGCGTGTTGCCGGGTGTTTATTTTTGTGAGACCTAACAACGGAGGCAATGATATTGGCGAGTTCAAGCGTTGTTTCGATGTCTTTGGTTTCTTGAAATTTTTTAATCGCAGCAGCAATTCGCCAGCTCTTTTTTTCCTCACCAAATTGATAAAGCGCATCAGCAATGTCTTTTTCGTTTGTCTCTTTAAGCCATTTGGCGGCTGTCATTGTTTGTGTTTGGTTCATGCGCATATCAAGCACACCGTCTTTATTGAAACTAAAGCCTCGCTCAGCATTATCAAGCTGTGGTGACGAGACACCAAGATCCATCAAAATTCCGTCGATTTTTCCATAAAGCCCCATCTCTTCAAGAACGCTTTGCAGTTGATCAAACCTTGTGTGATACATGTCAAGTCTTTGATCTTGAAAGTTTGATTTGGCGTAATTCACTGCATCCAGATCTTGATCTAAGCCAATCAATCTACCTTTTGGGCCCAGTAGCTCGAGAATTCCTTGGGAGTGTCCACCTCTGCCAAAAGTGGCATCGATATAAATACCATCGGTTTTAATATTAAGTCCCGCAAGAGATTCTGCAAACATTACCGAATGGTGTTGATTGCTTAAAATTTCAGTAGTTTCAGAGTTGCTGTGAGTCATCGAAAAGAAGGCTAGAATTTGTTTTTCTGTGAAATGGCTAGGAGGGTGTTGATTGATGGTTGTACAGGCCAGAACATCTGCATATTTTAACCCATTGGCTAATGCATCAATTCATGAAAATCTACGCTTTTAACGGGGTGAGATAAGGAGTGTTGTTATGTTTTTCGCGAACTTTAAAACATTATCGTTCACCCTATGTTGCTGATTTTGTAAACAATTTACAATTTTAGAGGTGTTTATACTATAACTCTCGGCTTGTTGAAATCAGCCAAATAATTCCTGCATCGACAGATGGGAGTTGCTTGGTGTTTTTTTATCCCTTAGGTGTTTATTGCGTTTAAGGGAAGATAGAAAAGGAGGCATTGTTCGTTTTCGAATGATGTCTTTTTTATGGAATAGCCTTGTGTGTTGGGTGTACATCTAACAGGCCTCCTTTTTAGTTATTCCATTGCGTTCGCTATAGTGCGCCGACAGTCGCGCTATAGTGCTTTGCTTATAAAGCCCCGAAGGCTATCTCTACCTAATCATACCTATCTAATTCTTTGATAAATAACAACAATTTTTATCATTTGCTCGAATACAGAGCCATTGTATAATTTACACACCCATGAAAATCAGCGCCTCCAGGGGCTAACGATTTAACGATTTTCCTTTTAAAGTTTTATAACTTTTTTGCTATTTAAGGGAAAGAAAGAGGGTTATTTAGTTACGAAATAACCTTTTTTTTTATGAAATGACTCCTAGTGTATTGGTCGTCAGCCAGTACATCTCCTTTATAGTTATTTCATGGCATTCACCACAGTGCGTCGACAGTCGCACTGTGGTGCATTGTCTTTCAATAATCAAACCTTAATTGCAAACAATTGTTATTTTCTTTTGCTATTTTTCAGTATTTTTTGCCATTATGTTGGCGTAAAGCTTTATTGCACGGTGTTTGAGGTAAGCACACGACGTGTTACACTTTTTTCTTTTTGAAAAGTTTTGTTAAATTGACTTTTTAACTTTTTTTGTATGATTGTCAGGGTTAACAGATGGCTTTATTGAGTTACGAAATAAAGCCTTTTTAATGAAATTGCTAAGCGTGTTATACACTAGTTTTAACACCCCTCCTTTATAGTGATTTGTGGCACTCGCCATAGTGTGACTCCTTTCGTGTTATGGCGTGTTGTCTTTATTGACTTTGTTTACAAAAAACTTCTCTTTTTCTTGGCTTTATTACCCAGAATAAAGATGAAATTAGTTTTATATAGTGATTATTAAGTTAAAAAAAGTTCAAACCCTAAACATTTGGCATAAAATATATTCTTTAAATTTTGTCTGTTTTTTGTAATTTTTGAAATTACGAAGAGAACAAAATCATTAAAAAAAAGAATAACAATCACCTTGCTAAGGACCCTATGAGCTCAACGAATAACCGCACCATCCTCCTCAAGAAGATGATGGCTGTTGCCGGCCTAATTTGGTTTACCTACCTAATTTATCATTTATTTAGCGTGCTGACTTTCCATGCTGGTGAAGTCGCTTTTAATGCCTTCTACGCTTGGTTTAATAGCTCTTGGATTTATCCTGTTTTATTGGCTCTGCTAGGATCGACAATTGTCTTTCATATTTATGTTGCTGTTACGCGCCAGCTGGCAAACAATAAAAGTGTGGGCGACACTCGCTACAAAAAATCGTATCCTAAGGCTATCCCAAGGGTTATTGCGTGGTCTGGTGCAGCATTGGTGTTTGCCTTTATTGTTATCCACAGTGTGCAGATGCTTACTATTGATATTGACACAACAAATCTTTACCAACAAATGGAAGGGATTTTCTCTGATCCATTGATGTGGGTTATTTATGGCTTTGGCATGTTGGTAATTTCAGCGCACTTACAACACGGCCTTTCGAATGTATTGCAGACACTGGGTATTTGTAGTTGTCAATTTCACAAAGTTGCCTGGTTGATTGTTATGATTATTATGGTGGGCTTTGCCTCTATACCACTGAGCATTATCTTATGAGTAAATTAAATTCAAATGTACCTACGGGTGATTTAGACAAGCGTTGGGAAAAACACCTTTTTGAGTTGTCCCTAATTGCACCGCAAAATCGTGCGAAATATAACATTATTGTTATTGGCACAGGCCTTGCCGGCGCCTCTTTATGCGCTACCTTAGGCGAATCTGGCTACAACGTACAATCGTTTTGCTTTAACGACAGTCCTCGTAGAGCGCATTCTATTGCTGCTCAAGGCGGTATTAACGCCAGTAAGAACTACCAAAATGACGGCGACAGCACGCAGAGATTGTTTTACGACACAATGAAGGGCGGTGACTTTAGAGCTCGCGAGTCAAACGTTTATCGTCTGGCTCAACTGAGTGGTAATATTATTGATCAAGCCGTTTCTCAAGGCGTTCCTTTTGCAAGAGAATACAGTGGCTACTTGGCGAACCGTTCTTTTGGTGGCGCTCAAGTTTCGCGTACATTCTATGCTCGCGGACAAACCGGCCAACAACTATTATTAGGCGCTTATAGCGCAATGAGCAAGGAAGTTGCATCGGGCAAAGTAAAACACCAGTCTCGATCTGAAATGCTAGAAATCATCCTTGTTGATGGTAAAGCGCGTGGTATTGTTGTCCGTGATTTGGTAAGCGGTGAAATTACCGCACATACAGCAGACTGTGTTGTGATGTGTACAGGTGGTTACAGTAATGCATTCTATTTGTCTACCAATGCTAAAGGCTGCAATACTTCTGCCACATGGCGTGCGTATAAAAAAGGCGCTTTTTACGCCAACCCGAGCTTTACTCAGATTCACCCAACTTGCATTCCACCAACGGGCGAGAATCAATCTAAGTTAACTTTGATGAGTGAGTCCCTTCGTAACGATGGCCGTATTTGGGCACCAAAAAATATTGCAGATTGTGCGAAAGATCCAAGAGAAATTGCTGAAGAAGATAGAGATTATTTCCTTGAGCGTATGTATCCAGCTTTTGCCAACCTAGTTCCTAGAGATGTCGCTTCAAGAGCGGTTAAGAGTATCTGTGACGAAGGTCGTGGTGTTGGTACTGAGATTCACGGTGATAAATTGGGCGTTTACCTAGACTTCTCATCAATTATCGAGCGTATTGGCGAAGATAAAGTAAGAGAAAAATACGGTAATTTGTTTGACATGTACGAGCGTATTTCAGGTGAAAACCCATATCAATTACCGATGAAGATTTATCCAGCGCCTCATTACACAATGGGCGGTCTTTGGGTTGATTACAACTTAATGACAACAATTGACGGTCTATTTGCAGCCGGTGAAGCTAACTATTCCGAGCACGGTGCAAACCGACTTGGTGCATCTGCATTGATGCAGGGTTTGGCGGACGGTTATTTTATTGCCCCAAGAACGGTTGCAAACTATCTTGCTAAGAACAAACTTGAGCCTGTTGGTCTTGATCATCCTGATGTTGTAAAAGCGATGGATGATGTTAAAGAGCGCATCAATAAGTTAATGAATGCACCAGAGCCTAAAAATTCTCCAGACTACTATCATAAGAAAGTCGGCCGAATCTTGTGGGCTGCTTGTGGTATGTCACGTGAGAAAGAAAGCCTAAAAGCAGCGATTGAAGAAATTAAAGCACTGCAGATTGATTTTTGGCAGCACGTCAAAGTGACGGGTATCGATAAGGACATGAATCAAACACTTGAGCGTGCTGGTAGAGTTGCTGATTTTATCGAGCTTGGGCACCTGATGTGTCGTGATGCTCTTGAGCGCGAAGAGTCATGTGGCTGTCATGCTCGCATGGAGTACCTAGAATCCGATGGTGAAGCAAAGCGAGACGATGAGAATTTTGCTTATGTGGCGGCCTGGGAGTACTCAGAAGATGGCGCTATATTAAACAAAGAGCAATTAGATTTTGAATTTGTCAAACCAAGTGTGAGGGATTACACATGAATTTTACACTGCATATTTGGCGCCAAAAAAACGCCCAGAGCAAAGGCGACTTTCACACTTACCAAGTTGATGATATCGATAGCGACACCTCATTTTTGGAAATGTTGGATCAGCTTAATGAGCAACTTATTGGTAAAGACGAAGACTGTGTTGTTTTCGACTATGACTGTCGAGAGGGTATCTGTGGCGCTTGTTCATTAGTTATTAATGGCCATCCACACGGCGAGAAAAAAGCTACTACGACTTGTCAACTGTACATGCGTGAATACGCCAACCAGAACGAACTTTGGATTGAGCCTTTCCGAGCTGACAGTTTTCCGGTTATTAAGGATGTGCTAACGAATCGTGATGCGTTTGATCGAATTATTCAAGCCGGTGGTTATATCTCGACGAATACCGGTTCTGCGCCTGACGCAAACTCCCAGTTGATTAGAAAACCCGATGCAGACGCTGCTTTTGATGCGGCAACTTGTATTGGTTGTGGCGCCTGTGTCGCTGTTTGTCCAAACGCTTCGGCAAGTCTTTTTGTTTCCGCTAAGATTGCTCACCTTGATCACTTGCCTCAAGGCAAGGTTCAGAGCGATACTCGTGCGACTAATATGGTTCGTCAAATGGAATTAGAAGGTTTTGGCAGCTGCTCAAACCATCGTCATTGCGAGTCTGTTTGTCCGCAAGAGATTTCGATTAGCAATATCACAACAATGAATCGTCTGCTCTAAGAGCATCCGACGGTTCACTTTTTCGCGCTTAATTTATCCTTAGGCGGGGCTTTAATTGGTCTCGCTTGAGTGTCGCATCGTTCCTGTAAATCTAAATTTAACACCGTGTTGGCGTGTTTGGCTGAGTGACTCAAACCTTGCTGATACAAGTCTGAGCCACTTAAGAGGCTGCGGTAATTGTTTAACCGATAAGTTTGTCGACTTCCAGCGTTAGCTTACGAATAACGTTGACTGATTGGTTAAACAAGGCATTTTCTTCGTCATTGAACTCCAGCTCTATGATGCGCTCAATGCCATTTTCACCTAAAACGACAGGCACACCAATGGCCACGCCATTTTGTCCGTACTCGCCTTCAAGAAGGCTAATGCAAGGCATGAGTCGTTTTTTGTTGTGCACAATGCTTTCAATCATGACAGTCACAGCAGCAGCTGGCGCATCGTAAGCACTAGAATTTTTCTTGAGGTTGATGATTTCGGCGCCGCCATCACGAGTTCTTTGAATGATGCCTTCAATCACATCTGCGCTCAGTAATTGAGCAATTGGCACACCGCCAATTGACGTGTATCTAGTGAGTGGCACCATGGTGTCACCATGTCCGCCTAACACCAGTGTTTTGATGTCATTAATTGAAAGTCCAGTTTCCATTGCAATAAAGCTGGACATACGCAGTGAATCCAGTACACCGGCTTGGCCAATAATGCGACTTCTATCCCAATTGGTTTTTTTGCAAGCATAGTAAGTGAGTGCGTCCACAGGATTGGTTACCATAATAACAAAAGCGTCGTTGGCGTGTTCAATCACACCGTCCATGACACCGTCAATAATTTTCAGGTTTGCCTCTAGAACATCACTGCGATCCATCCCTGGCTTTCTAGGAAGGCCGGCTGTAATGATGACAATATTAGAATCTTTGATAGCACTGATGTCGCTGCTACCTTTTATCACTGTATCAAATTTAAATACCTCTGCGGTTTGCTGAATATCAAGAGCGACACCCTGGGCGTACTGGTCATCAAGATCAATCAATACAATTTCGCGTGCGAATTTCTGAGTTGCTAACATTTGCGCGGTGGTTTCACCAACTCTTCCTGCGCCTATTACACTTATTTTTTTAATCATATTAGAATACTTTCATGTAGTGAATAAATTTAAACTGGTATATAGCTGTATTAACTTTAGTGTCATATAAAGATATATAATACCAGCCTTACTTTTAATCAATTTTAGTTTTATTATATGTCACAAGAATTTCACGAAGAAGCGTTAGATTACCATCGCCGGATTAGGCCTGGGAAAATTATTGTTTCTTCCCATAAACCGATGAACACTCGTCAAGAATTAAGCTTGGCGTACACGCCAGGTGTTGCTGCGCCAGTTAGAGAGATTGTAAAAAATCCAGAGGCTGTTAACGAATATACGGCGAAAGGAAATTTAGTGGCAGTAATTACCGATGGTTCGGCGGTTCTTGGTTTGGGTAATGTTGGCCCGTTGGCAGCTAAGCCTGTGATGGAAGGTAAAGCTGTTTTGTTTAAGCGATTTGCCGATATCGATGTTTTTAACATTGAATTAGGCACACAAGACGTTGACGAAATTGTTAATACTATCATTAACATTTCTCCGACTTTTGGTGGTATTAATTTAGAAGATATTTCTGCCCCACGTTGTTTTGAAATTGAACAGCGTTTGATTGAGGCACTGGATATCCCTGTTTTCCATGACGACCAGCACGGCACCGCAATTATTATTGCAGCCGGCTTGATAAATGCACTTGAGATTCAAGGGAAAACGTTAGAGACTGCTAAGTTAGTGTGTTTGGGTGCAGGATCTGCCGGTATTGCCACTTTGCATCTATTGTGCAAGATGGGCCTCAACAAGAATAATATTTTGTTGGTTGATCGCGTCGGTGTTGTATCGACAAACCTTGAAAATGTTAGTGACATTAAGGCGCATTTTGCCGTGGATACAGATAAGAAAACTCTTGCTGATGCGATGCATGGTGCCGATGTGTTTATTGGTGTTGCTTCTGCTAATTTGGTAACTCAAGAGATGGTGAAATCAATGGCAGACAAGCCAATTGTTTTTGCTTTATCAAATCCTGATCCTGAAATTTCACCAGCTGATGCGCATGCGTGCAGAGATGATCTAATTATGGGTACAGGGCGTAGCGATTATCCGAACCAGGTTAATAATGTGCTAGGCTTCCCGTTTATTTTTAGAGGCGCTTTGGATGCCAAATCTAAAGAAATCAACGTGGAAATGAAAATTGCTGCAGTACATGCACTAAGCGAGCTTGCAAAACTTGAAGTACCGCAAAGTGTTCTCGATATTTACAACGTCGAAAGCTTAGAATTCGGCAAGGATTACATCATTCCAAAGCCCTTTGATCCGAGACTGATTGATACCATCCCAAAAGCTATTTTTAATGCCGCTGTTGCCAGTGGTGTATCGCGTCTAACTTAATCCTTCAATAACATTGAAAATGCGCTATTTTATGCTTGCTATGCATAAATAGTTATGGGATAATGTCTGATTGTTTTTTGGAGGGGTTCCCGAGCGGCCAAAGGGAACAGACTGTAAATCTGTCGGCTCTGCCTTCGAAGGTTCGAATCCTTCCCCCTCCACCATAAAAACATGAGAATAAAAATTGCGGGTGTCGTATATTGGTATTACCTTAGCCTTCCAAGCTAATGAGACGGGTTCGATTCCCGTCACCCGCTCCATGTAGTTCGGGTTGTGCTCACCTAGCTCAGTTGGTAGAGCACTTCCTTGGTAAGGAAGAGGTCGCCGGTTCAAATCCGGTGGTGAGCTCCATTAAATATTTAAAAAAATGATTCAAGGGGATTAGATATGTCAAAAGTAAAATTCGAAAGAACCAAGCCACATGTTAATGTGGGCACAATCGGTCACGTTGACCACGGTAAGACGACTCTAACTGCAGCAATCACTAAAGTGATGGCTGAACTTAACGGTAGTG
>Ga0208879_1000019_pt1 | contig 166164 bp, 148 predicted proteins | sample Knorr_S15_td_Bot_FD_185605 | JGI IMG/M metagenome (GOLD analysis project Ga0208879, IMG submission 185605) | Marine microbial communities from Southern Atlantic Ocean transect - Knorr_S15_td_Bottom_ad_5009_LV_A (SPAdes) (version 2) | ecosystem: Environmental > Aquatic > Marine > Oceanic...
GCCGACCCCACTCCTTCAATAGGATTACCAGAATTTGAATATATTGAGCTTTATAACACATCCAATACCGCAATTAATTTAACCGATTGGACAATTACCATTGGAACAACTGAAAAGCAATTTCCTTTAGCAATAATTGAAGCCGATAGTTTTGTGGTTTTAGTAAAAGATGCTGTAATAGATAGTTTCCCTAACAACATTTCAAAAATTGGCTTTTCTTCCATTTCTTTAACTAATGGGGGGGAAGATGTCATATTAAAAGATGGCATTGGAAAAACAATAAATGCTATTTCATACACGGATAAATGGTATAATGATGAGAATAAAAATGAAGGAGGTTGGAGTATTGAGCAAATTAATCCTAACCTTTATTGTGAAGGCGTAAATAACTGGAGAGCATCCATTGCTAATATTGGAGGGACTCCTGGCAAAGAAAATTCTGTTTTTGAGAAATCTGTTTATATAGAAAAATTCAGGATTAATAAAGCGCATATCATTGATAGTAATACCGTCAAAATTCATTTTAATAAAAATTTGGACTCTTTATTATTATCTAACCATTCATTTTTTGAAATCAATGAAATATTGCCAATACAGAGCAAACCTCTATCTCCATTTTTCAATGCTGTAAACTTGACTTTCAATTTTAATTTTTCTGCAAACACAACTTATACTATTTCAGCAAATGGACTAATGGATTGTTCTGGAAACTTACTTTCAAACAGTATGAATTTTGGAGTTCCTGATTCTGCTTTTAAAAATGACATTATCATCAATGAAATCTTATTTAACCCAAAAGATGATGGGGTGGATTATGTGGAAATTTACAATAATTCCAACTCATTTTTTGATTTGTCTCAATTACGCATCGCAAACTTTTTTGAGTTTGGAGGCAATCTGAATCCTGAAAATATAAACACAATTACTAAAGAGCCCTTCATCATTAAACCTAAAGAGCACTTAGTATTAACCTCTGATTCTGCAAAAGTGAAAGCGCAGTATAAAACGGTAAACCCTTATGCTTTTATTGAAATGGCGAGTTTACCCACCCTATCCAATGAAGAAGGAACAATTTGTATAGTTCATCAATCCTTAAACCAAATAATAGATGCTTTTGCTTACCATGAAGATATGCACTTTTCATTATTGGAAACAGAAGATGGGGTAAGTTTGGAGCGCCTAGACAAGAATACCAAAACGCAAAATACTAGCAATTGGCATTCAGCTGCAAGTACAGTAGGTTTTGGTACGCCAACAGCTAAAAACTCACAGGAATTAGCAATCCAAACTATTGGGGAAATGAATATTGACCCCAAATCTTTCAGCCCCAATAATGATGGACATAAAGATGTAGTAGTTATTGCATGGGATTTTAGTCAAACCAACTTAATGGCTACAATTAAAATTTTTGATAATGAAGGGGGGCTAGTAAAAAACCTAATGAACAATCAAATGATTGGCAATAAGGAAAATAGAATTTGGGACGGAACATCAGAAAATGGCTTGCAATTAAACACAGGAATGTATATCGTTTGGATGGAGATTTTTACTGAAGATGGTATAATTGAAAGATTTAAACAAGTTGTAGTACTCAGCAGATAATGCCAGCACCAAAAAACATACAAGCCTTATTAAAAAATATTCCTGAAAAAGTAGGGGTGTATCGTTATTACGATAAAAATGAAACCTTATTGTATGTTGGAAAAGCAAAAAATTTAAAAAAGCGAGTAAGCTCCTACTTTAACAAAAAGCAAGAACATGGAAAAACAAAAGTACTTGTCAGCAAGATTCACGACATACAATATGTAGTAGTCCCTACTGAAATTGATGCTCTTTTATTAGAAAACAATCTAATAAAAAAACATCAACCTAAATATAATGTTGCCCTAAAAGACGGAAAAACATATCCTTGGATTTGCATAAAAAATGAACCTTTCCCAAGGATTTTTCAAACTAGAAATGTAATAAAAGATGGGTCGGTTTATTACGGCCCCTACACTTCTGTTCGTTTGGTAAAAACATTGTTGGATTTTTTTCATCAGCTATACCCATTGCGGAATTGTAACCTGAATTTAACGGATAAAAATATTCTGGCAGGGAAATTTAAAGTCTGCTTAGAATACCACATGGGCAACTGTTTAGGTCCTTGCGAAAACAAACAAAGTAGCAAAGAATATCAATTAGGAATTGAGCATATCCAACAGATAATTAAAGGAGATATAAAGTCCGTAATTCAGTACTTAAAAACGGTTATGCTAAGTTTTTCTGAAGAAATGGAATTTGAAAAAGCACAATCTGTAAAGGAGAAAATTGACCTTTTGAGTAATTACCAAGCAAAATCCACCATTGTAAACCCTAAGATAAATGATGTAGATGTGTTTACCATACTTAGCCATGAAACAACTGCTTTTGTAAACTATCTGAAAATAAATTCGGGAGCAATTATTCAAGCACATACTTTGGAACTGAATAAAAAACTAGAAGAAACAGAAGAAGAATTATTGCAACTAGCAATAGTAGAACTTAGGCAAAGGTTCAAAAGCACTTCAAAAACTATTTACTGTTCTCATTCCTTGGAAAATGTTTGGGAAAATTTAAGCATTACCATCCCAAAAATTGGGGATAAGAAAAAACTCATTGACCTGAGTTTGAGAAATGCAAAATACATGTTGTTGGACCAACAAAAACGCAAAATAAACAACATTGAAAAACAAGATAATAAGCGTATTTTAGAACAGTTGCAAAAAGATCTACGCCTTATAAATCGCCCAAGGCACATTGAGTGTTTTGATAATTCCAACATACAAGGCACAAACCCTGTGGCAGCTTGTGTAGTGTTTAAAAATGCACGACCAAGCAAAACAGATTATCGCCATTATAATATTAAAACGGTTGTTGGCCCTGATGATTTTGCAAGTATGGAAGAGGTGGTGTATAGAAGATACAAACGCCTTTTGGAAGAAGAACAGCCCTTGCCAGAACTAATTGTAATTGATGGAGGGAAGGGACAATTAAGTTCTGCCGTGAAGAGTTTAGATAAACTCAAACTAAGAGGAAAAATAGCCATTATTGGTATTGCAAAACGCTTGGAAGAAATCTATTTTCCAGGAGATAGCGTGCCGCTATATTTGGATAAACGATCAGAAAGTTTAAAATTGATACAACAACTAAGAGATGAAGCCCACCGCTTTGGCATTATGCATCATAGAAAGCAAAGAGGAAAAGATAGTCTTGGCACTTCATTAGATAAAATTGAAGGTATAGGCCCAAAAACTGTGGAGCTACTCATCACTCATTTTGGTTCAGTTAAAAAAGTAATGGAAGCTAAAAAGGAAGAGTTGGAAGGGTTGATTGGGAAGAGTAAGGCAGAGAAGGTTTATGAAAAATAAAAATCTCATCTATATAATTTCAGCAGTAGCACTCCTATTATTTTTACCCTTAATAGCAATGGAATTCACCAATGAAGTAAAGTGGACTCTTATGGATTTCATTGTTGCGGCAATACTGCTACTTAGTACAGGTTTATCCTGTAATTTTGTAATACAAAAAGTGAAAAACACCAAATTTCGGATTGCAATATGTTTAGCAATTCTAGCAGTTCTTTTTATTATTTGGGCAGAACTTGCAGTGGGAATTTTTTAATAAATAAAATTGTTTCCCACCCCTCACATTTTAGTTTTCAGTTGTGAGAAATTTAGTCTATTTTTGCGCATTATATTTCACACACAAACCATTAGCAAAAACACAAACATGGAGCAAGACAAATTTTTAGAACAACATATATTTACAGGATTAAAAAACCTTAATGATGGGTTTGGAAAAGATGGAATACAATTTTTTTCTGAAACGGATTTTGAAATTGTTCTTCAACGAGCTGAACATTTTGGACTCAGCATTTATAGTATTGAGCCTTGGATTAAAAGTGAAGTACTTGAAGCTTCATCACATGAAGATCATAAAAAGAAAGCAACTGACCCAAAATGGTACAAGAAGGAATTTTTGACGCTTAAAACTAGCCAAACCGGTCTTTTTTATTCCGCAAAATATAAAGTTTCGAAAAAGCTTTTAGCAAGATAATCTAGATAAAAGCTTGCTTTAGTGCATTTTCAACAATAATAGAAAACCCTTATTCCTCAGTTCCTCCTTTTTCTGCTTTCATTTGTGGGAAAAACAATACATCTTGTATAGAATTACTATTGGTCATAATCATACTTAATCTATCAATTCCAATTCCTAAACCTGCAGTTGGTGGCATTCCGTATTCAATTGCTCTTAGGAAATCTTCATCCAATAACATTGCCTCATCATCCCCTCTTTTTCCAAGTTCCAATTGCTCTTCAAACCTTGCTCTTTGGTCAATAGGATCATTCAACTCTGAAAAGGCATTACAGATTTCTTTTCCATTACAAATTGCTTCAAAACGCTCTACTAAACCTTCATGCTCTCTGTGTTTTTTTGCCAATGGCGACATCTCAACAGGATAGTCCGTAATGAAAGTAGGTTGTATTAATTGTCCTTCACATTTTTCTCCAAAAATCTCATCAATTAATTTTCCTCTACCCATGCTTTTATCCACCTCAACCCCTAATTTTTTAGCAGTTTTAGCCATAGTAGCCTCATCCATTTTTGAAATATCAATTCCTGTAAAATGCTCAATTGCTTCATACATAGTATAACGCTTCCAAGGTCTTTGGAAATTGATTAAATTATCACCAACCTGAATTTCTGTTTTCCCGTGTAAATCCATAGCAATTTTTTCTACCATTTCTTCCACCAAATCCATCATCCAAGCATAATCCTTGTAGGCAACATACAATTCCATTTGTGTAAATTCAGGATTATGAAAACGACTCATCCCCTCATTTCTGAAATCTTTTGAAAACTCATATACTCCATCAAAACCACCTACAACCAATCTTTTCAAATACAATTCGTTTGCAATCCTAAGGTACAATTCCATGTCCAAAGTATTGTGATGTGTTTTGAACGGACGAGCAGCAGCCCCACCATAAAGCGGTTGTAGAATTGGAGTTTCAACTTCCAAATATTCTTTCTTATTCAAGAACTCACGCATAGAATTTGTCAGTTTAGTACGCTTAATAAAAGCATCCTTTACTTCAGGATTTACTATTAAATCCACATATCTCTGTCTGTATCTTTTTTCAGGATCAGTAAAAGCATCATGCACAGTTCCGTCAGCATCTACCTTTGGCAAAGGCAATGGGCGTAAGGATTTTGTAAGCACTTTTAACTCTTTTACTTTTACCGATATTTCACCAACTTTAGTAACAAAAACAGTTCCTGTAACTCCAATAATATCACCAATATCCAATAGTTTTTTGAAAACTGTATTGTACATGGTTTTATCTTCCCCTTCACAAATTACATCTCTATTTACATAAATCTGAATTTTTCCGTCACTATCCTGCAACTCAGCAAAAGAGGCTTTACCCATAATTCTTCTGCTCATCAACCTCCCTGCAATTACTACATTTAACTCTTCACCCTCCTTGTACTTTTCCTTAATCTGTTTGGATGTTATGTTTACATCAAATAGGTCAGCTGGATAAGGATTAATCCCTAAATCCCTTAGTTTTTGTAAGGATTCTCTTCTCACTAATTCTTGCTCGGAAAGTACTCTGGTCATCTGTTAAATTTTTTGCAAATATAGGAATTCTATTATCCTATTATTTCGTATTTTCGACTTCTTTTAACAGACCAATTTTAATATCAAATTATAAAAATATTTAGGATGAAAATGAACGATTATATCAATGGTTTTACCAATCATTTAAGAGAGGCAATTGAGATTGCAAACAATACAAGTTTAACTCCTTACACGAAAGAAATCAGAAATGTTTTGATTTGTGGTTTAGGTGGTTCTGGGATTGGCGGCACAATTGTAAGCGATATTATTTCACCAAAAGTGAATATTCCTATTGCAGCAACAAAAGATTACAGCATTCCTAATTTTGTGAATGAGCATACGCTTGTTATTGCAAATTCCTATTCTGGAAATACGGAAGAAACGCTTTATGCTTTGGAGAAATGCCAAGCAAGAGGGGCAGAAATTGCAGTGATTACTTCTGGTGGGAAATTAAAATCCATTGCTGAAGAAAATAATTATAACAAAATAATTATCCCAGGAAACCAACCGCCAAGAGCTATGTTTGGCTATGCGTTTACTGAACTATTTTTTATATTGAACCATTATGGAATTATTGATGCCTCTTTTAAATCTGATTTTGACAAAGCAATCGCATTGCTGGATGCAGAAAAAACAGATATCCAAAAACAAGCCATGGAATTGGCAAAAAAAATGTACAAACAAACACCTGTAATTTATGTGGCAAACGGTTTTGAAGGAGTTGCCGTTCGTTTCCGTCAGCAAATAAATGAAAATAGTAAAATGCTCTGTTGGCATCATGTTGTTCCTGAAATGAATCATAATGAATTATTAGGCTGGCGTACTAATGTTGATGATTTGGCGGTTATTTATTTACGTAACAAGTCGGATTACGATCGTAATCAAATAAGAATGGATATCAATAAAAAAGTAATTTCAGAATACACTAAAAATATCACTGAGGTTTGGAGTAAAGGAGATTCTTTAATTGAAAATTCACTTTACCACATCAACCTTGGGGATTGGGTGAGTTGGTACTTATCCGAAATGAATAATGTAGATGCAATTGAGATTGATGTTATCAACTTTTTAAAAGGTGAACTCGCTAAAATATAATGAATAAAAAAGTATCATTTAAGGATTTAGAGTTGATTGATTACAAAGAATGTTGGGATTATCAAGAAGAACTTTTTGCAGAAATTTTAGCCGTAAAATCTTCAAACAGAAAAGAAAATAAAACAGTTGCAACCAAAAATCATTTGATTTTTTGTGAACACCCCCATGTCTATACTTTAGGGAAAAGTGGAGATGAAAAAAACCTTTTAGTAAATGACGACTATCTAAAAAGTAGAGGAGCAACTTTTCATAAAATAAACAGAGGAGGTGATATTACCTATCATGGCCCTGGGCAAATTGTAGGCTATCCTATTTTAGATTTAGACAACTTTTTTACTGATATCCATAAGTACTTGCGCTTTTTGGAAGAGGCGGTAATTCTCACCTTGAAAGAATATGGATTGGAATCAGAACGCTCGCCTGGAGAAACAGGAGTTTGGTTTGATGTGGGCACGCCAAAGGCTAGAAAAATATGCGCTCTTGGTGTAAAAAGTAGCCGTTGGGTTACTATGCATGGTTTTGCTTTTAATGTAAATGCTGATTTATCCTATTTTGGGAATATTATCCCATGTGGAATTACCGATAAAAGCGTGACTTCCCTCCAAAAAGAATTAGGAAAAAAACTGGATATGGGTGAAGTAAAAAATAAACTCAAAGCACATTTAATTGAACTGTTTGAGATGGATATTATTTAAGATGAAGAAAGTACTAAAATACCTACTCATTATTTTTGTTGCGCTCAACCTACTCATTCTTATAAGTGGGAAAGGGTGGATGTACAAAGCAATGTCTATCACTTATTTAAAAGGGCACTCTTCATCATACATTGATGATTTTGTGCACTTCCCAGCAAAAACCATTGAAGTCGGATCGCATCAAGAGTGGGCGATTGCAGATAATTACAATAATGCAGAATTGCCAGATTTCATTAAACCAGTAAATGATAGTTTAGAAACAGTTGCTTTCATGGTAATCATTAACGATAGTATTAAATATGAACAGTATTGGCACGGCTATTCAGCTGATACCATGTCCAACTCATTTTCAATGTCAAAAAGTTTTGTAGGAACTTTAATTGGTGTAGCGATAAAAGAAGGTAAAATAAAATCGGTTGACCAAAAAGTATGCAATTTTTTACCTGACTTTTGTGAAGGTAGAAATGCTGAAGTCACCATAAAAAACTTACTTACTATGAGTTCTGGCTTAAATTGGACTGAGAATTATTACGATCCAATTGGTCAAACTGCAGAGGCCTATTATGGTTCTGATGTAAAAGGGTTAATGATGGGTTTAAAAGTAGTGGAACCCCCTGGAAAAGTGTTTAAATATCATTCTTCTTGCTCACAACTTCTGGCATTTATTGTGGAAGAAGCAACAGATAAAACTATTAGCGAGTACGCATCAGAGAAATTGTGGAAACCAATAGGGGCAAAACATCCTGCGCTTTGGAATATAGATAAAAAAGATGGTGATGAAAAAGCTTTTTGTTGTATCAATTCAAATGCAAGAGATTTTGCCAGATTAGGAAAATTATACATACATAATGGTAATTGGAACGGATTACAAATTATTGATAGTTCTTATGCAAAAGAAGCTACTTCAATTGCAGATTTATTGGATGTAAAGAGTAAAAAAAATGTAAATTATGGCTTTCAATTCTGGATTGCTGAAAGACAAGGATTATACATTTATTACGCAAGAGGACTTTGGGGACAATATGTGATTTGCATCCCTGAAAAAAATATGATTGTAGTTAGATTGGGGAGGAAATATGGTAATTATTTAACTGACGGACATCATGATGATTTTTATGCTTTTATTGATGCCGCACTAGAAATGTATCCCTAAAATGTTAGCAGATATCAAAATAAAAAACATTCTTTTTCTGGACATTGAAACGGTACCATCTGAAGCAAATTTTGAAGATTTGGACAGTACATTTCAGAAACTTTGGGAAGAGAAAACTGTTTGGCAAAGAAAAGAGGAATACTCACCAAGCGAATTTTACAAACTAAAAGCAGGGGTCATGGCCGAGTTTTCTAAAATCATTTGCATTTCTGTAGGTTATTTATTTGCGGAAAAAGGAGAAAATCATTTCAGAATAAAATCATTTTATGGGGATGACGAAAAGAAAATTATTGCAGATTTTAACACTTTATTAAATACCCAATTTAACAAAAAACAACACCAGCTTTGTGCCCATAATGGAAAAGAATTTGACTTTCCTTTTATTGCCAGAAGAACGCTTATCAATGGGCTGAAACTGCCAAAACTATTGGATATTGCAGGTAAAAAACCTTGGGAAATCAATCATTTAGATACTATGGAATTATGGAAATTTGGGGACTATAAACACTATACTTCTATCAAATTATTGGCAGCACTTTTTAATATCCCTACCCCAAAAGACGATATTGACGGTAGTCAAGTAGCGAAAGTATATTGGAAAGAAAAAAACTTAGAACGCATTAAAATATATTGCCAGAAAGATACTTTAACTGTAGCACAACTCCTTTTAAAATACAAAGGAGAGGCGCTTATTTCAGAAAATAACATTGAGTTTGTATAAATAGAATTTAAAGTCTATTTTTATCGACCTAAAAAATAAAGCAGAAGATGGAAAATACATTATTAGAGTTTAAGAATTTAGTTACCGAATTTCACACTGAAGGAACAACTGTAAAAGCTGTAAATGATGTGAGTTTTACTTTAAACAGAGGAGAGACAATTGGTATTGTTGGAGAATCAGGTTCGGGGAAATCAGTTACTTCACTTTCTGCAATGCGTCTTATACCAAGTCCTCCTGGAATTATTAGTGGAGGAGAAATAATTTTTCATCAGAATAATGGAGAAACTACTGATTTATTGGCAATCTCAGAAGAGGAAATGCGAAAATTCAGAGGGAATGAAATCGCCATGATTTTCCAAGAACCTATGACTTCTTTAAATCCTGTTTTCACCTGTGGCGACCAAGTAATGGAAGCAATTGTATTGCATCAAAAACTAAATAAGAAAGCAGCAAAAGCATTAACCATAAGTCTTTTTAAAGAGGTACAATTACCAGATCCTGAGCGGATTTTTAGCACTTATCCTCACCAAATTTCTGGAGGACAAAAGCAAAGAGTTATGATTGCCATGGCTATGAGTTGCCAACCATCTGTACTTATTGCTGATGAGCCAACTACTGCACTAGATGTAACGGTACAAAAAACCATTTTACAACTGATGCAAAAACTGCAAAAAGAAAGAGATATGGGAATCATGTTTATTACACATGATTTGGGTGTAATTGCTGAATTGGCCGATAAGGTAGTGGTAATGTATAAAGGTAAAATTGTAGAGCAAGGTAATGTTTGGGATATTTTTACTAATCCTCAACATCCTTATACTAAAGGACTTTTGGCTTGTCGTCCTCCTTTGGATAAGCGATATACTTTCTTACCAACTGTTTCTGACTTTATGCAAGAAGATGAAAGCGGGGAAGTTATTGATAACAATATTTCTGTTGAGGAATTCACTAAAGATTTGGCTATTCCGGATAGTGATAGAAAAGCGAAACAAAAAAAATTATTTGCACAAGAACCTATAATGCAAATCAAAAATTTAAAAACTTATTTTCCCATAAGAAACGGATTTTTTGGAGGAATTACAAGCTATGTTAAAGCGGTGGATGAGGTTACTTTTGATGTATACCCGGGTGAAACTTTAGGGCTTGTTGGGGAAAGTGGTTGTGGGAAAACAACCATTGGAAGAACCATTTTACGCCTGGAAGAACCAACAGAAGGGGAGATGATTTACAAAGGTAATGATATTGCTAAAATGAATGCTGAGCAGTTAAGAGCCTTCCGAAAAGAAGTGCAAATTATTTTTCAAGACCCTTACTCTTCATTGAACCCAAGGATGACTATTGGAAACGCAATTATGGAGCCTATGCAAGTCCATAAAATTTTGGAGAATGATGAGCAAAGAAAGAAAAAAGTTGAAGAATTACTTACAAGAGTAAGTTTGGATCCTGCTCATTTTTACAGATATCCACACGAATTTTCAGGAGGACAAAGACAAAGGATTGGTATTGCAAGAGCATTGGCAGTAAACCCTAAATTCATTATTTGTGATGAGTCGGTTTCTGCATTGGACGTTTCGGTGCAAGCCCAAGTATTGAACCTACTAAATGAACTAAAAGAAGAATTTGGCTTGACTTATATTTTCATCTCTCATGATTTGTCAGTTGTAAAATACATGAGTGATAGAATGGTGGTAATGCAAGATGGGAAAATTGAAGAATTAGGAGATGCAGACCAAATTTATAATGAACCGAAAACACCTTATACCCAAAAATTAATTGATGCTATTCCTGAAGGGAAATTAGAAGATATTAAAAGGCATTTGGAAAGTAAGGGGGTTAAAGTTGGGTAAAAATAACTCTCAGAGTTGCATTTCGGGAATATCTTCTTCAATAATTAGCTTGGCCTGAGTTGCTGCAATAATTTCTTCCACACTTACACCTGGCGCTCTTTCCAAAAGTTTAAAGCCCTTTTCAGTAACCTCTAAAACTGCCAAATTAGTCACTACTTTTTTAATGCAATTTACTCCTGTTATAGGCAAAGTACATTTTTTCAAGATTTTGCTTTCTCCTGCTCGGTTGGTATGCATCATAGCTACAATAATATTATCAGCAGAAGCCACCAAGTCCATAGCTCCTCCCATACCTTTTACCATTTTTCCTGGGATTTTCCAATTGGCAATATCACCATTTTCAGACACCTCCATAGCGCCCAAAACCGTAAGCTGAACATGCTGTCCTCTTATCATAGCAAAGGAAGTGGCGGAGTCAAAAAGAGCAGCTCCAGGCATAGTAGTAATGGTCTGTTTACCTGCATTTATCATATCAGGATCTTCCTCTCCCTCAAAAGGAAAAGGTCCCATACCCAACACGCCATTCTCTGATTGAAATTCAATATCAATTCCTATAGGAATATAATTAGCCACTAAGGTTGGAATTCCAATACCTAAGTTTACATAGGTGTTATGTTCTAATTCTTGCGCTATTCTTTGTGCTATTTGATTTTTATCTAAAGCCATTATTCTTTGGTTCTAACTGTTCTTTGTTCTATTCTCTTCTCGAATTTCTCTCCTTGCAAAATTCTTTGTACAAAAATTCCTGGTGTATGAATTTGGTTAGGATCCAATTCTCCGGCTGGCACTAATTCCTCTACCTCAGCAACTGTAATTTTCCCTGCCATTGCCATAAGTGGATTGAAATTACGAGCAGTGCCTTTATAAATTAAGTTTCCTGCAGTATCTCCTTTCCAAGCTTTTACAAATGCAAAATCAGCTGTAAGTGCCGATTCCAAAATATGAGGTTTTCCATTGTATTCGCGCACCTCTTTACCTTCTGCAACTTCCGTACCGTATCCTGCAGGCGTAAAAAATGCAGGAATTCCTGCTCCTCCGGCTCTACATCTTTCAGCCAAAGATCCTTGTGGAATTAAATCTACTTCCAATTCTCCACTAAGCATTTGTCGTTCAAACTCAGCATTCTCTCCAACATAAGAAGATATCATTTTTTTTATTTGTTTACGCTTTAACAAAAGTCCCAAACCAAAATCATCTACCCCTGCATTATTCGATATGCAAGTAAGCCCATAAATTTCTTTTTTTGAAAGAGCTAAAATAGCATTTTCAGGAATTCCAGAAAGACCAAAACCACCTACCATAAAGGTCATATTGCTTTCCACTCCTTCAAGCGCCTGTTCAATATTGTCTACAACTTTATTTATCATAAATTAAAATTCTTCATTAAATTCATCATCCCCTTTACTATTAGTTGACTCTCCACAATCTAATCTTACATCTACTGACTTTGGAATATCAAAATCAATTGGGTAAATTCCTGTTTCTAAAGTATCAGCATACACCCTTTGTAAAAATTCAGCATATACTGGCAATGCCATATTTGCTCCTTGTCCGTAATGTACTGTGCGGAAATGTGCCGCTCTATCATCACAGCCACTCCAAACCCCCGTTACTAAATTAGGGGTTATTCCCATAAACCATCCATCTGATTGATTTTGAGTCGTTCCTGTTTTTCCTCCCATTTCATTTTGAAACCCGTACCTAAAACGCAAACGCACTCCAGTTCCTTTGGTAACATCAGCCGCAGGACTATACACCCCATCTACTACACCTTGCAACATTCTCACCATCAAGTCAGCTGTTTCTTTACTCATTGCCTCTTGTGTTTTTGGGGTAAACTCTTCTATTATCACCCCATTTTTATCTTCAATTCGAGTAATAAAAATTGGCTCTGTCCATACCCCTTTATTTACAAAAGTGGAATAGGCTCCTACCATTTCATAAACCGATAAATCAAAAGTCCCTAAGCACAAAGAAGGGACTGCCAAAATCTTAGATTGAATCCCAATTTTCTTTGCCAAATCAACCACCGCATGAGGACCGAATTGCTTCATAATATAAGCCGTAACAGTATTGATAGAATTGGCCAATCCAAACTTTAATGTTAAGGACATTTCATCAAACTCATCTCCTGAATTTCTAGGCACCCAATCTTTTTCTAAGCCCCATCTCTTTTTATCAAATACAACAGGAACATTCGATACTTCATAGCAAGGAGAATAGCCCTCTTGCATTGCTAATGAATATAAAAACGGCTTAAAAGTTGAGCCCACTTGTCGTTTCCCTACCTTTACATGGTCGTACTTAAAATACTTGTAATTTATTCCTCCAACATAAGCTTTAACATGCCCTGTTTTTGGATCCATACTCATCATTCCACAATGGATGAAAAACTTGTTGTATTTTATAGAATCTCTAGGAGAAAGAAGGGTATCTATCTCGCCACTCCAAGAAAACAAAGTCATTGGTACTTTCTTTTTGAAAATGCTTTTTATCTCTTTTTTAGATTTTCCTGCCTTCTTTAATTTTCTATACCTTTCAGAACGCTTCATTCCTTGATCAATAATTGCATTAATCTGTTCCCATTCAAAATCATTAGGGAAAGGAGCTTTCGTATAGCCTTTCCAATGAGTGAAAAAATCTTTTTGCAAAGAAGATATGTGAGTACGCATCCCCTCTTCCGCAAATTGTTGTAAGCGAGAATTAATCGTTGTATAAACCTTCAATCCATCCGTATATACATTATAATTTGAACCATCTGGTTTAGTGTGTGAAACGCACCACCGTTTTAATTCTTGCCTTAAATACTCTCTAAAATAAGGGGCTAACCCTTCATTATGACTTGCTTTTTTAAAGTTCAAAATTATTGGCTGTTGCACTAGAGTGTCATACAAAGAATCTGAAATAACCTCATATTTTTTCATTTGAGAAAGGACAATATTTCTTCTTCCCTCAGTTAATTCCATTCTTCTATTTGGATTGTAGTAAGATGGGTTTTTCAACATCCCTACTAGCATTGCAGCCTCTGAAACATTCAAATCAATTGGTATTTTGTTGAAATAGACTTTTGCTGCTGACTTAATTCCTACCGCATTATTCACCCAATCAAAACGATTTAGATACATAGTCAATATCTCGTTCTTTGTATAACGTTTTTCAAGTTGTCCTGAAATTATCCATTCCTTTAATTTTTGCATTATCCTATCAATCCCAGAACTAGGCTTCTCGGTAAACAACATTTTGGACAATTGTTGAGTAATCGTACTTGCTCCTCCAGAACTGCTTTTTCCAGTTATAGCCCCATAAATTGCTCTTAACAATGCTCTTCCGTCAATTCCTGAATGATTCCTAAAACGCACATCTTCTGTTGAAATGAAAGCGTTAATTAAATTCTCTGGTATTTCACTATATCGAACTCTACTTCTGTTTTCAAAAAAGTATTTTCCTAAAACTATTCCATCTTCTGATATAATTTCAGTGGCTAAATTATTTTTTGGATTTTCTAACTGATCGAAAGTGGGTAAGTCCCCAAAAACACCCATTGATGTTAAGTTAACCAATAGAAACAAGCTCAAAAAAGGACTTATAACTACAAGCCATAATGATATTATTTTGAACTTATTCATCTTGTTTTTGAATGCAGAGGCCAACAGCTGAAATATGATTTAAGTCTTGAATTTTATCAAGTTTTCCGTAACGCATTGCTTGTTCAATTTCTATGATTAGGTTTCCTTTTTTATCAAAAACTATGTTGCTTGCATATTCAAACTCAACCTCTCTAACATCACCAATACCTTTGCCCAGCCACATTCCTTCTTTATTTGCGAGCAATATTTCTATGGTATCTGTTTTTTCAGCTTTAACAAACAAAAATAAATTTTGAAACTCGTAATCGGTAGTATGTCTTACTTTAATGACAATCTTATTTTTGCAAATAGTATCCGCAATAAAATAGTTAAAGACCACGCTACTATCTGCATTCCAGGTTTGATTTTTAAACGCGCTATAGTCTTCAAAAATAATGTTATTGTTACATGAAATAACCATAACTATTGTGCCAATTAAAACTAAAGTTCGCATTATATAATTACTTTTTAATTGCGGTGAGATCCGTCACAATTTCCATTTGGATTTTTAGTTTTCCCGCAATGACAATTTCCTTTTCTTTTCTTTTTAAATTTTGATTTCTTTTTTTTATCAAAACGACCGATATTATCCTGCCCCATTGCATCTTCAAAAGAAACTTCTTTTTGTTCGACTTCAACAACAAAATCTTCAAAGTTTGCTGGTGTTTCTCCCTTTTTATTTAGCGCAATAATTTTATTTACACTATCAATCGTCAGTTCTATCAAATCACCTGGAGAATCTGAATTAAAATAAAATAAGACTCCTTTAAAAACATCTAATTTTACAAATTTAGCAATTCCTTTTTTCGATTTTAATTGCACCTTTGTGCTTGGGAAATCTTTTAACGCCTCAGTATAACCATCCAATTCAAAATTCAAACAACACTTTAACCTTCCGCATTGTCCAGAGATTTTTTGAGGATTAATTGAAAGCTGTTGATACCTAGCCGCATTAGTAGATACTGAAGGTAAATCAGTCATCCAAGTAGAACAACACAACTCCCTTCCGCAAGAACCAATTCCCCCAATTTTTGCAGCTTCTTGTCTAACTCCAATTTGGCGCATTTCAACTCTCACACCAAAATTTCTTGAGTATTCCCTTATCAACTCTCTGAAATCCACCCTTTTTTCGGCAGTATAATAAAATGTTGCTTTCGAATTATCTCCTTGAAACTCAACATCAGTAAGCTTCATTTCTAACTTATACTCTTCAATAATACGTTTTGCCTTCATCAAAATTTCATCCTCATTGGCTACCGCATCTTTCCATTTTTGCATGTCACTTTCTGAAGCTATTCGGTACAATTTCTTTATTGGATCCTTCTCAACATCTCTATTTTTACGCTTTATCTGTAAGGCAACCAACTCTCCTTTCATTGTGATTTTTCCTATGTCGTGTCCTGATTTATCGCCCTGAACCGCTACCCAATCACCGCTACTAATATCTATATTTTCGGAATTGATATAAAAATCTTTTCTATCCCTTTTAAACTGCACTTCAACAAGGTTACTATTCTCACTTTTTGGGGCATCAATCTGGTATAGCCAATCAAAGACAGTGCTATTAGCTGACCCTCTTTTTTCGGAAACCTCACATGTACTACAATTACTACAACCCATTTGTTTTATTTTACTGCAAATTTACGATTAAGTTTTAAGAATTTCACCATTTGAAGTGAGAGCTCAAAAAATAAGATTTTGGCATTTGCATTTCGATTAATTGCTTTTATTGATTCTTCTAATTTTTCAACTATCAAAATACTATTTTTCTCATGTATGAAGGGAGAAAACTTAGTTAAAAAAGCAAGTTCATTTTCATTTGATTTAAGGAGTGAGTTGCTAGCAAAATTATAAATAAGGCATTCCCGAACCATTTTTATAGCATAGGATAAAAATAATTTCTGCTGTTTTCGTCCCCTTACAGAAAGTTCATCTACCCATTTTGAAATTCCTTGCACATCCATTTTATAAGATAAACGCATCCAAGAAGAAAAATCATTGAATAAATCCAAGTCATTTTCCTTGTCAGTAAGAATTTTGCTAATTTTCCCAAAATCAGCATCAGTTAAATTTCTAAGTTGTTTTGCTTTTTCTAATGACAACATATTTTCACCAAAATACTGAACAATATCCTCAGTAGTAAAATCAGGAATATTTATCGTTTGCAATCTGGAAATAATAGTTGGCAACAATTGATTAGTGTTTTCACTTACTAAAATAAAAATAGTGCCCTTAGGAGGTTCTTCAAACAACTTTAATAATTTATTTGACACCTCTAAGTTCATTCTTTCTGGCATCCAAATCAACACAACTCTATAATCAGCCTCATAATTTTTAAGACTCAATTTTTTATGAATATTATTTGCCTCATCTTTATAAATTGTACCTTGCTGTCCTGTTTTATTTTCGGTTCCAAAAGAATCAATCCAATCGTTTAACGAACTGTAATAATTATCCCGTATAAACTCTCGCCATTGTCCAATAAAATGGTCACTTACCGGGAATTTAATATTATTCACTTTTAAAACAGGAATAATAATATGTAAATCAGGGTGAGATAGGTTATTATATTTCAAACAGGAAGAACAAGTATTGCAAGAATCATCTGCAATTCTGTTGTCACAGTTCAAAAATTGAGCATAAGCAAATGCCAATGCCAATTTAGCACTGCCACTGTTTCCAGAAAAAAGCTGAGCATGACTTACTCGATTATTCTTAACCCCTTCAATAAGTTGCTTTTTCGTGTTTAAACTCCCAACTATCTCCTTAAATAACATTCAAAATTTCTTTTATGTCAAATGTAAATAAAATGTGGCGGTTTTTAGCATTTATTTTACTTTTGCAGCATGAAAAATATTAGCAACATCACCTTATCGGGAAAAAGAGTTTTAATCCGTGTCGATTTTAATGTTCCTCTAGATGAATACTTTAATATTACTGATGATAGTAGAATACAGGCCGCTCTTCCTACTATTAAAAAAGTGATAAAAGGTGGTGGAAAAGCAATCATTATGTCGCACCATGGTAGGCCAGAAAATGGTTTTGAAGAACGATTTTCCTTAAAACATACAGTAAAACACCTTTCTGATTTGCTTGAAACTGCTGTTCGTTTTAGTAGTGATTGCATAGGAGAAAATACAATTTCTGACATTACGAATATGGAAAATGGAGATGTCTTGGTGTTAGAAAATTTACGCTTCTACTCGGAAGAAAAATCAGGAGACACCAACTTTGCAAAACAATTAGCTAACTTGGGAGATATCTATGTAAATGACGCTTTTGGAACCGCTCACAGAGCACATGCTTCAACTACAGTTATTGCTAATTATTTTCCGAATGACAAATATTTTGGACTATTACTAAGCAAAGAAATAAGCAGCCTGAAAATAGCTCTTGAAAAACCTGAAAGACCTTTTACTGCTATTATTGGTGGTGCCAAAATAACAGGAAAAATTGATGTTATCACCTCACTTTTAAACAAAGTAGATAATCTTATTATTGGAGGGGGAATGGCTTATACCTTTGCAAAAGCAATGGGAGGAAGTATTGGAAATTCTTTAGTAGAAGAAGATAAAGTAGAGTTAGCAAAGAGCCTAATTGTTAATGCTAAAGAAAAAGGAGTTCAATTATTATTACCTTCTGATTCTGTAAATGCAGATGCCTTTAACAATGATGCAACTATTCAAAATTCAAAAATAACTAATGTGCCGAATGGCTTCATGGGATTAGATATCGGTTCGGAAAGTATTACTCGTTTTTCAAATACGATTCTTGATTCCAAAACAATTATTTGGAATGGCCCAATGGGTGTTTTTGAGATGGAAAACTTTTCTAATGGAACGAAAAAAATAGGAGAAGCAATTTGTAAGGCAACTAAAAATGGTGCATTCTCATTAGTTGGTGGTGGGGATTCTGTTGCTGCTGTAAAGCAATTCGGGTTTGCTGATAAAGTGTCTTATATCTCAACAGGGGGCGGTGCAATGCTAGAATATTTGGAAGGAAAAGAACTGCCTGGAGTGGCTGCTATTCAGGGGTAACCTGCAAATTTATTTTTTCTTTTGCTTTTTCAGCTCCTTGATTAATCTTATCTAAAATGGATTGATGCTGTTTTAATTGTGGTGTAATTATTGCTGCAATATCAGAAAGAGGTTTAAACAACACTGAATCATTTTTAGTTTTTTTATCAACTAAATTATAGTCTGTTATTACAAATAGCAAAAAACTAAAAATCACAACAACTTTTAATAAACCAAAAACACCTCCGAGAAATCTACTTATAATACCCAATGCTAGAGCTTTTGTTAGTTTATCGATTATAAATCCTAGCGTTCTGATGCACATAACGCTTACTAAAAACAAAATTCCAAAAGCAATAACCGAAACAAACTGCCCATACCCACCCCCCAATACATCAACAACCTTAGGCTCCAGATATTCTGAAAAATTAATAGCAACATAAACCCCGGCAACCAAAGAGACTAAAGCTGCTACTTCTTTAATTATCCCATTGGAAAATCCCTTTATCAAACCGTATAATAAAGGCACTGCTATTATAATATCTAAATAATTCATAGGGTAAAGATATTAAAACTTTACTTTTGCATTATGGAAGATGTAAATAAAAACTGGGATGCTTTAGTGCTCAAACTAGAAAAGAAATTTGATGACGAGATGAGCCTAAAAGGAATCCTCTATTTGATAGGGGTACAAGAGTTGAATATGGGAATCAAACGATTTGGTCGTGAAGAAAAACTAGACATCCTACATGTGGCTGTCTGTAAAATTCTAACACCTTTTGGTTTTTATAAATTTGACAGGATTGATGAAGAAGGATGGCCTCATTGGATAGAGCTAAAAGCACTCAAAAACCTAGATGAAAGCAAACAGGGGTTGCTAATGAAAGAAGCTATTATTAAGTACCTTAGTTAGGCTTATATTATTATTGAAATTTCAACCACTTTTGTAGTTGTTTTTCCTCTTAGCAAGCGTATAATATTTGCACCTGAAAAGTCATCATTATCAATTGTTATAGTCACATTAACATTTAATATAGACTCCAACTCATAGGTAAACTGAGCCCTCCCGTTTGTATCAGTAATATCTGTTTTGGTAAGTTCAGGATCAGGAAGGTTTCCGCTTTGAGAAATTATTGGATCGGGAAATAACGTTACGGATGCATTTGGGACAACGGCACCGCTAATGTCTTTAACAATAATTACTGCTATTGTTTCTTTTTCTTTCTCGCATGACGAAAAAGTAACGGCCATCATTAGAGCAAAAACCCCTATTAATCCTGATTTAAAAATTCTATTTAGCATAATTATTGTTACTTTGTAATTGAACAAGCAAATATATATAAATTATTAAGATGTTAGAACAAGTAATGGGATTACTACAAGAGGTTGAAGCTTTTGTTCCAAAGTCAGAAAAAGAGTTAGAGGCATTTCGCCTTTCTTTTTTGGGAAAAAAAGGAAAGATGAACGAATTATTTGCTGCTTTTAAAGATGTTTCAAATGAAAATAAAAAAGATTTTGGACAAGCAATAAACACCTTAAAACAAAATGCTCTTGCTAAAGTTGAAGAATATAAAGGTAGTTTTGAAACAGAAGAAAAAGGTGGTGAAATTGATTTAAGCCGACCTATTTCTTTAGAAAATTTAGGAAGTAGACACCCTATTTCATTGGTAAGAAACCAAATTGTTGATATTTTTAACCGTATTGGCTTTACAATTTCGGAAGGTCCAGAAATTGAAGATGATTGGCATAATTTTTCTGCTTTAAACTTACCAGAAGAACATCCTGCAAGAGATATGCAAGACACCTTTTTCATCCAAACTAATCCGGATGTTCTATTAAGAACCCACACCTCATCCGTACAGGTAAGGTACATGGAAAACAACAAACCTCCAATTAGAACATTATCCCCTGGTAGAGTCTATAGAAATGAAGCTGTTTCCGCAAGGGCGCATTGTATTTTTCACCAAGTGGAGGGATTGTATATTGACGAAAATGTAAGTTTTGCTGACCTAAAACAAGCGCTTCTTTATTTTGCAAAAGAGATGTTTGGAGAAAAAACTAAAATAAGATTAAGACCGTCTTATTTCCCGTTTACAGAACCATCTGCTGAGGTAGATGTAAGTTGTAATATTTGCAATAGCAAAGGGTGTAATGTATGTAAATACACAGGTTATTTGGAGATTTTAGGTTGCGGTATGGTGGACCCAAATGTTTTGGAAAACTGTGGTATTGACTCCAAAAAATATACGGGTTATGCTTTTGGAATGGGAATAGAAAGAATTGCTATGCTAAAATATGGCGTAAAAGATTTACGACTGTTTTTTGAAAATGATGTGCGTTTCTTAAAGCAATTTGAAAATAGCATTTAACTAAAACTCCAATCGTAAGTATGTAGATTTTCTACCGAGTGGCGCAATAAATCAATTGCTCCTCTTACATCTTCTTTATGTACCATTTCAATTACTTGGTGTATGTGCCTGGTTGGTATAGAAACCGCCCCCGCAATACATCCTCCTGGATTCATTCTTTGTATTCCGGCCGTATCCGTTCCTCCTGCAGGTAAAATCTCTAATTGTGTTTTAAGTTTTTTCTTTTTTGCTAATTCCTTCATGTATTTTACCATTCTGTAATCACATACTGTAGAAGAGTCCATCACTTTAATACAAGCTCCTTCTCCAAGAGCAGAAACTTGTTCTTGTTTTGTGCTTCCTGGGGTGTCCCAAGCAATAGTAGTGTCTAATCCAAAGCCAAAATCTGGGTTTATCTCCATTGAAGATACATTCGCTCCTCTTATGCCAATTTCCTCTTGCACAGTAAACACTCCGTACACATCATAAGGAGGTTTCTTTTTCATCTCACGAAACATTTCAATCAGGATAAAAACAGAAACTCTATTGTCTAATGATTTACAATTCAGACAATCTCCCATTTCAATCATTTTTCTTTCTCTTGTGATGGTATCTCCTATAGAAAGAATTTTATCCAACTCTTTTTTTGGTCTTCCAGTATCAATAAAATAATCTTTAATTTTTGGCACTTTATTTCTATCTTCAGTGGACATTAGGTGTATTGGCTTACCTCCCATTACCCCAATTATATCTTTTTTCCCATGAATAATTACTCTTTGTGCGGTTAATGTTTTTGGATCGAAACCTCCTAAAGTATGAAAGTAAATAAACCCATTGTCATCAATATGGGTAACGATAAAACCAATCTCATCCATATGTGCGGCTATCATCACTCTTTTACTTTCTTTCCCTTTTTTGATTGCAACAACATTTCCCATATTATCAATCCTTATTTCATCAACCAAAGATTTTATTTCCCTTAGTACAATTTCTCTTACTCTTTGTTCGTGTCCTGGCGCTCCTGCTACCTCACAAATTTCTGCTAATAATTTTGTGTTTATCATTATTTGTTTTTATTTTACTTTACTTAATTTCATCATGTTTGTCTTGCCGTTTTCTTGGGCTGGCATACTGGCCAAATTCACTACTAAATCTCCTTTTTTTAAGAAACCCCCATCTCTTAAAATTTCTTTTGTTTCTCGTATAGTTTGGTCAGTTGTTGTCCCTCTATCGTAATAAAAACCTCTTACCCCCCACACTAAGCTTAGTGTATTTAAAATCGTATGGTTATTTGTGAAGGCGTAAATAAATGCATTTGGCCTATAACTTGACGTTTTTATGGTATTAAATCCTGAGTAAGTAACGGTAATTATTGCTTTAGCACTTGTGTTTTCTGCAATGTCGCAAGCATGTGAACAAATCGCATTTGTCAATAATCGCGTGTCATCTATTACCACTTTATTTACCCTTTTTCTTGATATGCTATGCTCACTACCTTCAACATCTCTAATAATTTCTCGCATAGTCTCTACCACCTTTAAAGGGTGTTTTCCCACTGAAGTTTCTCCGCTTAACATTACCGCATCAGACCCATCAATTACCGAGTTGGCTACATCATTTACTTCCGCTCTTGTTGCTGTTGGGTTTTCTGTCATGCTTTCCAACATTTGTGTTGCAATAACAACTGGTCTTGCCCGTGCAATGCATTTTTCAACAATCATTTTCTGATAAACGGGCACTTTATGTGGCGGAACCTCAACCCCCAAATCTCCCCTTGCAACCATAATTGCATCACTCGCTTCAATTATTGCATCAATATCTTTTATTGCCTCTGGCTTTTCAATTTTTGCAATTACCTTATGGTGTAGCTTTTGTTTTTCAATTATTTTTTTTAAGATTTTTACATCATTTGCTGATCGCACAAAAGACAGTCCTACCCATTCAATCTTTTCTTTTAAAATGAATTCTAAATCCTCATAGTCTTTTTTTGTTAAGCAGGGTAAGGATATTTTTGTGTTTGGTAAATTAACTCCTTTTCTTGATTGTAATAAGCCGCCAAAAACTACTTTTAAAATCACGGAATCTTTCTTATTTGTACTTATAACTTTTAGCGCTAATTTTCCGTCATCCAAAAGAACTCTGTCATTTGTTTTTACATCTTTTGCGAAATCTTTATAATTAATATGAATAGTATCTTTTTTCTTTTTTGAACAAAAAGTAACTTCTTCTCCTTTTTTTAATTGTATTGGCTTATCAAATTCCCCAACTCTAATTTTAGGGCCTTGAAGATCGGCCAAGATTGCCGTATGAACATTTAGTTCTTGATTAACTTCTTTTATATTAGAAATAATCTCTTTTGCAACACTATGCGATAAGTGTGAAAAATTTAACCTACACACATTTACCCCTCTTTGAATTATTTTACTCAGCATTTTTTTTGATGCTGTTGCTGGCCCAATTGTGGCTATTATTTTAGTTTTTCTTATCATATAAAAATAAATCTATCAATGTATTTAATTAAATTGGTATCCAATTCAAAAACAAGCAAAATATCTTTTGTTTTTCTTAACTTGCTGATAAATTCTTCTTTATCTTGTTGCCAGTAATCATTTTTTATAACTAAAAAATAATTTACACTCTTTTGGTTAGGGATTAAATATCCTTTTTTTGAGCGATTTGCCAATAAATTATACTCTACACCATCATCACAAATATGGGTATATCTTGCAAACCACAACTCTTCTTGAATATTATGGTCATTGAGTTTTTCAAAGTTTAATTGTAATGAATTATTAATATTCCAACACAATTTATACCCTTTAATATGGCTATTTATTGCTAGTACAGCAAAGTCAAGCTCTTCAGTACATTCTAATGTAAACCGTGTTTTCATAGGGGCTAAAATACACTATTATATGCTTTTTTAGCTGCTTTTTGTTCTGCTTCCTTAATTGTGGATGCTTTTGCTTCTGCTTTTTTAATATTCCCTAAAAATATCGCCACCAAAAACTCTTGCTTATGATCGGGACCTTCTTTCTTTAGTACCTTGTACTCTAATTTTATTTTTAATTTCTGTGATATCTTTAGCAGCTTGCTTTTATAATCGGTATCTGAAAGCTCCTCAATAAATTCAGAGCTATAAATATGCTCAAGTATAAAATGTTGAGCCCGCTCAACTCCTTTGTCAATATAAATGGCTCCAATAATTGATTCGAGTGTATTACCATACACGCTTTTAGGAATTGTTTTTAGCTTACTTTTAAAATCTGAATCTGAGAATATCTTTCTTCCAACTAAGTTCAAATTTTTTCTTCCTACAATTATTGCTCTTTGTTGTGATAAAAAACCCTCTTCTTTCTCTGGGTTTTCTAAATACAATTGTTTGGCAACAATAAAATCAAGGATTGCATCTCCCAAAAATTCTAAGCGTTCATTATTTTCCTTGATGCTATATGATTTGTGTTGTAATGCTTTTAGGTATATCTCTTTATTCACTGGATTATACCCTAGTATTTTAAACAAAAAAGACTTGCTCTTATTGTAAAAAGCAAGTCTTTCAAATATCAATTTGAAAAATTCTATGATGTGTATTTTTTAAATAAAACAGAAGCATTATGCCCCCCAAAACCAAAGGTATTGGTTAGGGCGTAATTCACTGTTCTTTTTTGTGCTTTATTGAGTGTTAAATTCAATTTATTATCAATATTTGGGTCGTCTGTTTGATGGTTAATCGTAGGGGGAACAACATTATCCTTAACGGCCATAATACAAGCAATCGACTCAATTACTCCAGCAGCACCTAACAGATGTCCTGTCATTGATTTTGTTGAGCTAATGTTTAATTTATAGGCGTGCTCTCCAAACAAAGTTTTTATCGCTTTGGTCTCAGCAATATCTCCTAAAGGAGTTGATGTGCCGTGCACATTTATATAATCTACTTTAGTAACTGGAATTTCAGCATCTTCAATAGCTAATCGCATTACGTTACAAGCTCCCAACCCTTCTGGATGTGGTGCTGTTATGTGGTGCGCATCAGCTGTTAAACCACCACCAACTATTTCAGCATAAATTTTTGCCCCTCTTTTTATCGCGTGTTCGTACTCTTCAACTACTATAGCTCCACCACCCTCTCCCATTACAAATCCATCTCTATCCTTATCAAAAGGACGAGAAGCAGTTTTAGGATCATCATTTCTTGTTGATAAAGCCATCATTGCATTAAAACCTCCAATTCCTGGCTCATAAACACAAGCTTCTGAACCACCAGTAATAAATATATCTGCTTTATTCCATTTAATGTAATTGAACGCATCAATTAATGCGTTGGTAGAAGATGCACAAGCTGAAACGGTTGTGAAATTAGGGCCTCTAAAATTATATTTTATAGAAATATGTCCTGCAGGAATATCAGAAATTAACTTTGGAATAAAGAAAGGGTTAAATCTTGGTATTCCGTTTCCAGTCCCAAAATTAACCGACTCATTATAGAATGTACTCATTCCTCCAATACCTGACCCCCAAATTACCCCAGCCCTATCAGAATCAATTTCATCCACATTTAAGCCTGAATCATTAAAGGCCTCATCAGCAACAACAAGCGCGTACTGACTAAACTTATCTAATTTTCTAGCTTCTTTCCTGTGAATAAAATCTGTAACCTCAAAACCCTTAACCTCACAAGCAAATTGTGTTTTAAAGTTCTCGGCATTAAAATGAGTAATAGGTGCAGCACCACTTACTCCATTTTGTAGGGCGTTCCAATAATCCTGTAAGTTATTACCGATAGGCGTTAAAGCGCCTATTCCGGTAACAACTACTCTTCTACTTTTCATTTTGTAATGAACTTAGGCTGCCTCAATAAATGAAACCGCATCACCAACTGTTGCAATAGCTTCAGCTTTATCGTCTGGAATTTGAATATCAAATTCTTTTTCAAATTCCATAATCAGCTCAACTGTATCTAAAGAATCTGCTCCTAAATCATTAGTAAAACTAGCCTCATTAGTCACTTCACTTTCGTCAACTCCTAATTTATCAACAATAATTGCTTTTACTTTTTCTGCTACATCTGACATATCTAAATGTTTTAATTATTAAAGTGCAAATAAAACTATAAATTAAAGAACTTGCAACCTTTCCTATTTTCTATTTTAACATATCTTTGTTTATACTATTTTTGATAAAAATTTACAATGCAAAAGAAACTCGCAATATTCGCTTCTGGTTCTGGTTCAAATGCTGAAAATATTTGTAATTATTTTGAAAACTCCTCTGATATTAGAGTGGTTTTGATTTGCACTAACAAGCCAGATGCATTCATTGTAAAAAGGGCTAAAAAGCTGAATATTCCTGTAATTTTTATCACTAAATATGAGCTCAATAATTTTGATAATTTGCATCAAAAACTACAAAATGCTAAAGTTGATGCTATCATATTAGCTGGTTTTTTGCTTAAATTACCTGCCATAATGGTGGAAAACTACCCAAATCGCATCCTAAATATACACCCCTCTTTGCTGCCAAAGTATGGGGGAAAAGGAATGTATGGTAGTAAGGTGCATAAAGCTGTATTAGAAAATAACGAAACAGAAAGTGGTATTAGCATACATTTTGTGAATAAAAACTATGATGAAGGAGAAATTATTTTACAAAAAAAATGTGTTATTTCAGGCACTGAAACTTTAGATACATTAACTGAAAAAATTCATCAATTGGAACATAATTGCTTTCCCGTTGCTATTGAAAAAACATTAAACAACCTAAAATTATGAATTTCTCAGTAACTGAAATATTATCGGCAACAATGATTTTATTTGCTGTAATCAACATCATTGGCTCTATTCCAATTATTTTGGATATTAAGAAAAAATCAGTAGTTGTTTATCCTGCAAAAGCGTCTTTGATTGCACTTATACTCATGCTCTTATTCTTGTTTATTGGAGAAAAATTAATTCTTTTTATTGGTATTGATGTAAATTCATTTGCTGTAGCGGGGTCATTTGTATTATTTGCCTTGGCTTTTGAAATGATTTTAGGAATTGATATTTTTAATAATGATAACTCTCCTTCTAAAACAGCTTCAATTGTTCCCCTAGCCTTTCCTATTATTGCTGGGGCAGGTTCAATGACAACCATTTTATCTTTAAGGGCTGAATACGATTCAATAAATATAATGATTGCTATTATTTTAAATATTGGCTTAGTTTATATTGTGTTAAAACTAACTTCAAAAATAGAAAAAACCCTAGGAGAGGGCGGAGTTGTTATATTAAAAAAGGTATTTGGAATTATTTTATTAGCTATTGCTGTAAAATTATTTAGCAGCAATATTAAAATCTTATTTAGCTAATGAGTATAACAATCTATACTGATGGTTCTGCTAAAGGAAATCCTGGTAATGGGGGTTATGGTGTTGTGATGATAAGCGGTTCTCACAGAAAAGAACTTAAGCAGGGATTCCGCCTAACCACCAATAATCGTATGGAGTTGTTAGCAGTAATTATTGCGTTAGAGAATATAAAAAAAGAAGGATCTTCTGTTACAATTTACTCTGACTCAAAATATGTTGTTGATGCAGTAGAGAAAAAATGGGTATTTGGTTGGGAAAAGAAAAATTTCAATAAGAAGAAAAACCCTGATTTATGGATTCGTTTTTTAAAAATCTACAAAAATAAAAAAGTCTCTTTTGTTTGGGTAAAAGGTCATGCCAACAATAAAGAAAACGAAAGATGCGATACTTTAGCCGTACAGGCTGCTGACAACAATAATCTACTGATTGATCAATGGTATGAAAATAATGTTGCCAATGAAAGTGGTTCTTTATTTTAAAGAAATATCAAACTGAACTAAGTTTACAAATTCACTTATTCTAGCATCAACATCATCTTGATTTATTTCAATTAACTTCTGTGTTCCAAATTTTTCTACACAAAAAGATGCTATTGCAGAGCCGTTAATTACCGCTCTTTTCATGTTTTCAAATGAAATATCATTTGTTTTAGCTAAATAACCAATAAACCCTCCTGCAAAAGAATCTCCTGCTCCTGTTGGGTCAAACACTTCTTCTAAAGGCAATGCAGGGGCAAAAAATACTTCCTCATTATTAAATAATAGCGCGCCATGCTCACCTTTTTTAATAATCAAGTATTTGGGTCCCATTACTAAAATAACTTTTGCCGCTTTTACCAATGAGTATTCTCCTGAAAGCTGCCTTGCTTCTTCATCATTTATAGTAAGTACGTCAACATCCTTCAACGCCTCCTTTAAATCATCCATAAAAAGGTCCATCCAAAAATTCATAGTGTCTAAAACTACTAATTTTGGTCTTTTTTTCATTTGACCTAATACTCTTTTCTGCACACTTGGCATCAAGTTTCCTAACATCAAAAATTCTGATTCTTGAAACTGTTCTGGAACTATTGGGTCAAAATTTTCCAAAACATTAAGTTGTGTTTCTAAGGTATCTCTTGTGTTCATATCGTTATGATATTTTCCTGACCAAAAGAATGTTTTTTCTCCTTTTTTAATCTGAAGCCCCTCAGTATCAACCGATTTGTTTTTAAGTATTTGTATTGCCTCATCTGGAAAATCCTCCCCAACTACAGACACTAAATTCAATTTATTTGTAAAAAATGAAGCTGATAAACAGATGTAAGTTGCTGCACCTCCAACTATTTTATCTGTTTTTCCAAAAGGAGTTTCTATTGCATCAAAAGCCATTGTTCCTACCACTAAAACACTCATATAATATTTTTCTGCAAATATATTTTATTATTTCAACGATTGTGTTATTTTTGCAGCCGTTTTAACAACACTCCTCCTTAGCTCAGCTGGTTAGAGCATCTGACTGTTAATCAGAGGGTCCTAGGTTCGAGTCCTAGAGGGGGAGCAACAAAAAGTCCAGCTATTTAGCTGGACTTTTTGCGTATTAACCAAAATTGTGTTGTTATATAAACCCTACTCTTTTGATTTCTATTTACTTACGATAACGCTATTTTCACTTATAATATTGTTCTTAAACTCTACTCCTTCAGAATTATACACAATCACATTCTTTGAACTACATATCCATTTATTATCAAACGCATCAATAAAAAGACTAATTATTAATGCTCTTTTATTTTTTAATTTGTGTTTTTTCCAATCTTTACCATCATAAGAAATAACTCCCCTCTCTGTACTTACCCAAATTCTATCATAATCATCACAAACAATTGATTTTATAATATTTGATTTTAATGGTGTGTTTTTCTTGTCAAACAATACCCACTCGTCATCCATAATAGTTACTAATCCTTTTTTTGTTCCAATCCATTTTTTATTTTGATTATCAACAACAATACTCCATATATGATTGTTTGGTAATTTGGAGTTTTGAGTTGTAAAAACTCTCCATATGTTATCTTTATAACTGTAGAGCCCATTATTTGTTCCTACCCAAATCATTTCGTTATTATCAATATCTAGTGTTATAAAATCATCATCATTAATACTATTTTTTATTTTACTAAGCACTACTTCAAAATCATTTTCATACCTTACTAAGCCAGCTGATGTTGTAATCCAAACTATATTATTACTCACTTTTATCTGTCTAATTTTATTAGACGGTAACTCGCTATTTTCAGTTGTATAAATTTTCCAATTATTATTTCTTATAATTAATAGCCCTTCAGTTGTTCCAATGTATTTTATGTTGTTTACTGTTTCAATACATAAAATTTTATCAGATGGTAATTTACTGTTTTTGGTGTTTAATATGAACCATCTTTGTCCGTTATAACAAATTAACCCCTTAAGAGTTCCAATCCAGTTTAAGCCTGTAACATCAGTTGCAATTGCGGTTATATTTTGTTCTGGTATAGGAGAATTTGATTTTGTGAATAGTCTTTCACTCTTTGTTTGGGAAAACAAAAAGAAAGGAATAGCTATTAGTAATAGAAGTAGTTTTTTCATTATCGTTCATACTTGTAATTATTAACGATTTGAAAATAGTTTAGTTACACTAATCGATTTTTAATTATTCTTTTTTTTCTTAAATAATCTACTATTATCATTTTTACTATTACCTCCTACTTTTTCTCCATCTTTATACAATACTAATCGCCATTTTGATTTCTTTTTTGATTTGCTTGTATTTTCATAATCAGCACAAGGTAAGGAACTTGTACCATTGAATGTTTTTTTGGTACGGCATGAACTTATTATCAAAACACTTAACAATATGATAATGATATATTTGTTCTTAAATTGTTTCACTTGGTAAAATTACTATTATTTTCGCCACATAAATTATGAAGAAAAAGAAAAAAACTAAAAAAAATAGAAAAGGAGAGTTTTCTACCTCAAAATTATTTGATTTAATCCTTGTTGTTTTTAGAGAAAACCCTTCAAAAAAATTAAATTATAAGCAAGTTTCCAAAATATTAAAGGTAAAAGAAATGGGTGTAAAAATCCAGATTATTGATGTGATAAAGGAAATGGTAGCTTCTGGTGCGTTAACTGAAGAACATAGGGGCTCATTTAGATTATCAGAAAAGACATCAACCCTTACTACTACTATAAAAAACACAAATAATAGAGGGGCTTACGCCAATATTGATGAAAATAATGAAGTTTTTATTCCAAAAGAATATGCTCAATTTGCATTAGCTGGAGATGAGGTTGAGGTATTGTTTTTTCCGAAAAGAAAAAATAAACAAGAAGGAGAAGTAATTAAAGTTATAAAAAGAAGAAAAGAAAAGTTTGTTGGTATAATTGATAATTCATCTTCCAATTACTTTTTAATTACTGATGACAGAAGAGTTTCCTTTGATGTTTTTATTCCTCCTAAAACAATAAAAAAGGAACACCTTAATAAAAAAGTAGTGGTAAAAATTGAGGGGTGGAATTCAAACTATAAAAATCCTATTGGGAAAGTTGTACAGGTTATTGGTGAGATTAATGATCATAATACTGAAATAAACTCTATTTTATATAATTATGGTTTTGCTCCTAATTTTCCTAAAAAAGTAGAAACTGAAGCTAATAAGATTGAAAAAAATATTTCCAAAGAAGAAATAAATAAGCGATTAGACCTAAGAAAAACAACCACCTTTACGATTGATCCTAAAGATGCAAAAGATTTTGATGATGCATTATCCGTTAAAAAATTAACAAATGGAAATTGGGAAATTGGGGTACATATTGCTGATGTTTCACATTATGTAATAAAAGGGGGGATAGTTGATAGGGAGGCAATAGAAAGAGCAACATCAATCTATTTGGTGGATAGAGTAATTCCTATGCTTCCTGAAATACTATCAAATAATATTTGTTCTTTAAAACCTAATGTTGATCGTTTGGCATATTCTGTTCTTTTTGAAATGGATGAAAAAGCTAATTTGGTAGATTATAAAATTAAAAAAACAGTTATTCATTCTGATGTAAGATTCACCTACCAAACAGCACAAGATGTAATTGATAATAAAGAGGGGCAATTAGCAACCGAACTATTATTATTGGATAAACTTTCTAAAATATTAAGAACTAAAAGACAGCAAAATGGTTCTATAAACTTTGAAAGTACAGAAGTAAAATTCATTTTAGACAAGGATAATAATCCTATTGATGTTTATTTTAAAGAAAGTTTATCCACCAATCATTTAATTGAGGAATTTATGTTATTAGCTAATAAAACGGTTGCTAAACACATTGGATTTCCTAAAAAAGAAGCTAAAACTTTTGTGTACAGGGTTCATGATATTCCTGATGTTGATAGGATAACAAATTTAAATAATATTGTTAAAAAATTCGGTCATACTATTGATAATACTTCTACTCATAAGTTGTCTTCTTCCTTAAATAATTTACTCAAAAATGTAAAGGGTAAAAAAGAACAGCAAATGGTAGAAACACTAACCGTTCGTTCAATGGCAAAAGCTGTTTATACTACCAATAATATTGGTCATTATGGATTGGCTTTTGATTATTATTCTCAGTTTACTTCTCCTATTAGGCGTTATCCTGATTTAATTGTCCATAGGTTATTAGGACAGTATATTGATGGTGAAAAATCAGTTGATAAAGAAGAAATTGAAAGGGTATGTAAACACTGTTCTGAAATGGAAAAAGTAGCCTCAACTGCTGAGCGTGATTCTATTAAATATATGCAAGTTAAATTCCTAAAAAATAAGATTGGTGAAACTTTTGAAGGGGTAATTTCTGGCGTTACGGAATGGGGATTATATGTAGAAATTATAGAAAATAAATGTGAAGGTTTGGTAAAAGTTACTAGTATAAAAGATGATCATTATATTTATGATGAAAAAAAATATGCCCTAATTGGATACCGAACAAAAGTCAGTTACCAACTAGGGCAAAAAGTAAAAGTAAAAATCCAAAGAGCTGACTTAGAAAGAAAGCAAATGGACTTTATTTTAGTTTAATTATTCTTTAATTAATTTTCTTGTTTCATTCCAATCATTACCTTCAAATCTAATTTGATACATCCCTTTTGAAAGATTTGAAATATTTAAATAATCTTTATTTGAAACTTTATTTTCTAACACTAGTCTACCATTAATATCATATATTTTAACAAGAGTATTTTCCTCTTTTAAGTTTGAAATATAAATATTCTCAGTTGCAGGGTTAGGGTATATATTTACTCTATCTGGTCCATTTAATTCAATAGCAGTAGAAGTTGAACTACAAGAAGAATAACCAACAATAACCGCATCATCAATTGAAGAACTGGAAGCGTTATCAATTCTATTATTATTGTCCAATAACATTCCTACAATATGAATTTGAGATTGATCCCAAGAAGGGTCTAGTATAAATTCATAACAAATTGTTTCACTGTCTCCTGCACTATATGATGTTGCACTTAAAGGCTCTCCTGTAAAAGACGGAGAAATACTTCTACCTACATGACGATAAATCATTGATGATGCCGGAACGTTTGATGGCATATTAGCCCAATCAGTTCCATCCACATCTATTAATGATCCTGCTCCACCACCGCTATATGCGTTTGCTTGGTAATATTGTGGAGTTGTTCCTGTAACAGAATCTTCTACTATAACGCAGGCTAATTTATAATTTCCATTAATAGTATTTTGAATATCAACAGTAAGTGATACTTTTAATATAAGACCATTTAATTCTGCTCCGTTTGTAATTATACCACTTGGAGTAATAACTATTCTTTGTAAAAAATCTTGTTTAAAATTAGAAGGGTCTATATCCGAACCTCTATCAACTAGTCCGCTTGGATAACCTCCAATATAAGGAGCCATTCCATTATCATAATCAGGATCTGCCATAGGATCTCCGTTATGTACTGCAATTCCCTGCCAATATCCTTCATAATCATGGTCCATCCAATTAAGTGCAACCGCACCTCTTGGACACCATTGACACCAGGTTCCTGTAGCTTCTTCTCCTATTACTAATTTTCCTGGAGCAGGAATAATTGCATTAATTTGTGTAGTCATTACATCATCAGAAGGATCATCATCAATCAAAAATCCATTAACATTTGAAATTGTAGCGGTTCCTATATTTGTACCTGAAATTAGTGTTATTGAATTAGTAAAATCAACCTGCATATAATTTAGAGATAGAAGCCCAAATCCAGCACCAATATTGGTTAGGTTCTCTGTTATTTGTGTTCCATTATAATCAAAAGTAACATCACATGAATAAATAGGATCTGTTCCAAAATTTCTAATCTCTACTGAAGGGTATCTTGTTTGACTTGCAAGACCAGTAATGGTTGTTATATTAGAAACCTGTCCATTATTAATAGGTAGGGTTGCTGGGGTATAACTATAACAAACATCATCTATATAAAATTCATCACCTGCTCTTGTATATAAATCTAAAGATGCAATCTGATTTATAGTATTTGTAAATGATCCTTGTGATATTCCATCAATTAATACCTCCCAATTATTATTAGACAAGTCTATATCAAACTTTATTTCAAACCAAGTATCGTGTAGGAAAGATGTAGCAAAAGATGTACCAGTAGTATTACTCATTATAATATCACCAAAAGTATCAAAAGCAACCTCTAAAGCCCAACTTACACCTGGAGTGTTTTCTGCTTGAAAATTAAAATATGCACCCGTTCCTCCTCTAACATACATCATCTGCGAAAAAGTAAAATTACCCGCAACATAAGGGGTTAATAATGTAGGTAAAGTAGCTTGTGTAATATTTAGTGTAGGGTCAAACATTAAAAGAATATCTTCAGGTCCAGCAGCTCCATTATCAGGAAAATACAAAGAATTAGATCCGCTAAATGCTTGAAATGAACTTATAATTGCGTCATCAATAAAAGGAGCTGTTGCTCCATTCATAAGTTCATCCCATGTATTCCAAGAAGAAGAAGTTTGTGCAATTAAATCTCCTGCTATTAAAGATTCAAAATCTTCACAAAAAGTAATTTGTTGTGCATTTATTGTTCCTACCAAAAATAAAGCAGTACAAAATGTATATATTTTTTTCATAATTTTAGTTTTTTAAATAAGCGTTAAAAGTATTAAAAATAAATGAAACTAAAAAAATAGTTATTATTAATTATATATTATATAAGTATTGTTTAATTTTAAAATGAATATATATAATTAGTATATATACTTGTTAAGTTAGTTGAAAAATAAAATAGATAAAAATTGGATTAATTAATTTTCAATATTAATTGACAATTTAATTTTATAAATGTTAATTTTTAGTTTTTAAAAATCAATACTTTAAATAATATATTAACAAAAAGATATAACTGTTAATAAGCTTAATACTACCCTTTTTATTAATAAATAAATCTATTTTTACAAAGTGAAAAGGTTAATAAGTATACTTAAAATTAAAATATAAAAATGAATAACTTTAATTGTTTTTAAAAATAATAAAAGAGCTATAAAATTAACTTATATACAATGAATAAACTTATTATTATTAATTATTCATTTATCAACAATTTTAAAGTTATATTTATTAATAACTTCAAAATAGATACTAGGTTAAACTATATAAATATTAACATACTGTTAAAATAATAAATTATGAAAATAGGATTAGCATGTGACCATGCAGGATTTGATTATAAAGAACAATTAAAAGACTACTTATCTAGTAAAAATAATATTATTATTGATTTTGGTTGTTTTTCATTAGAGAGTGTTGATTACCCTGATTTTGCTCATAAATTAGCTGAATCAGTTAAAAAAAATGAAAATGATTTAGGTATTCAGTTTTGTGGAACAGGTAATGGTATTAATATGTCTTCTAATAAACATCAAGGGATTCGGGCAGCACTTTGTTGGAATTCTCACATAGCAGAACAAGCTCGTTTACATAATAATGCAAATATACTAACTATGCCTGCTCGTTATTTAAATTGGAAAGAAGTTACTAATATTGTTGATACCTTTTTAGATACTAAATTTGAGGGAGGTAGACACGAAAGAAGAGTAAATAAAATTAGTATTTAGAAAATGAAAATTATTCCAGAAAAATTAGATTGGGAATTTGGAAAAATAAAGGGATTTTATGGAAAAACCTTACTAGATAAAAAAAATGGAGGAATTAAATTAGTAAAAGTAATTCCCTTAGCAGATTATCCAATTCATAAACACCCTAATAAAACAGAGTTTATATATGTATTAGAAGGAAATCCTACAATTATTATTGGAGAAAAAGAATATACTTCTGAAAAAGGAGATTTTTTTACCTTACCAAAAGCAACCAATCACAGTATAAAAAACGAAAGTACAACCAATGAATGCCTATTAATTATAGGGGCTATTAAAGAATAAAAAATGAATAAAAATTTACTTATCCTCTTTATAGGATTAACTACTACAGTATTTGCACAAGAAAATATAATTTTTGCAGAAACTATAAATACTATTGATTTAGAAAAACACCTTTCTATACTTGCATCTGATTCTTTGGAGGGAAGAGAAACAGGACAAAAAGGACAAAAAATGGCGGCTGATTATATAATGAACCATTTTAAAAATATTGGGATTCCACCGTATAAAGGAAAAAAATATTACCAAAAATTTAGAGTAAAATCAGGAAAACATATTTGTAAATGTGATGATTGTGATGTAAACTTTGTAAAAAAACTGTTTGGTAAAAGAAAGTGGATAAAAGGGGAAAACGTGTTGGGTTATATTGAAGGAACAGACTTAAAAGAAGAATTAATAATTATCACTGCACATTACGATCATTTAGGTAAACATGATAGTTTAACCTTTAATGGTGCAGATGATGATGGATCAGGAACAGTAGCAACTTTGGAAATTGCAGAAGCATTTATGTTGGCTAAAAAAGCTGGTAACGGACCAAGAAGATCGGTACTTATTATGCCTGTTTCAGGAGAAGAAAAAGGATTATTAGGTAGTAAGTATTATACCGACCATCCTATTTACCCATTAGAAAACACAGTGGCAAACCTAAATATTGACATGATTGGAAGACTAGATGATTGGCACGATACCGCCAATTATGTATATTTGATAGGAGCAGACAGACTAAGCCAAGAACTACACGATATAAGTGAAACAGTAAACAGTAAACACATTGGTTTAAATTTGGATTATAAGTTTAATGAAGAGGACGATCCTAACAGATATTATTACCGCTCTGACCATTATAATTTTGCAAAGAACAATATTCCTGTAATTTTCTACTTTAATGGTGTGCATGAGGATTACCACAAAGCAAGTGACACAGTTGATAAAATTGATTTTAAAAAGATAGAAACTATAACACGTTTAGTGTTTTTAACCGCCTGGGAGCTTGCTAATAGAGACGAAAGAATTGTTGTAGATAAAATAGAAAATTAAAATTATATAAAGTAGGGGTAGCAGGATTCGAACCCTTACTAAAAACTATAAATCAAATTTAATCCCTTGAGCTAAAGGTAATTCATCCGTATAGTTAATGGTATTGGTTTGTCTTCTCATGTAAATTTTCCAAGCGTCCGAACCACTTTCTCTACCTCCACCAGTTTCTTTTTCACCACCAAAAGCACCACCAATTTCAGCACCTGAAGTACCAATATTTACATTTGCAATACCACAATCAGAACCAACAACCGACAAGAACTTTTCTGCCTCTCGCAAGTTAGTTGTCATAATAGCTGACGATAATCCTTGTCTCACTCCATTTTGCATTTCAATTGCTTCCTCTAATTCAGAATACTTAATGATATATAAGATAGGAGCAAACGTTTCATCTTGCACTATTTCAAAGTGGTTTTCCGCTTCAATAATTACTGGTTTTACGTAACAACCACTTTCGTAACCTTTTCCTTCCAAAACACCTCCTTCAACCAACACATTACCACCTTCCTGTTTTGCTTTTTCAATCGCGTTTAAGTACATATCTACCGCCATTTTATCAATAAGTGGCCCAACATGATTACTTTCATCTAATGGGTTGCCAATACTCAGTTGTGTATATGCTTTCGCCAATTTATTTTTCACCTCATCATAAACTGATTCGTGAATAATTAGCCTTCTTGTAGAAGTACATCTTTGTCCGCAAGTACCAACAGCACCAAATAAGGCGCCAATAATTGTTATTTCTAAATCTGCCTCTGGAGTAATGATAATTGCATTATTTCCTCCTAATTCTAATAATGATGTTCCGAAACGCTCCGCAACTTTACTTCCTACAATTCTTCCCATTCTAGTTGATCCAGTTGCAGAAATTAGAGGTAATCTATCGTCAGAAGTCATCATCTCTCCTACTTTATAATCTCCATTTACAATACAAGAAATTCCTTCTGGCAAATCATTTTCTTTTGCTACTTCATTCCAAATATTCTGACAAGCAATAGAACATAAAGGTGCTTTTTCTGATGCCTTCCAAACACAAGTATCTCCACTTATCCAAGCCAATGCAGTATTCCAATTCCAAACCGCAACTGGGAAGTTGAATGCAGAAATAATTCCAACTACACCAAGTGGATGGTATTGTTCGTACATTCTGTGTCCTGGGCGTTCAGAGTGCATAGTTAATCCGTGCAACTGACGAGAAAGACCAACTGCAAAATCACAGATATCAATCATTTCTTGTACCTCACCTAAACCTTCTTGTAAAGATTTTCCCATTTCGTAAGAAACCAATTCTCCCAACTCTTGTTTGTATTTTCTTAATTTATCTCCATATTGGCGAACAATTTCTCCTCTAAGCGGAGCAGGTTTCAACCTCCAATCCTTAAATGCAGCTGTTGCTGCCTGCATCACTTTTTCATATTCTTCAGGAGTTGTTACAGTAACTTTCCCAATTAAACTTCCGTCTACTGGTGAGTAGGATTCAATTTCAGCACCCCCCCCAAAAGAAACGGCTCCTGTTGAAGTCCCATTGTTAGATGCTTTTATTCCTAATACAGCTAGTGTTTTTTTAATATCGATCATTGTGTTAATTCCTGGTTTGCTAATTGTCATTACACTCATAGTTTCTAAAATTTAGGTTGCAAAAATAGGAAAAGAATGTGATAAACTAACCTTAGAGACAAAAGACTATTATCTAGTTTTCTTCTTCAATGTTTTGTTGTTCCCTATCATTTAAAAGCTCATCTTCTTCATATTCTCCAATTTGAGCGACTTTGTTTTTATAGGAAATTAATGACCATGTCATAACAAGGCAACTTACTAAAATCACAAACAGCAATACCCCTTGAAATTCTATACCTATGCTTAACTCTTCAGGAATTGCAAAAAACAGGAGTATAGTAATCAGTCCTCTTGGCGCTAGAAATAGTTGCGTGACAATATCCCTTCCATTAAATAGGAACAACACAATTGCCCTTACTGCATATATAATCACTAAAATAACCAAACCAATACCAATTACCTTAAAACTTAATAATGAACCCAAATAAACGGACCAACCAAAAATAATAAAGAAGAAAGTACGCACTACAAAAGCGGTTTCGGCTGTTACCACTTTCATGTCGTCTAGCACCTGTTCTACCTTTTCTTTATTTAATAACTTCATTAAGCCTCCTCTGAAAAACACTTTATAGTTGTTCAATATCATACCAAAAATAAGGATGATAATAAGAGAGGATAAATGGAACATTTTCCCAACAGCATACAATAGTAAAAGGATGGCAATCAGTAAAAATAGCTTTACATGTCCTTTTATATTTTGGAACACATAAATTAGTATATAAGAAATAAGAATAGAGAAAATAACGGTTAAAGCTAGGTTACCAAACACCTCTCCATAGGCACTTTCATTAGAGTGTGATCCAACCATAGTTAACACGCTATAAAAACCAATTATCCCAACAATATCAGAAAAGGTGCTTTCATAAATCATGAACTCACGCTTGTCCTCATCCAAATCATCAATACTAGGCAAGATGATTGCAGAGCTTAAAATAGACAAAGGAATGGTGTATAAAAGAGCTGTTAACGCCTCAACATCCATTAAATAATTAATCGCTAAGGCGGCTAAGTAAGCAGTACCTCCCAGCCCGATTAAAGCAACTAAAAAAGATTTTATTATAAGTCCTACTTTCTCTCTCAATAATTTTAAATCCAGAGCCGCCTCTAATACAATCATGATTAAGCCAACCACTCCCAATGTTTCTAAAGTTTTTGATAAATCAGGTTTTTCATACCCAGAAAAAAGTAAGCTATAGTTGATTACAATACCCAGCCCAATCAATAAAAGTACAGCAGGAATTCCTGATTTTTTTGCGTACAGATTAAAGAAATAAGAAATAATAATCGTTACTGAAAAGATAATAATAAGGTGATATGTAGTTAAATCACCCACTTATTAAAAGAGTTTTAACAGGTCGTTTCCATTAGCAAACACCAAAAGACTAAGTAATAAAATCATTCCTGTCATTTGTGCGTACTCCATTACTTTTTCAGGAGCAGGCTTCCCTACCACCATTTCATATAATAAAAACACAACATGACCACCATCCAAAGCTGGTATTGGCAATATATTCATAAAGGCAAGCATTAAGGATAAAAACGCAGTTAAATTCCAAAAGATTTCCCAATTCCAAGTTGAAGGAAACATAGAGCCGATTGCACCAAAACCTCCCATACCTTTATAAGCCCCAGTGCTTGGCGATAGAATCATTTTAAATTGAGAAATATAGCTTCCTAATTTTTTAATTGCCTTGTTATAACCCGCCGGGAGGGAAGAAAAGAAATTGTATTTAAAGGAAGCTAATTGATAAGTTCCTAATTTTTCCAATTGCATGATACTAAGGTTTGCAGGAGAGAACCCTAAGGTTCCCTCTTCTGAAACTAATATGTTTAGGTCCATTTCCCCCCCATTTCTTTCAACCGTTACCACAATTTCTTCACCAGTATAACCACTTAAGTTATGTTTAAACTCATCAAAATAAGTGTAACGAATTCCGTTAATTGCTTTAATAATATCTTTTTTCTTCAAACCGCCTTTTTCAGCATTTGACCCCCCTTCTACTCGGCTAACGATAGTTGGAATTCTTGGATATAAAATTAATTTTGTAGGATTATTTAGGAACTGATCAATTAAATCAATAGGCATAGTAAGCTCTGTTTCTACACCATTTCGTTCTACTAAAATGGTTCTAGAAGTAATTATATTTTCCAAAATTTCAGAATAACGCTCTATCTTATATCCATCTGCAGAAATTATTTTATCACCATTTTGAAAACCAAGAGTTGTTGCCAATTCATCCACACACCAAATACCTTCAGTCATATTTTCAGCAGGTAAATACTTATCACCATAAGCATAAAGTGTCATAGCGTAAATAAAGATTCCTAAAAAGAGATTTACAGTTACCCCACCTAACATAATGATGAGTCTTTGCCAAGCTGGTTTTGCTCTAAACTCCCATGGTTCAGCGGGTTTCCCCATCTGCTCTTTATCCATACTTTCATCTATCATACCTGATATTTTGACATAACCACCCAAAGGAAGCCAACCAATACCATACTCGGTATCACCAATTTTCTTTTTTACTACCGAAAACCAAGGGTCAAAAAACAGGTAGAATTTCTCTACTCTTGTTTTAAATAATTTTGCGGGGATAAAATGGCCTAGTTCGTGTAGTACAACTAGGATCGATAAACTCATTAAGAGTTGTGCTGCTTTTATTAAAAATTCCATCTATAATAGTTCGTTTGCTAATATTCGTGTTGCCTCATCTGTAGCTACATAATCGGCTAAAGTGGGTTTGGAAACAAAAGTAATTCTTTCCATACAATCAGCAATTAAATCGGACATATTTAAAAAACCAATTTTATCTTGTAGAAAAGCGGCTACTGCAATTTCGTTTGCAGCATTCAAAATACAAGGCATATTTCCTCCTTTTTCCATGGAAGAATAAGCCAAGTTTAAGTTTCTGAAAGTTTCCAAATCAGGCTTTTCAAAAGTTAAGTTAGGATAATCCATAAAATTGAAACGCTCAAAAGTATTAGGCAATCTTTTTGGAAAACCTAATGCATACTGTATTGGCAACTTCATATCGGGAATGCCTAGTTGTGCTTTTATGGACCCATCTTCAAATTGCACAGCAGAATGGATGATAGATTGTGGGTGAACGACCACATCAATTTGTTCTGCTTTTAAATTAAATAACCATTTTGCTTCAATTACCTCTAATCCTTTATTCATCATACTAGCACTATCAATAGTAATTTTAGCTCCCATTTCCCAATTTGGATGTTTTAGTGCCTGTTCTTTAGTAATATTAAGTAAATCGTTTCTCAATTTCCCCCTGAAAGGACCTCCGGATGCGGTTAAATAAATTTTCTCAATAGGATTGTATTGTTCTCCAACCAAGCATTGAAAAATAGCAGAATGTTCAGAATCGACAGGGTAAATTGAAACGCCATTTTCTTGACATAACTTGGTGATTAAATCCCCCGCAACAACCAAAGTTTCTTTATTGGCTAAAGCAATATTTTTTTTAGCCTTTATAGCTCTAATAGTTGGTTTTAAACCAGAGTAGCCCATCAAAGCAGTTAGCACAACATCAATATTTTCCCCCTCTACTACTTCTTCTAAGGATTGTTGTCCTGCAAATACTTTTATTCCCAAATCAAAAAGCGCATCATTTACCTCTTTGTACTTATCTTCATTGGTAATTACAACCGTGTTGGGCTTGTACTTTTTAGCTTGTTCAATTAATAAGGCGCTATTGTTGTTTGCGGTTAACACGTCCACTTCAAACAAATCAGAATGCTCACTTATAACAGCTAAAGCTTGCGTTCCTATTGATCCGGTTGAACCTAAAATTGCTATTTGTTTTTTCTTTCCTTCCATTTAAAATACTGTTAATTTATCTGCAATTTTTCTGTCGTTTGCCAGTCTTGGGACTTTATTTTGTCCTCCTAATTTCCCTATTGACTTCATGTAATTTCTGAATCCGTTTTTAGGGATAATTGTTATTTGCAAAGGTTTTAAAATTCCACCACTAATCAAGTCCTTATAGTAAGTATTTAAGTTTTGCAATTTATCATCAAGCATTTTAGTAAAAAACTCTATATTTTCAGGTTGCGATTCAAACTCTATTAACCATTCATGGTAAGGCAATCCATTTTCAGGATTTACCTTAGGAGCGACATGAAATTCATTGACTTCTGCAGTATATTTTTCAATTGTTTTCTCTAAGCTTTTTTCTACTTCTTCAGCAATTACATGTTCGCCAAATGCTGAGGTGAAATGTTTGATTCTTCCGCTTACTATAATTCTGTACGGATCAATTGAAACAAATTTAATGGTATCACCAATATTATAACCCCAAAGTCCCGCATCAGTATTCAAAATGATTACATAATTTACCCCAACCTTTACATCAGCCAAAGAAATTCGACTTGGATTTTCATTAAAAAACTCATCAGATGGAATAAATTCATAAAAGATTCCATGATTAACACAAAGTAACATTCCCTCCTCTTTTTGAGAGTCCTGATAGGCAATAAAACCTTCTGAAGCAGGATATAATTCTACGCCATCAATTTTTTTTCCAATTAATTTTTCAAAGGATTTTCGATAAGGTTCATAGTTTACTCCTCCGTAAATAAAAAGGTCAAATTTCGGAAAGATATCCTTTATAATCTTTCCTGTTTTATCTTGTAATTTTTCAAAATACATCTGTACCCAAGGTGGAATTCCAGAGATTAAGCTCATATTTTCAGGAAGCGTTTCGTCAACTATAGCGTCAACTTTTGTTTCCCAATCGTCAATACAATTAGTTTCAAATGTAGGCAATCGGTTTTTTGTTAAATATGCAGGAATATGATGAGCTACAATTCCTGAAAGTCTTCCAGTAAGAATATCTCCAGTTTTAGAAAGTTCAGGGCTTCCTTGCAAGAAAATCATTTTTCCATTTACAATGGATGTGTTTTTTGTTTCAGCAATATAGCTCAATATAGCATCACGAGCAGCCGTAATATGATGAGTCATAGACTCCTTACTTATAGGAATATATTTTGTGCCTGAAGTTGTGCCTGAAGTTTTACAGAAGTAAAGGGGTTTTCCTGGCCAAAGCACATCTTCTTTTCCGTCAATTATTTCTTGCACATAATTTTTTAATTCTTCATAATCTCGTACAGGAACATTGTTCTTCCAGTCGGTATAATTTAAGATTTCAGAAAAGCTGTGGTCTTTCCCAAATTGCGTGGTTGCAGCTTGCTTTATCAATGACAATAAAAGGTCGTTCTGAACTTTTACGGCATTATTTTTCCATTGCTTATTTTTCCCAACAATATATTTTGCGAAAGGCAAACTAAGTGATGATTTTAATCCCATTATTTAAAAAGAAATATAGTTTTCTGGGTTTACTGGCGTTCCTTTGTGCCAGAGTTCAAAATGTAAATGTGGTCCTGAAGAAAACTCTCCTGAATTTCCGATAATTGCAACATGATCACCTGCATTCACAAAGTCACCGACATCTTTAAGTAATAATGAATTATGTTTGTAAAGAGACAGATAATCGTTTTTGTGTTGTATGGCAATCACATAGCCAGTTTCTGAGGTCCAATGACTAATGATAACCGTACCATCAAGAACACTGCTAATTCGTGATTTTTCTTTCGATACTAAATCCACTCCAAAATGCTTTGTTTTACTATTGTATCCATCACTTATTAACCCAGAAAGAGGTGTGAAAAACATCAGATAATTATTTTCTGATACCGATTTAATAAAAATAGAGCTTTTGTCCTCTGCCTCTACTGATATTCGCAATAAGGAATCTTCTTTCGATATTTCAAATATAATTTCACCTTCTTGTTTAGCAGAGGTTTCATTGCTTTCAATAGGAGTAATTAATTCATTTCCACTAATAATGTTCTTAATGTTTTCAAGGTAAATAGCTCTTTTGAGCAGGATATCCTCAAGGGAATCAGATTTTAGGGATAATTCAATTAAGTTTTTTTGAACTTCAATTGATGATTTTCCAGGAACATATTCACTAAGTGGAGTATAGGCAATTAAAAGGAGTGTGCTAAAAAAACAGACAAAAACAAAAATTCCTGCAAAAGCCAAAATATTTAACCGAGACAACTTTATTGATAATTTTTCTTCAAATGAGCTGTCAGTCATTATTACAAAACGGTATTTATGTAATAATTTTGACCAATACTCCCCCCCCTTTTCTTTATCTTGCATAATGTTTGCAAATATCATAAAATTATAAGCATATTTGCGTGAATTTTACGATTAGCAGTAAAATAATTTTAATTAAAAGGAGTTAAGTACCCAAGTGAAGTTATACAAACAACATATAATAAAGGTTTTCTTAGCTGTTTTATTTTTATTTTCAACAGGCTGTTCCACCAAGAAAAAATCTTGGGTTAATCGTCAGTTTCACAATACAACAGCTAGGTATAATGGCTATTTTAATGGAAAAGAAAGTATTAAAAAAGGAATAAAAAAGTTGCATGAAGAGTATAAGGATGATTATACAACCATCCTTCCGGTTTACCCAACGGGGGACTTAAAGAAATCAAAGAAAACACATTCCTATATGGATAAGGCCATCAAAAAAGGGTCGATTGTTATCCAGAGGCATTCCATGAAAATAAAAGGAAAAGAGTATTGCAAATGGATTGATGACAACTACCTTTTAATAGGGAAAGCTTATTTTTATAAAGGAGAGTATGAAGAGTCAATAAGAACATTTAGCTTCATTAAAAATAAATACAAAAAAAATGAAATCAGATTTGAAGCATCCTTATGGTTAATTAGAAGTTTTGTTGAAAAAGGAGATTTCACTACTGCAGAAATGGAGTTGGGGGAGCTTGAAAACGAAAGAAAATTTCCAGCTGATTTGGATGTTGATCTAGCAACAGTAGCTGCCGATTTTTATTTACAACAAGAAAACTATTCTCTTGCCTTAGATAATTTAGCGAAATTGGATAAGTTGATAAAAAGGAAAAGCAAGAAAGTGCGCTACAATTATATAATGGCGCAAATTTATCAGCAACACAATAATTACAGAAGTGCAAAAAAGAAATATGAGCAAGTTTTAAAATCCAGCCCTGAGTACGAAATGGTATTTAATGCCAAAATGAATTTAGCACGCTCATTAGAAGCAGGGAGTAGGGATACGGATAAAATGCGTCAGCAATTGCTGAAAATGACAAAAGATGATAAGAATAAAGAATATCTAGATCAGATTTATTACACGCTTGCTGAAATGGATATCAATAATTCAGATACTCTTTCAGCTATTGATAACTACATGTTTTCTACCGTAAACAGTGTTATAAATGATGCACAAAAAGCATTATCCTTTTTAGCGCTTGCCAGAATTGATTATAATAGAACTTTATACAAATCGTCTAAAGTGCATTATGATAGCACATTGTTTTATATGTCAGATGATTTTAGAGAGTATGACTCGGCAAAAGAAAAACATGAAATCTTAGCCGAATTAGTTTCGCATTTGGATGTGATTAATTTACAAGATAGTTTGCAGACTTTAGCTTCTCTTCCAAAAGCAGAATTAAATGCAATAATTAATCAGATTATACAGGATGAGGTTGAGAAAGAGCGAGAGGCGTTAGAGGCCGAGCGTTCAAAACAACAAATGATGTACGAAAATAATAGAAATGGAGGGAGAGGCGAGCAGTTTGGGGGTAATACATCAGGAGGGAAATGGTATTTTTATAATCCAGCAACTTTAAGTTTTGGACTTTCAGAATTCAGGAAAAAATGGGGGAAGAGAAAATTAGAAGATGATTGGAGAAGAAAAGATAAAAAAACATCCACTACTTTTGAGGCAGATTCAGTAGCTTCAGATAGCGGTAATCTAACATCAGAAAACAAGAAAGACCCCAAATATTATATGGATAAGCTCCCAAAATCAGAGGAAGATTTTAAAAACTCTGATGAATTAATAAAGGAATCAACTTATCAGGCTGGAGTTATTTATAAGGAGTATTTGGAAGAATATGTAAAAAGCACAAAGCTGTTTATGAGTTTGCTTTCTCGTTTCCCTTTTGATGAAGGCTACGCTCCCTTGGCGTATTACAGTGTTTATTTAAATCTACAGGAGGTAGGAAATCTAAAAGAGGCTGAAATGATGAAGAGTTTATTACTACAACATTTTCCAAATAGTATTTATGCTAAAATATTAACCAATCCTAATTTTCAGGAAGAATTGGCTGAAAAAAAGGACCAAAAAGAAGTAGATTATCAGCTTGTGTATAGTAGTTATTTGGCAAATGAATACCAAAAAGTTATTCAGCTTACGAATGAGTTAAAAGAGGATAAATACAAAATAAAATATACCTTCTTAAGGGGAATTTCTTATGCTGGAATTAACGATACAGCAAATTTAATAAAGAGTTTAAACTCGATTATTGAACTTAAGGAGGATGATGATATTACTGCTGAATCGGAATATTTATTAAGCGTCATCAAAAACCCTGCAGCTATGCGGAAAGCAAATGAGCAAGCCTTGGCTGAATCTCCTTATTTATACAGAAGTAATAATATACATATGACGATTCTTATCTTGCCAAGAGAAGGGGTAGATATCAACTACTTAAAAACATTGATTTCTGACTATCATGCTATGGATTTTGAAAATGAAGTATTTGAAATAAGTGCAATGATGATGGGTTTTGATCGGCACTTATTAATGATTAAAACATTCATTAATGTTGAAGATGTTATGTTGTACAATCAACTATTAAAGTCAAATAGTACGATTATCAATGAACTTAATAAATCGGATTATAAAATCCTACCAATTTCAATGGAAAATTTCAAGGAATTTTATAAAAATAAGGATGTTGAGGGTTATTACAACTTCTTTAAAAAGAATTATTTAGACGACAATTAAGTCTTTAAAATATTTTAGTAGTTTTGCACTAACAAATACTTTATTAAGATGTTTATAAATAAAAATGAGTCAATGAAAAAAGGAGAAGCGACAGCTGCTGTAAATATGATTGGATCGGGAACAGTAATTACAGGAGATGTATTCTCAAAAGGTGATATCAGAGTTGACGGAACTTTGAAAGGATCAGTAATTACAGAAGGAAAAGTTGTGTTAGGAATAGAGGGGTGTATTGAAGGGGATATTGAGTGTAGAGATGCGGATATATCAGGAACGATAAAAGCTAAAATTACTGTTTCACAATTACTTTCGTTAAAAAATACAGCAAAATTAAATGGTGATATCATCACTAATAAATTATCCATTGAGCCGGGAGCTGAATTTACAGGGTCGTGTAGTATGGGTGCGGTTATTAAAGATATTAAAGATGCCGGAAAGTCCGAGAAAAAAGAAAAAACAGCTTAACAGGTACCTTCAACTTACATCAATCGCCACACAAATTGGCGCAACTATTTTCTTAGGATCTTATCTTGGTAAATATATTGATGGATTGTATTCTTTTTCAAAACCATGGTTTACCTTGTTGCTAACATTGCTTGCAATGGTTCTCTCGATTTATAGTGTAATCCAACAGTTAAAAAAGATAAACAAACAAAATGAAGAGTAAAAATTTAGTGCGATTTATTGTAATTCTTTTTTCAATTCTTTTAGCGGTTTTTATTGTCCATATAAGTATATTGAACTTTTTAAATCATGATTTGTTCGCCAATCGAATCACAACTTCTTATGTTGGGAACTTTGCTTTAACCGTAATGATATTTGCGATTATTTATAAAAATAAAGAAAAAAAATCAGAGAGTGTGGGCTTCTTATTTTTAGGTGGGAGTATGATTAAATTTATTCTGTTTTTTATTTTTCTTAATCCTTTTTACATGCAAGATGGTTTAGTTAGTCGGCTGGAATTTTTATCATTTTTTATTCCATATTCTGTGGCTTTGTCAGTTGAAACACAGCAATTGATTAAGGAGCTAAACAAGGTGTGAAATCAGGAAATTCCTCTAGTTAAATAGCTTAACAAAAGAAAAGGGTTAATTTATTTTCAGAATTAACATTAATAGTTAGATTTGCACCGATTTTTAAAAAGACAATCATAGTCCTGTAAGATGAAAATAAAAACATTAATTTTTACTCTAGTAATTTCGGTTTTTTATAGCCTTAATATTTCAGCTGAAGAGCATGCAAATCATGGTGAGAAAGACATCAAAACCGAGATAAAAGAAACCATTTCGCATCACTTAAAAGATTCGCATGATTTTGTTTTAACACATAACCTTTCGTTTCCACTACCTGTAATTCTATATACGGATGGTAATTTGGATATTTTTTCATCTAGTAAATTTAATCACGGAACAACTTCAGTAACAATTGAGGATAGAGTGTATAGTTTGGTTCATGGGCATATTATTGAGGCAAGCGGTTTACATCCTATTGATTTTTCTATTACTAAGAATGTTGCTTTCATTATGATTGTATTTTTAATGATGATGTTCATGTTTACTAGAATGGCGAAATCGTATAAAAACAGTGCTTTACCAAGCGGTATGGGGAGGTTGCTAGAGCCAATTGTACTATATATAAGAGATGATATTGCAATTCCCAATATTGGAGAGAAGCACTATAAGAAATACATGAGTTATTTGCTTACGGTATTTTTCTTTATTTGGATTATTAACTTATTTGGCTTAACCCCATTAGGAGTAAATGTAACCAATAATATTGCGGTAACACTTTCTTTGGCACTGATTACTTATGTATTAACTACAATTACAGCAAACAAGAGTTATTGGGGGCATATTTTTTGGATGCCAGGTGTGCCAGCTCCAATGAAGTTAATTTTAGCACCTATTGAATTATTAGGAACAATTATTAAGCCTTTCTCTTTAATGATTCGTTTGTATGCGAATATTACTGCTGGGCATATTGTACTTATGAGTATTTTAGGATTGATGTTTGTTTTCAAAGGATGGATTGGGAGTTCTCTTTCATTTGGATTGGCATTTGCATTATCATTATTAGAGCTGTTAGTTGCAGCCTTACAAGCATATATTTTCACTATGTTGTCAGCACTTTACTTTGGTTCGGCTGTTGAAGAACATAATGATCATTAATAAAAGTATTAACTAGAGTGTTTAATTTTAAATTAATTTAATTATGGTAATTCCAGAAATTGTAGGTGCAGGTTTAGTAGTAATCGGAGCAGGTATTGGTATTGGTAGAATTGGTGGTTCAGCAATGGATGCTATTGCGAGACAACCAGAAGCTACTGCAAAGATCCAAACAGCTATGCTTATTGCTGCAGCACTAATTGAAGGTATCGGATTTGCTGCATTGTTTGCAGTATAACACGCCTCATAATCAAAACTGCAAGGGTTGCTTGCAGTTTTGATTATATTTTAAAAATTAAACAGAAATAAAACAAAAATGGATAAATTAATAAACGACTTTTCAGTAGGATTGTTCTTTTGGCAATCATTACTTTTTATTGCATTAATTCTATTATTAAAGAAATTTGCATGGGGCCCAATCTTGAGCGCTATAGAAGAGCGTGAAGAAGGAATTAAAGATGCATTGGAATCAGCAGAAAAAGCGAAAGCAGAAATGCAAGCATTGAATGCTGATAATGAAAGAATTTTGGCAGAAGCTAGAATTCAGAGAGATGTCTTGTTGAAAGAAGCAAGAGTGATGAAGGATATAATTGTAAATGAAGCTAAAGAGCAGGCAAATACTGAAGCAGACAAAATTTTACTTTCAGCTAAAGAGCAAATCAATAACGAAAAGATGAAAGCAATTACAGAGCTTAAAAACCAAGTTGCTGAAATGTCGATTGATATTGCAGAGAAGATTTTAAAATCAGAACTTTCTGACAGAAACAAACAAAACGAGTTAGTTGCTAAGGCGTTAAAAATTAACGAACTTAACTAGTATATAATGAGGCAATCAAGAGTAACAATAAGATACGCAAAAGCTTTATTGCAATTAGCAATTGAGCAGAATACATTGGAGCAATCCTATAATGATATGGTATTGCTTGATGCAGCTTGTAAGGAATGCAAAGACCTTTCTTTATTGCTTAAAAGTCCTATTGTAAAAACGGATCAAAAATTAAACATTTTAAAAGAAATTTTTTCTTCAAAATTAGGGGAGGTAAGTATGGCGTTTATCAACATAATTACCTCTAAAAAAAGAGAAGGTTTATTGGCTTTAATTGCGAGTAGCTTTATTGCTTTGTATAAAGTGCATAACAAAATTGAAACCGCTACAGTTACCACTGCAGTTCCTTTGGATGAGGCATTAAGAGCTGAAGTGATTAATTTTATCAAGAAACATGGTGATGATAATGTGGAGTTGACTGAAAAAGTTGATGAAAAAATTATTGGTGGAGCAATCATCAGAATGGGAGATAAGCAATTAGACGCAAGTGTATCGAATGCAATTTCCGAATTAAGACAAATATTTAACAAAAACCTGTACGTACAGGACTTCTAAAAAACACAAATAAAATGGCAGAAGTAAAACCAGCTGAAGTATCAGCAATTTTAAGACAACAATTATCAGGATTTAAATCTGAAGCAGAACTACAAGAAGTAGGAACTGTATTACAGGTTGGAGATGGTATTGCTCGTATTTATGGGCTTACAAATGTTCAATCAGGTGAGTTAGTTGAATTCGAAAACGGATTAAAAGCAATTGTATTGAACCTTGAGGAGGACAATGTTGGAGTTGTGATTTTAGGCCCATCAAAAGGAATTAAAGAAGGAGATACTGTAAAAAGAACAAAAAAAATTGCATCTATAAATGTAGGTGAAGGAATGTTGGGTAGAGTTGTTGATGGAATGGGGAATCCTATTGATGGAAAAGGACCTATTAAAGGAACAACTTATGAGATGCCAATTGAAAGAAAAGCACCAGGTGTAATCTATCGTCAACCAGTTGATGAGCCTTTACAAACAGGGTTGAAAGCTGTTGATGCTATGATTCCTATAGGAAGAGGTCAAAGAGAGTTGATTATTGGAGATAGACAAACAGGGAAAACCGCTGTAGCTATCGATACAATTATCAATCAAAAAGAATTTTATGATAAAGGAGAGCCTGTATTCTGTATCTATGTTGCTATTGGGCAAAAAGCATCTACAGTAGCTGGTTTAGTTGATATTTTAGAAAAAGCAGGAGCTTTACCTTATACTGTAATAGTTGCAGCAAGTGCAGCTGATCCTGCACCAATGCAGTTTTATGCACCATTTGCAGGAGCTTCTATCGGTGAATTTTTTAGAGATACTGGTCGTCCAGCATTAATTGTATTTGATGATTTATCAAAACAAGCAGTTGCTTACCGTGAGGTATCTTTATTATTAAGAAGACCTCCAGGTCGTGAGGCATATCCTGGTGATGTATTTTATTTACACTCAAGATTATTAGAACGTGCTGCAAAAATAATAAATGATGATTCTATTGCTTCACAAATGAATGACTTGCCAGAATCCTTAAAAGGAATCGTAAAAGGAGGAGGTTCATTAACAGCTTTACCAATTATTGAAACACAAGCAGGAGATGTATCTGCATATATTCCTACGAATGTAATTTCGATTACTGATGGTCAGATTTTCTTAGAATCTAATCTATTCTTATCAGGTGTACGTCCTGCAATTAATGTTGGTATTTCGGTATCAAGAGTTGGAGGTGCGGCACAAATTAAGTCAATGAAAAAGATTTCTGGAACATTAAAATTAGATCAAGCACAGTACAGAGAGCTTGAGGCTTTTGCTAAGTTTGGTTCTGATTTAGATGCTGCAACTAATGCGGTAATTGAAAAAGGAAAACGTAATGTTGAAATCTTGAAGCAAGGACAATATTCACCTTTAAGAGTGGAGGAGCAAGCAGCAATTATATACTGTGGAACTAATGGTTTATTAATGGACGTTCCTGTAAAGAAAATTAAAGAATTTGAAGGAGAGTACATTGCATTCTTACATGCAAAACATCAAGATGTATTAGATGCTTTAGCTTCAGGAAAATTAACAGATGAAATTAAGTCAACTTTAGAATCTGTAGCTGCTGATTTATCTTCAAAATACGCAAAATAAACAGTGGCTAACTTAAAAGAAATAAGGTTAAGAATTACATCTGTTGGGTCAACTATGCAGATTACTTCTGCTATGAAAATGGTATCTGCAGCTAAGCTTAAAAGAGCGCAAGATGCAATTATTCAAATGCGACCTTATGCAAATAAGTTGACCGAATTATTAGAGAATTTAAGCGCTAGTTTGGATAGTTCTGATGGAGGGGTATATACTCAAGAGCGTGAAATTAAGAATGTACTTTTAGTAACCGTTACTTCTAACAGAGGCTTGTGTGGTGGTTTCAATGCCTACATTATGAAAAGAGCAAAAGCTTTGATTAATGATGAGTATGCTAATGCCAAAGTGAGTATTCTTTCAATTGGTAAAAAGTCTTCTGAGCATTTTGCTAAGAATGGTTTTATTGTTGTTAGCACGCATGATGCTTTGTTTGGCGATTTAACATTTGATAATGTTGCAAAGGTTGCTGAAGGTATAATGGAACAGTTTGTTGCCGGTGATTATGATAAAGTAGTATTGGTTTATAATCAGTTTAAAAATGCTGCTACTCAAATTATTATGGCTGAAAACTTCTTGCCAGTTCAAGCTGCTGAAAATGAAGGCGCATCTACTGGAGATTATATTTTTGAACCAACTAAAAAAGAAATTGTTGAGCAGTTGATTCCAAAATCATTAAAAACACAATTGTTTAAAGCGGTTTTAGATTCTCATGCAGCTGAACATGGCGCAAGAATGACTGCAATGCATAAGGCTACTGATAATGCATCAGAATTGAAAAAAGAATTGACTTTAACGTATAATAAAGCAAGGCAAGCTGCAATTACAAATGAAATCTTAGAAATTGTTGGTGGTGCTGAGGCATTAAAAGGATAAATAATTCTTAAATAGGATTGTTAAAAACCCTCTTCTTAGGAAGAGGGTTTTTTTATTTCATCTCAACTGAATATTCTATATTTGTAAAAACTAAAAAGCCATGAATTACGATAATATATTAAGTGAGGTTAAGGAAGGAATTTGTTACATTACTATTAATCGCCCAAAGCAGTTAAATGCTTTAAATGGAGCTACCATTGCTGAGTTGAATAAAGCAATAACTGCTGCTGATAATGATAAATCTGTAAGGTGTATTATTCTAACGGGTGCTGATACTAAAGCATTTGTTGCAGGTGCTGACATTAAAGAGTTTGCAGCGTTTGATAAAAAAGAGGGAGAAAACTTAGCTAGAAAAGGACAGGAACAATTATTTGATTTATTAGAAAATACTTCTACCCCATCCATTGCTGCTGTTAATGGTTTCGCTCTTGGTGGAGGGTTAGAGCTAGCAATGGCTTGTCATATTCGTATAGCATCAGATAATGCCAAAATGGGGCTTCCTGAGGTTTCTTTGGGAGTTATTCCAGGGTATGGAGGAACGCAAAGATTAGCGAACTTAGTAGGAAAAGGAAAGGCTTTGGAGATGATTACAACCGCAGGAATGTTGTCGGCAGTTGAAGCGAAAGAATGGGGCTTAGTAAATCATGTTTGTACACAAGAGGAATTAATTCCTATGGCAGAAAAAATAGCATCAAGAATGAAACGCAACTCTCCAATGGCAATTGCTAAAGCAATAAAATCGGTTAATGCTGGTTTTACTGATGGCGTAAATGGTTTTGAAGTTGAAATATTAGAGTTTGGCTCTTGTTTTGAAACGCCAGAGTTTATTGAAGGTACTACCGCATTTATGGAAAAAAGAAAAGCAAATTTTTAATTGAATCCACTTAAGAAATTAGTGAGTCAAACCGCAATTTATGGTTTGAGTAGTGTGGTTGGAAGGTTGTTGAATTACCTTTTAGTCCCTCTTTATACTCGCTATTTTTTACCAGCAGAATATGGAGTTGTAACAGAGCTATATGCTTATGTTGCTTTTTTAGTTATTGTACTTACTTATGGTTTAGAAACTGCCTTTTTTCGGTTTTCTAAAAAGGATAATGATGTAAAAATTGTTTACAGTACCGCACTAATATCTTTAATTGTTTCCTCAGTTATTTTTGTGGTGTTGATGTTTGTAGGCTCAACTTCAATTGCAAATTGGATGGGCTATGCTGGGCATACCGAGTACATTGAGTGGTTTGCAATAATAATTGCGTTAGATGCAGTTTCATCCATCTCCTTTGCCAGACTAAGAGAGCAGAATAAAGCGATACGATTTGTCCTAGTTCGCCTTGTAAATATTTTTGTAAATATTGGGCTAAACTTATATTTCATAATCTACTTAGAGTTTGGAATTGAGTATATTTTTATTGCAAACTTAATTGCCTCAATCGTTACAATAATTCTCTTGATCCCAGAGATGTTTGCTTCAGCTTGGAGATTTGATAAAGTACTTTGGAATAAAATGATGATATTTGCTTTACCCCTACTTATTGCGGGTTTAGCAGGAATGACCAATGAAACGATTGATAGGGTTTTATTAAAACACTTGCTGCCAAATACAGAAATTGCAGCTTCAGAATTGGGTTTATATGGAGCTTTTTATAAGCTGTCAATCATCATGACGCTCTTTATTCAAACCTTTAGGTATGCTGCCGAACCTTTCTTTTTTGCTCAAGAAAATGAGGGGAATAGTAGAAAAATATATGCTGATGTAATGAAATATTTTACCATCATTATGGCGATTATATTTTTAGGAGTTACTATTTTTTATGATGTTATAATAGGATTTTTAGGGAGTGAATATCATGATGAAAGAGGTTTCTTAGTGGTATCAATCTTGTTGTTAGCTAATTTGTTTCTAGGCATTTATTATAATCTTTCAATTTGGTATAAGCTTACTGAAAAAACAAAATATGGAGCTTACCTTTCTATTTTTGGCGCCATTATTACGCTAGCCCTTAATTTTACCCTTATTCCCATTATTGGCTTTGTTGGTTCGGCTTGGGCTACTTTAGCTTGCTATTTTAGCATGACTGTCGCCTCCTATTATTTAGGAAAAAGACATTTCCCTATTCCTTATCAAGTGGGAAGAATTTTCCTATACCTCTCAAGCATGTTGGGGATTTATTTCTTCATCTATTTTTCAGATTCAAACATGTGGTTTAACGCTTTATATTTGATTGGATTTATCATTTCAATATTTCTAATAGAAAAACAGAATAAAATAGTAATTTCATACCCTAAATAATTGGCTTAAAAATGAACATAAAAATTGTAAATAAATCACAGCACGCTTCTCCAAAATACGCAACCTCACAATCAGCAGGGCTAGATTTAAGAGCGAATTTAACAGAGTCAATTACTCTAAGGCCTTTAGGTAGAACTTTGGTTAAAACAGGTTTGTTTATTGAACTTCCAGAAGGGTATGAAGCCCAAGTACGTCCTAGGAGTGGATTGGCTTACAAAAAAGGAATTACAGTGCTGAATTCTCCAGGGACTATTGATTCTGACTATAGGGGGGAAATAGGCGTAATTTTAGTTAACCTTTCAGCTGAAGAATTTATTATTGAAAATGGGGAAAGAGTAGCACAAATGGTAATTTCAAAATACGAACAAGCAAATTGGATTGAGGTTGAAACATTAGAGGTTTCAGAAAGAGGTGCTGGAGGTTTTGGTAGTACAGGTGTAAAATAAAAGATGAAAAAAGGGATAATAATTTTATTATGTTTGATGAGTGTGCAAACTTTTGCGCAATGGAAATCCTATTATCCAGAGGGGAAAAATAAGAATAAAAAGGCTATTGAGCAGGAAGTTCATAAAGATAATTTCTTGTATAACACCTATTTCTTTAATGCATTAAAAGCAAAATCCTTAGAAAATTATGAGGTTGCTTTAAAGCAGTTTCAAAAGTGCATAAAGCTTGACGATAAACAAGCACTTCCTTTTTATGAATCAGCATTGATTAACCAAAACCAAGGAAATTTAGAATTAGCTGAGGAGCAAATAAAAATAGCAACCACACTAGAAGAAAATAACAGGTGGTACCACCTAGCTTATGCTGAAATTTTATTCAGTAATCAGGACTTTAAAAATGCTGCAGTTCAGTACAAAAAATTAATACTAAGTGAACCTGGAAATGAAGAGTTGTATCATTTCTTGGCCGACACTTATATTTATGATAATAATTTTTTGAAAGCAATTTCAGTTTATGATGATTTAGAAAAAAATAAAGGGGTTGATAAAATGATTTCAATGCAAAAGCACAAACTGTATATGGAGTTACAAAAGAAGAATAGTGCGATTAAGGAGCTGTTAAAATTAATTGATACTTACCCGAATGATATTGAGGCTTTGGAAATATTATCAGAAGTGTATTTACTGAATGATGAAAAAGATAAGGCTTTTGAAATATTTAAAAAACTTGCCATTATTGCTCCGGATAACGGAAGAATACACTTAACCTTAGCGGACTATTATCGTGAGCAAGGAGATAATATTAAGTCCTTTGAAGAATTGAAATTGGCTTTTAAAAGTACAAAATTAGGGGTTGATATTAAAGTGCGTATTCTTGTGTCATATTTTCAACTACTTGCTGTAAATGATATTATGCGAGAGCAGGCTTATACATTGGCAAAACTATTAATTGAATCACATCCAAATGAAGTAAAACCTAATGCGGTTTATGCTGATATACTATACACGGACAATTGTTTTAAAGAAGCTAAAGAGCAGTATCTAATTGTTTTGGAAAAGGATAAAACAAAAAGTCAGGTATGGAGCCAAGTATTATTTATTCAAGCAGAGCAAAATGATTTTGAGGGCATGCTTAAAACGAGTGATGAGGCCTTAACTTACTTTCCAACTGAGCCCTTGTTTTATTATTTTAATGGCGTGTCTAATAAATGGTTTAAGCATTATCCTGAAGCAATTTCTGCATTGGAAATGGGGATTGAATTTATCATTGATAATGAGATGTTATTGTTAGAGTTTTACTCTTCATTGGCAGATTTGCATCATGCTACAGGAAATGATAATATTTCCGATTCTTTGTATGAAAAAGTGTTAAGCATGGATTCTGAAAACGTGTTGGTTCTCAATAATTATGCATATTATCTTTCTGTTCGAAAAATGAAGCTTGATAGAGCAAAAGAAATGTCATTGAAGTGCAATGAGATTGAAAAGGATAATGGCACTTATCAGGATACTTATGCTTGGATTTTATATCAATTAGCAGAATATGAAAAAGCAAAGGAGTGGATGCTAAAATCATTAGCTAATGGTAGTGATAAAAGTGCTATTGTGGTAGAGCATTATGGCGATATTTTATATCAACTGGGCAATGTTGAGGATGCAATTTTCCAATGGAAAAAAGCAAAAGAATTTGGGGAGGCAAGCAAATTTTTGAATCAAAAAATAGAAGAAGGGAAGCTTTATGAATAAGTTATTTTCATATCTATTTTTAATTTTTATTCTTAACTCTTGTGGCACTAAGGTGGGAGAGATTGATTATTCTAAAGCGCCAAAAAATGCAAAAGAATTAATTGCTAGGGTGAACTCAAAAAACAAAACTCCTGAATGGCTAGCCTTAAAAGGAAAAGTAAATTTGATTAAGGACGAGAGGGACATTACCTTAAATATCAACATTAAATTTAGGAAGGATAGTGTTGTTTGGGCTTCTATTAGCGCTCCGTTTGGCATTGAATTATTCAGAACTATGCTTACTAAGGATTCGGTATATTATATCAATCGGACGAATAAAACCTATTTTAAAAAACCAATTTCACACATTTCAACCTTTTTAAAATCTGATATTTCATTTAATGAAGTCCAAGAAATGATATCAGCAACTCCTAGTGTTTTAAAAAAATCATATAAATTTAACTTAGTTGAAAATACATTTGAATTAAGGGCTAAGCAAGCTACTTATAAAGTGTCTGCTAATTTGTATAGAATATTAAATGCAAGTATTCTTGATGGGGATAATGAATTAATTTACGAGTTCTCAGATTTTACAGATGAAGCTGAATTTATTTTTCCAAAAAAGTTTAAACTAGAAGTAAAGTCAGTTGAAAATTTTAAAGTAGTATTAGATTACTCCAAAATAGTTTTTAATGAAAAACAAAAACTACCCTTTAAAATACCAAGTTCTTATGTTGAGTCGGAGTAAATACACAATTTTATTGCTTGGTTTTTTATTGAGTTTTTCTGCTCATTCTCAAACGAAAGAAGAGCTTAAAAAGCAAAAATCGAGCATTGAGAAGGAAATTAGCTATACTACTGATTTATTAAACAAAACCAAGGCAAACAAAACCAAGTCCTTAAGTTATTTAAGAATGTTAGATAATCAAATTAACAATAAAGAACGCTTATTGCAAACCTTGAATATCGAGATAAGTTTATTGAATAAGCAAATTCGAAAAACAGAGCAATCTATTTTAAATACAGGGAAATCTATTGTTGTTGAGAAGGAGAATTTGGAGCTACTTAAAAGTGAATATGCAAAAATGATTTTTGCATGTTTTAAGAAGAAAGGTAATCGTAATGACTTGATATTTATTATTTCTGCTAAAGATTTTAATCAGGGGTATAAGCGAATAATTTATTTGAAACAATATGCATCTTTCCGAAAAAACCAGGCAGAAAAGATTACTGAAAGTCAAAAGGAATTAGAAAGAAAAAAAATTGATTTAATTGCTCAGAAGGTGCAGCTTATACTAGAGACAGCATCAAAAAAAGAATTAGTTGGCGCTAAGAAAAATGAGCTAAATACGATTAGTGAGACAAAGCAGGAAAAACAAGAGCTAGTTAACAAGTTAAGCAAGTCAGAAAGGTTATTTAAAAAACAGTTGCAGGATAAACTAAAGAGAGCAAAAGCCTTAGATGATGAAATTCGTAAAATAATTGAGGAAGAAATCAGAAAAGCTAGAGATGAAGCAGAAAAGAAAAATAAAGGTTTTGCTTTAACTCCTGAAGCATTGGCCTTATCATCAGAATTTAACAGCAATAAAGGAAAACTCCCTTGGCCCTTAGCAAAGGGAGTTATTGTACAGGGATACGGTAAGCAGAAGCATACTGTTCTTGCTGGAATCGAAACCTTTAATAACGGAATTGATATTGCGACAGATAAAAATATGAGTGTAAGGGCTGTTTTTGATGGTACAGTTAGCAGAATATTTTTTATTAAAGGAGAGGGAAAGGCAATTTTAATGAATCATGGGGAGTATTTTAGCGTGTATTCTGGACTGAAAGAAGTAAGTGTAAAAGCGGGAGATAAAATTCTTTCTAAGGAGAAAATTGGGGTTGTCTTCACCCAAGAAATAGAGGAAAAAACAGAATTGCATTTTGAAATTTGGAAGGGTTATGACAAACACGACCCATCTAAATGGTTATATAAGGCCTATTAAATCAAAATGCATAAATTTGCATATTCATTTTAACAATTTAAATTATGACATCAGCAATATTATTAGGAATGATTGGCCCTTGGCAAATTGTACTTATTGTTTTGGTTTTTTTATTAATGTTTGGAGGTAAAAAAATTCCAGAATTAATGAAAGGACTAGGAAAAGGAATGAAAGAATTCAAGGAGGCAACTAAAGACTTGAAAAAAGATAGTAAAGAAGAAAATAAAGAAGATTAATACCTTAAGAATTGACAACTTTCCGCTCCTTTAATGAAGTGCAAAATGCACTTTCAGCCGCTACTACCAATTGCGTAGAAATTACTCGTTCCTACCTTAATGCGATTACTGAAAATCAGCACTTAAATGCTTTTGTTGAGGTTTATACTGATGAGGCTTTGAGTCAAGCTTCAGCTGTAGATGCAAGGCTAGAAAATGGTACAGCTGGTAAGTTGGCAGGAATGGTTATTGGAATTAAAGACAATTTATGTTATCAAAACCACAAAGTATCTGCTTCATCCAAAATTTTAGATGGTTTTGAATCTCTGTTTAATGCAACTGTTATAGATAGGTTACTTGCAGAAGATGCAATATTTATTGGTCGATTAAATTGTGATGAATTCGCAATGGGTTCGGCTAATGAAAATACGATTTATGGTACGGTAAAAAATCCAATTGATTCCTCAAAAGTAGCAGGAGGAAGTTCAGGAGGCTCAGCAGCAGCAGTGGCAGCAGGGTTATGTTTAGCTGCTTTAGGAAGTGATACAGGAGGCTCTATCAGACAGCCTGCAGCATTTTGTGGTATTGTTGGTATAAAACCAACTTACTCACGTGTTTCCCGCTATGGGCTAATTGCTTACGCTTCTTCTTTTGATCAAATTGGACCACTAACAAATAATGTTGAAGATGCTGCATTATTATTGGAGGTAATTGCTGGTGCTGATGACTTTGATAGTACTGTTTCTACAAGGAAAGTTGAGGAGTACTCTAAAGCCATTTTTGATAATAAACCTAAGCGAATTGCATACATAAAAGAATGCTTGGAAAGCAAAGGGTTGGATGTTGAAATAAAGCAATTAATAGAAGATAAAATTGCTGAATTAAAAGAACAGGGTCATATTGTTGAACCAATTTCCTTTCCTTATCTAGATTATTTAGTACCTACTTATTATGTAATTACTACAGCTGAGGCATCATCTAATTTAGCGCGTTTTGATGGGGTACATTATGGATATAGAAGTGAAAATATTACTGATTTAGAAAGCACCTACATCAATAGTAGAACAGAAGGTTTTGGTGAGGAGGTGAAAAGAAGAATTATGTTGGGAACTTTTGTGTTAAGCGCAGGGTATCATGATGCATACTTTACGAAAGCACAAAAAATAAGAAGACTAATACAAGATAAAACCAATGAGATGTTTGAGAATTATGATTTTGTAATTTCCCCTACTACACCTCATACTCCTTTTGAAATAGGCACAAAACATACCGACCCAACCATTATGTATTTGGAGGATATTTTTACCGTACAAGCAAACCTAGCTGGAAATCCTGCAATTTCAATTCCATTAGGAGAGCACACTAATGGTCTTCCTGTAGGATTACATTTAATGGCTGATCATTTTAAAGAAGCAGACTTATTAGCCTTTTCAAAACATTTATGTAAAAAAGTATAATTACTATCTTTGTGCTATGAAACAGCTTTTTTTTATAGTGCTTCTTGGTAGTTCACATTTTGTTTATTCACAAACTAATTTACCCTATAAGGTGGGTGAATATGCGTCTTATAAAGTTTCATTTGGGCCAATTTGGGTGGGTTATGCTGATTTAGAAATTACAGAAATCACACCTATAAACCACAAGCCCAGCTTTCATATTATTGGTAAAGGGAAAACAGCTCCTTTTTTTGATTGGTTTTTCAAAGTGCGTGACGTTTATGAAACTTTTATTGATACCACTACCTTACTCCCTCTTGTGTTTAAAAGAGCAGTAAATGAGGGTGGGCATTTAATTAATCAGCATTACAAGTTTAATCATAAAGACAGTAATGTTGTAACTCAAGACAGCACACTTGTTATCCCCACAAATGCTCAAGATATGCTTTCAGCACTATTTTATGCACGAACTTTTAAGAAGGATAGCATAATTGATGGAGATTCTTTTTATGTTCCTATTTTTATGGATGATGAAAATTATTATTTGGAAATTAAGTATTTGGTAAATGAAACCCTTGATACAAAATGGGGAAAACTTGATTGTATGGTTTTTCAACCAAAAATGCAAGAAGGTAGGATTTTTGAAGATGGAGAAGAAATGAAAATTTGGATTTCTGATGATGATAATCACTTGTTGTTAAGGGTGGAAACCAAGATATGGACAGGCACGATTAAAGCAGTGCTTGTGGACTATAAAGAATTGAAACATCCTTTGTCAATAATTGGAGAATAATTATCATTACAGAATAATTTAAAGAAGTAAATTAGCGGGATGAAAAAATGGTTTGGAATACTTGTAATGGGAACAGCATTACTGTTTATGTTGGCTAACATAAATAAAGAAAATATGGAAGAAACAACAATTGAGGTTGTTGAGAAGATAAAAGAACCGTCTTATGAATATGATATTCTAGTAGACTCATTCCATGTAATAAAAGGTGTTGTAAAAAGTGGACAAACCATGGGGGAAATACTCTATGCTAACCATATTGATCATCCTGAGATTAATGAAATAGTTAATAAATCAAAAGGGATATTTGATGTAAGGCGCGTAAATGCAGGGAAAAGTTATATGGTTATGTGCGCTACAGATTCTACTGAAAAAGCACAGTATTTTGTCTATGAAATTGATGCGACTAATTATGTGGTTTTTGATTTAAGAAATAAAATTGATGTATATAAAGGAAAAAAGCCAGTAACTGTAAGGTTAAAAACATCCTCAGGAACCATAAAATCGTCCTTATGGATAACTATGGAGGAACAAAAGTTAAGCCCAAAATTAACAGCCGAACTTTCAACAATTTATGCTTGGACAATTGACTTTTTCAAGATTCAGAAAGGAGATGGGTTTAGGGTATATTATGAGGATAAGTATATTGATGGAGAGTATATTGGTATTGGAAGAATTTTGGCGGCTGAGTTTACTCATAAAGGACAGAATTTCTATTCCTTTTATTATAAAGAAAATGATAATTATGGGGATTATTATGATGAGCAAGGAAAAACCTTAAGAAAAGCATTTTTAATGGCACCAGTGGATTATAAACGTATTTCTTCACGCTATAGCAAAAGAAGAAAACATCCTGTAACAGGAAGATGGAAAGGGCATTTTGGTACGGATTATGCAGCTGAAAGAGGAACGCCTATTTGGTCTACTGCAAATGGGAAAATTATTGCTGCAACTTACAGCAAAAACAATGGTAATTATGTGAAAGTAAGGCATAACGGAACGTACACAACACAGTATTTACACATGTCAAAAATAAAACCTGGAATAAGAAAAGGTGTATATGTAAAGCAGGGCGATATTATTGGTTATGTTGGGAGTACAGGTTTGGCAACCGGCCCTCATGTTTGTTATCGTTTTTGGAAATATGGAAAGCAAGTTGATCCGTTTAAACAAAAACTACCACCTGGAGACCCTATCAAAAAAGAAAATAGAGAGGCTTATATGTTAGCACAAGATAGTTTAATGCAAATCCTGATGAATTAAAAAATGTAATGATACCTGAAAAAAGCATATTAAAGCAACTGCTCAGCATATTCTTTGTTATGTCTTTTTTCTTGGCAAATGCACAAAATCCTTTTATTGAAAATAAAGGGCAATTTCCAAAAGCGGTAATCTCTAAAACCAACCTTCCTTCTGGCGCCTTATTTATTGAAGGGGCAAAACTTACTTATGCTTTTTATGCTGGCATGCAATTAGCTAATATCCATGACGGATTGGCCACTAGTAATCGTGTAGACGCACATGCCTATTCTGTTTCGTTTTTGAATGCAAATTCAGAAATTACAACTATACTTGAAGATGAAAGTCAATTTTTTGAGAATTATTATCTAGGCGATAAATCGGCTTGGGCTTCAGGGGTTAAGTCCTATAAAAAACAAGTGCAAAAAAATATTTATAATGGGATTGATTTGCATTTTTATGTAGATAACGACAAGTTAAAATACGAATTGCACCTTGCTAAAAACAGCAATATAAAAGCAATTAAATTGCGCTATGATGGAGCTAGTTATCTTGCCGTTTATAACGGTAATTTACTCGTAAAAACATCCGTAAATAGCACGATTGAATACAAGCCTTATGCTTATCAAATAATAAATGATATTGAGGTGGAGGTGTCTTGTGATTATAAGTTAAAAAAGAATATTCTTTCTTTTGAATTCCCTAATTCTTATGATAAGAACTACCCATTAATTATTGATCCAGTTTTAGAGTTTTCAACTTATTCTGGCTCAACTTCTGATAATTTTGGCTATACAGCTACCTATGATAATTTTGGCTTTTTATATAGTGGAAGCACATCCTTTGGTGTTGGCTACCCTACTACTATGGGTGCTTATCAGTTGAATTATGCCAATGCTGCTGGAGGTACTGATGTTGCGATAACAAAATACGATACTAGTGGAACAACAAGAATTTATTCTACCTATTTGGGCGGTACAAAAGATGAATTGCCCCACAGCATGATTGTAAATAGTGCAGATGAATTATTTATATTTGGAACTACTGGTTCAGCTGATTTTCCAACTACTTTATCAGCTTATCAAACTACTTTTAATGGAGGTCCGGCATTGTCAACTTTAGGTATTGGGGTAAGTTTCCCAAATGGGGCTGATATTTTTGTGTCAAGATTAAGTACTGATGGAGGGAATTTATTGGCTTCTACCTTTTTAGGGGGTACTGATAATGATGGGCTTAATACTGCTTCTAGGTTAAAATTCAATTATGCGGATGAGGTAAGGGGGGAAATAGATATTGATAAAAATAATAATGTCTATATTGCTACTTGCACCCAATCTTCTGATTTTCCGATTACAAGTAGCCTTCAAACAACAAATAATGGTGGGCAGGAAGGATGTATTGTTAAAATGGATAATCAGCTTACGTCTATCATTTGGAGTTCCTATTTAGGCGGTAGTGCTGATGATGGGATATATTCTTTAGCCCTAGATAAAAATGATAATATTTATGTGACGGGAGGAACTACATCTGCTGATTTTCCTACCACAACAAATGCTTACCAAACTGTGCATCAGGATTCGGTAAGGGCGGATGCGTTTATAAGCTTAATTAATTCTGAAGGTACGCAAATCCTTTCCTCCTCTTATTATGGAACGGAACAATACGATCAATCTTATTTTGTGGAAATTGGGAGTACAGATGCTGTTTATCTATTTGGGCAAACAAAAGCAAGTGCTTCAACTTTAGTGCAGAATGCAACTTATTTTCAAAGTGGGGCAGGGCAGTTTATTGCGGTATTTACTGCCGATTTAGCGAGTGTTTTACGAGCAACAGTTGTGGGTACAGGAAAGGGTACTCCCGATATTTCTCCAACTGCCTTTTTGGTAGATGTTTGTGATAAGATTTATCTTTCAGGCTGGGGCTCAAATTTAGGAGGACCATTATCAACACTTAATTTACCAGTAAGCACAAATGCTTTTCAAGGGACAACTGACGGTAACGATTTTTATTTAATGGTAGTTGATGATGCTTTAAGCAGTTTGGTATATGCTACCTATTTCGGAGGAAGCCAAAGTAATGAACATGTTGATGGAGGCACAAGTCGCTTTGATAAAAAAGGGATTATTTATCAATCTGTTTGTGCGGGTTGTGGGGGTAATTCTGACTTCCCGATAGAACCAAACCCAGGAGCTGTTTCAGTAACTAATAATAGCATTAATTGTAATAATGGAGTGTTTAAATTTAACTTTGATTTCCCCATGGTAATAGCGGATTTTAATGCCCCTTGGGTAGGTTGTGATTCGACTATTAGCTTTCAGAATTTAAGTAGTTCCAATTCACCTATTGTTTATCAGTGGGATTTTGGAGATGCTACAACTTCAATTCTGGAACACCCAACCCATAACTACAATCAAGCAGGGAATTATACAGTTACTTTAATTGCGACTGCTCCTGGTGCATGTAATGTGTCGGATACCATAACTAAGCAAATCTATATTTTAGCAAATAGAAAGGACACTATTGCCAGTATATCAAAATGTGAGGATGACCAAATTCAAATTGGATTACTGCCAGTAAACGACCCAACAATTACCTATTTTTGGTTTCCATCAACTAATTTAAGTAGTGCTAATCTTTCCAATCCTTTTTGCAATTCGACTACGAGTATTAGCTATCAATTACTAATATCTAACGGAAGCTGTACCGACACTTTATTGCAGCAGATAGTAGTTCCTGATTTTTTACTAGATGCAGGTGCTGACACCTCTTATTGCAACACCCCCATTATTTTGCAAGCCAGCTATAGTGGAGCTTCCAATATACTCTGGTCCTCCAACAGTAGTTTTACTGACACACTAAGTCTTACGGATAGCATAACAGTAGCAAGTATTGCAATGTTTTATGTAAAAGTTTCTGATGGTATGTGTGAGCAGGTGGATAGTGTTGAGGTAAAAATGGAAAGCATTAATATAAATCTGATTGGAGATTTAGAACTGTGTGCAGGAGATAGTGTTTTTCTGAAAGTAAATAACCTTAACCCAAGTGTTCCTTTAATCTCTTATTCTTGGAATCCTATTGATGTAATATATGCTACTGATTCAGCAAGTATTTATGATTTTATAGATACATCCGCTTGGTATACTGTTGAGGCGGTAAATGCGGATGGCTGTATTCTAAAAGATTCAGTATTTGTCAATATTTATGACAATCCAATTTTGGATTCTTTATGGTTGGATGAGGATACAATTTTTAGGGGAGAAACAACTTATTTGAATATTGAAACAGCCGATAATTTTACTTGGATAGCGCTTTTCTCAACAGAAAAAAGAGTAGAAATTAGCCCGATTCAAGCGGAGTGTTATGTTGCTGAGGTGTATAATATTCACGCTTGTGTTGTTAGGGACAGTATTTGTATTGAAGTTTTGGATGTGTTTTGCAATGAAGATAGTATTATTGTTCCAACGGCATTTAGTCCGAATGAAGATGAGGTAAATGAGTTTTATTTCATTAAGGATATTGCTGGCGTTATTACGGATTTTAGGTTAGAGATATTTAACCGTTTGGGGCAAAAAGTATTTATGACAACTGATAAGTTTGAAAAGTGGGATGGTACTTTCCTTGGGATGAAACTAAACCCTCAGGTATTTGATTTTTACTTGAAACTGAAATGTATTGGGGATAAGCAGCTTTTCAAAAAAGGGAATATTACTTTAATAAGATGAAGAAATTAAGCATTGTATTGTTTTTGAGTATTGCACTTAGTAGTGTGGCTCAGGATGTGCATTTTTCACAATTTAAAGCTTCTTCTTTTTTGCTGAATCCAGCTTTGGTGGGTGCACAAAATAACGACTACAAAGCAACCCTCCAACGAAAATCACAATGGGCAAGCGTTAGTATTCCCTTTAACACACTTGCATTTTCCTTGGAACGAAAAGACATAATCCCTAGCCACAGTATTGGCGTGCAATTCTTAAGTGATATTGCAGGGGATTCTCGTTTTAAAACAACAGGAATTAACCTTGGATATGCTAAAAAGGTAGCCGTAACTGCTGAGAATCTATTTAGTTTTGGAGCAGGGCTTGGTATTTTTCAAAGGTCAATTGAGTTTGATGATTTAGTGTTTAACGACCCAGAAAATTTTAGTAATCTTAATTTTATTTTCCCTGATGTAGCCATTGGAATTGCTAATTTGTATCAGATAAATAGAAAAACGACTTTAGAAAGCGGCATTGCTTTTTTTCATATTAATAAACCCAAACAATCCTTAACGGATAATGATGCAATTCGCTTGCAACAAAAAATGAATATCCACACGGCACTTAATTTTGCCTATACTGATAAGTTGAGCATTCAACCAAAATTATTGTTTTCTAATCAGGATACCGATAAAGAATTTTTATTGGGCTGTGATGTGAATTATTTGCTGGAAGGTGAGCAAGATGTACTCTTAAAGTCAGGAATTGCTGACCGTTTTAATGATGCGCTTATTCTTTATTTTGGAGCTGAAATTGAGGGTTTGTCTTGTGTGGTGAGTTATGATATAAATACCTCTAGTTTGACCAATGCCAGTAATAATAAAGGGGGATTTGAATTTGCATTGGTGTACCAGTGGAAGAGCAAGAAAAAGAAAAAAATTGTTGAACAGGAGAAATGCCCAAAATATTTATAATGAAATTTAGTGTAACCATAGTATTGTTGTTTCCTTTTTTAATGATTGCTCAGAGCATTAAAATTGAACATCTTTCTGACAATGTTAATGGCTATGGTTCGGAATTAAATTTTGTTCAAATTGATGAAAATACAGCTTATTATACTTCTTCAACTTTAGAAGAAGAGCAGTATCAATCCGCTATTTTTTCAAGCCAGTTTAAGGATGAACAGTGGCAAAAAGGAAAGTATATTAATTTAGGAAATTCGTATTCAACCGCCAATATTCATTTTCCAAAAAATGAATTGGTTTTTTATTTTAGTATCTGTGATAATGAGGGGAACTGCAAAATCGCCATCAGGGATTATAAAAAGCAAATAACGGAAGAGCTAAACAGCAATATAAATCGAATAAACTCAATAAATACTCAGCCTCATATTGCAATTCATAATCAGCAAAAAGTGATGTATTTTGTTTCCGACAGAAAAGGAGGGTTTGGCGGAATGGATATTTGGCTCAGCATAATTGATAAGCAAGGAAATTATGGTGTGCCAATTAATGCAGGAAAAATGATTAATACTCCTGCAGATGAAATAACTCCTTTTTTCAGCAAAGAGGAAAGTGTGCTTTATTTTTCATCCAATAAAAAAGGAGGCTTAGGAGGGTTTGATATTTACAAAGCTGAAGGGAAGTTTAACCTTTGGGAAAAGCCAAAAAATGCAATCCAGTTCAATTCAAAACAGGATGAAATGTACCTCACTTTTTATAATGAAACAAAAGGGTATTTTGCCTCTAACAGAAAAGAAGCATTGTACAATACTGAAGAATTTTGTTGCAATGATATTTTTTCTTTTGAGCTAGAACAACAGGAAATTGAAGAGGTAGACAACCGATTGCTTTCAGCTAAATACTTGCCTTTAAAGTTGTATTTCCACAATGATGAACCTGATTGTTGTACCATGAATACTACAACCAAAAAAACATACAAAGAGGCCTATATTTCCTATTTCAAAATGGAAGATGAGTATGATAAATATACTCCTGATTTAGAATCGTTTTTTGAGGATAGCTTACAGGGAAATTTTAATAAATTGACCCTTATTTTTGCTTATATTTTAGCTGATTTGAAGCATGGAAAAAAGATACAATTACAGATTAGAGGCTACGCAAGTCCTTTGTATAAAAAACAGTATAATATCAATCTTTCTAAAAGGAGAATAAAGAGTTTTGTGAATTATGTAGAGCTATATGAGGGGAGGGTATTTCTTCCCTATATTGAAGATGGTCTTTTCCAAATTGTTGAATTGCCTTTTGGGGAAAGTAAAGTTGCAGAAAGAGTAAGTGACGACCCTAATGATAAATTCAAATCAATTTATAGTTTAGATGCTGTTTTGGAGCGTAGGATTGAGATTATTGATATAAAATCAGTAGACTAAAAGAGTTACTAGCTCAATACCAGCACCTAATAAAAACCCAACATATACCTGAGTATGATTATGTGCTTTCTGTTCTATGCGCGCAACTCCTAATACTCCCGCAAGGAGAATAAATATAAGAAGTAAATAAAACACTCCCCCTTGAATTATTTGAAGGCCTATAAAAACTCCAACCACCCCTCCTATCCCGATTAGGTGTAAACTTATTTTCCAGAATTTTGAGATGATAGCTGCAAATAGAATAATAAGTATTGCGCCAATTAATTCAGCTTTTAAAATAGGAGCATAAAATAATACGCTATTTAGCATGTAAAACCCTAAGGACATCCAAATAACAGTTCTGAAAAGAGGTAGCGATCGTTCCTTGTGGTTACTCATTTCAAGGGAACTTACTTTGCCTTTCTGTATTAAAAAAAAGATGGTTAACAAAGGAAGTAGAATAGTACAACAGATAACAATGCTATATATGTAATTTAGGTATTGACTTATTGCAAAGGCTATTGAGGGAGTGCTTTTTAAGGTTAGGTATAATGCTAATAAAGGCATAAAAATAGGATGCAGAATAATGGAGATAAACTTTGATAATTGCATTATAATTCTCGTCTTAGTTTTGCTGTTTGTATGGCTAAGTTATCTCGGTATTTTGAAACAGTTCTTCTTGCAATATGATAGTCGTCTTTTCCTAATAATCCTGCTAGTTGATCATCAGTAAAAGGCGTAATTTTATCTTCTGTTTTTATTATTTCCTGCAATTTACTTTTTATTTCTTTTGTCGAAATTAGTTCGCCATTATCTTTTCTGTAAGCTTCTGAAAAAAGTTCTTTAAGTTTAAAAGTACCAAAATGAGTAGCCACATACTTTGAGTTACTTACCCTTGAAATAGTAGAAATATCCATCTTTACTTGTTGTGCTATATCAGCTAACTTCATAGGTTTTAAATCATTTTCATTTCCAGAAAGAAAATAAGCCTCTTGAATAGCTAAAATAGCTGCAAATACCCTTTGTAATGTGTCATTTCTTTTTGTAAGAGCATGCTTAAACCAAGATGCTTTTTCTATTTTTTCTTGTAAGAATTTTTTGGTAGCATTATCTTCAGTCTCTTTTAGCATATCTTGATAATACTTACTTACTTTAATAGTTTTTACATTGCTTTTATTAAGTTGTGTTTCAAGTTTACCATCAATTATTGATACCGTAAAATCAGGGTAGATATAAGCAATGGTATTTGTAGTTTTTGAAAATCCATTTCCAGGAATTGGATTAAGGGATTCAATTGTTTTATAAGCGCTCTTAAGAGTGTTAAAATCAACTTCAAGGTGTTTGCTAAGATGTTCAAAATTCTTGTTGCTAAAAGGTATATAATACTCTGTAATAATCCTTTGTTCAAGCTGTCTTTCGGGGTGAAGGGTTCTTAGCTGTATCAACAAGCATTCTCTTAGGTTTTGAGCACCTACTCCAACAGGCTCTAATTGTTGTAAAATAGCTAATGCAATATTAACTTCATGTTCGTTAACATCAAGGTTATTATTGACAAGTAAGTCGCTTGATATAGCGTGTAAATCTCTATTCAAAAAACCATTATCATCAAGGCTATTGATTAGGTATTGCACTAAAAATAGTTGGTCTTTAGTAATATCCAGTAAAATGAGTTGTTGATTTAAGTAATCACTTAAGCTTTCTGATTTATCTTCAATTTGAAATTGAATATCATTAGCATTATGTTGTTGGAAACTCCTTTCTGAAAGGCTTATTTCCTCTTGTTCATCCTCTTCAAGAGCAGGATTTTCTTCTAGCTCTTCTTCAATCCGTTTTTCTAAAGCGACAATAGGTATTTGCAAAAGTCCTAAAAATTGTATCTGTTGAGGGCTTAGGTTTTGATACTGTTTTTGCTGTAACCTTTGTTTGTTCATATATTAGAATTCAGCATTTTGTGGTGTTCTTGGGAAAGGAATTACATCTCTGATATTTTTCATCCCAGTAACAAACATAATGAGGCGTTCAAATCCTAAACCAAAACCACTATGCTTGCAGCTTCCAAACTTTCTAGTTTCCAAGTACCACCATAATTCATCTTGACAGACATCCATTTCTTCCATTCTTTCCTGTAGCTTATCTAAGCGCTCTTCTCTTTGTGATCCTCCTATAATTTCCCCAATAGTTGGGAATAGAATATCCATTGCTCTTACTGTTTCATTGTCATCATTCATACGCATGTAGAATGCCTTGATTCCCTTTGGGTAATCAGTAATGATAACAGGTTTCTTGTATTTCTTTTCCACTAAATAACGCTCGTGTTCCGATTGTAAGTCGTCCCCAAAACCATTAATTGGGTATTGGAATTTCTTTTTCTTGTTGGGTTTTGAATTTCTTAAAACATCAATTGCTTCACGATAAGTTAAGCGTTCAAAATCATTTTCAATGACAAATTGCAATCGTTCTAATAAGCCCATTTCTGAGCGGTCTTCTTTTTTTAATTTACTTTCTTCATCCGCCATTCTGCTGTCCAAAAACTTTAAATCATCTGCATTGTGCTCAATGCAGTATTGGATACAATACTTTAAAAACTCTTCTGCCAAGTCCATATTTTCCTCTAAATCAGCAAATGCAACCTCAGGCTCTATCATCCAGAATTCAGATAAATGCCTAGAGGTGTTAGAGTTTTCAGCCCTAAAAGTTGGACCGAAAGTATATACTTGTCCTAGTGCTAAAGCACCTAGTTCAGCTTCTAATTGCCCAGAAACTGTAAGGTTTGTTTTACTTCCAAAAAAGTCTGCTGAAAAATCAATTTTTCCTTCTTCTGTTTTTGGTAATTTTTCTAAATCAAGATTGGTTACTTGAAATATTTCGCCTGCACCTTCCGCATCAGCACCTGTAATAATTGGCGTGTGTAAATTGAAAAAACCTTTGTCATTAAAGAATTTGTGTACGGCAAAAGTTACGCTATGTCGTACCCTAAACACAGCAGAAAAAGTATTGGTTCTGAAACGTAAATGAGCCTTTTCTCTTAAAAATTCTAAACTGTGTTTTTTAGGTTGTAGTGGATATTCTTCAGGATCAGCACCTCCTAAGATTTCAATAGAGTTTGCAAGAATTTCTACTGCTTGTCCACTTCCTTTGGAAGCCACTAATTTACCGTTTACACTAATACAAGAACCTGTGGTAATCTGCTTTACTAACTCTTCTTCAAAATTAGTAGCTTCAGCAACAACTTGGATGTTATTTATTGTTGATCCATCATTTAAAGCAATAAAAGAAACATGCTTGCTCCCCCTCCTAGTTCTTACCCAACCTTTAACACTAATTTCTTGTTCATTTCCTTCAGATTGAAGAATTTCTTTAATTTTCATACTTGCTTTGTTTTTTCTTACAGATTTAGGCAAAGATAGGAATTAGTTGATAGTTGGTTTTGCAAATAGAAAAAATTATTTTGCAATATTTTTTGCTATCCTACTTGAGAAATAAGACTATTTTCTAAGATTTTGTGGACCGTTTTTAATATCGCTTTAGCATCATAATGGCAGTCATCATACAGCTCATCTTGTGTACCATGGTGAATAAATGCATCAGGAATACCAAGCATTTTTACCTGAGCTTGATAATCATTATTTGCCATGAATTCTAAAATTGAACTTCCAAAACCACCTTGTAGGCAACCATCTTCAATCGTGATAATCTTTTTGAATTTTTGAAATATTGAATGAAGTAGTTTTTCATCTAAGGGCTTTGCAAATCGTAAATCATAATGTGCAATATTTAAGCCTTCTTTTTCAAATTGTTCTTGGGCTTTAACTACAAAATTACCAGGATGACCAAAAGATAAAATAGCAATCTCCTCTCCTTCTTTCACAATTCTTCCAGTTCCTATTTCAATTTTTTGGAAAGGAGTTTTCCAGTCTAGCATAACTCCAATTCCTCTTGGGTACCTGATTGAAAATGGGCCTTGGTTAGGTAATTGAGCTGTATACATTAAGTTTCTTAAGCCCTTTTCATTCATAGGAGCAGAAACAATCATATTTGGAATACACCTGAAAAAAGCAATATCATAAGCTCCATGATGAGTTGCGCCATCAGCACCTACTAAACCACCTCTATCAAGGCAAAAAACGACATTTAAGTTTTGTAAAGCAACATCATGAATAACTTGGTCATAAGCCCTTTGCATAAAAGAGGAGTAGATATTGCAGAAAGGAATTTTTCCTTGAGTAGCTAAACCAGCTGAAAAAGTAACTGCATGTTGTTCAGCAATTCCAACATCAAAAGTTCTTTCTGGCATTTCCGCCATCATTTTATTTAAAGAAGAGCCAGATAGCATTGCTGGAGTTACTCCTACAATTTGCTCATTTTCTTTTGCAAGTTCTATTATTGTTTCTCCAAATACATCTTGATATTTTGGAGGTGATTTTTTCTTTTCTCCAACTATAAAATCTCCAGTATCTTTGTTGAAAAGTCCGGGAGCATGCCATTTTGTACTATCTCCCTGTTCAGCAGGAGTATAGCCTTTTCCTTTTACTGTAAGGCAGTGTAATATTTTTGGACCAGGAATATCCTTTAGGTCATTCAATACATTTACCAAATGCTTGACATCATGTCCGTCAATAGGACCAAAATACCTAAAATTTAAAGATTCAAAATAATTACTTTCACCTAGTAAAGTTGATTTTATTACTCCTTCAATTTTTTTAGCAACTGTCTGTGCATTAGGACCGAATTTACTGATTTTACCTAGTATTTTCCATAGTTTATTTTTGGCTTTATTGTAAGTGTGTGAAGTTGAAATATCAGTTAAATATTCTTTTAAAGCTCCTACTGCTGGGTCAATTGACATACAGTTATCATTCAAAATAACCAACAAGTTTGAATTTTCAGCACCTGCATGATTTAAGGCTTCAAAAGCCATTCCTGCTGTCATAGATCCATCACCAATTACAGCAATATGTTGTTTTTCATTATCGCCATTGCTTTTAGAGGCTAAAGCCATCCCTAAAGCTGCAGAAATTGATGTAGAAGAATGCCCCACTCCAAAAGTATCATATACACTTTCGCTTCTTTTTGGGAAGCCACTTAGCCCTTTATAGATTCTATTTGTTGGAAACTGTTCCTTTCGGCCAGTAAGTATTTTATGTCCGTAAGCTTGATGACCGACATCCCAAACTAACTGATCAACTGGAGTATTGAATACATAATGCAAAGCAACCGTGAGCTCAACGACCCCTAAGCTAGCTCCAAAATGCCCCCCTTTTTCTGATACAATATTAATAATATATTGCCTTAACTCTGCACTGATTTGTTCTAACTGATTTTTGTTCAGTTTTCGCAAATCATTAGGGCTATTGATTTTACTTAGTAAAAGACCTTGTGGGTATTTAGTGGTTTTGCTCATTTGCTTTATTGCTTGCAAATATACGGTATTTTAATTTTTGCATGTTTAATTACAAAAAAACCACTTTTTTTAATTGATTATATGTTTTCATGAGTCTTTTCGTTAACATAATATGGTTGATAATTGAATGTGAAGCAGTATAAAATGACTTAAGTTTATCCTCAACTTTGTAGCTATGAGAAAAATAATTTTTTTAATTGTATTTATACCCTGTATTACTATTGCCAAAGGGGATAGCTTAACACTTCCAGTATCTGTAAATAGTATATTAACTTCTGACAGTATTCTTGATAATTCTTCTGTTGAAAATGTAGAGCGAGTAGATAATGAAGAAATTAGTATATTGAAAAAAGGGAATATAGTTGCTTGGAGATTGCAACAATTGGATAATAAAACGCCAATGGATTTGGCGTACAATGATAAAGTCCAAGTTTTTATTGATAGTTATTTGGGCAGAAATAAGGCTTTGATATCAAGAATGCAAGGTTTAGCCCCTTATTATTTTCCGTTATTTGAACAGCAGCTGGATAAATATGATTTACCCTTAGAGTTTAAATATTTAGCAATTGTGGAATCAGCCCTTAATCCCAAAGCTCGTTCACGCTCTGGTGCTAAAGGTTTGTGGCAGTTTATGTATCTTACAGGAAAACAATATGGTTTGGAAGTTACTTCATATATTGATGAAAGGCAAGACCCTTTAAAAGCGACTATTGCAGCTTGTGAATATTTTGTAAAATTGTATGATACTTTTGGTGATTGGAATTTAGTACTAGCCGCTTACAATGGTGGTCCTGGCTATATTCAAAGAAAAATATCAAGCGTAGGTACTTCTGATTTTTGGGAATTACACCCTCATTTGCGCAAGGAAACAAGAAACTATGTCCCTACATTTATTGCTGTGAATTATGCCATGAATTACGCTAATGATTATGGGATTACTACTGAAGATCCAAAAATTAATTTAAGTAAAACAGATACAATCACTCTTAAAAGACAAGTAGAATTAAAAGTATTAACCCAATTATTGTGTGTTAATTCAGAGACAATAAATTACCTGAATCCCTCTTATAAAAAAGAAGTTTACCCTAAAGGTGCTGTTTTGGTATTCCCTGCAAATTCGGTAAATGATTTTAAACTCAATGAAGCTACTAATTACGCTTTTATTGAAGCGGTGGATAAAAAAGAAATTTTGATTGATGAAGAGCTCATAGTTTATAGGGTTCATAAAGGAGATTATCTAGGGAGAATTGCAAAGACCCATAAGGTGCATGTATTTGAGATTAAAGAATGGAATAACCTAAAATCTTCAAATTTAAATATTGGAGATAAATTAGTGATTTATGTAAAAAAAGGGAGCAATGCAGTACCTAACAAGTTAGCTGCTAGTAAAAATGAATATACCGTTCAGAAAGGGGATACGCTTTGGGGAATAGCCCAGAAATATGAGGGCTTAAGTGTTTGGAAAATAAAATCACTAAATAACTTAGAAAGTGATCATCTTAAGCCAGGAACTAAAATTATTTTACCAATTTCATGATAAAAAAAATATTATTTCTATTGCTAATTACTGTAGGGTCTTGTACGGATGGTACTAAAACATTACCTAGTTCAACAGGTACTTTTTCAGAAGTTATTTTTGTTGTTGAGGATATGCTCTGGGAAGAGCAAGTTAAAGAAGTTGTACGCGAAACTTTTGGTGCACCTTTAGAGGGGTTAAATCAACTTGAAGCTTGTTTTAGGGTTGTGCAAGTAAATCATGCTGAGTTTAAATCAATACTAAAAACGCACAAAAATATTGTTATTATAGGAAGGGGTGTGCAAGTGAGTAATCAACAAGATAAATGGGCTAAAGGACAGTTGGTGGTACAGTTGAATTATGAAAATAATGTGAGTAACATAAAAAACGATTTAAATAAAGTAAAGTCAATTTTTGAATGGCGAGAATTAAAGAGCCTAAGAAAAAGTATTTCAAAATCATCACAGAAATTAGCTCAGCAGCACCTCCTTCAGAATTTTAAAGTTGAAATAGTAATTCCCTCAGAATATACAATTTTAAAAGATACACTAACTCTTTTTTGGGCAACCTATAACCCGGTTAAACAAGAGGTGATTAAGCAATTATTAGTTTTCTCATTTACACCTAAAACGGCTAATCTTCAGCAAGAAGTATTGCAGAAAACGGACAGTATATTTGCTCAATATTTGAAGGGTGCTAAGCAAGGGCAACATGTAAAAATTGAAACTGATTTTTCTCCTTATTATAGTAATAACATCTATAAGGGACTTTGGAAATTAGAGAAAGGATTTATGGGAGGACCTTTCTTAGTTAAAACTTATTATATTGAGGATAAAATAGTTATTTCGGCCGGTCTTATTTTTGATCCTAATAGCAGAAAACGAAAACACTTAAAAACCTTAGAGGCTATTTTATAATTAGTTTTTCTCTTTTTGAAAATCCGTTTTCACCACTAAGTTCAATAATGTAATAGCCTTTTGATAAATCCATTGTATTAATTGTAGTGCGAGCGTTATTTATATTTTTAATAAGCACTACTTGACCAGTAATAGAATAAATTTTAGCTACTAAATTCTTATTTATGTAAGCTCCAATACTAATTGTTATTTCATGTGTTGCAGGGTTTGGATAGACGTTAAAATAATCAATTTTTGTTTCAGTAATAGTTGTTGATAGTGTGTTTAACGGGCTTTTCCAAATTCCTCTCCCAAAAGTAGCGGCACTTATGGTACCTTCATCATAATGAATTTCTAATTCTTTTATGACTACATTCGGTAATCCTGTCATAAAAGGAATCCAATCCGTCATAGTATTATTTTTATAGTACACTCCAACATCAGTACCAACATATAAATCATCATTTGTTCCGGCTTGATAAACAATACAATTTACAGGTAGATTCGGCAATCCATTAGCAGTGATATTTACCCAATTCATACCGCCATCAATCGATTCATAAACCTTGTATCCTCCTACATATCCTGATAAGGTAGCCCAAATTCTATCGGCATCATTATTGGCAACCGTAATATCTGTAATGCTGTAATTTGGCAAACCAGGCTTTATATTAGTCCAAGTTATACCAGCATCTTTTGTTACTTTTAATTTACTGTAAGTTGAAGCATAGACATAGTCTTCATCTGAAGCGGCTAGTGCAATTGTTTTTATAGCTTGTCCTCCACTTACATTATAAGAAATAGAATCCCAAACAGATCCTGCTGTAGTTGACCTATAAACTTCCTCATATCCAGCTACAATCAAATTATTATTGATAGGGTGTATTTTGTAAGGAGTAACCCAACCTCCATCATAACTAACAGGCTTGATGTTATCCCAATTATTACCACCATTATAAGTCTTTTTTAATCCACCATATTGTGAGGTTGAATAAATAACATCTTCATCAAACGGATCAATAGCACATTCCATTCCGTCAGCACCTCTAATCGCATCCCAAGTACTGTTTGTTAGCATCTCAGTTCCGTTATCTTGTGCTCCAGCAACAAGTCTATCAGGATTAGATTCAGACAGTCCAAGTTTATAAAACTGAGAGATTTCTAATCCATCACTAATATCCACCCATTTATTAAGGTTATTCATGTATTTGTAAAATCCACCATCATTCCCAACATAAGCAATATCATTAAGAGGATTAAATTCAGCAGCATGCTGATCGACATGCATATAAGAGTAATTGGAAGAACTTCCGCTACTTGCATTTATGCTCCAGTTTTGTCCTCCATCAGTTGTTTTCCAAAGGTTAATTCCTCCTACATAAAGGAAGTTTTCATTGTCAGTAGCAACTGCTAAACTTAAATCGTACCATGATTGCCCACCTGTACTTGTCCCGTCTGTTGCTCTTCCTAATATGTTTGGACTATTTGATTGTAGCACCCAATTGTCTCCACCATCAGAAGATTTATATAGCCCATGTAAACTATAGTCGGAAGCAGAGTATAATGCATAAATCACTTCAGGATTACTAGGTGTAACCGCTATTAGTGGTCGATATTTCCCACTTGAAGAAACGCCATTATTAATCACACTCCAGTTTACTCCCCCATCAGTAGTTCTGTAGATATTTGATCCACCACTCGATTGTTTAGCGGCATAGATAGTTGAAGGAGTTCCAGGTTTAAACTCTATATCTCTCCATCTGCCAATAGAACCAACAGTTATCCAGTTAGAGCCAGCATCTGTGCTCATCATAATATTACTATTTGTTACTGCATAAACACTATCAGGATTATTTGGATTTATGATTACTTTATTTATTCTTTTTTCTTGACTGATGTTGTAGCTTAAACTTGTTGTTGCCCAATTATTTCCGCCATCAGTTGATTTTAATATTCCAATACTATAGGTGTCAGTTGCATCAGCATCCCCAGTTACGATAAGCATATTTTGTGTATTTGTTGGGTCAATTGCAATTGATGAAACTCCAATTACAGGAAGGTTATCAGTTCCTGTTGTCCAGTTGCTACCTCCATCAACTGTCTTCCATAGTCCTCCAGCAGGCGATCCTATCCAAATAATATCTTGGTCGTTCGGATCAAAAGTGATACAATTCACCCTTCCATTTCCTCTTTTCTTCCCATTAGACATGATAATTGGCGTATTAATCGGTCCCTTAGCTATCCAATTGGATTGAGTGCTTGTTTTAGAAAAAGAGTTGTTTTCTTGAATCTTTTTCCATTCAATAAATAAAGCATCTGCTTTAAATGTTCCGCCTCCAAAGTTTCGCTCCAAACTAAAATTCATTTCTCTAGCATAAGGTTTAAACCCATTCCCTTTTGTGTAGGGATGGCTAGCACGATAAGCTTCAAAAGCTTTGCTTTTTTCCTCAACCGTAGGAGTTGAATTTGTTTCTAGTAATTCATTTTCCCATATTTGAGAATAACTAAAAATGCTAAAAAAACATAAAATGAGGGTTAATGATAAGTTCTTCATAATCAAGGTTTAAAATTTGGATTGCAAAGATAAAGAAAAATTTCTCCCACTAGCACTAATTCCTGAACCAAAAGTCTTGTAATGAATATCCATAATATTATGAATTCCTGCAATAAAGGTTAAGTTTTTATCGATAGCAATAAGGTATTTTAAGTTTATTGTATACCATGAAGGGGTTCCAATTAAGGTTGCTTCTTCCAAGTTATCAACTCCCCCTAAGTCATAGTCTTTCCATTTTTTTATTCCATTATAATGGGTGCTTAAAGAAAGGGTATTTTTATTGTTTTTGTAATTTAAAGTACTGATAATATTAGTTGGAGGAATATGTGCCAAAGGAAGTCCATCTGCAGTTTCTCCTCTCAATATATTGATAATTGTATTGTGTGAAAATTGCTTGTTAATTTTCAGTTGATATGCAAAGTTTACACCCTTTATAGTTGCTCTACCGATATTTGTATTCATCATGATTTTCATCATTTCCCCATCATAATTCATGGAATCAAGTCCATTGAGTTTAGCCTCACGCCTTTCAATTGCATCAGTAATTTGTGTTTTGAATACTTGAAATTGTAGTGTAATTAGGTTTTTGATTTTTAGGTGAATACCAGATTCAATATTTATTGATTTTTCAGGAGATAATTGGTTGTTGGGAACTACTACAGAGATGTCGTTTTTTGAAAAAACTTTCCCTATATCATCTGTGTTAGGGTTTCTAAAGCCATTTGAAATAGATCCATTAAACCTCAAGTTGGGCTTGAGGTTGTAGATAAGCTGTATTGAATTAGATAATGATTTGTTTTGTACTTTAATTTTATGAAAAGGAAAATGAATAGTTGTAGTATCTTGGAATGCTGCAGACAAAGAATTTATACTGTATCGACTTCCTGCTAATAACAATAGACTGTTTGTGCATTTAATATTAATTTGCGCATAAAAAGCATTATTTAAAACATTCGTTCCTCCGTCAGGATATCTACTGGTATTATAAAAGACAGTATTTTGATTTGATAAATTTGCTGATGAGTTTAATTTTTGAAATCTGGAATCAAAACCATAATTAAATTTCAGATGATTAAATTCTTTTAAGAAATCAGTTTTAAAATCAATAATTTGTAGAGATTCAGTCCTATTATTTAGTAGCTCTTCTCCGTTTTTTTGCTTGTGTCTTGATTCTTCAATATCCTGATATGCTATTGTATATACGGATTCATTAGCCAAAAAGTTTTTGTAATAATTTTTTAATCGAATACTTTGGAAAAATCTTTTTTGAGGGCCATAGTACCAGTATTTGTATTTTTGCTCTCCTCCTTTTATGTCGTTTAGTTTATCAAACCGATTAATGTTTGATGAAGTAGAAAATTGAGAATTAAAGAGTAAAAAATTGCTATTATTTAACTTAAATAAAGTTTTATGAAAAAAATCAGCTTGCTGATAAGCAGTTCCTTTTTGAAGATCACCTGTTGTAATTGTAGGTTCTTTCCCCCAATTTTCAAAACCATGCCTCCTATGGCCACCCATTTTCAAATCGCCATATGATTTAATTGAAATCCCACTGATATTGGCACTATTTTTTAATTTGTAATTCGAGATAATAGATGTGAAAACAGCATTTGAACTACTTTCAAATTGCTGTGTAAATTGATTGCAATTTTCGTTTTTTGGACGTTTAGTATTGAATAGTATTGCTCCTCCCATGGCTCCATTACCGTAAGCTACTGAAGCTGGTCCAAATAATACTTCAGCACCTTTAAGAAAAATAGGATTAATTGTAGCTGTACTTTGAAGGTGACCGCTTCTGAAAATAGTATTGTTTAGTGGGATGCCATCAACAATAATAAGTAGTCGATTTGCCTCCATTCCTCTTAGGTTTGGGCTCCCTCCTCCATTCTGACTATTTTGAACGCTTATACCCATAGTTCTCTCTAACAAATCACTAGTTTGTGTGCTTTGTGCAGTCAGAATAACTGCAGGTGTTGTTTTAAGGTGATTTAATGAGTTTTCAAAACTTGCCGCTCTTGATTCAATTATATCTACATTTTCTAGTGAATGAGTTTTTAAAACTAATAAGATTGTTTTTTTCAATATTGAGCTTTTTGTTTGTTCGATTCTTTGGTAAGCTATATGTTGGATTATTAAAGTATCTTTATGACCAAAGAAACTTAAATCTAGCACTCCCTTATTATTACTTATTACACCTAACGTTTGAGTTCTTGTGGCAATACTAACCCCCTCAACAGGAAGCTGTGTTAAGGCATCTAAAACAATAATTTCCTGCGCATTGATCTTTAATCCAAATAGGATAAAAAAGAAAATTAAATACCTCATGTTCTTAAGGATTCAATAATTAAGTGTGAAGTCATATTTTTAAGCTCATGGTGTTGAAATTTGTAGTATTCAATTAAATCTAAGAGTAATTGATTTCTGTTGGCATATGGGATTGTAATTTTTTGTTTGTTCAACAAGGCTTTAAAATAATGTGAGTTTTCTTGATTGATATAGTAATTAAGGTGTTGAGTACTATTTGTAAACTCCCCTAATTCAAGGTTAAAATAAGTGCTTTTTTCTTCTTCATTTAAAGGATAAAATCCCATGTATTTTGATAGATTTATTAGAAATTGTAAAGAGAAATTAGGGTTATTTTCAAGTGATGTAGCTAAGTTTATTTTTAATTTCCATACAAATAAAAAAAGGGGCCTGTCTATTTCATTTTCATGCAATATTTTAGAAATAACTTCTGCAATAAATAAAGATAGGAAATTCTTGGTTATATTAATTCCTTCTTGCCTTTGGGAATTATATAAGCTAATGTCAGTTAAGTACTGGAGGTTATTTTTTGGAAGATAAGTTGCATTTATTGTTGATAATTCTAGCGCCTGAAATAGCCCTAGTTTTTTTTTTGATTTTTTTGACCTTACCCCTTTTATGATAAAGCTTTGTAGTCCTCTTTCTTCCGTGAATAATTTAGCAATTATAGAGCTTTCACCATGTTTAATATAGCTAAGTGCTATTGCTCTACTTTCGTATTTCATTAGTGAATAAACAGAATCTTGCTAACCATTTTTTCTAAGCCATTAATGTCAGTGCTGAATACTAAATAAACTCCTGTAGAAGCCCTGTCACCATTTTTATTCTTTCCATTCCAGATTGCTTGCCCTCCTTTTGAAAAATCCTCAAAAACTAAATTACCATTAATGTCGGTGATTTTAACATTTGCATCAGTAACCAGTCCATTTATAGCTATTGGTCCATTGTACGATTCTCTTACAGGGTTGGGGAAAACATGGGTTTCTGCTTGTATTGTTGTGCCTGTAGTTGCATCAGAACGATAAGAAATAAGTCCCTTTTCAGTTCCAATAAATACTTCTCCATTTTCAGGGTTAATAGCGATATCAATAATATTGTTTGAAAATAGAGGACTATTTTCAGTTGTAAAGTGTTGAATTTCTTCAGTTCCTTCTTCTGATAATAAAAAGACGCCTGACTTTTCTGTCCCTATCCACTTTCTGTTTGCTCCATCCACCTTAATGCATTTTACAGTTTCATCATTTAGTAAGTATTGTCCATAATCTCCCTCTTGTATCAATATTTGTTGTGCATCAAAATTGCTTCCAGAAAAAACAGCTGAAGGGTTATAGAATACCGCAATTCCTCTATCCATACCAAGCCATATTTCACCATCTAAATCTTCAGTAAAACAGAAAATATCTAATGAGGGTAAATTTCCATTTCCAACATCCATACTTAATATCTTGTACTGATCGTCAGATTTGTCGCTAATTGTATTGTTGTCATTATACACAAAAATGGAGTTTTTCCTTCCTATTATCCCCCACTTTTGATTATAGCTATCAATTAATATTTCGTCATAATGCAAACGTTCTCCCGTTAATGCAAACGAAAACCATTCATCATCTTTTGTTTTTACAAATAAAGGATGAATTACACTTGAAGTAAGCCCCCACATATTTCCATAGTTATCAAATTTCAAATCAGAAATTGCCATTTTTTTATCCCATTGCCAATTTAAAATAGTATCCAAGGCTCCATTAGTGTTATGATAGCTGTATTTCTCTACAACCTCTCCATTTTCTAGTTTGGGTATTCCGTTATAATAGGAGGCATAATAGTCAGCCCCATTATAGGAGGCAACTTCAACTATATCTCTTGCGTTTTCCAATTCATAATAATCATAATTTATCCAATCGTAATTGTTAGTCATTATGGATGCGCCAGTTTTATTCCATAAGGGACCATAATTAATATGCCCCCCATGACAGACATGTAGTTTGTCCAGGTGTTCTATACTAAACACGCTATTAGAAGCTGGCCCTTCAGGAATAAACGTTTCTTGATATTCATAGTTTACATATTTCAAAAGCCCATTAATAGAATCGGCTACCCAAATATTTTTTTCATTATCAACCAAACTATATTGTGCGCTAATTATATTTTCGTCAATTATTTCAAAATATTGGTTATCTTCTGTATTTACTTTAATGGTATCGGAATATACTCTTATTAATGTATTTAAATTATAAGAAATACTAATTATCTGATAACTCATATCTGGGTAGATATTAAATTCAGAAGCTACTACATTATCATACGTTTCATAACCATTAAAACGAATAAGTTCATTCCAATTATTGTAATCAGATAAAGTCTGAGAGTTTGCTTTAGCATAATACATTCCTTCAGAAGTAGCTACTATTATTGAATCACCTAAGAAAGCACAGCCATTTATTTCGTATGTTTCATTATTGTCACCAACATTGTATGTATCCTTTACCTCTTCTTTTTCTAAATCAACTAAAACAAGCCCAAAAGTGCAGGAAAGATAAGCTATACCCTCTTTTATTATAATGTTGTTTATGAACTTATTTCCAATAATTTCTTTTCGTTTTATATCTGAAATATTTATAATTTGATTATTTTTTATAAGATCAATATTACAATTTTCATAAGTAATTATAGTAATTTCTGATTCGGTATCATAAGCAACCTGTTTAATCCCAATATCTGATAGTCCATTCACTTTTGACATGCGATTAAGTGTATTGTCTTTTTTATCCAAATAAAATAGCCCTCCATTTGTAACGCAATAAATCTTGCTTCCAGCCTCAGCAATATAGCTTGCACTAGTATAGGATTGATAATCTTTCCAAAAACCAATTGAAACATCTTGTGCTTGGGTAAATAAAGGAAATAAAAGGAATAATAATTTTCTCATAATGTTGGAACAATAATACTATAATACAATCAGATAACTTCTTATTAGAAAAAAAATTGTCATCCTTGAATTAAAGATTACTTTTGCATTATTGGCCTAGTAGTTCAACAGGATAGAATATCAGATTTCGGCTCTGACGGTTGGGGGTTCGAATCCCTCCTAGGTCACTACTATTTTACAGTCATAATTTTTTTAGTTTCACCATTTGAATATCTGTAAATAAGTATGGTGTTTTTCTTCCATATTGCAGACCTTCCTAGTAAATCATAAATCTCATGATTACTATTTTCTTCAAGTATTTCTTCAGAAAGAGAGTTTATGCAAGAAATCATAATTGTATTAGTATCATTAAACTGATCGTTTAATTCAGACTGAATATCAGCATAAAAATGCAAAGGACCATCAATATTGGGGGTTACAAATAAGTTGGTAAAATGAACTTCACTTGTAAAACCACTTGTGTAATTATTACCGTCATTAGGAGAGGTTGAGCTAACTTTTATTCCTCCATTTACATTTTCTATTGCAAAAAACCCTATTAAGCTCCCAGTACTGTCGTATGAGTTAATTATCGCATAGTTTTGTCCTGCAATAATTCCTGCTTTTAATGTGGCTGAAATGGTTTGTGTACTTGTATTCATTATTGCGTAACCCACAGAATCGCCCATTGATAAGGATTGAATATTAAAATATCCTCCATCTGAAGTAATGGTTGATGTTCCAATATCTGGCTCGTTTTGCGCTTGACTTGCAATTAATGTGAGGCTAGTTGCTGTGTTGCAAAGATTGTTGTCAATAATATTTGTTATGATAGGGTTAAAAGGTGCCGCAACAAAAGCTATTGTTGAAAAAGTATCAGAAACTGACCAACCTGAATTTGGTTGATTTGAAGTATCACAAAATGTTTTTATTTGCCATTCATAAGTTGTTAATGGTTGTAATTGCGGAATATTCCTGCTTACCATTGTAGAATCGATATTTCCAAGATTACTCCAATTTGTTGTCCCTAATATTCTATAATGAATTAAATAATGATCAGGGTTTGGAGCGGAAGTCCAATTACCAACAGCATTTATATATGTAATATTTGTTACATGCAAACTATCAGCATTTAAACATTGACTTAATAAATTAGTGTTTATAAAAACAAATACAATAATTAATATATATATTCTCATAAATTTCAGATTAATACAAAATTACTAAAAAATTAACAATTCGCCTGTATGAATTGCTAATATATTGAAAATGATGAAGTTGACGAATAGTAATTTACATCATCTCAAATGCGATAACTTCCCTTACCTATACGGTTTAGGTATAATTTAATAGAAAGGCGCTTAAATCAACTACAATGCACTTATTTTTGTTTTTCAAACACATAAATTGTACTAGAACACCCTTTTTTTGTTACCATTCCAATAATATTTGAGATGAAGCCTATTATAAATCCGCTGATGAATTTTTTCTTTCCAGTTTTAAATTCTTCACTTAATAGTGCGACATAAAAAGAATCAAACAACATTGGTTTGGTTTCTATTAATTTGAAATTATATTTAGAAAATAATTGTTCAATAGTTTCCTTTGAGAAATGCCATAAATGAATTGGGACGTCCCATGCTGCCCAGAATTCTTTATAGTGCTTTGCATCCCAACTTTTATGGTTGGGAACGGCAATAATCACTTTTCCGTTTTCACTTAGTATTCGGTTAAACTCCGCTATTGTTTGGTTGAGGTTATGTACGTGTTCTAGTACGTGCCACATGCTAATGGAGTCAAATTGCTCTTTTTGAAATTGATTAAGATTTGTGTTTTCACTAACTGAAAGGTTAAAGTTTTTGATTGCTTGTTTTCTTGCAATTTCTGAAGGCTCTATTCCTTTTGTGTTGTATCCTGATTTTTTGCAAGCATTTAAAAATTCTCCTGTTCCACAACCAATTTCAAGATGATCTTTCTTCTTGGATGTTTTTTTTAGTAGATTTATTTTGCTTCCAATTGCATATTTTCTAACTGTCTGGTACAACCAATTAAATAAACCTTTAGTATTGTTAGTGTGAGAAATATACATATCCGACTTGTAGTACTCTCCTAAAGAATTATCTTTTGGCCTAGGATTGGTAAAAGTAAAATCACATGTTTCACATGAAACAATTGTGAATTTTTCTTTTGAAGAGGTGTGATCTGTACACTGTAGTTTGTTTGCTAAATTTCTGTTTAAGCAAACTGGGCATTTATCTAGTAATATCATCTTCCTAGGTAAATTAATAATACATTTATATCTGAAGGAGAAACACCACTAATTCGTGATGCTTGCCCAATAGTTTTGGGTTGTATTACTTTTAACTTCTCTCTGCCTTCTGTTGATATTGAATGCAATTTATCAAACTCAAAATCTTCTGCTATTTTTATATTTTCAAGTCTAGTTAGTTTTTCGGCTGACTCTTTTTCTTTGTTCAAATAGCCTCCATACTTTATCTCAATTTCTGCTTGTTCAATTGCTTCAGAAATGATTTTTTCTTCTTTTAGAAAGGCGTTTAATTCTTTGCAGACTAGTAAATCTTTAATTGTAATATGTGGCCTTGACAGAATTGTTTTGATCTTTACCTTTTGTTTTAAAATTGAGCTCCCTATTTTTTCTAACACTGGATTTATATCTTTTGGGTCAATGCTTTGTTTTTCTAAGAATTTAATAAGACTTGCTGTTTCGCTTTCTTTCTTTTGTAGTTGAAGTAACCTTTCATTACAAGCCAGTCCTAATTTATACCCTTTTTTGGTGAGCCGGTTGTCAGCATTATCTTGTCTTAAGAGTAAACGGTATTCGGCACGAGAGGTAAACATACGGTAGGGCTCTTCAGTTCCTTTGGTAATCAAATCATCTATTAAAACACCAATATATGCATCTGATCGGCTAAGAATAAATTCTTCTTTTTCATGAGAGTTTTGGTGCGCATTTATTCCTGCCATTAGCCCTTGGGCTGCAGCCTCTTCATATCCTGTTGTTCCGTTTATTTGTCCGCAAAAGAATAAGTTGTTTACCAGCTTGGTTTCTAAGGTGTGTTTTAGTTGTGTTGGCGGAAAATAATCGTATTCAATGGCGTATCCAGCTCTGAACATTTTTACTTTCTCTAATCCTTTTATTTTTCTGAGTGCTTTTAATTGTACATCTTCAGGTAATGAGGTTGAAAAACCGTTTAAATAGATTTCAATAGTATCTCTTCCTTCAGGCTCAATAAATAATTGATGCCTATCTTTTGTGGAGAAACGCTCTATTTTGTCTTCAATTGAAGGGCAATATCTTGGTCCTAAGCCTTTTATCCTTCCAGAAAACATTGGTGAATCTTCAAACCCTTCTTTTAATATTGCATGTACTTCAGGTGAGGTGTAGGTGATAAAACAAGAGTGTTGATCTTTTATTTTCTCCTTTGTCATGTATGAAAAACTTACTGTTTCTTTATCTCCTGATTGCTCTTCCGTTACTGAATAGTCAATTGTTCTACCATCTAATCTTGGTGGTGTTCCAGTTTTCATTCTTCCATGTGTAAAACCAAGTTCAATGAGTTGTTTGGTAATACCCTCAGCTGAAGGCTCACCCGATCTACCTCCTTTGTAATTTTTTTTCCCTAGATGAATAAGTCCGTTTAGGAAAGTTCCATTGCAAAGGACTACGCTTTTACCGCTTATTTCCACTCCCATTTTGGTGATAATTCCTGTAACACTTCCTTTTTCAGTAGTAATTTTTTCTACAGTATCTTGCCAGAAATCAATGTTTTTATTTCCCTCAAGGGTTTTGCGCCATTCTCTTTCAAATACTTTTCTGTCGCATTGTGCTCTTGGGCTCCACATGGCAGGGCCTTTACTTTTGTTTAACATTCTGAATTGAATAGTAGAAGCGTCAGTTACTATTCCTGACATTCCTCCTAAAGCATCAATTTCTCGTATGATTTGCCCTTTTGCCACACCTCCCATTGCAGGGTTGCAGGACATACGAGCAATAGTTTCTAAATTTTGCGTAACCAATAGTACTTTTGACCCAAGTGTACCAGCAGCATGTGCAGCTTCACAACCTGCATGCCCACCTCCTACTATTATTACATCATATTTTTCGTCTATTTTCATAATTTTTACAACTCAATAAAAAGTATAATTTGTTGAAAATAAATTAGTTAATAAACTTATTTAAATAATAATTTTCTTTTTCACGCATTGTTTTTGCGTCCTTTTTGTTTTTGTCCTTATAGCCGAGCAAATGTAGTAAACCATGTACCATAACTCTGTGTAATTCAGTTAAATAATTAACCTTGTAGGTTTTGGAATTTTCCTCTACCCTTTGTGTGCTGATAAGGATATCCCCATTTACTATTTGCCCTTCACAATAATCAAATGTAATAATATCTGTAAGTGTGTTATGATTCAAAAACTGAATATTTTTCTCCAATAAATATTCATCTTTACACAGTACATAAACCAGTTCTCCTATTTGTTTTTCCTCCTCTTTTATTACATTAGAAAGCCATAAGCTGATAGCGTCACTATTTCTTAATTCATTGTTTTCTATATACTGATACTCTATCATTTGTCTTCTTTAATTAAGGTGTTGAAATAAGTATTTACCTTTTTTTTATAGTAGGGTTTTAGCTGAACAGGTGTTGTTTTTAAAAGCTCTTCTTGTTGTTGTTTTTTCTTTTTATATTCTAAGTATTGTTCAGTAGTATTATCAGGAATAAAATTCCATTCAGTTGATTTTCTTTTGTCATCCTCATCTTGTTCTCTTTCTGCTTTTTCTGCTTCAAGTAATCGAGTGAGAATTGCTTCTTGCCTTGCTATTGTTTCTTGTGTGATTCGGTTATTGATGATATCTGTTTCATTCTCCTCCATATCTTCTAGTATTTTATCTAGTTTTCCTTTCTCCCCATTTTTCCCTTGTTCATTTCTTAACTCCATCAACTGTCTCCTTATTGCTTCTTGCTTTTTCGCTAATTGCATTAGTTTTTTTGATCCCTTCTCCCCTTTCTTATTTCCTTTTTTGCCACTTTTTCCTTTTTTCATTTCCTTGTTAAGCTTCTTTTGAGCTTCTTTTAGCTGTGACATTGAGGGATTTTTGCAATTAGGATTAGGTTTGTTACATTGTTTTTTACCAGGAGTTTTGTTGGCTAAATCCTTTTGCATTTGCTCTAGAATTTCAGATAAAAGTAAAGCCAGGTTATTGGTAGAAGTCATTACAAATTGCTGACGTTCTGCCGCTTTCTCCACTCGTCTTTCTTCAAGCTCTTTTGTCGCCTTATTCATATTGTTGTTGATGGCAGTAATTTCCTTATTTATGGTTGCCTGTATCTGCACAACCCTTTTACTAAGCGCTAGTAGGGAATCCTCAATGATCTGACTGTCATCAGCTAGTTTATTTTGCCTCTGAACAATTTTAATAAATTCTGCACTGTTTCTAGGAGTGTTATTAGTGTGTAGCATTAGTTTTTCTTGTTCAAAGGAAAGCGTAACTAAATTTTCAAGGATTTTTCTTAAGGTCTCCATATCCTCTATAGGTTTATCCTCCCCGCTACTTTTTTTCATACTTTGTAATTTCTGCTCTAGTTCTGATAGTTCTTCTAAAGCTTCCTTTTGTGCTTTTTGTGCTTTCTTTTTCTTTCCTTTTTTCAGAGCTTCCTTACTCTCTTTCATTTTTTGTTTTATATCTTCTTCATTGGTTTTAGTGTCTGGCATTTTATTTTTATCCTCTAAAGCCATATTTTTCTTTCTTAAGTCTTGCAAGTCTTTTTGTAAATCTTCCATTTTTTTGCTTAACTCATCCTGTTTTTTTGCAAGCTCTTCTTTATCTGATTTTCCTTGTTTAGTTTCTTTTTTTAATGCCTCTTGTTCTTTTTTAAGTTCTTCTATTTTCTCAAGGGCTTCCTCTACTTTCTGTTCAAATTCTAATTGCTTGAAAAGTTCTAACTCTCTATCTAATTCTTTTTCTAAATCTGTGTTTTCATCATCTAATTTATCTAGTAGATCTTTTAATTTTTCTTTGTCAGCTTTATCCATCATCTCCTCCATTTCTTGCAAGAGTTTTTTAGTTTCCTCATCAAGGACTTTATTCATTAATTCCTCTAGTTGTTTTTGCTTTTCAAGTATTGAGGAATTTAACTTTTCCTTGTTTTTAAGGTTCTCACTATTTCTTTGTTGCGTTTCTTTTATTTGTTGCTCGAGTTGCTTTTGTTTTTTTAGAATTTCTTTTGCTTTTTGTTTTTCTTCCCAACTAATTTTTTTCTTTTCTAAGATGGATTTATTTAGCTCAGCAATGTCTTTTTTTATCTCTTTGGCAAGCGATATTGACTTGTTGAGCCCGCTTTTTGTTTTTTCATTTTCAGCATCCTTTTTTGCAGTTAATTCCTCTTTTGTCGCTTCTTTATATGAAAAACGAGTGCTTTTTGTATTTTTTGATCCATTTACACCATCATTATCCCAAACTTCAAAATAGTATTCAATTTCAGCCCCAGCAACTAATTGCAATTCATCAAATTTAAAGGTGAAGAAGAAAAGTTCTTTTGAGAGTTGCTTAATCGTTAATTGCTGACTAACTAAAGGATTGGTGTCATTACTAGTAATCCGATAATTAAAGGTTAGCTTCCGTAACAGATAATCATCCTCAATTTCTCCACTAAATAAAAACTGAGCATTTGTACTATCAAAATTTTGATTCAACTTAATTAAAGGATAGGCATCAGGAATAACCTTTATAAAATAAGATAAGCTATCACTCAGCTGATGTTCGTTTTGTGTAATAATTTGATAAAGAGTGCTGCTGAAAAACTGCTTTTTATAAGTAAATGTATTTTCTGTGCTTTGGTTGTATTTACTTTCAGAAAAAATAATGGCTATATTTTTAGTGTTTTGTAAGCTTGCATCCCACTGTACTATTGTCCCTTCAGGAATAATTAAATCGCCATTGTTTTTAACGCTCTCATCTTTAATTTTAGTGTAGCTTGGATAGTTCAAAAATATGTTAAGGTCAACTACTTTAGGTTGTGGTAGCGCTTTCAATGTGTAATAATTACTACGATAACCTCCTGCTAAAAATTGAAATGTAATATCAGCATTCACTCCTTTAAACAGGTGTTCGAATGTAGTGTTGCTATTGCTCTTTATTCGAAATGAGTTTCTATTAATCACAATAAATACTTCACTCGGAATTTCATTTCCTACTATCTCTATTTCCAATTTGTAATCTTCATATTGGATTACTTCTAATTTAGGATTCAAAACAAGATACTGAAATGGTGCTTTTGGCTCAAAAAAAGTATTGTGTTTTAGTATTCTGGCAGAACTTTCGGTAAGTATATATTGTTTCCCTGAAATGATAAAAAGTAAAATTATAGCAAGAGGTATAAGTGCCCACTTTGCATGTTTTTTATTGTCAGAATAATTAATAGCATTCCCAAAAGAAATAGGCTTTATATCCTTTATTTTTTGTTGAATACTTGCGTTTATTAAAGCGTTTTCAGCCGCACTCATCTCTTGTAGTTCCAGAATGTTTAGTAGTTTATCACCTACTTTAGTAAAATGAGTTCCAATAATCTTTGCAGCTTGTTTATGGCTTAGCATTTTTCCGAAACTTAATAAATGAAGTAGGGGAACAGCAATGTATTTTATAGCTATTAAGGTGTTTACAATAAGATAAGTCCAGAATAAAAAGGTGCGACTTCCTACCCCAAATTTTGTAAAATGTTCGGCAGTTGAAAAACCAATAAAGAAAATGCTGAGCACAGCTACAAAATAAATCCCCCCCTTAATTAGCTGGTTGGTATAAAATCGTTTAACGAACTTATTTAGTTTTTCGAACAATTCTATTTTAGGCTGAGTATTCATTTTTGCAAAACTACAAATTTAACGGCTTATCAAAAAATTCTATTACATGATAAATATTATCTTTGCAACCCAAAAATTAAATACAATGTCTGAAGTAAGAGTACGATTTGCGCCAAGCCCTACAGGTCCGTTACATATTGGAGGAGTGAGAACCGCACTTTATAATTACCTTTTTGCTAAAAATAAAGGAGGGAAAATGATATTGCGTATTGAAGATACCGATCAAGCTCGTTTTGTTGAAGGGGCTGAACAGTACATTACTGAATCTTTAAAATGGTGCGGAATTGAGTTTGATGAATCTGTTGTAAGTGGCGGAGATTATGGACCTTACAAACAATCGGAAAGAAAAGAGTTATACTTGCCTTATGCCGAGCAATTGGTAAAAGATGGTTTTGCCTATTATGCTTTTGATACTTCAGAAGAACTAACTGCAATGCGAGAAAGAATGAAAGCAGCAGGAGTTCCTTCTCCACAATACAATGCAATTACGCGTACTACAATGCAAAACTCTTTGGCTCTTTCGGAAGATGAAGTGACTAAAAGAATGGAGGCGGGGGAGCCGTATGTTATTCGTATAAAAATGCCTAGAAATGAAGATGTAAAACTGAACGATATTATTAGAGGTTGGGTGGTAGTAAATACTAATAATATGGACGATAAGGTTATCTTCAAATCGGATGGTATGCCAACTTATCATTTGGCAAATGTGGTAGACGATTACTTAATGAAAATTTCTCATGTTATAAGAGGGGAGGAGTGGTTGCCATCTGCACCTTTACATGTTTTATTGTACAGATATTTAGGGTGGGAGGATGTAATGCCACAATTTGCACATTTACCTTTAATCCTAAAGCCAGATGGAAACGGTAAATTAAGTAAAAGAGATGGGGATAGATTAGGATTTCCAGTTTTCCCTACAGAGTGGATGAATCCAGAAACAAAAGAAATAAGTTCAGGATACAGAGAAAGTGGATATATTAAAGAAGCTTTTATAAATATGCTTTCCTTTTTAGGATGGAACCCAGGAACAACACAGGAGATTTTTTCCATGGAAGGATTGATAGAAGCTTTCAGTTTAGAAAGAGTAGGGAAGGCGGGAGCAAAGTTTGATTTTGACAAAACAAGATGGTTCAATCAGCAATATTTGAGAGCAAAATCAAAAGAAAATTTAGCACAAGATTTACAAGTTATCCTAAAAGAAAATAGGATAGAGGCTGAAGATAATTTTGTGGAAACTGTTTGTGAACAATTGAAAGAAAGAGCAACTTTTGTTAAAGATATGTGGGAGGAAGGAAGGTATTATTTTGAAGCACCTACTACTTATGATGAGAAAACAATCCGTAAAAAATGGAAAGTAGAAACTCCAAAATATGTATCGGAATTAAAAGATAGGTTAGCAGGATTATCTGTTTTCTCTGCAGAAAATATTGAAGTAGAATTTAAAAAATACTTAGAAGAAAACGAATTAGGAATGGGGAAATTATTACCTGCTTTTAGGGTTTGTTTAACAGGATTAGGAATGGGCCCTTCTCTTTTTGATATTGCGTCACTACTTGGGAAAGAAGAAACGATTAAAAGAATGGAAACCGCTTTAGAAAAAATTAACTAATGGGATTAATTACGGTAGAAGGAATTAGAGTTTTCGCCTTTCATGGACACTTGCCAGAGGAAGCGGTTTTGGGGGGACACTTTATCGTAAATGTTTGGGTAACAGCCGACACATCTGAGGTAGAAAAAACAGATGATTTGAACGATACAGTAGATTATGTGAAAATCATAGAAATTGTAAAACAGCAAATGGCAATTCGTTCGGATATGATAGAGCGACCTGCAAGGAGAATTGTTGATGCAATACTTCCCTTAAATAAAGTACAAAAAGTAACCGTAGAAGTGGAAAAAATTCAACCACCTATTGATGCTACTTTTGATAAAATTTCAGTGACTACTGAGGGGGAGAATTAAAAAAAGAAAATCATGTATATTGTAATTTATGAATTTAAAGTAAAAGAGAATAATTCTCAAAAATTTATTGATTCATGGAAAGCAATGACAAATTTATTAAAACTTCATGAAGGAAGCTTGGGATCTCGATTACATAAACAAAAAGAGTTGCATTATATAGCATATGCACAATGGCCGTCAAAAGAAATTTTTGATAATTCTGGAAAAAAGTTACCTGAACATGTTTCTGAAATCAGAAAAAATATGAAGAATTCATGTGAAGTAATAAAAGCACTTCATCATTTAGAAGTTGTAGAGGACTTATTAAGCTAAGCCAAATATTTAGCAATATTTACTTTATCTGCAATTAAAGCGTGTAGTTTTTCCACTGAAACTCTTTCTTGCTGCATAGTATCTCTATCACGCAAAGTAACCGTATTGTCTTCTAAAGTTTGATGGTCAACCGTAATACAGAATGGAGTTCCGATTGCATCTTGTCTTCTGTATCTTTTTCCGATTGAATCTTTTTCTTCATACTGGCAATTGAAATCAATTTGTAACATTTTCATAATTTCTCTTGCTTTTTCTGGCATTCCATCTTTTTTGGTAAGTGGAAGAATAGCCGCTTTTATTGGAGCTAAAAGTGCAGGGATTTTAAGGACAACTCTACTTTCTCCATTTTCCAATTTTTCTTCACAGAAAGAATGACTTAAAACAGTAAGGAACATTCTGTCTAAACCAATAGATGTTTCTACTACATACGGCACATAGCTTTCTCCTAATTCAGGATCAAAATATTGTAATTTTTTCCCAGAATGCTCTTGATGTGCTTTTAAGTCAAAATCGGTACGCGAATGGATTCCCTCCAACTCTTTAAATCCAAATGGGAATTTAAATTCAATATCGGTAGCAGCATTGGCATAATGGGCTAAATTTTCATGGTCATGGAAACGGTAGTTTTCTTCTCCCATTCCTAGTGAATTATGCCATTTCATACGGAATTCTTTCCAGTATTCGTACCATTTCATTTCCTCTCCTGGGCGAACAAAAAATTGCATTTCCATTTGTTCGAACTCACGCATACGGAAAATAAACTGGCGCGCTACAATCTCATTACGGAAGGCTTTCCCAATTTGAGCAATCCCGAAAGGAATTTTCATACGGGCAGTTTTCTGTACATTTAGGAAATTCACAAAAATACCTTGTGCTGTTTCTGGTCGCAAATACAAATCGGAAGAACCATCAGCAGTAGCGCCCATTTGGGTTTTAAACATCAAATTAAATTGACGAACATCTGTCCAGTTATTAGTCCCAGAAACTGGGCATTTTATATCCAACTGCTCAATTAATGTTTTTACGCCTTCCAAATCTCCTGAAGAAAGGGAAGTATTCATTTTCTCGTTTATGGCATCAATTTGTTTTTGTCTCTCTAAAATTCTACCATTGGTAGTTACAAATTCCTCTCTGTTAAAAGCATCACCAAAACGCTTAGCTGCTTTTGCTACATCTTTGTCAATTTTAGCTTCAATTTTGGCAATATGATCTTCAATTAATACATCAGCACGGTATCTTTTTTTGGAATCTTTATTGTCTACTAAAGGGTCGTTAAAAGCATCAATATGCCCAGAAGCTTTCCAAGTAGTAGGGTGCATAAAAATTGAGGCATCTAGGCCTACAATATTTTCGTGCATATTCACCATGGATTTCCACCAATAATTTTTAATGTTATTCTTTAATTCTACTCCATTTGGACCATAATCGTAAGCAGCCGCTAATCCATCATAAATTTCGGAGGATTGAAAAACATAACCATACTCTTTTGCATGGGATACTACTTTTTTAAAGATATCTTCATAATTTGCCATGACGCAAAAATAGTAATTCTCCTATTTTATTATGTAGTTTTGCAGCATGATTCAAGTTGACGATAAAATAATTTCTTTAGATGTTTTTGAAAAGCACTTTGTGTGCGATTTAAATGCGTGTAAAGGGGCGTGTTGTGTGGATGGTGATGCAGGAGCTCCACTACTGGAAAAGGAAGTAACTATTTTAGAAGATATTTATGAGAAGGTAAAGCCTTATATGGTGCAAAAGGGGATTGATGTAGTTGATAAAGTGGGGGTGGCTGTACTCGATATTGAGGGAGATGTAACTACTCCGCTTGTAAATAACAGAGAATGTGCTTTTGTAATTGAGGAAAAAGGAATTTCAAAATGTGCTATTGAAAAAGCTCATTTAGCTGGTAAAGTTGATTTTAAGAAACCAATTTCTTGTCATTTATTTCCAATACGCATACAAGAATACCGTGATTTTGATGCTGTAAACTATGAAGAAATAAAAATCTGCAAACCTGCATGTGAATGCGGTAGTAAATTAGAAGTGCCTGTTTACGCTTTTTTAAAAGAACCTCTAATCCGAAAATACGGAGAGAATTGGTACAAAGAATTGTTGGAGGCCGCTAAGTTGTTGAAGGGCTAGTTCTTTATTATCTCTTGCATTTCCTCAAATATTTCCTATCCATATAGAAAGTTCCAAAAGGAATAATTGAAGCTGCCATAATAACACCAAAATCTTTAGCCTTCCATTTCTCATCTTCTTTTATTAAGAATGCTAAAATTAGATAAGCAACAAATAGCAATCCATGAGGCATACCTAATAGCTTCACAAAAGTTGGGTCTCCTAATTGGTATTTAAAATAAAGCCCAACTGTCATCAAAAGAATATAAGATACCCCCTCTAATAATGCTATAATTCTAAATGTATTTTTCATCCTATTTAAAAGCATTTTCGCCCGTTATGTCCATTCCAGTAATCAGTAAGTGAATATCGTGCGTCCCTTCATACGTAATTACTGATTCTAAATTCATCATATGTCTCATGATAGAATATTCACCTGTAATCCCCATAGCTCCTAAAATTTGTCTTGCTTCACGGGCAATATTTAAAGCCATATCTACATTATTACGCTTACACATGGAAATTTGAGCAGTAGTTGCTCTTCCTTCATTTCTTAAAACGCCTAAACGCCAAGTCAATAATTGTGCTTTGGTAATTTCAGTAATCATTTCAGCTAATTTCTTTTGTTGCAATTGAAAAGAAGCAATTGGTCTTCCAAATTGAATCCTCTGTTTTGCATATCTTAATGCAGTGTCATAACAATCCATTGCAGTACCGATTGTTCCCCAAGCAATTCCATATCTTGCAGAATCCAAACAACCTAGTGGAGCTCCCAATCCATCTTTATTCGGTAAAATATTATCTTTAGGAATTTTTACATTATCAAAAACTAATTCTCCTGTTGCAGAAGCTCTCAAGCTCCATTTTCCATGTGTTTCTGGAGTAGTAAACCCCTCCATTCCTCTTTCTACTAATACTCCTTTTATTCTTCCTTCTTCATTTTTTGCCCACACTACAGCAACATCTGCAAAGGGAGCATTCGAAATCCACATTTTTGCTCCATTTAAAAGGTAATGATCTCCCATATCTTTAATATTAGTTGTCATTCCTCCAGGATCTGATCCATGGTCTGGTTCAGTAAGTCCAAAACAACCAATAAATTCTCCAGTAGCTAGTTTTGGCAAATATTTTTGCCTTTGCTCCTCATTTCCATATTTCCAGATTGGATACATTACAAGTGATGATTGAACAGAAGCAGTTGAACGCACACCACTATCCCCTCTTTCCAATTCTTGCATTATCAGCCCATAAGAAATTTGGTCAAGCCCAGCTCCTCCATATTTTACCGGAATATAAGGTCCAAAACCACCAATTTCACCTAATCCTTTTATAATTTGTTTAGGAAATTCCGCTTTTTGGCAAGCTTCTTCAATAATAGGAGAAACCTCTTTTTTCACCCATTCTCTAGCAGCATCTCTAATTAATTTATGTTCTTCCGTAAGGAGTTCATCCATTAGGAAATAATCAGGAGCTTGGTATAAATCTTGTGACATAACTATTGTTAATTTTTTGGCAAAAGTATGTATTTTAAAGCTAAAAAATGAGTTCTTAAAAGGTATATTTGCATTCGGAATAATAAGAATAATGATTGCGTTAACAAAACCTATATTTAATCAGGACATCATAGTTATATTGCTTACCATCTCTTTTTTGTTGATAGCTGTATTAAGAGCGTCTTATTGGAAGCATGCTAAATTGCTTTTTATGGGGGTGTTTGCCCAACGCTATGCTAATCAGTATTTAAGGGAAGAGAATGCTTTTACCGAAAGAGTTAACTTTATTACCTTTTTGCTAATGACGATTAATTTCTCTGTAATTTTGTTGAAAATAATGCCTCAAACATCTTTGCTTAAGGTGGCTTACTTAATAGGAGGGGTAATGCTTTTTTTTATTTTAAAAATTGGAATAATGCTTTTTTTTGGAAAGATTTTTATGGTAAAAGATATCGTAAAATTAGGAATATTTTTTTCTTTCCTTTTTGATAGAGCCTTAGGATTTTTTCTTTTTCCATTAGTAGTAGCAATCTATTTTTTTGCATTTAAAATTACCACAATTTTATTTTTTTCAATCAGTATATTGTGTGGAATATTAGTATTGCTGAAGCTATTTTGGTTATGGAAGATAGGAACAAAAGCATTTGGGCTTTCACAGTTCTATATATTTTTGTACATTTGCACTCTAGAAATTTCACCATTTCTATTACTAGGAAAAGGAGTAGTTTACTAATCAAAAGGCAAAGGAATGATAGAAAAAAAGAAGAAAGTAAAGTCAATACTAATTTCACAACCAAAACCTGAAGGGAAATCACCATACGCATCTATTGAACTAAAGCATAAATTAAAGATTGATTATATACCTTTTATGCATGTTGAGGAAATTTCAGCTCAAGAATTTAGAGAGCAAAGAATTTCTATACTTAACCATGATGCTGTAATTTTTACATCTAAAAATGCAATGGATCATTATTTTGGAATGATGGATAAATTAAGGTTAAGGATTCCTGATTTTACAAAGTATTTTTGTGTTTCTGAAGCAATTGCTCATTACTTACAAAACTTCATTACTTATCGTAAGCGTAAGATATTTACAGGAGAGCAAACACTTGCTAGCTTGATTCCTGTAATGCAAAAACATAAGGAGTCAAAATTTTTATTCCCATGTTCGGATGTGCTTAAAAAACAAATGAACAAATCATTAGAAGAAAGTGGATTGGAATACACAAAAGCACAAATGTATAAAGTTGCTTGTTCTGATTTATCTGATTTATCAGAAGTGAAATATGATGTATTGGTGTTTTTTAGTCCAACAGGAATTAAATCGTTATTAGAAAATTTCCCAAATTTTAAACAGGGTGATACTAGGTTGGCCGTATTTGGTCCAACAACAATTAAATCGGTTGAAGATAATGGTTTAAGAGTAGATATTGCTGCTCCAAATAAAAAAGCGCCATCTATGTCTATGGCATTGGATCAATACATAAAAGAAGCGAATAAAAGAAGAAGATAATTTCTTTTCAAAAAAATAATTTAAAGGAGCTTTCGAGCTCCTTTTTTTGTAATTTTATCAGATGTTTAAGTTTCCAAAAAAACAGAAGTTGTGTAATGAAACGGCAATAAAAAAAGTGTTTTCTAATGGGAAATCATTTGTAATTGAGCCTATTCGATTGATTTGGAAAGAAGAAGTTAATTTAGATGAAGTAGCGATAAAATCAATTATTGTAGTTCCTAAAAAAAAGCTAAAATTAGCTACTGAAAGAAATGTTGTAAAAAGGAGAATGAAGGAAGCTTATCGATTGCATAAAGCAGAGTTAGATTCGTCTTTAAAAAGTAAAAATACTCAACTGAATATTGCAATTATTTATCAGAAAGAAGAAATATTATCATATAAAGTGATAGAAGAAAAAATAAAATTAATTTTAGGCCGTTTAAGTGAAGAAATATGAGTGTTATTTTTTCTTTCCTTTTCAGAGCAATAATTGTGGTTTATCAGAAAGCAATATCACCTTTATTGCCACCCAGATGTAGGTATACCCCAACTTGTTCGGCTTACGGATTAGAAGCAATAGTAAAATATGGACCCTGGAAAGGAGGAGGGCTAACTTTAAAACGAATATTAACTTGCCACCCATGGGGAGGGCATGGGCATGACCCGGTACCTTAAAAAAGAAATTATGAAGAAAAAAGTTAAAATTATTATTTTAGGAATTGCACTTGCAATTACCTCAATAGTATCAGTAGGGTTTACTGATAATTATTTTGAGATTTCTAAAAATCTAGATATTTTCACTACTCTGTACAAAGAACTAAATGCTTTTTATGTTGACGAAACTGATCCTGGAAAATTGATGAAAGAGGGGATTGATAAAATGCTAAAATCATTAGATCCTTACACAACCTACATTCCTGAATCAGAGATTGAAGATTTCCGTTTTATGACAACAGGACAGTATGGCGGTATTGGAGCAATGATTTCAAAAAGAAAAGATTATGTTTTTATAAGTGAGCCTTACAAGGGCTATCCTGCACAAAAAGCAGGACTTATGGCTGGAGATAAAATTTTGGAAATTAACGGAAAGTCAGCCAAAGGAAAAACAACTGAAGAGGTGAGCAAGGTGTTAAAGGGGCAGCCAAATACTTCTGTTACTTTATTGATTGAACGCCCTCATTTGGAAAAGCCGTTTGAAGTTACTTTTGATAGAGAAAAAGTATCCGTAAAAAGTGTACCTTATTCAGCATATATTGAAGAGGGTATTGGCTATGTAAAACTCAGAAGTTTTACCAGAAACTGTAGTAAGGACATAAAAAATGCAATAGAAGATTTAAAGAAAGAAGGAGAATTAAAGGGGTTGATTTTAGATTTAAGAAGTAATCCTGGAGGGCTTTTGAATGAATCAGTTGATATTGTAAATTTTTTTATTGAAAAAGGAGAGGAAGTGGTTAGTACAAAAGGGAAAATAAAATCCTGGGAAAAATCATATATAGCAGTAAATAAGCCTTTAGATACTGAGGTGCCTTTAGCGGTTTTAATTAATTCGTCTTCAGCTTCTGCTTCAGAAATTGTGTCAGGAGCAATACAAGATTTGGATAGAGGGGTTGTTATTGGGCAAAGAAGTTATGGTAAAGGCTTGGTGCAACAAACCCGAAAATTATCCTATAATGCTCAGTTAAAACTTACAGTTGCTAAATACTATATTCCTAGTGGAAGATGTATTCAAGCATTAGATTATTCCAATAGAAATGAGGATGGTAGTGTTGGTAAAATAGCTGATTCATTAATGACAGCTTTTCAGACTAAAAACGGAAGAGAGGTGTTTGATGGAGGTGGAATTAATCCTGATATAATTACCGAAACAGGAACGGTAAGTAATATTATTATTTCTCTTTTCAGAGAACGCTTATTCTTTGATTATGCGACTGATTTCAGGTTCGAACATGATAGCATTCCAGAAAATTTTGTTTTCTCAGATGACGATTATGATCATTTTGTGAACTATCTTTCAGATAAAGAATACACCTATAAAACAAAAACGGAAGAAGCCCTAGAAAAAGTAAAGAAGATGGCCATTGATGAGAATTATTTTGATTCCTTAAGTGATGAGTATGAAAGTTTGTTAGCGCAATTGGAAGCAAATAAAGGAGATGATTTATTTACCAATAAACAGGAGGTAAAAGAGATACTCACAGGTGAGATTGCAAGTCGTTATTTTTATCAGGAAGGAAGAATAAAAGCAGCCTTAAATTTTGATCCTGAACTAGAAAAAGCGATTGAGATACTACAAAACACAGAAAAGTATAATCAAATGTTAGGCAATGAATAAATTGGTAGGTAAAGCCAAACAAATTCTTTTCGTATTATTAGGAATTACTATCCCGATTTCAATAGGAATTACAAATTTGATTATTGGGTTGCTATCTCTTTGTTGGATATTAGAAGGTAACTTTAAATCTAAATTTGAGTTTATAAGGTCATCAAAATGGATGCTTTCTATCTTTGCATTATTAGGTTTGTATGTCTTAGGTTTATTTTGGGGAGATAATCATTTGAATGCGGAATGGCAATTTCAAAGGTTAGCTTTATTACTTGTTTTTCCTGTTTTCATAACATTAAATTTAGAAAATAAAGTATTAGAAAAGGCTGTTTTAGCATTCTTAGGGGTAAATTTTATTGCAGCTATTCTAGCTATTGCAATCAATTATTCTATTATCCCACCATTATATGAATTTATTTCTTTTATGAAGTATAAGTGGGGAGTGTCAGCATTCTTAAAGTATAACTATCATAATGTTATGTTAGTTTTTTCATCTAGTATTATCCTGTTTACACTAATAGAAATGAAGGTTAGATATAGGGCTCTTTTCAAGGTAATGCTTTTGGTTTATGTTTATAGTATTTTTACAGAACCAGGTAGAGCGGGTCAGGCGCTAATGATTATTATATCCCTTTGTTATATTATATTTTATAACTATAAGAACTATAAGAGATTAACAATAATATTATTTCTCTTTTTTGCTTTTCAGGCTACAATGTATCATGTTTCTCAAGTTTATAAGGATAGAGTAGATATGTTACACAATATTGTTGTTAACAAAGGTATGAAAGGAGAAGTAGAGGATATCCGCTATGTTTTTGTTAAGGAATCTATGAAAAGAATATTGAAAAAACCGTTACTTGGTTACGGAACGGGAAGCTTTGGTACAATTTTTAATAATGAAATAGATTCTGACTATTCTTTCTATACGCACACAACACCTCATAATAATTATTTGTATATATGGTTTGAAGTAGGGATACTTGGCTTACTATTATTACTTTCTATATTTTACCATCAGATAAAAGAATTATTTAAAAAGCAAGATGGAATCCATAGGACTTTACTGCCCTTATCTTTTATGTTTTTAATGCTTGTTGATTCTTACTTTTTTATTTTCACCCTTACAATTTGCTATATCTTTCTTTATACTATTTATAGTAAATATCAGGAAGTGTAAACTCGCTTAATTCTTCTATTTAGCGTTGCATAAATTTCATAAGGAATTGTCTCTAATTTTTTAGCAATTGATGAAATGGTATTTTCTTTTCCAAAGATAATGACCTCATCTCCTGTTTTAGCATTTGTATTACTTAAATCAATTATACAGGAGTCCATACTGATTTTTCCAAGGATAGGGCAAGGAATATTATGTACTAAAACCGTTCCATTTTTTTCGCTTAATTTTCTATTTAACCCATCAGCATAACCAAATGGAATAATTCCAATTTTCATGTCTTTTGTAGCAACAAAGAAGGCATCATAGCCAATTTGATCTTCTTTTGTAATACTTCTAACTTGTGAAACAACACTTTTTAGTGTGCTAATTTGTTGAAGGTTTTTATCATCTGCAACTCCATAAAGGCCAATCCCAAGACGAACCATTTCATATTCCTTATTTGCAAAGCGTAATACTCCATTTGTATTTAGAATATGTCGATCAACCTTATACCTAAGAGTTGTGAAAAATGTTGTGCAGATGTTATCAAAAATAAGGCATTGCTTATTCGTAAACTCATCCTTTTTAGGATTATCAGTAGCAGCTAAATGCGAACAAATACTTTGAAGTTTGAGTTTTGGGTATTTATTTAGTGTTTTTACAAGTAGTTCTATCTCATCAGGATTAAAACCATAGCGATTCATTCCCGTATTAAATTTAATATGGATGCCAATGTCCGTATTAAGCTCACCATATATCTGAAGTAACTTAAAGTTATAAATCACAACATCTAACTTATTTTTAATGATTTGATTTGTACTTTTTGTCCCAGGGTTAGCAACTATAATTGGAATATTAATCCCACTTTCCCTTAAGCGACCTCCTTCTTCAAAATCTGCAACCCAAAGAGCGTGTACTCCTAATTTTTCTAACTTTTCTGCAAGCACTATATCCCCATGACCATAAGCATAAGCCTTTACTATAGCAATAATTTTGGTATCAGTTTTCAACTTGCTTTTAAGGTAGGTGAAGTTGCTTTTTAAGTGACTAATATTTACCTCTAATATAGTTTCATGTGTAATTCCCATAACTTATTTCATCTTGATTGAAAAACAACTTCTGCACAAGGGCTTGTACTCTTCCTTTTTACCAATTTTCACTAAAGTTGTGTCGGTAGTTTTTCTGTAGGAATGATTTGCAATTGCGCTACAATCAACACAGATAGCATGAACTTTCGTAATATGTTCGGCAATTGCTAAAATTTTTGGCATCACGCCAAAAGGCTTTCCTAAAAAATCCATATCTAATCCTGCAATAATAACCCTAACCCCAGCATTTGCTAATTCATTGCAGACAGTAACTAAATCAGTATCAAAAAATTGAGCTTCATCAATTGCTACAACCTGAGCTTCATTTACTAATTGCAAAATATTTTCAGCACAGTCAACAGGGGTAGCTTGTATTGTATTTTCATCATGTGAAACTACTTTTAGAGTATCGTATCTTTTGTCAATTTTTGGTTTAAAAACAGCTATGTTTAATTTTGCAAATTGTGCTCTTTTTAATCGCCTTAGCAACTCTTCAGTTTTACCAGAAAACATTGAGCCACAAATTACCTCTATACTTCCTTTTTGTATAAGATGATTTATTTGTGATTCTAAAAACATTTAGCGTAATTTGTTTTATTAAGTTTGCTAACAAAAGTATAAAAAGCAATGCCATTTTTTATGAATTTTAAAAGTTTGTTTTCTTCTCTCTTATTGTTATCTTTTTCGTTTAACATTCTTGCAAAACCAGATACAATAAAAATTAATAAAGGAAGAGTGCTAATTGTAAGTAGTAGCTTGGTGGCGGCTTTAAGCGGTTCTTATTTATATATTGAAAAATCTTGGTGGGCCGATAAACAAACTGCTTTTCATTTTGATGATGGTGCTGATTTAACTTATGCTTTAAATGTAGATAAAGTTGGGCATTTTATGGGGGGAATTGAGGCAGCTGACATTTTTTCTGGCTCAATGCAATGGACAGGGATGAATAAAAAACAATCTCTTTGGTATGGTGCTTTTTTTGGCTCAGGATTGCAACTAGCAATTGAAATGAAAGATGCTTATGCTCCATATTGGGGTTTTAGTAAATGGGATTTAGCATTGGGTTCAGCAGGGGCATTTTGGCCAGTTGCTCAATACTACAATGACGATTTAAAAGCAATCAATTTTAAATTCTCTTATTATAAGCGCTCTAATATCTATTGGGATTTAGATAAACAGAGAGGAAAGAATACTAATAAATACGCTTGGCAAGATGATTATCCGAATCAGACCTATTGGATAACTTTTGATGTCAATCATTTTGCAGAGACTTGCTGTTGGCCTGATTGGTTAAATGTAGCTGTAGGCTTTGGGTTGGACGATACTCAGTATCTAAATGAACACAATACTAAAACAGGTGGAAATAATGAATGGTATATTGCCTTGGATTATGATGTTCCTAAGCTATTAAAGAAATGGAATAGTCCAACTGGAAATAAAGTAAAATATTGGCTCAATTATTTCCATTTTCCTGCACCCACAATAAGAATTAGTCCAAAACTAGAATTGTATCCATTATTCCTATAAATTTGTAAGATGTCAAAATTATATTTAATACCTACTCCAATAGGAAATTTGGAGGATATAACACTTAGAGCATTACGTCTTTTAAAGGAGGTAACTATAGTGCTAGCGGAAGATACTAGGACAACAAAAAAGCTATTTTCTCATTATGAAATTAATACTTCTTTAGCTGCTTTTCATATGCATAATGAGCATAAGGTATTGGAAAAATGGATTGCTATATTAAAGGGAGGAGAAACTATTGCGCTTGTTTCTGATGCAGGAACTCCTGCTATTTCTGATCCTGGTTTTTTATTAGTTCGCGAATGTGTTAAAGAAGGCATTGAAGTAGATTGTTTACCAGGAGCAACTGCTTTTATTCCAGCTTTAGTTAACTCGGGATTGCCATCAGAGAAATTTATTTTTGAAGGTTTTCTTCCTGTAAAAAAAGGAAGACAGACGAGATTGAAATTGCTTGCTGAGGAAGAGAGAACAATGGTTTTTTATGAATCTCCTCATAGAATTGTAAAAACTTTAAGTCAGTTTATGGAATATTTTGGGGAAAAAAGATTGGTTTCGATCTCAAGAGAAATATCAAAAATGTTTGAAGAAACAAAAAGAGGTACAATGAAAGAGGTTTTGCAGTATTTTGTAGAGAAAAAACCAAAAGGAGAATTTGTAATAATAGTTGCAGGTAAATAATGGAGATTAAAGAATTCATACATAAAAAACCATATTTGATTGCAGGCCCTTGTAGTGCTGAATCAAGAAAACAACTATTGTCTATTGCAAAATCGGTTGAAGGGACTGCTGATGTTTTTAGGGCAGGAATATGGAAGCCAAGAACTAAACCTAACTCTTTTGAAGGGATTGGAAAAGAAGCTTTACAATGGCTAGAAGAAGTAAAGGCTGAAACTACCTTAAAAATTGCGACAGAAGTTGCAACCGCTAAACATGTTGAATTGTGTTTAGAATCAGGGGTTGATATGCTTTGGATTGGCGCTAGAACGACCGTTAATCCCTTTTATGTGCAGGAAATTGCTGAGGCTCTAAAAGGAGTAGATATTCCTATTTTTGTAAAAAACCCAATACATCCTGAATTAGGCTTATGGTTGGGAGCTTTTGAACGCTTAAATAAAGTTGGTATTAAGCAATTAGCAGCAATTCATAGAGGTTTTTATAGTTATGAGAAATCAGTTTTCAGAAATGATCCTAAGTGGGAATTGCCTATCAAATTAAGAAAGGAAGTTAGGGATTTGCCAATTATTTGTGATCCTAGTCATATTGCAGGAAAAGCAACATTAATAGAAGATATTGCCCAAACTGCAATGGATATTAATTTGGATGGATTGATGATTGAAACACACAACAATCCTCACTTAGCATTAAGTGATGCCGAGCAACAAATTACTCCTGAAAAATTAAAAAATATCATGCAAAATTTGGTACTGAGAGATACTAAATTAAGGGATGAAAAATTTAAAGAACAGCTATTAAATTTTAGGAGTAAAATTGATAGTTTTGATAAGAATATTATAGAATTGCTCAATAATAGAAAAGAGATTGTAGAGCAAATAGCCAACTTTAAAAATGAGAATAGATTAACTATTTTTCAGATTGAAAGATGGTTTGAGATTTTAAAAACTAGAAAAGAGAATGCAAAAACATTAGGTTTGGACGAAAAAATGGTGGAAGAACTTTTTGCATTGATTCATAAATATTCCATCCTTACTCAAACCCAAATAATGCGTAAGTAATGCAGAAAAATTGGAATATATTAAAGTCGGACAGTACAGTGGTTACTGAATTAGCAAAGGCTTTAAGTGTATCTGAAATTGTAGCACATTTATTGGTGTTAAGAGGTATTACTACCTATGATGAAGCTAAGTCATTTTTTCGCCCAGAAATATCGCATTTGCACGATCCTTTTTTGATGAAGGATATGGAAAAGGCAGTGGATAGGATTGAATTGGCAATTGCTAAAAAGGAGAAAATTTTGGTGTATGGCGATTATGATGTAGACGGTACAACATCAGTAGCAATGATGTATTCTTTTCTTCAAAAGCAAGGGATTGAAATTGAATATTATATTCCTTGCCGTTATGAGGAAGGGTACGGGATTTCATTAAAGGGAATTGATTATGCTAAGGAAAATAATTTTGCATTAATAATCGCTTTGGATTGTGGTATTCGTGCAGTTGACCAAGTTGATTATGCAAATGAAAAAAGGGTTGATTTCATTATTTGCGATCATCATAATCCAGGAGAAAAAGTGCCTGAAGCAGTAGCAATACTTAACCCAAAACAAATAGATTGTGACTATCCTTATAAAGAGCTTTCAGGCTGTGGGGTAGGCTTTAAATTAATACAAGCCTTTTGTCAAAGAAATGACATTTCCTTTACCGAAATTATTGAATATTTGGATTTACTTACCGTTAGTATTGGTGCCGATATTGTACCAATGACAGGGGAAAACAGGGTGTTTTCCTTTTACGGGTTACAACAAATAAATACAAGTCCTAGGGCTGGGTTAAAGGCATTGATGGAGATAGCTAATAGAACTAAGGATGTAACAATAACTGATGTTGTGTTCGGGGTTGCACCAAGGATAAATGCTGCTGGAAGAATAGAACATGCTAAAAAAGCAGTCGAGATATTAGTAGAAACTGACTCTGCAAAAGCAAAGTTATTTGCAGAAAAAATTGAGGAGAACAATATAACAAGAAGAGGCTTGGACCAAAGCATAACTAAAGAGGCTTTGGAAATGATTGATGTCAAGAAAAAATCTACTGTTGTACATAGTGAAGATTGGCACAAGGGTGTCGTAGGAATTGTTGCTTCACGCTTGATTGAAAATTATTATAAGCCTACAATTGTATTGGCGGAAAAGGACGGGATGCTTACAGGTTCTGCTCGTTCGGTACACGATTTTGATTTATATGCTGCAATTGCAAAATGTGCGCATTTATGTGAAAAGTTTGGGGGACATAAATATGCTGCTGGTTTGAGTGTCAAAAAAGAAAACTTAGCGCAATTTATTGAAGAGTTTGAAAAAGCAGTCAGCGAAACTATCACTGAAGATCAGCTCACTCCAAAAATTAATATTGATAAAGTAATTGATATTGATGCAGTAGATGATAAATTGTATCGAATAATAAAGCAGTTTGCTCCTTTTGGGCCACAAAATTTATCGCCTATTTTTGTAAGTAGGGGAGTGGTTGATAATGGCTATGGAAAGCAAGTAGGAACGGATAAAACCCATTTAAGGATAAATGTAAAACGGATAAAGCACGCTATCTCAGGAATAGGGTTTGGTATGGGAAATCTTTTTGAAAAAATAAAAGACAATCAATCTTTTGACGTTTGTTATTCTATTGATGAAAATGAGTGGAATGGCAGGAAAAGTTTACAAATGAGGTTGAGAGATATAAAGGCCTAAAATATTGAGAATAGACTTAACCCACATTTCTACCTAAGGATTTAGCAATCTGAGTTTTTATTTGGGTAAGCTGGCCTAATAATTTAATATCTTTAGTGTCAATATTTCCATCTTTTATTTTTTGTTGTAAATCTTTTATTTGCTTGTCAACATGTCCTTTTTTTAGCGAGAGAATTGCTTTTTCAGTAGTTTTGCGAATTTTTTCATCCTCCCTTCCTGTATATATTTTATGTCGGTCCTCCCAATTACTACTTATACTATGTCTATTACTTATAAGGTCAATTGCTTTTTGGCTAATCCTCTGGTTTTGATGATTAATAAAATACTGCAAGTCAATATTGCCTCTATCTTCAATTACAGCTATAATTTCATTATACATTTCACTAAAATCAGGATTCGTAAATTTGATATTATCAGCATCAAGGTCGCTAATAATCAGGGAAGCAACACTTTCTTGCTCCTCATCAATCATAAAAGTATCATTTCCATAATTTATTAGTAGGCGTAATATTTCCTCTTCTAGCTTTATTAATTTTCCGCCTGTACTTAGCTTTTCTTTTGGTTTGCTTGTAGGCTGTTGGTTTGTTCTGTTTCCTGCAATTATTGGTTTAAAAGAGCTGATATTAGCCCTAGCTTTTGCGACTTCACTTAGGAGGATTTCCTCAGCAATATCCAATTTTTTACTGTAGGTTTTGCAGTATTGCGAACGGTTTAAACTATCAGGAATACATGAAATGGATTCAATAATATCCCTTTTAATATTTGTGATTTTAGTAGGGTCGGAAATAGAATTTAGCTCCGAAATTTTAATTTTATAATCGATAAAATCAATTGCTTCAGTTGCTAAGAATCTTTTAAAATCTTCATTCGATAATTTTTTAGAAAAAGAATCAGGATCATCTCCTTCAGGAAAGGCTGCAATTTTTACATTCATTCCTTCCTTTAAAATCATATTTATTGATTTATAGGTGGCTTTTATCCCAGCATTATCGCCATCAAAAAGCAAAACGACATCTTGGGCTAAACGGTTAATGAGTTTAATTTGGTCTAAAGTTAGAGCAGTTCCTGATGCTGAAACAACATTTTCTATCCCATTTTGATGCATAGAAATCACATCCGTATACCCTTCAACTATGTAGCACAATCCTTCTTTTCCAATTGCATGTTTAGCATAGTTTAATCCATATAACACCTTGCTTTTATGGTAAATTAATGTTTCGGGGGAGTTTAAGTATTTTGCTTTTGCGTTAGCACTAAAAGCCCTTCCTCCAAACCCTAATGTTCTCCCTGAATAGGATTGAATAGGAAACATGGTTCGCTCTTTAAAGCGGTCAACAATTTGCCCTGAGCTTTCGTTAATTAAGGATAAACCTGAGGAAACGAGCACCTGCTTGTCGTAGGCTTTTTTAAGTGCAGCTTGGCTAAAAGCATCTTTGGCTTTTGGATTGTAGCCCAATTCAAACTTCTTAATTGTTTCTTCAGTAAATCCTCTTTCTTTAAAATAACTGAGTCCTACTGATTTCCCTTCTTCAGAATTCCAAAGCATATCCTGAAAATAGTCATTTGCAAAATTGGAGACGATAAATAAACTGTCTTTTTCATTGGAGCGTTCTAATTGTTCGGAAGTCATTTCCTGCTCCTCAATTTCAATATTGTATTTTTTGGCTACGAATTTTAAGGCTTCAGGATAATTAAAATGCTCAATTTCCATTATAAAATTGATGCTATTTCCTCCTTTCCCACAACCGAAACATTTGTAAATACCTTTGGTAGGGGATACGGTAAATGAAGGTGTTTTTTCATTATGAAACGGACAGTTTCCAATATAATTTACCCCTCTTTTTTTGAGGGCTACAAAGTCGCCTACAATTTCTTCAATCCGAGCAGTTTCAAATATTTGGTCTATGGTTTCCTTTGGTATCATTTTTTGCGGTTTACAACATAGTCCAACAATAGGGTTAAGGATTTTCGCGCCTCATTGTTATCAAACTGATTCAATAAATCAAGAGCTGTGTTGTGGTATTCCTGCATTCTTTTGTTAGCATATTCAAGCCCTCCATTCTCTTTTACCATAGCAATAACCTCCGCTACTTTTTCATCATCCTTATGATGATTTTTTATGATGTTTATAATGTAGTTTTTCAGCTTTTTATCTACCGTATTTAGGGTGTATATTAAGGGTAGTGTCATCTTTTGTTCGCGAATATCAATACCGGTAGGCTTCCCAATTAGTGTGCTTTGCGTGTAGTCAAACAAATCATCTTTTATCTGAAAAGCAATTCCTGCTTTTTCACCAAATAAGCGCATTTTCTCTATCACTTCTTTGCTTTGCCCTACTGAGTTGGCTCCACTGGCACAACAAGCAGCAATTAAGGTTGCTGTTTTCTGGCGGATAATATCAAAATATACTTCTTCAGTAATGTCTAATTTTCGTGCTTTTTCAATTTGTAAAAGTTCCCCTTCACTCATGTCCTGCACTGCAGTACTCATTATTCTTAAGAGTTCAAACTCTTCATGTTTTACCGCCAATAGTAAGCCTCTGCTAAGTAAAAAATCGCCCACCAAAACTGCAATTTTATTTTTCCAAAGTGCATTTATGGAAAAAAATCCTCTCCTAAAATTTGCTTCATCAATAACATCATCATGCACCAAGGTTGCAGTATGCAATAGTTCAATCATTGAAGCTGCTCGATAAGTATTTTCTTCAAATTTACCAAAAAGCTTGGCGGATAGAAAAACGAACATAGGACGCATCTGTTTTCCTTTTCGTTTTATGATGTAATGCATTATTCTATCCAGTAAGGAAACATTGCTTTTTAAGGAATCTTTGAACTTTTGTTCAAATAAATTCATCTCATCCTTAATAGGGGCTTTTATGTTTTTTAGTATTGACAAAATAGGTGTAAACTAGAAGTGCGAATATACAAAGATTTCCCTCTGATAAATCCTATAAATATCTTTGTTAAAAAGTTATTTAAGCTTGTTTACCAATTGCCCGCAAGCAGCATTAATATCTTTTCCTTTACTTTTCCTTAGGGTAACAAGTATATTGCGTTCCTCCAGGTATTTCATAAAGTTATCGGTAACTCGATTAGACGATTTTTCATAAGGCAAATCATCAACCGTATTGTATTCAATTAAGTTAATTTTACAAGGACTTGCTTTAGTAAATTGTGCCAATTTCTGAGCATCTTCTAAGCTATCATTTAAGTCCTTAAATAAAATGTATTCGTAAGTAACTCTACTTCCTGTTTTGTCATAAAAATAACGCACTGACTCCCTAAGCTCTTCAAGGTTTATTTTCTGATTGATAGGCATAAGAATATCTCTTTTGCTATCGCTTGCTGAATGCAGTGAAATAGCCAAGTTAAAACGCACCGCATCATCTCCTAGTTTTTTTATCATTTTAGATATTCCAGCTGTTGAAACCGTAATTCGTTTAGGAGACATAGCTAGCCCTTTTTCAGTAGTGATAAGGTCGATACTTCCTAATACGGCTTTGTAGTTCAATAGTGGTTCGCCCATCCCCATATATACTATGTTGGATAGTGGCTTCCCAAAGTTGGAAATCGCTTCTTCATTTAGGATAAATACTTGGTCGTAAATTTCGGCAGCAGTTAGGTTTCGCTCCAATTTTAAGGTTCCTGTTGCACAAAATTCGCAAGCCAAACTACAACCAACTTGTGAGGATATACAAGCTGTTAATCGATTTTTAGAAGGGATTAAAACACCCTCAACCAATAATTTATCGTGTAGCTGTAAGCTGTATTTTATGGTACCATCAATACTTCTTTCTCCTTTGTGGATTTTTACAGGATTAATACTGAAATGTTCAGCAAATAAATCGCGCATTGATTTTGATAATGAAGTCATTTCATCAAAAGAAGTTGCTCTTTTTTTCCATAGCCATTCCTCTACTTGCTTGGCTCTGAACTTAGGTAATTTATGCTCTGCACAGAATTTATGTAAATCCTCAGCACTAATATTTCTGATGTCTGTTTTTTTCTCCATTATATTTGCAAAGATATATTACTTTTGTACTATGCGATTTTTAACGGCTGATTATTTATTCCCTTTATATATAGCTCCAATAAAACAAGGAGTATTGCAAATTTCTGATAAAGGAGAAGTTGTTACGGTTTTTAAAAATAGAAATGAGGTTCCACAAGATAAATTAGAAGAGTTTGAGGGAGTGCTTTGTCCTGGGTTTGTAAATGCACATTGTCATTTGGAACTGAGCCACTTAAAAGGAGTTGCGAAAAAAGTAAAAGGATTTCTAGATTTTGTTGGGGCAATTCAAATAAGGGATGAATTTCCAAAAGAGAAAATTTTGGAAGCAATTGAAATGGCTGAAAAGCAAATGATTGCTAATGGAATAGTTGGAGTTGGAGATATTTGCAATACTACTGATACTCTTTTACAGAAACGGAATAGAAATCTTCATTATTATAATTTTATTGAAAGCTTTCAAGTGCATGAGGATAAGATAAATGATACTTTGATTACAGCAAAAACTTTAAGAGAGGACTTCCGAAATGCTGGAATGAAAGCAACAATTGTTCCTCACGCTCCTTATTCTGTCCCTCCTATATTAATGAAAAAAATTGCAAGTGCTTTTGATGAGAATGATGAATTACTAACGGTTCATATGCAAGAAACAAAAGAAGAAAACCAATTTTTTGAAAATAAGAATGGATCTTTTTTTGATTGGTTAAATGACATGAATGCAAATGCAAGTATTTGGGAACCAAGAGAAAAATCGGTTGATATTTTGCAAGAATTAGGAAACAATAAAGTGCTTTTAGTACATAATACCTTTGCTAAAAAAGAAGATATAACTGATCATTATTACTGTACTTGTCCAAAAGCAAATCTATTCATTGAAAATGCATTGCCGGACTACTCTATTTTTGATACGGATAAACTTTGTGTGGGAACGGATAGTTTGGCTTCTAACAATTCTCTTTCTATTTTGGAAGAGCTTATAACTATACAAAAAAACTCAGGGTTTGATTTAAATACACTACTTAAAATAGCTTCTAGAAATGGAGCGAAAGCTTTGGGGTTTTCTGAATTAGGAACTTTTGAGAAAGGAAAAAAACCAGGAGTAATTCTTATTCAGAAATTGAATGACATGAAACTAAGCGAAAAAAGTGTAGTAAAAAAATTACAGTAAAGTTGCAGCTATTATTAAGTCTTGTTCTGTGGTGATTTTTATGTTTCTTTCTTCTCCTAGAATAGTAGTGATTTGCCCTCCATTTGCTTCAAATACGGAAGCGTCATCTGTAAAAGTGTCATAAAAATCTTGAGTATATGCTTTTTGAATATCAGCACCTAAAAAACATTGAGGAGTTTGTACTTTATAAAGGCTGCTTCTATCTAAATAAGTAGAATTTTCTCCTTCTATTTTCCGGATGGAATCCTTTACAGGAACAATAGGAATTACACCAATTCCTTGTTTTGTTTCAGCAATTAAGCTGTTAATTAATGCAGTAGAAACTAATGGTCGTACGCCATCATGAATGGCAACAACTGATTTTTTACCTATTTTCTCTAACCCATTTTTTACAGAGTGGAAACGAGTTTCACCACCAGAAATTAAGGTGTGTTTTTGTGAGAAATTATGTGTTTTGCATAACTCCTGCCAATAATCAAATTGCGCACTAGGTAAAACTAAAACAATTTCCTCAAAGTGAGAAAATTGTTTTAAAGTGTGTATTAAAATGGGTGTTCCATTTAATAGTAAAAACTGTTTTGGGAGGTCAGCTTTCATACGTGCACCTTTTCCACCAGCAACTATTAAAGCAACTTTTTTCATGTTATAGAATTAACATTGCATCTCCAAAAGTATGGAAATTGTATTTTTTCTTAATCCCTTCTTTATAGGCTTTCTTTAATAAATCCAAACCTGAAAATGCGGCTACTTGCATCATTAATGATGATTTTGGCAAGTGGAAATTAGTTAGCATACAGTTCGCAATTTGGTAAGTATGTGGTGGGAATAAAAAGATGTTTGTCCAGCCAGTAAATGGGATAACCTCACTTTTAGTGGATACTGAACTTTCCAAAGTACGCATAACAGTTGTTCCAACTGCACAGATTCTTTTTCCTGTATTTTTTCCTTTATTAATTTTAGCTGCAGATTCTTCCGAAATAATAATTTCTTCTGATTCCATTTTGTGTTTGGAAAGGTCTTCAACCATAATTTCATTAAAAGTACCCAAGCCAACATGTAGTGTGGTTTCAGCAAATTCAACTCCTTTTAGTTCCATTTGCTTCATTAAAATCTTACTGAAGTGCATTCCTGCCGTTGGTGCTGAAATAGCTCCTTCATGCTTTGCATAAATAGTTTGAAAACGCTCAGTATCCTCTTCAGTAGGCTTTCTGTCAATGTGTTTTGGAAGAGGAGTATTTCCTAAAGCAGTTAAAGTTTCCTTAAATTCTTCATGTGTTCCATCAAATAGAAAACGCAAAGTTCTTCCTCTGGAAGTTGTATTGTCAATCACCTCAGCAATTAATTCGTCATTATCACCAAAGAATAATTTATTTCCAATTCTTATTTTTCTTGCAGGATCAACTAATACATCCCAAAGTCTGTTTTCTTGGTTCAATTCTCTTAATAAGAATACCTCAATCATTGCACCAGTTTTTTCTTTATTTGCATAAAGCCGAGCAGGAAAAACCTTTGTGTTATTAGTTGCAATTACATCTCCTTCTTCAAAATAATTACCAAGGTCAGCAATTGTTTTATGTTCAATTTTCCCTGTTGATCTGTGTACAATCATTAGTTTTGCATCTTCACGATTTTCAATAGGGCTATTTGCAATTCTTGTTTGTGGCAAGTCAAACTTGAACATTGACAATTTAAATTTCATCTGATTTGGGTTTTAGTTTTTACCTTTAGGAATTCCTGAAGGGTATAATTTTAAGCCGGCAAATATAAAGTATTGACATACGTAAGTCAAGTGATTTAGCTATTTAGTTGTTTTTCAAAGCTAACTATATCCATAGCATCTGCTAATTGATAGTTTCCAATGGCAGTACGGCATAATTTTGAAAGGTGAGCTCCACTGCTTAATTCAATCCCAAAATCATAAGCTATGGATCGGATATAGGTTCCTTTGCTGCACTTGATTTCAAAACTTACTTTTGGCATTTCAATTGCTGTGATATCAAAAGAATGGACACTTACTTTTCTTGACTCAATCTCTATGCTTTCCCCTCTTCTTGCTTTTTCATAAAGGCGTTCTCCACCTCTTTTTAAGGCTGAAAAGATAGGTGGTTTTTGGTCTATCTCTCCAATGAATTGAGCAGTTGTTTCCTTGATTAATTGCTCAGTAATATGCTTAGTTTCAAAAGTAGCATCTATCTCAGTTTCCAAATCATAACTTGGAGTAGTCCCTCCTAAAGTAATGTCACCAGTATAGATTTTTCCTTGCCCCTGAATTTCTGAAATTCGTTTGGTAAATTTACCAGTACATACAATGAGTAAGCCACTAGCTAAAGGATCCAGAGTTCCTGCATGCCCTACCTTTATTTTCTTTAAACTGTACTTTGTTCGGATGATATTTTTTACCTTTTTCACCACATCAAAGGATGTCCATCCTAATGGTTTATCTATTAATAGGATTTGTCCGTCTAGAAAATCCTGTACCGTTTCAGGGAAGTTATCCATATTATAATAGTGATGTTGCAATTACAATAGTTCCAACAGCAAAGCAGTAATAAGCAAAGTATTTCAATTGACTTCTTTTTACTAATTTTATCATCCATTTACAAGCAACTAAACCAGTCAAAAAAGCAAAGATAAAGCCAATAACTAAAGGTAGAATAGTTGCGCTTTCATACTGAATATCTCCTGATAAAACATCTTTAGCCATTTTCCCAAAAATTAAAGGAACAACCATTAAGAAAGAGAATCGTGCTGCCTTTTCTTTGTCAATCCCTAAAAGTACAGCTATTGAGATTGTTGCTCCCGAGCGAGAGATTCCTGGCAAGATGGCTATGGCTTGTGATATTCCAACAAGGATAGCATCTTTAATTCCTACTTGTTTTGCTGATGCCTTGGCTTTGTCGGCTAAAAACAATAACAAACCAGTAATTAAGAGCATTCCTCCAACTAATGTTAAAGCCCCACCAAATAGCCCTTCTATTTCATCATTAAAAAACACACCAACCAAGGCAGCTGGTATCATGGATAAAACAATTTTTAAAGAGAACTGAAAGGACTCGTTATTTTTGAATTGAAATAATCCTGAGAATACTTCAATTAAATCTTTTCGGAAAATAATAATAGTGGATAGGGCAGTTGCAAAATGGAGAACGACCGTCATAAGTAGACTTTCTTCTCCTACTTTATTTTCTCCTAAAATAGCTTTTGCAATTTCTAAATGCCCACTACTGCTAACGGGCAAAAACTCAGTTAGTCCTTGAATAATTCCAAGGATAATTGCATTAATAATTTCCATGTGTTAAGCTTCTTTTTCCTTGTGCATTACCGCAAAGATTTCAATTACAAAACCTATTGCTAATAAAATTGGGGCAAGCGTTAATCTTTGGAAATTAAATATTTCATCAGAAAATTTTGTTGGATCATCTGATCCTCCTCCAATCATTAAAATTAGTCCGCTAGCCATAAACGCTAAGCCGACAAGTAATAAAATATAATTCTTTTTTGTAAATGCAAAATCCATAGGTAATGTTTTAGTTGTAAAGTTCGCTTTCGCTTTGTTTTATAAATTTTCGTACCGCAAAAAATGTAGATACCCAACTGAGTAAAAATCCTGAAATAAATATCAGTATAAAGATAATTCCAATAATTTTTAAATCGGTAATATTTAACATGCTTGCTGTTTCGCTTTGTATCATTTGTATTGAACCAATCAGCATAAAAATAGCAAAGATAGAGCTGTATATTCCTTGGTAAATTCCTTTAACTAAAAAGGGTTTTTGAATAAAGCTATTAGTAGCTCCAACAAGGCGCATAGTGCGAATTAAAAAGCGTTTGGAATAAACAGAAAGTCGTATTGTATTGTTGATAAGCGCAAAGGCAATAACAAATAATAGTAGACAAAAAGTAAGTAGGAAAAAGCTAAGTCGACTTACATTACTATTGAGTTTGGCAATTAAATTTTCTTGATAAAAAATATCATGAACAGCCGTGTTTTTACTCAATTCACTTTTGATTACTGTTAAACTATCGGTATTTGCATAAGTAGCATTTAGCTTTACATCAATGGAGGGTAAGAGCGGACTATACCCTAAAAAAGAAACAAAATCTTCTCCCAAATCCCTCTGTAAATCGATTGTAGCTTGTTCTTTTGATACAAAAGTGCTGCTTTTTGCAAAACTAGCGGCATCCAATACTTTCTTAAATTTCATGATTTCCATTTCATTTACCCCTTCCTTTAGCATGATGGTAAAACCAATATTTTCCTTCACATAATTGGATAGTCTTTGGGCATTTATCAGGACTAGCCCTAGTAAGCCAATCACAAATAAAACTAGGGATAAGCTAATAACAACTGAAGCGGATGACGATAAAATTCGCCTATTTAATGATGTATTGTTGCTTGTTTTCATATAGTTCGCTAAAATATAAAAATACAAATTACTAATTGATGTTATTCATTAACTTTGCAAACTGAATATAAAGTATAGGGATGGATTACAATTTTAATGAACTAGAAAAGAAGTGGCAAGGTTATTGGAGAGAAAACGGAACATATAAGGTTTCGGAGGATGCTAATAGAGAAAAATATTATGTGTTAGACATGTTTCCTTATCCGTCAGGGGCAGGTTTGCATGTTGGTCATCCACTAGGGTATATTGCTTCTGATATTTTTGCAAGATACAAGCGATTAAAAGGGTTTAATGTTTTACATCCAATGGGGTACGATTCTTTTGGTTTACCAACAGAACAATATGCTATTCAAACAGGAATTCATCCAGCAGTAGCGACAAAAGATAATACAGATAGGTATAGAAAACAATTAGACCAGATTGGTTTTTCTTATGATTGGAGTAGAGAGGTGCAAACTTCTGATCCTAATTATTACAAATGGACACAATGGATTTTTAAGCAATTATTCAATTCTTGCTATTGTAATGTTGAGGATAAAGCTGTGCCAATTTCTGATTTAGTGGATTATTTTGAAAAGAATGGAAATCTTACTTCTGAGTCAGTTTGTGATGATAATACTCCACAGTTTTCGGTAGAAGAGTGGTGTAATTTCTCTGAAACAGAAAAAGAAAAAATACTGTTGAATTATCGTTTGGCTTTTTTGTCGGATACTTTGGTAAATTGGTGTGAAGGTTTAGGAACGGTTTTGGCGAATGATGAGGTGAAAGATGGGCTTTCGGAAAGAGGTGGTTTCCCGGTAGAACAAAAATTAATGAAACAGTGGTCCTTAAGAATTACAGCTTATGCGGATCGTTTAATTTCAGGATTAGACACAGTAGATTGGTCGGACTCAATAAAGGAAATTCAGAAGAATTGGATTGGAAAATCAAAAGGAGCATCTGTAAGTTTTAAGTTGGAAAATTCTGATGATAAAATAGAAGTTTTTACTACTCGACCTGACACAATATTTGGAGTTAATTTCATAGTGTTAGCGCCAGAGCATGAGTTAGTAAATACAATGACTACTGCTCATCAAAAAGGTAAGGTAGAAGCCTATGTAAATACGGCAAAATTAAAATCGGAAAGAGACAGACAAGCAGATAAAAGCGTGAGTGGAGTATTTACAGGAGCTTATACTATTCATCCTTTTACAGGAGATAAAGTACAAGTTTGGGTTGGAGATTATGTGTTGGCTTCTTATGGAACTGGTGCGGTTATGGCGGTTCCTTGTGGAGATCAAAGAGATTGGGATTTTGCAACACATTTTGGGTTGGAAATTATCAATATTTTTGAGGGAGTTGATATAAGTAAGGGAGCAAATGAAGAGAAGAATGTAAACATTGCAAATTCGGATTTTTTAAGTGGACTTTCTGCAAAAAAGGCCATGAATTTGGCTATTTATAAAATTGAAGAGGGTGGTTTTGGAAAAGGTAAAATCAATTATCGTTTGCGAGATGCAATTTTTAGTAGACAAAGATATTGGGGAGAGCCCTTTCCAGTGTATTACAAAGGGGAAACAGCTTATATTTTAGAAGATGATAAGCATGTAACCTTGCCTCCGGTGGATAAATATTTACCCACTTCAAGTGGAGAGCCACCACTTGCCAGAGCGAAAAAAGAAGATTGGAATGTGTTTGAAGGAGATAGAATGGAATGTAATATTATGCCAGGTTGGGCGGGTAGTTCTTGGTACTTTTTACGCTATATGGACCCAAATAATGATGCGGAGTTTTGCGCCAAAGAAAAGTCAGATTATTGGGGGCAAGTGGATTTATATATTGGAGGGGCAGAACATGCGGTAGGGCATTTATTATATTCTCGTTTCTGGACTAAATTTTTGTACGATAGAGAATTTATTGGTTTTGACGAACCGTTCAAAAAGATGATTAACCAAGGAATGATTTTGGGTAGATCAAGCTTTGTGTACAGAATAAAAGATACGAATACTTTTGTGAGTTTTGATAAAAGAAAAGAGCATAAAACTACTCGCTTACATGTAGATATCAGTTTTGTGGATAATGATGTGTTAGATATAGAGGCTTTTAAAAATTGGAGAGAAGAATATAAGACAGCCGAATTTATTTTGAATGAGGATGGAAAATATTTGTGTGGACATGAGGTGGAAAAGATGTCAAAATCAAAATACAATGTGCAAACTCCTGATAATTTGGTGGAAGATTTTGGGGCAGATACTTTGCGTTTGTACGAAATGTTTTTAGGCCCTTTGGAGCAGTTCAAACCTTGGGATGTTAAAGGAATAAGTGGGGTTCATAATTTCTTAAGAAAGTTCTGGCGCTTGGTTCATGATGCAGAAAATAACTTTGATATTTCAGAAGAAATACCTACAAAAGCGAATTATAAAACTTTACACAAAACCATCAAAAAAGTAGAGGAAGAGATTGAGCGTCATTCTTTCAATACTGTAGTGAGCACGTTTATGATTTGTATAAATGAACTGACAGAACAAAAATGCAATATCCGAGAGATAATAGCGGATTTCACGGTTTTATTATCGTCCTACGCGCCACATATTTCAGAAGAGATTTGGCAGAAATTAGGCAATGAGACTTCAGTTACTATTGCTACTTTCCCGAAATTTAACGCTAGTTATTTAATAGAAAATGAGGTGAACTATCCAGTTTCGTTTAATGGTAAAATGCGATTTAAAATTACTTTACCTGCCGAAATGACAAAAGAACAGGTTGAGGTTGAGGTAATGAAACATGAAAAAACAGCACATTATTTGGAAGGGAAATCGCCTAAAAAGGTAATTGTAGTGCCTAAGCGAATTGTCAATATAGTTAGTTAAGTTTTCTTATTTTTGGAAAGTGAAATCATTCATTCGCTTTCTTGTTTTTAGTAATATTTGGGTTGCTTTTTGTGTACTTGCCTTGGCTTTGAGTTCAGAATTACTTTTATGTACTTCAAATCATCAAATCAGTAAGTTTGTATTTTTTGCAACTTTATTTACCTATAATTTTCAGAGAGTTGTAAGAATTGGAAAAGGAGCGAATCATGTTAGAAAACGGTGGATAGTAAATCATAAGATATTCATTTATTTGCTTATTTTATTAGGAGGAATAATGAGTGGGTATTACTTTTTTGAATTCCAAATAAATACTCAAATTGCTATAGTGTTTTCAGGAGTACTTTCCGTGCTTTATCCATTCGGATTAAGAAAAATCCCTTTTAGTAAAATATTTGTGATTGCTTTGGTGTGGACCATTAGTACTATATTGCTGTTGGTACTTGAAAATAACATATTAATATCTCAAAATACTGTTTTGCACTTAATATCACGATTTCTGTTTATTTTCGCCATAACGATCCCTTTTGATATTAGAGATTTGAAGTATGATGCCCAAAAGTTGAGAACAATTCCTTTATTTTTTGGGGTTTCAAAAGCAAGGTTTATGGCTGTCAGTGCTTTATTTATTTGTGAAATAATTGCTATTTTTTTGCATTTAGAAAATGCCTTAATTTTTACAAATTTACTAGCATTAATTTTGCTGTATTTTGTAGCCTCAATTTTCATTGCAAAATCAGATGAAAGGAGGGGTGAAATGTATTTCTCTTTTTGGGTGGAATCTTTGTCTGTTTTGGCCTATTTATTTTTAGTAATAGCTGCTTTGATTTTTTAAATCATTATGCTTACTTTTACTGAATAAAAATTTTACAGTATGACAGAAAAATCAGCATCCGTACACTATATAAATTACTTGCAGCTAGATAAGGTTTTGGATTCACAAGAGCTAATTAGCAAAAAAGAAGGTAATACTGCACATGAGGAAATGCTGTTTATCATCATCCATCAAACCTATGAATTATGGTTCAAACAAATTTTACATGAAGTAGGCTCTGCTATGGATTTGTTCCGAAAAGATAAAATTGATGAAGAGAATGTGGGGATAATTGTTAGGAGAATGGATAGGGTGAATAAGATAATGACTACTTTAGTGGGGCAGTTGGATATTTTAGAAACAATGACCTCTTTGGATTTTTTAGACTTCCGTCATTATCTCTCTCCGGCTTCAGGCTTTCAATCGCACCAATTCCGAAAGTTAGAAGTGATGTTGGGGCTTAAGATTGAAAAAAGACATCAGTTTGGAGGATGCCCTTATCACAGCCAATTTGAAGGAGAAAAGAAAGCCGAAATTCTGCATTTGGAAGAAAGCGATTCGCTTTTTACTTTGGTGGAAAAATGGTTGGAAAGAATTCCATTTTTAAATATGGAAGGATTTGATTTTACCCAAAAATATGAGCAGGCCGTAAACGAAATGTTGAAAAAAGAAATTTCTTCTATCCAAAACTCTCCTCTTTTAACAGAGAAGGACAAAGCGCTCAGAATAAGAATGATTGATGAAAACAGAAAATACTTTGAAAGAGTATTGGATAAAAATAAACATAATGAAGCCATTAAAAATGGAGAAACTACATTAAGTTATAAAGCGACTATGTCGGCACTTTTGATTAATTTATACCGAGACCAACCTATATTACATTTACCGTATCAATTCTTAAGAAGTGTGGTGGAATTAGACCATAAAATTGCAACTTGGAGATTTCGTCATGTTCAAATGGTAGAGAAAATGTTGGGGCAAAAAATCGGAACAGGAGGGAGTTCCGGGCAAGAATATTTGAAACAAACAGTGGACAAACATAAGCTATTTACGGACTTGGCAAATATCTCTACTTTAATGATTTCTCGTTCCTACTTGCCAGAATTACCCCAAAACATAAAAGATACTTTAGGATTTAATTATAAAAAATAAATGGAATTATCACTCAAAAATAAAAAAGCAATTGTATGCGGAAGTACCCAGGGAATTGGAGAGGCATCTGCAATTCAGTTGGCAAAACTAGGAGCAAACATCACTCTAATTGCCAGAAACGAAAGTAAACTTTTAAATGTGTTAAGCGAGCTAGATAAATCGCAAGGACAAGTACATTCATTTGTTTGTGTCGATTTTTCGGACACAGAAAAACTAAAGGAAGAAGTAAATTTACTAAAAGGAAATTATCATATCCTTATAAATAATACGGGAGGTCCTGCTGGAGGCCCTATCACATCTGCAGAAACTAATTCCTTTGAGGATGCATTCAGAATGCATTTGGTAAACAATCAGATTTTGGTTCAGAAAGTTATTGAAGGAATGAAAAAAGAAGGTTTTGGAAGAATTATAAATATTATTTCTACTTCAGTAAAAGCCCCAATTCCAGGGTTGGGAGTTTCTAATACAATCCGTGCAGCAGTTGCTTCTTGGGCAAAAACACTTTCAATTGAGGTTGGTGCCTACGGAATTACGGTAAACAATGTATTGCCAGGTTTTACGTATACAAACAGATTGAAAAGTCTGATAGCTAAAAAGGCAGAAGTACAAGGAAAAACAGAAGAAGAAATTGCAAATGCAATGAAATCTCAAGTTCCTACAGGAAGATTTGGAGAAGCAAATGAAGTAGCAAATGCAGTTGCATTTTTATGTACACCTGCAGCTGCTTATATTAACGGAATTAATCTGCCAGTTGATGGAGGTAGAACAGCAAGTTTATAAATGGAAAAGATTTTAAATTATATAAATGGGGAGTTGGTAGAGCCAACAAACGGAAATTATTTGGACAACTACAACCCATCTAATGGAGAGGTATATTCTTTAATTCCGGACTCTGAAAAGCAGGATATAGATAATGCAGTAGCAGCTGCAAAAGAGGCTTTTAAAAGTTGGAGTAAAACCCCAAAACAAAAGCGTTCGGACATACTAATGAAACTTGCCGATACCATTGAAAAATATTCGGAACAGTTGATAAAAGCAGAAAGTAAAGACAATGGAAAACCAGAAACTTTAGCTGCTCATGTAGATATTCCAAGAGCCCCTGCAAACATCCGATTTTTTGCAGGCGCTATCCTACACGATAGTTCCGAAATGCACGAAATGGATGGTATTGCCATTAACTATACTTTGCGACAACCTATTGGTGTAGCTGCTTGTATTTCCCCTTGGAACTTACCACTTTATTTATTGACTTGGAAAATTGCCCCTGCACTAGCAGCAGGAAATACAGTGGTTGCAAAACCTTCAGAAGTAACCCCAATGACTGCTTACATCTTAAGTAAAATTTGTATTGAGGCAGGATTACCGAAAGGCGTATTGAATATCGTTCATGGATTAGGAAGTAAAACGGGAGACCCATTAACTATGCATCCTGATGTGCCGATTGTTTCCTTTACGGGAGGTACAGTTACGGGTAAGCATATCGCGACTGTTACAGCACCAATGTTCAAAAAACTCTCATTGGAAATGGGAGGTAAAAACCCAAATATTGTATTTTCAGATGCAGATTTTGATAAGTCCGTTAGTATGGCCGCTCGTGCAGCATTTACCAATCAAGGTCAAATTTGTTTGTGTGGTTCTCGCCTTTTTGTACAAGAAGAAATTTATGATAAATTCAGGAATGCTTTGGTTGCCAAAACAGCAAAACTAAAAGTTGGTGACCCGAAAGATGCTTCTTCTAATTTGGGAGCGGTAGTCTCTAAAGATCATATGGAAAAGATTCTTGAAAAAATTGAGTTAGCAAGAACGTTAGGAGGGAAAATATTAATTGGTGGAGAAAGAGAAATACTAGAGGGAGATTTGAAAGACGGATACTATATTCAACCAACTATTATTGAGGGGCTACCTTCTGATTGTGATATTAATCAAGAAGAAATTTTTGGACCTGTTGTTTCTTTAATTCCTTTCAAAACAGAGGAAGAAGTGGTGGAAATGGCCAATTCAACTAAGTACGGATTATCGGCATCTATCTTTACTGAAAACATCAGCAGAGCACACAGAGTTGCAGCAAATATCGATTCTGGAATTGTATGGATTAATACTTGGCTTTTAAGAGATTTAAGAATCCCATTTGGAGGAATGAAACAATCGGGAGTCGGACGTGAAGGAGGTTTTAAATCCCTTCACTTTTTTACAGAAACTAAAAATGTATGTGTTAAAATATAAATAATGAACGGAGAAAAATTTAATTCAGATAGGGCTCCTCAGGCAGTTGGTTTGTATCCACATGCCAGAAAAGTTGGGGATTTATTATTCTTATCTGGAGTAGGCCCCCGAAAAGCTGGACAAACAGAAATTCCTGGAGTTACACTAAATGCTAGTGGAGAGATAGAAAATTACAATATTGAAGAGCAATGTCATTCTGTTTTCAATAATATAAAATACATTTTGGAAGATGCAGGATCCTCTTGGGATAATATTGTTGATGTTCAAGTTTTCCTTACCAATATGAAAGATGATTTTAAGACTTACAATAAAATTTATGCAGAATATTTTAAGGAAAATCAACCTTGCAGAACAACTATTGAAATAAAGAGTTTACCAACTCCAATAGCCATAGAACTAAAAGTAATAGCAACCATTTAAAACTAAAATTATGAGCGTAAGAAAACCTTTTAATTTCCTGAAATGGATAGATGAAAACAGAGAATTATTAAAACCTCCTGTAGGGAACAAATGTGTGTATACTGAATCGGAAGATTTTATCATCATGGTGGTGGGTGGTCCGAATGTTCGTAAGGATTTTCACTACAATGAAACAGAAGAATTCTTTTACCAAATAAAAGGAGATATTGTTGTTAGAATTCAAGAAGATGGAAAAGTAGTTGACATTCCTATTAAAGAAGGAGAAATCTTTTTGTTACCAGCAAAAGTTCCACATTCACCAATGCGTTCAGAAGGTTCAATCGGATTGGTAATTGAGGCCAAAAGAAGTGTAACTGAGAGAGACGGGCTGATGTGGTTTTGTGATAATTGTAATGAACCATTACACGATACTTATTTCCAATTAAAGAATGTAGAAAAAGATTTTCAACCAAGATTTAAGGAATTTTATGCCTCTGAAGAAAAGAGAACTTGTAAAAAATGTGGACATAAAATGGAGGCAGATAAACGATTTATTTAAGATGAAGAGATTATTTACTATTGATATTCATACGCATATCCTTCCTAAGAATATTCCAAATTTTAATAAACGATTTGGTTATGGAGAGTTTGTACAGTTGGAACACCACAAACCTTGTTGTGCAAAAATGATGATGAATGACCAGTTTTTTAGAGATGTAGAAGCGAACTGTTGGGAGGCAGAAGCAAGAATTGAAGAATGTGATCATCAAAATGTAGATGTTCAGGTTTTATCTACCGTTCCGGTTATGTTTTCTTATTGGACTAGTCCAAGAGATGGTTTGGAAATCTCTAAATTTATTAATGATGATTTGATAAAAGTGGTGGACAAGCATCCTAACCGATTTGTTGGTTTGGCGAATGTACCTATGCAGAACATTGATATGGCAATTAAAGAATTAGAAAGAGCTAAAAAACTTGGATTTAAAGGAGTTCAAATTGGTTCTCATATCAATAATTTAAACTTGGACGACCCTTCCTTTTTTCCTTTTTATGCAACATGTGAGGAATTGGAAATGGCCATTTTTGTACACCCTTGGTGGTGGATGGCAAAAGAGAAAATGGATAAATATTGGCTACCTTGGTTGGTAGGTATGCCAATGGAAACTTCACTTGCAATTTGTTCCATGATTTTTAGTGGAGTATTCCAAAAATTCCCAAAATTGAGAGTTGCCTTTGCTCATGGTGGAGGTTCTTTTCCTGCAACTATCGGTAGAATTGAACACGGATTTAATGTGCGTCCAGATTTGGTGGCGGTAGATAATAATGTAAATCCTAAGGATTGTTTGGGAGAGTTTTGGTTAGATTCTTTGGTGCATGATGATAAAATGTTGGAATATATTGTGGAGTTAGTGGGGGAAGATAAAGTAGCTTTGGGAACGGATTACCCCTTCCCTTTAGGAGAAACAGAGCCAGGAAAACTGATTCATGGGATGCCTTATCCTATTAATGTAAAGGAGAAATTACTTTCAGGAAATGCATTGAATTGGTTGAATATGAAAAAAGAAGATTTCATATAATGAAGGCGGTAGTTGAAATAAGAAATAGTAAGTATCAAGTAAACTTTTCAGAAGGGAAAGATATTTCTATTCCTTTAAATTTTAATGGTGAACAGCCCAATACCTATGGGGTAGATGCCGCAATTTCTAAACCTTATCAAGATGGAAATTTTATTGGAGACACCCGAAAAGGGGGTCCTTGTAATTTTGAAACTTATAGTTTTACCCCACATTGTAATGGTACACATACCGAGTGTATCGGTCATATTACAGATGAAAGAATTGATATTTTATCTTCTTTGAATGAGGAAATGATTCTCTCAACTTTAGTTTCTATCACTCCAAAAAATACAACTGAAAATTATACTCCTGAATTAAATACTGAGGATTTAGTCATCACAAAAGAGGACTTAGAATTACAACTAAAAGTGATAAACCCTGAGTTTTTGAGCGGATTAATTATCCGCACTTTACCAAATTCTGAAGATAAAAGAAGTAGAGATTACGTGAAAGAAGCACCTGCTTTTTTTAGTATAGATGCTATGGAATATATTGTAGGTTTAGGGGTGAAACATCTATTGGTAGATACTCCATCAGTGGATAGATTATTTGATGATGGACATCTTTCATCTCATAATATTTTTTGGGAAACAAAAGAGAAAGAGTTTAATCCAAGCACACAAAATAAAACTATAACAGAAATGATTTTTGTTCCAAATGCTGTGGAAGATGGAGTATATCTATTAAATCTGCAAATCCCTGCATTTGTTTCGGATGCAGCACCAAGCAGACCTATTTTATTTAAGATAAATGAATTATAAAGATACTGAGGAATTTGCATTGGAATTAGATGCAAAAGATGAATTAAGGAGCTATAGAAATGAGTTTTATATTCCATTACAAAAAAATGGAGAAGAGCATGTTTACATGTGTGGAAACTCTCTTGGATTACAACCTAAACGAACAAAAGATTTTATAAATCAAGAATTAGAAGATTGGGCTACCTTTGGAGTGGAAGGACACTTTCATGCCAAAAATCCATGGATGCCGTATCATGAATTTTTAACTGAAAGTTATGCAAAAATAGTAGGGGCAAAGCCAGCAGAGGTAGTCGCAATGAATACTCTTACGGTCAACCTACATTTGATGATGGTTTCTTTTTACCGACCAACAGAAAAACGTCATAAAATCATCATTGAAGGAGATGCTTTTCCATCTGATATTTATGCTGTCGAATCTCAAATAAAACACCATGGATTTTCTCCAAAAACCTCTTTGATAAAACTTACTCCAAGAAATGGAGAATCAGCAATACGAACAGAAGATATTGAAGCAATAATTGAAAGAGAGGGAGATGAAATTGTACTTATTATGTTGGGAGGAGTGAACTACTATACTGGTCAGGTTTTTGACTTTGAAACCATCACAAAATCAGGGCAAGATAAAGGAATAATTGTTGGTTTTGATTTGGCACATGCAGCAGGTAATATAAAATTAGAACTCCATAAATGGGGAGTTGATTTTGCTGTTTGGTGTTCCTACAAATACTTAAATTCTGGGCCGGGATCGGTAGCATCTGCTTTTGTACATGAGAAACACCATCATTCCAATTTACCAAGATTTGCAGGTTGGTGGGGACACAATAAAGAAGATCGTTTTGAAATGCCAGATAAATTCAGTCCGATAAAATCGGCAGAAGGTTGGCAATTGAGTAATCCTTCAATTTTATCTTTAGCAGCAATCCGTGCTTCCCTTTCTATTTTTGATGAGGTAGGAATGGATAAATTAGTCAGAAAATCAAAACAACTAACAGACTATTTACTATTCCTTTTAGAAAGCATTGAAACTGACAGAATAGATATTATCACCCCAAAAGAAAGAGGCTGTCAAATTTCCATTAGAGTAAAAAATGGAAACAAAGAGTTGTTTGATAAAATAACGGAAAAAGGGGTAATTGCTGACTGGAGAGATCCGGATGTAATTAGAGTAGCTCCTGTTCCGCTTTATAATAGTTTTTCGGATGTATTTAATTTTTATAATATACTAAAGATGGTGCTTTAATGAAGAAAGACATTACCATTGTTGGGGCAGGATTAGTGGGCTCTTTATGTGCTGTGTACATGAGTAAAAGAGGACATAAAGTAACGATTTACGAAAGAAGAAATGATTTACGTTCAGAGATTATTACTGCAGGAAAATCTATCAATTTGGCACTATCAGAAAGAGGATGGACTGCCTTAAAAAAGGTAGGGATTGATAAGCAGGTGATGAAAATTGCTATACCAATGTATAAGCGAATTATGCATGATGAAAAAGGAACTCTTTCTGAGCAAGCATATGGGAATGAAAATCAGGCAATTTATTCTGTTTCCAGAGCTCAACTGAATGTATTGTTGATGGAAATGGCGGAAAAAGAAGGTGCTGTTTTAGAGTTCAATCAGAAATGTATTGATATAGATTTGGAAAACGCTAAAGCAACTTTTCAGGAAATAAATACAACTAATAAACAAACCGTTTCGGCAGATTTGGTAATTGGAGCTGATGGCGCATTTTCGGAAGTGAGGAATCAAATGGTTGCAAAAAATAAGCAAGAATATTCGTATAATGAGATAGATCATGATTATAAAGAATTATTGATTCCTGCAGGGGAAAACGGAGTCCATTTGTTAGATAAAAACGCTTTACACATCTGGCCAAGAGGAAATTTCATGCTTATTGCACTTGCCAATTTGGATGGAAGTTTTACTTGTACTTTATTTGCTCCAAAAACGGGAGAGGATTCTTTTGAAGATTTAAATAGCAAGGAGGAAGTAGAAAATTATTTCAAGAAAGTATTTCCTGACTTTACGGAAATGACGCCTAATCTATTCGAGCAATGGGAAAGGAACCCTACTTCTTCATTAGGGATTGTGCGTACTTACCCTTGGCATATAAAGGATACTATTTTATTGATTGGTGATGCAGCACATGCTACCGTTCCTTTTTACGGACAAGGAATGAATGCTGGATTTGAAGATTGCAGAATTTTGGATGAACTCCTAGATAAGCATGAAGATAATTTTGAAACATGTTTTGATGAATATTCTAAAAGTAGAAAACCAAATGCTGATGGAGTGCAGGATTTGTCCATGCAAAACTTTGTAGTAATGCGAGATAAAACTGCTGATCCTAAATTTTTATTGCAAAAAAAGATTGAAAAGAAGTTTGCCAATTTATATCCTGAAAAATGGACCCCGCTTTATTCCATGGTTAGCTTTACAAACACCCCTTATGCTGATGCTTGGAAGATTGGAATGAAACAAGAAAAAATGATGGAAGAGATTATGCAAATTTCAAATATTGAAAAAGAGTGGGAAAATGATGAAATCATGCAAAAAATGTTAATTTTGGTGTAAAATTTGATTTTTTTGTGTTAAAACAAGTCATTTTATCAGAAATTAAATATGATAATGAAAAGTGGGAAATTCAGAAATTGATTAAAACTGCACGAAAACAACTAAAAATGCAATAAAATGAAGAAAAACAGTTTAATAATATTAGTTATTGTGATTTTATGTTCTTGTAAAAAACAAGAATCAAAAACAATTATTCTTTCTAAGGCATCTTCAAATTATGTAAAATGGATAGAAGATGAAAATGTAATTATCCTAGATGCCTACACTATAAAAAATACGGATAGTATTTTGGCATTAGCAGATGGAATCATTTTAACGGGAGGAGAAGACATCAATCCTTTGCAATATAATGATACTATAAATTTTGCGGTCTGTGGAGATATCAATTACGAAAGAGATACGCTTGAACGCAAATTATTTGATTTTGCTTTTAAAAACAAATTGCCACTTATTGGGGTGTGCAGAGGTATGCAAATGATGAATGTTGTATGTGGAGGAACTTTATATGGCGATATCCCATCAGAAATTGGCACTGAAGTAATCCATAGAAACAATGGAGAAGTAATGCATGAAATTGCAATTGTTGATACCTGTTCATTAATTTTCCCTGAAGGGACAGACACAATCATGGTAAATTCTTGGCATCATCAAGGACTAAAAATTATGCCCAATCATTTAAGGGTTATTGCTCGTGCTTTTGATGGCTTGCCAGAAGCAGTAGTGATGGATAAAGTAGTTCATCCTTTTATGATTGCCGTTCAATTTCATCCGGAAAGATTAGGGAAAGATAACATCATACACAGGACAATGCGAGAAAGTTTTTACAAGCAAATGAGTAAATAAAACGACTTTCTTTTTGTAAAAAAAAAATCTATTTTTTTATTATTTTAAATTAGAGGTAATTAGAAGCAATTCTGCTACATTTGCCGACTTAAAATTTAAAGATGTTTCAGGAAGTTTTATTTACTTTTTTAATTAGTATTTCTCCATTTGGGGAGGCGAGAGCTGGAATCCCTTATGGGGATTTAAATGGCTTGCCTATTCTTTGGGTATTGGTAATTGCTCTTTTGGGAAATTTATTGGTATTTCCTCTTTTTTATAAAGGGATTGAACTTTCAAATAAGCATCTTTTAAAGAACCCTCTGTATAAGAAAAGCGCTATTTATTTATCTGTAAGAGCAAGATCTAAAACCAAGAAGATTATTAAGAAGTATGGCGTTTGGGGCTTGATGATTTTTGTTATGATTCCATTGCCTGTAACTGGCGCTTATATTGGGACAATTGCAGCTTATATTTTTGGTATTTCTTATCAGAAATCCTTAATTGCTATTAGTAGTGGAATAACGATTTCCTGTATTATGGTGGCTTCATTCATGTACGTTATATAAGTTATTCTTATTTTTCAGGCGACTAAAAACTAGCAAAAGAAACTAAAATTCTATCTTTGCCTTATAATGAACGGAAAGAAAACAGTACTTATTATTTTGGATGGTTGGGGACATGGCGATAAAACCAAATCGGATGCCATACATCATGCAAATACTCCTTTTGTTGATTCTTTGTACCAGAAATATCCTAATTGTGAATTGAAGACTTTTGGGGAATTTGTCGGTCTTCCTTCAGGACAAATGGGAAATTCGGAAGTAGGTCATTTGAACATTGGTGCAGGTAGAATTGTGTATCAGGATTTGGCAAAAATCAATATTGCTTGTGAAGATAATTCTATTGCAGAAATGGAAAATCTGAAAGCCTCCTTTGCTTATGCAAAAAATAATAATAAAGCACTGCATTTAATGGGGTTGGTTTCTGTAGGAGGAATTCATTCTCATCAAAACCACCTTTACAAATTATGCGAATTGGCAAATAAAGCAGGAATTGAAAAAGTATTCCTTCATGCTTTTACGGATGGTAGAGATTGCGACCCGAAAAGCGGAAAAGGATTCATTCAAGAATTAGAGAAAAATTTATTTGGAGCAAAAATCGCTTCAGTGTGTGGTAGATATTATGCCATGGATAGGGATAAAAGATGGGAACGAGTGAAACTAGCTTACGATTTACTCACAAAAGGAATTGGGGAATCTTCTCAAAACCTTTCTGAAAGCATCCAGAATTCTTACGAAAATGGAGTAACAGATGAATTCATAAAACCGATTGTAAGTGTAGATGAGAATGGAACCCCGATAGCGACTATACAAGAAGATGATGCGGTGATTTGTTTTAATTTCAGAACGGACAGGTGTAGAGAAATTACGACTGTTCTTACCCAAAAAGATATGCTAGATTTTGGAATGAACGCCTTAAATCTGCATTACACCACCATGACCAATTATGATGCATCTTACAAAAAGGTAAATGTAATTTACGATAAAGAAAATATCAAAAATACATTAGGGGAGGTGTTGGAACAACACAATAAATCTCAAATCAGAATTGCAGAAACTGAGAAATATCCTCATGTTACTTTTTTCTTCTCAGGAGGAAGAGAAGCAGAATTTGTTGGAGAGAAAAGGTTAATGGTAAACTCACCAAAAGTAGCTACTTACGATTTACAACCTGAGATGAGTGCGCCAGAAGTTACAGTAACTATTGTTGCAGAATTAGAAAAAGGAGAGACTGATTTTGTGTGTCTTAACTTTGCAAATCCGGATATGGTAGGACATACAGGGGATTATAATGCCATAATAAAAGCAGTGGAGACAGTGGATAATTGTGTCCAACAAGTGGTGAAAGCAGGATTGAAAAATGACTATGCTCTTATCATAATTGCCGACCATGGAAATGCTGATTTTGCCACAAACCCTGATGGAAGTCCTAATACAGCACACAGTACAAATATGGTACCTTGCTTTGCAATCAACACAGGAGTTGATACAATTGAAAACGGAAAATTAGGAGACATTGCTCCTACTATCTTACGTATAATGGGAATAGAAATCCCAACAGAAATGACTGGAAATATTTTAATAAAATAAGAAATGGAACACATTAAAAATTACATAAATGAAAACAAGGACAGATTCATTAACGAATTAATTGACCTATTAAAAATACCATCCATCTCAGCAGACCCAGCTTACAAAGCAGATGTACTTAATTGTGCGGATGCAGTAGCAAAAGCAATGACAGATGCGGGGGCTGATAATGTTGAAATTTGTAAAACGGAAGGCTATCCTATAGTTTATGGAGAGAAAATTATTGATGCAAGTTTACCAACGGTTTTGGTGTACGGACATTATGATGTACAACCTGCTGATCCTTTAGAATTATGGATAAGCGGTCCATTTGAGCCAGTCATTAAAAAAACAGATATTCACCCTGAAGGCGCAATTTTTGCTAGAGGCGCTTGTGATGATAAAGGACAGTTTTACATGCATGTAAAAGCTTTTGAATTAATGATGAATACAAATACATTACCTTGTAATGTAAAGTTCATGATTGAAGGGGAAGAAGAAGTGGGTTCTGAAAATTTAGGTGTTTTTGTGAAAGCAAATAAAGAAAGATTAAGCTGTGATGCCATCTTAATTTCTGATACTGGAATTATTGCAAATGATACTCCGTCTATCACTACTGGCCTTAGAGGACTCAGTTATATGGAAGTGGAAGTTACTGCTCCAAATCGTGATTTACATTCAGGATTATATGGAGGAGCTGTGGCAAATCCTATCAATATTTTATGTGAGATGATTGCAAAAATGAAAGATGAAAACAATCACATCACAATTCCAGGGTTTTACGATAATGTAGTGGAACTTTCAGCAGAAGAAAGAGCAGATATCGCCAGAGCACCTTTTTCATTGGATGCTTATAAAAAAGCATTAGACCTTTCTGATATTCACGGGGAAGAAGGATACACTACTATGGAACGTACTGGAATTCGTCCAACTTTAGATGTAAATGGAATTTGGGGAGGATATACGGGTGAAGGAGCAAAAACCGTAATTGCTTCAAAAGCCTATGCTAAAATTTCTATGCGATTGGTTCCTAATCAATCGGATGAAGAAATTACAACATTATTTTCTGACTATTTTAAAAGTGTAGCTCCTAAAAGTGTAAGTGTAAAAGTTACCCCTCATCATGGTGGAGAACCTTATGTTTCACCTACAAATATTCCTGCTTATGTTGCAGCAAGTAAAGCCATGGAAACTACTTATGGCAAAAAACCTGTTCCGGTTAAAAGCGGGGGATCCATTCCTATTGTAGCACTTTTTGAGGCTGAATTAGGAGTGAAATCTATTTTACTTGGCTTTGGTTTGGATTCGGATGCTATCCACTCTCCAAACGAACATTATGGAATTTTCAACTATTTAAAAGGGATAGAAACAATTCCTCATTTCTTTGCAAATTACGCAAAGTCACATTAAACCTTCAGTACAATAATATAGTCTGAAATTTGTTATTTGTTCAAGTGAGAATTAATCCCTACTTTTATACCATACATCACATTTCATGAAAAGGCTTGTTTTTATTTTTACAATCATTACACTTATTTCCTGTACAAAAGTAGAGGAGGTTATTGTTGTGGGGAATACACATCCAACTGATCCTACTATTGAAAATACAGTAATAGAAAATTATGTAAATAAGTTGTACATAAGTACGATTGGGCGTGAACCAACTACCATAGAATTTGACGCTAATTTTGAAACGCTAAGGGGAGCTAATTTGAGCCAAGAAAGTAGGGAGGAAGTTACTGCTGGAATCCTAAATAAAGAAGAATACTATAATAATTTATTCAAGCTGGAAAGTACCAATATTTTAAATGGTGTGGATACAGCTATGATAAACGAAAGGTTTTATTTATATAAGTACTTTCTGATGAACGCTACTGGTTTTGATAGTATTTATATTGCCTATGAATTTGAAAGATTGTCAACTCTTAAACAGGCTTTACCTGAGTTAAATGCAGAAACAATTACCAATACGGAATTGTATAAGCGCATGGTAAATAACATTTTTTTTGATGAAATAAATATGGGAACAGAAAACTTTGTAGTCGCTATGTTTCAGAATTTTATGTTAAGATATCCTACGACTGCCGAGTTAGAAAGTGGAAAATTGATGGTTAATGACAATAATTCTACTTTGTTTTTTATAACAGGAAATGGTAAGGATGATTTCATCAATATCTTTTTTGCCTCTGATGAATATTATACTGGGCAAACAAGTATTTTGTTTAACCGTTATTTATTTCGGAATCCAACTTCTGAAGAGAGTGTAAATTATAGTTTGGATTATATTAATTCAGACGATTATAAATTATTGCAAAAAAGAATATTATCCACTAATGAGTTTATTGGCTTATGAAGAAAATAATTTTTATATTGAGTATCTTAACTTTGGTTTCTTGTAAAAAAGAAAAGAAGGTAACCTATCATGTAAATGATGTAAATATTACTCAAAATGCTGCTGTAAAGGATCATCTGAAAAGCACAACTGAATTTATTTCTATTGCGTTTTCTGATATTTTTGGGACAGTAATTACTACAGCTAAATTAGCTGACTTAAGTACTATGTACAGAGCGTTTGGGGATAAAAAATTGATAGAAGAAATGGTAATTAAGAATTTCTTAAATGAGTCCACTATTCAAATTCCACAAATTGACAGAACTTCAGAAATTACAGTGCAAAATTTTGTTACGAATTCCTACAAGAAATTATTTAACCGTACGCCAGATGAATACGAACTTTGGTTTGTAACCGATATGATTATTAAGGATAGCGATTTGACTGCCGAGCTCATTTATTTTTCCTTAATGACAGCTAACGAATACAGATATTACTAATGGAAAGAAGAAAATTTATTAGAAATTTAGGATTAGGTGCAGCTGCAACTATTGGTGTCCCTTATCTTTTGCCAAGCGGTAGATTATTTGCAGCAACAGGAGTTCGAAAAGCAAATCATGTGGTATTCTGCCTGTTTGCAGGTGGGGTTCGGAATTTAGAATCGGTACATAAAGTAGACGGAAATTTAATGCCTTATAGCTTTAAAGGAAATGAAGGAATTTCTTCAGATATTATAAGTGGGATTGATTTTGTTCCTCCAAACACAGGGATTACTTTACAAGAACAAGGAACTTTGTACAAAGAGTTCAGAATGAAATACGGCCCAACAGGGCATTATGGGGCACATGCTACCGCCATGACGGGTGTGTATACTGGTGAGAATTTGAATATAAATACCAATCCTCAATATCCAACTATCTTTGAGTTGTATCGAAAACACAATTCCCCAGGGATGAGTGCCAAAAATGCTTGGTGGGTTTCTAATTCTTTGGGGCCTTATGCTCACCTTAATTATTCGTCTTATGAAGGTTATGGAGCTGATTATGGAGCAAATTTTATTCAACCAGGATCAATTATTTCTCAGGAAGGATATGATAGTCTTGGGAATTCAAGAGTGTATGATAATACAGAAGAAGAAAAGATAAAAGCATTGAGAGGGTTTTGTGATGCTCACTTTACCTCTCAATACAATGGAGCGGCTAATAGTATTGTAAATACTGAAGAAGATAAAAAAGAAATTGAAAGTTTCATTAATCAATGTTTTACGGAGGCAGTTGCTGGGCAGTTTGATGACCCTTGGGGAATAGGGCAGGGTCTGTATAATAATGATATGCGAACCGTGCAGTTTGCCGAAAAGGTAATTCAAGAATTTAATCCTGAGTTATTGGTAGTAAATATGCAAGGAGTTGATGTAGCACATAATGATTTTACTGAATATGCAAGCAATTTACAAAAGGCGGATTATGCTTTAGGGCACCTATGGAATACCATACAATCTACTCCTGGAATGGCGGATGATACTATATTGATTGCTATGCCAGAACACGGTAGGAATTTGGAAGGAAACGGCTTGTATGATGCTTATGGTAGACAGGCCTTAGATCATACAAATGATGTAATGAGTAGAGAGATTTTCGCCTTGGTTCTAGGGCCAAACGGAGTTGTGGTTCAGGATCAAGTATTTGCCAGTGAAAAAGGAGAAAGTATAGATATTGTTCCTACAATAGCAAATATTCTAGGTTTTGATAATGATATCCCAGGTGGATTGCTAAACGGAAATGTATTAACAGAAAGTTTTTATTAAGATGAGAAAATTTTTATTTTTTGCTTTTTTTATATCTTTTGTATTGATGAATTGTACAGAAGATAATTTGCCAATTAATCCTTATGATGGGCTTGATTATGGCGATACTACTTTGGTTATCGATACAGTTTCAACTACTTCATTTGTGAAATTACATAGGGATGTTTTAGGTCCTTCTTGTAACGTGATGGGTTGTCATGATGGTTCGTTTGAACCTGATTTCAGAACAGTAGAAAGTGCCTATAATACTTTAGTCTATCATACGATTATTAAAAATAATTTGGCTGAAGATTTTACCTATCGAGTTGTTCCTGGTGACACAGCTTTGTCCGTTTTGCACGAGCGATTAACCAATTGTTGTTTTGTAAATACGAATGATAGAATGCCACAAGACAATATCGGAAATGCTTTGCCAGAAGCCGATTTGAATGCAGTAACGGCTTGGATTTTGGATGGAGCAAAAGATATTACCGGAGCAACACCTAACGAGCCAAATAACTTGCCAAATGTTAAATATTACACAGTAATGAATGCCCTTTTTGACAGCACTTATTCTAATAATCGAGCAGAATTTTACATGCCCTTTTTAATGCCTGCTAATGAGATAGTAAACTTTATTTTTAGGGTTACTGATGATCATACTAATCCTGGAAATATGTTGGTTAATCAACTTTCTATTTCTGAATATGCTGATGATTTTTCTAATGAAATTACTGCAACATCTGTAACTTTTGAACAAACCTATAAGGTATGGTTATTGCCGTTTAATACCGCTATTCTACAAAGTGGAAAAACCTATTTTATGCGTTATACTATTAGTGATGAACAGGGTCAGACTACAACTTACCCAAATAATCAGACTTCATTTGTGTACAAAAATATGTGGTCCTTTACTGTACAATAAATGAAAAAGTTAATTTACATACTAGTTTTAATATTGCTTTTTTCCTGTAAGAAAGATGAAGAAATGAGTGCAATTCCTGTTATTGACTTTATAAGTATTTCCCCAAGTACGGCTCAAGAATATACGGATGATATTATCATTATTATTTCTTATGCTGATGGGGATGGGGATTTAGGAGAAAATAATCCTAATATAGACAACCTGTTTGTTAAAGACAGTAGAAATGATATTGAATACAAATTTCGTATTCCACAATTAGCACCCAATAATAATAGTATTGCAATAGAAGGAAATTTTAACATAACAATAAACGGTACAGGGATTACAGATGGTACAGCAAGCCAAAAAGTGAATTATGCTATTTATGTAAAAGATAGAGCAGGAAATAAAAGCAATACCATTACAAGTTCCTCAATAACCATTCAGCAATAAACAATGAAGTATTTTAATTTAGTAGGAATTCTTTTATTCCTCACAATTAGTTGCAATAGTCAACATCAAGAAAAAAAAACTGTGAAAAAACAACACAAATATACCAACGCTTTAGTAAATGAAACAAGTCCTTATTTGTTGCAACATGCTCATAATCCTGTGGATTGGCATCCTTGGAACGAGCAAACTCTAGATAAAGCGAAAGCAGAAGGAAAGTTACTACTGATTAGTATTGGTTATTCGGCTTGCCATTGGTGCCATGTTATGGAACATGAGAGTTTTGAGGATGTTGAGGTGGCAAAAATTATGAATGAAAATTTTATTTGCATAAAGGTGGATAGAGAAGAGCGTCCAGATGTGGATCAAGTATATATGACTGCCGTGCAACTCATGAATCAAAGAGGGGGTTGGCCACTGAATTGTGTTGCGCTTCCTAATGGAAAACCATTTTGGGGAGGTACTTATTTCAGAAAAGAGGATTGGAAAAAGCAAATTTTAGAGTTAGCAAATGCTTATAAAACAGAACCCAATAGAGTTATTGAATTTGCGGATAGGCTTGCAAAAGGGATACAGCAAGTAGAAAATATTGGGTTAAATACTGAGGAGGTTAACTTTACTTGGAAGGACTTGAATAATATGGTTAGCCCTTGGGCTGAACGCTTTGACAATATAGAAGGAGGGAGTAATGGTGATCCAAAATTTCCTATGCCAAATGCCTATCATTTCTTGCTAAAATACGCTCATCTGTCCAATAACAAATTGGTGCTGGACCATGTTGAACTTACTTTGGACAAGATGGCTTTTGGTGGAATTTATGATCAGATTGGAGGTGGTTTTGCACGTTATTCGGTCGATAAATTATGGAAGGCTCCCCATTTTGAAAAGATGCTTTATGATAACGGACAGCTAGTAAGTTTGTATGCAGATGCGTATTTGAAATTCAAAAAACCACTTTATAAAGAGGTTGTTTTTGAAACGCTTGATTTTATTGAGCGTGAATTAATGGCAGAAAATGGGGCTTTTTATTCTGCTTTGGATGCTGATAGTGAAGGGGAGGAAGGAAAGTTTTATGTGTGGAATGAAACAGAACTAAAACTATTTATCCGTAAGGATTTTGAAATTTTTAAGGACTATTACAATGTAAATTCAGTAGGGCTTTGGGAGCATGGAAATTACATTTTATTGAAGAAGAAAACTAAAAAACAAATTGCTAAAAAGCATAAAATTTCGCTTAGTGATTTGGAAGGTAAAATCGCAACTTGGAAAACAATTTTGATGGCTGAAAGAGATAAACGCATTCGCCCGGGATTGGATGATAAATCCTTAACTTCTTGGAATGGATTAATGCTAAAAGGATATGTTGATGCTTACAGGACCTTTGGTGAAAAACAACATTTGGAAGTGGCTTTAAAAAATGCAAATTTCATAGCGAATACTCAAATGCAAAAGGATGGGAAACTTTGGCATTCCTACAAAGATGGACGCTCAACTATCAATGCTTATTTGGAAGATTATGCAATTGTGAGTTCGGCATTTATTCGCCTTTATGAAGCAACTTTTGATGAGGTTTGGCTAAGTAGAGCCAATCAATTAGTGGCTTATGCCTTGGAAAATTTCTATGATAAAAATTCTGGAATGTTTTATTTTACCTCCAAGTTAGACCCTGAGTTAGTTGCCCGAAAAATGGAGATTAATGACAATGTAATTCCTGCTTCTAATTCTGTGATGGCAAATGTATTGTACGATTTGGGCACACTTTTGGACAATAGGATTTACAAGCAAAAGGCAATTATTATGGCTAACAATGTAAAACCTGATATGGAAAAGTATGCTTCAGGTTATGCCAACTATGCTACTCTTATGCTAAAAGAGATTGTTCCTTTTTATGAGGTGGCAATTGTGGGGAAAGACGCACATGCTAAAGCATTAGAATTTAATGGTGAGTATCATCCTAATAAATTAGTGCTAGGAAGCACTAAAGAAAGTAATATGGAACTTTTGCAAGAGAAGTTTGTACAAGGAAGCACAATAATTTATGTGTGCGAAAACAAGGCCTGCCAACTGCCAACAACCAGTATTATTAAAGCGTTAAGACTAATAAAATAATGAATTATATATTTGAAGAAAATCAGAAGTTTACCCAATGGTGGTTGTGGGTTATTTTATTGTCATTCCCAATTATATCAGTAGGACCTTTTGATGATAATGAAATTAATATTTATTATGTATTGATTGGGTTAGCTATACCGCTTCTTTTTTACATTATTGAATTAAGGATAAAGGTAAGCAAAGAAGGTTTGCATTATCAATTTTTTCCTTTTCATTTGAAAGCCTATATTATAAAATTAGAAGACATAGAAAAATTCAAAGCAATTGAATACTCTCCACTAAAAGAATATGGTGGTTGGGGAATCAAATACGGATTTAAAGGAAAAGCCTATAATGTTAGCGGAAATAAAGGAGTCAAAATGTTCCTGAAAAATGGGTTAAACATTATGTTTGGAAGCCAAAAATACAATGAGTTAGCAAAGGCTTTGAAGCAAGTTAAGCGACAATAATCAAAAAGTAGTTCTTCTTTCCTTTTTGTGCTAATATGTATTTTCCGTTTAATAGGTCATTTTCAGAAAGCTGAACAGCTTCTGTTATTTTTTCTTTGTTAATACTTACTGCATTACTTTTTATCATTCTTCTTGCCTCTCCTTTACTTGTAAAAATTTGTGTTTTTTCAGCTACTATATCCAATATACCTAAGCCTAAATCGGTTTTGCTCATTTCAAACTGAGGAACACCTTCAAATACAGAAAGGAAAGTGTCTTCATCCAAACTTTTCAAATCATCAGCAGTTGATTTTCCGAATAAAATAGAAGATGCTTTTATAGCCATTGCTAAGTCATCAGCAGAATGCACACGAGTAGTTACTTCCTCAGCAATTGCTTTTTGTAAAACCCTTAAATGAGGCGCTTCCTCATGTTCGGTAGTAAGTTTTGTAATTTCTTCTTGCGACAATAAAGTAAAAATCTTAATGTAGTTTTTGGCATCTTCATCTGAAGCGTTTAACCAAAATTGGTAGAATTTGTAAGGAGATGTTTTTGCTTTATCTAGCCAAACATTACCCGTTTCTGTTTTACCAAATTTTCCACCATCTGCTTTTTTTATCAGTGGAGTAGTAATCGCAAATGCTTTTCCTCCTCCTTTTCTTCTCACCAATTCAGTTCCCGTTACTATGTTCCCCCATTGATCAGAACCTCCTAGTTGTACTTTGCAATTCTTGTTTTTCCAGAGCCAGTAAAAGTCATAGCCCTGCACTAATTGGTAGGAAAATTCAGTAAAGCTCATTCCTGTTTCCAATCTGTTTTTCACCGAATCCTTTGCCATCATATAATTAACCGAAATGTGTTTCCCTACATCACGAATAAAATCCAAGAAGTTAATTTCTTTAAACCAATCATAATTATTTACTACCTCTGCTGAGTTTTCACCACAATCAAAATCCAAGAATTTTTCCAATTGTTTTTGTACGCAAGCTAAGTTATGATTTAGCGTATTTTCATCTAGTAAATTACGCTCCTTGCTTTTTCCTGAAGGATCTCCAACCATTCCGGTAGCACCACCAACTAAAGCAAAAGGCTTATGCCCGCATCTTTGCAAATGCACCAAAATCATAATTTGAACTAAACTTCCAATATGTAAGGAATCAGCAGTAGGATCAAAGCCAATATAGGCAGCTGTCATTTCTTTTTCAAATTGCTCCTCAGTTCCTGGCATGATATCGTGTATCATTCCTCTCCATTTTAATTCTTCTACAAAGTTCATCTTAAATAATTTTCCTCAAAAATAAGTATTTATTCCTTTTTCTGACAACTAATAACTACAAACTAGCAACTAAATGTATCTTTGCCTTATGATATTTGTTACTGGAGGAACTGGCCTTGTTGGCTCACATATTTTATTGAAATTAGCGCAAGAAGGAAGAGCTTTTAAAGCTTTGAAACGCTCGTCTTCCTCTCTGGAAGTTTGCGAAAATGTTTTTTCTCATTATAATGCTAGTAATTTATTTTTAGCAATTACTTGGGTGGATGGTGACGTGAATGATATTCCATCCTTAGCCTTGGAAATGGCTAATTGCGATTATGTATTGCATGCTGCTGCTGTGGTTTCTTTTGATCCTAAAGATGCTGATTTGCTAATGAAAGTTAATGTTGAAGGAACGGCCAATGTGATGAATGTTGCAATGGGTTGTGGAGTGAAAAAAGTTGGTTTTGTTTCTTCCATTGCGGCTTTAGGGCGACATTCAACTAAGGGGATTGTAGATGAAAGCTGTAATTTTACTCCCTCCAAAAAAGAGAATAATTATTCTTTGAGTAAATATTTTTCTGAGCAAGAAGTATGGCGAGCAAGCCAAGAAGGTTTGGATGTTGTTATAGTAAATCCTTCTGTTATTTTAGGTCCTGGCGATTGGACAAAAGGAAGTTCTCAGATTTTCCAAAAGATATACAAAGGGCTTAAATTTTACACTACAGGAAGCACTGGTTATGTGGATGTGGTTGATGTGGCTAATTCCTTAATTGCCTTACTTTTTTCGGAAGTAAAGAATGAGCGCTTTATTGTGAATGGAGCTAACCTAAAATACCGTGATTGTTTTAACCGTATTGCTGATGGCTTAGGTAAACCGCATGCGAGTATAAAAGTAACTCCTTTCTTAAAAGAAATTGCTTGGCGCATTGAAATGATAAGAGCAATTATTACAGGTGGGAAGCCTTTGCTTACTAAGGAAACAGCTAATAGCGCTATGGCAAATAGTGAGTATTCAACCACAAAAATTGAACAAGAAATTGACTTTCAATTTACCCCAATTGAGCAAACAATAAAAAAGTATTGTGCTTGGTTTATTAAGGATTTAGGATAGATCTTTCATTGCTGAGTTCTTCCAATACAGTGGTGTAAATTACCTCTAATTTTTCAGGATGTGTAGCGTAATAACTAAGTGTGTTGTTAAAATCAGCTTCATCAATACTATGCTTTTTATATATTGATTGGTAACTATTTGCTAAAGCTCCTTTTGCATTTTCCATATTTTTGGTTTTATTCAACTCAAAAGCGGCTTCTGCCAAATGCACTTCTTTTAGGATATTTGCAAAGGTTGTTTCCGATAAAATATCAGTTGGGATTTCCGTTTTTGGAGCAGTACATGCTAGTAATAAAACGCTCAATATCGAAAGGATAATTTTCATTATACAAAGATAGCTTTTAAGCAAGCAAAAAATGTATATTTGCTTAATTATTAATCAAACAAATATTTAAGATGAAAAAATTAATGTATTTATTGGTAGCGGGAACTATGTTTGTTTTCACTGCTTGTAATTGTGGAACTGATGATGCAGCTGTAACTGAAGAAACTGCTGTTGAAGAAGTTGTTGCTGATGATGCTGCAGTTGAAAGAGTTGCTATTGCTTGCGCAGACGATTGTCCAAAAGCATGTTGCCTTGGATGTAAAGCAACTGAAGGGGAAGCTAAATGTATAGTATTAGCTGATGGCTCTATGCCTTGTTGTGCTGAAAAAGAAACTCCTCATGATGAGTCTGTTCCTCATACTCACTAATAAGAATTCTTATTCAGAGAAATTAAAAAAAGGCATCCATTTAGGGTGTCTTTTTTTATAAACTAGTTTTGGAATTATCGGTCAAAAGTGAGGCGCATTCCCCTTTGTGTTTCATCAAAGCAGCCATATTCATAGGCAATATGTCCGTTAACAAGTGTGTGCGTAATCTGTGCATTAAAGGTTTCTCCTTCAAAAGGCGACCATCCGCATTTGTATAAAATATTATCTTTATTTACTTCCCAAGGTTTATTTAAATCAACCAAAACCAAATCAGCAAAATAACCTTCACGAATAAAACCTCTATTTTCAACCCTAAAACAAATAGCAGGATTATGGCACATCTTTTCTACTACTTTTTCTAAACTTATTTTACTTTGATGAACAAACTCTAACATTGCTGGCAATGCATGCTGTACAAGCGGTCCTCCTGATGGTGCTTTAAAATAAGAATTAGATTTTTCTTCCAATGTATGAGGCGCATGGTCGGTTGCAATTACATCCAATTTATCATCTAGTAAGGCTTGGAACAAAGCCTCTTTATCACTCGCTTTTTTTACTGCAGGATTCCATTTTATAAGTGTTCCTTTTTCAGCATATTTACTTTCATCAAACCAAAGGTGATGGATGCAAACCTCAGCAGTAATGCGTTTTTTGGCTAACGGTAATGTGTTGTCAAAAAGAGCAATTTCTTTTTCAGTTGAAAGATGAAAAACATGAAGCCTTGTGTTGTGCTTTTTTGCTAATTCCACAGCCATTGATGAAGACTTGTAGCAAGCTTCAGCACTTCTAATATTTGGATGCTCAGCAATAGGGACATCTTCTCCAAATTTCTTTTTTGCTTTTATTGTATTTTCTTGTATCGTTTGTTCATCTTCACAATGCACTGCAATCAGCATTGGCGATTTTGAAAAAAGTTCTTCTAAAACAGTTTTATCATCTACCAACATATTTCCCGTTGATGAACCCATAAAGATTTTTATAGCACCAACAGTTTTTGGATCAGTTTTGAGTACTTCCTCCAAATTATCATTACTGGCTCCCATAAAAAAACTGTAATTAGCAATTGAAGTCTCGGATGCAATTACATATTTATCTTCCAGTAATTTCTGAGTTAGTGCTTGAGGATTGGTATTTGGCATTTCCATAAATGAAGTAATCCCTCCGGAAACTGCCGCCTTGCTTTCAGTATAGATATTTGCTTTGTGAGTTAGGCCAGGCTCTCTGAAATGTACTTGGTCATCAATAACTCCTGGCAAAAGATGTAACCCTTCTGCATCAATAATTTGGTCAACCTCAATATTAATAACAGCATGAATCTGTTTGATGGTTTTATTTTCAATCAATACATCTGCTTTGTAAATTCTCCCTTCATTTACAAGTTGTGCGTTTTTAATAAGTGTTAGCATTGGTTATCTTTTCCAGTTTCTAAAATAACTTTTGATTTTCATTTGGATAACCCCAATTACCGCTTCAAAGAATATTCCTCCACTCATCTTTGAGGTCCCTTCCGTACGGTCAGTAAAAATCACAGGGACTTCTACTACTTTAAAGCCGTATTTCCAGGCTTTGAATTTCATCTCAATTTGGAAGGCATAGCCAACAAACTGAATTTCATCAAAATTGATGGTTTCTAAAACGTCTCTTCTGTAACATTTAAAGCCAGCAGTGGAATCATGAATAGGCATGCCCGTAATGAACCTTACATATTTTGATGCAAAAAAGGACATTAGTAAACGCGCCATAGGCCAATTTACAATATTAACTCCTTTTACATAGCGTGAACCAATGGCTAAATCTCCACCTTCTAGGGTATTTGCATTATATAGCCTGATTAAGTCATTCGGATCGTGTGAAAAGTCAGCATCCATCTCAAAAATGAATTGATAATTTTTTGTGAGGGCTAATTTAAACCCATGAATGTAGGCAGTTCCAAGTCCTAATTTCCCTGTTCTTTCTTCAATGAGTAATTGGCCATTAAATTCTGATTGCAAGTTTTTTACAATATTTCCTGTACCATCAGGGGAACCGTCATCAATAATAAGAATATGGAATGATTTTTCTAAAGAGAATACTTTTCGAATTATCTTTTCGATATTTTCTTTCTCATTATAGGTTGGAATGATGATTAAACTATCTGACATTATTGGATTTTAAAAGCGTAAAAATACAGAAACAAATTTAGATAGGATTTATTGTACTGTGATTTTGATATCATCAACAACTGAAGGGTCTAAAAGCGTGCTTGTATCTCCTAAGTTATCACTTTCACCTGCCGCAATTTTTCTTAAGATACGTCTCATTATTTTCCCAGAACGCGTTTTAGGCAGCCCGCTCACAAATTGAATTTTGTCTGCTTTTGCAATAGCCCCCACCTCTTTGCTAACTAAGTCATTTATTTCTTTTCGTAATGCATCTTCATCTCCAGGGGTATGGTGACAAATTACATAAGCATAAACGCCATTTCCTTTGATGGGGTGAGGATAGCCAACAATTGCCGTTTCGCAAACATTTTCATGTTGATCCATAGCACTTTCAATTTCGGCAGTTCCTAAATTATGCCCTGAAACAATCAGCACATCATCCACTCTTCCCGTTATTCGGTACATTCCATTTTCATCCCTTAAGCAGCCATCTCCTGTAAAGTAGTTATTTTCAAATACTGAGAAATAAGTATCCTTATATCTTTGATGGTCACCATAAATGGTGCGCGCCATTGACGGCCATGGAAATTTTATGCATAGCCTACCTTCTACATTGTTACCTTCCATTTCGTTTCCTTTTTCATCTACCAAACAAGGTTGTATCCCAGGAAGCGGAAGGGTTGCAAAAGTTGGTTTGGAAGGGGTAATACCTGCTAAATTAGAAATCATGATTCCTCCCGTTTCTGTTTGCCACCAAGTATCTACTATTGGGCAATTTTCTTTTCCTATTTCTTTGTCGTACCAATGCCAAGCATCTTCATTAATAGGTTCACCAACAGTTCCTAGTACTTTGAGTGAGGATAAATCATAAGGATTTACAAATTCCATACCTTTGGCTTCTAGTGCACGAATGGCAGTTGGGGCTGTATAAAAGACATTGACTTTATTTTCTTCTACAATTTTCCAAAACCGTCCTGCATCAGGATAAGTAGGAACTCCTTCAAACATTAGGGTGGTTGCCCCTGCTAAAAGCGGACCATACACAATGTAAGAGTGTCCTGTTATCCATCCAATATCGGCAGTACACCAAAAAACATCTCCTTCTTTGTACTGGAAAACATTTCGAAAGCTATATTCAGCATATACCATATAGCCAGCAGTTGTGTGCAGTATTCCTTTTGGCTTTCCAGTAGAACCGGAGGTGTATAAAATAAAAAGGGGATCTTCTGAGTCCATAATTTCGGCTGGAAAATATGAATTGGCTTTTTTTATTTCTTCATGCCACCAAATATCTCTGCCATTTTGCATAGATATGTTACTTTTTGTACGCTCCAATACAATGCATTTTTTGATTGATGGAGTAGATTGCATTGCCTCATCAGAAATGTCTTTTAGGGGCGTAATTTTTGTTCCTCTGAATCCGCCATCAGCAGTGATTAAAATAGTGCAATCCGCATCATTTATTCTATCAGAAAGTGATTTTGCTGAAAAGCCAGCAAATACAACTGAGTGAATAGCCCCTATTCTAGCACAGGCTAAAACAGCAATAGCTAATTCAGGAACCATAGGCATGTACAAGCAAATTCTATCTCCTTTTTTTGCACCATTATTTTTTAACACATTGGCAAATTTACAAACCTCAGTATGTAATTCTTTGTAAGACAAACATCTGCTTTTTTCATCAGGATTGTTGGCAATCCATTTGATGGCTGTTTGTTCGCCTTTATTCTTCAAGTGTCTATCCAAGCAATTTTCTGTAATATTCAGTTTACCTCCTTCAAACCATTTTATTTCTGGCTTTGAAAAGTCCCAACTTAAAACCTTTTCCCACTTTTTTTGCCAAGTAAAATTATTTGCTTTTTCTTCCCAAAACGCTTCAGGGCTTTTTATGCTTTTTGCGTATTCTATTTTATACTCTTCAAAGGAATTTATGGTTTTAGTCATGATGGAATTTTCTAATTCGCCCAAAGATAGTAAAACAATTTAGATTTAAAAATCAATTTTTTAAATTGAATGTGTAAATTAGCGGATCAATTAAAATTAAAATATGAAAAAATTACTACTATCCGTGAGTGTGCTTTTTGCAATGATTGCAAATGCACAAGATTGTTCTGAATTATTTATTTCAGAATATATTGAAGGACCTGGGAACAATAATGCAATTGAGATTTATAACCCTACTAATGCAACAATTGATTTAACTGGATATTCCATAAATAGATATGGGAATGGCGCAACTACAGGTCCTGATACTTGGCCTTTAAGTGGTACGATTGCAGCAGGAGATGCTATTGCAGTTGGAAACGGACAAGTAGATTCTGTTTGGGTTTCAACTTATTGGTCATTACCAGTTGATCCTGTTTTTTATGCAGCATGCGATTTGCATGGAAGTGGTATTTATCCAACTCCTTTTTATTTTAATGGAGATGACGCTATGACTTTAGAAAAGAATGGAAATATTATTGATATATTTGGAAAAGTAGGAGAAGACCCTGGTGGTGCTTGGACGGATGATGCATCAGCTGGCTATACAGATGCAAATGGCGGAACTTGGTGGACAAAAAGACAAACATTAGTAAGAAAAGCATCTGTAAAACAGGGGGTAACTTTAAACCCTATATTATTTAATCCTACATTGGAATATGATTCTTTACCTGACGCAACATATACTGGAATGGGGTCGCATACTTGTGATTGTAGTAATGCGTCATCAATAAATGAAAACACATCTATTTCTTATGTGATGTACCCTAATCCTGTGAATTCAGGAGGGTCTGTTGCTGTAAATGCAAATATTAAAGTTAAAAGTATTGTTGTAATAAACATTTTAGGTGAGCAAATAAGGTTTAATAACACAATTAATACTACTGGATTTGCAAAAGGAACTTATATTATTACAATTGAGTTTGCAGATGGAAGATTTGCCAAAAACAAATTAATTGTAGAATAATAATTAAAAAAAATAAATTAGAATGCTGATGGAAACATCAGCATTTTTTTACGAATAAATTATGAGAAAAATAGCAGTTTTATTTTTAGGCATTATACTAAGTTGTGTGACTTTAGCACAAACAACTATCAGTGGAAAGATTACTGATGTAAATACTGGTGAAGCCTTAATTGGAGCTACAGTAATCTATGGTAAAGGACTAGGGACAGCTACTGATTTTGATGGGAATTATTCTATTTCTCTTCATAAAGGAGAAAGAAACCTAAAGGTTTCATATGTTGGGTATAAAGAAATTAGTCAAATAATTTCTGTTGGGGATAAACCTCAGACTTTAGATTTTAAACTAAAAACCATTCTGTTAAATGAAGTACAAGTAGTGGCTGATATCGCTATTGACAGGGAAACACCAGTAGCCTTTTCAACCATTCCCATGAAAAAAATAAATGAGGAATTAGCATCCCAAGATATTCCAATGATACTCAACTCAACTCCTGGAGTGTACGCAACACAAAGTGGAGGTGGAGATGGAGATGCAAGAATTACAATAAGAGGATTTAACCAGAGAAATGTTGCAGTAATGATTGATGGTATTCCTGTAAATGATATGGAAAATGGTTGGGTTTATTGGAGTAATTGGTTTGGTTTGGATGCTGTTACTAGAACCATTCAAGTGCAAAGAGGGTTGGGAGCTTCTAAAATTGCAATCCCATCAGTTGGAGGAACCATGAATATTTTGACAAGAGGAATTGGAAATAAAGCGGGAGGAACCGTAAAACAATCAGTAGGTTCTTTTGGTAGATTAAGAACATCATTGGGGTATAACTCGGGAAGATTAGAAAATGGTTGGGGTTATACCTTGGCAGGCTCTTATAAAAAAGGAAATGGTTTTGTTGATGAAACTTGGAGTGAGGGTTTCTTTTATTATGCAAAAATCCAAAAAGAATTTGGAAATCATATCCTTAGTTTGTCAGCAATGGGGGCCCCTCAAAAACACGGGCAAAGATCATATAAAAGTGATATTGCATCTTATGACACTACATTTGCTCGTTCACTTAGAGACAATTCATCTTTTGATGGACGAATAGTAAATAAGGGCATTGCATATAATAAACATTGGGGCTATTTGGACAGATGGACAATAAATGCAAGTGGAGATACCATACATGCCAATGAAACTTTAAATACCAAACAAAATTATTACCACAAACCTCAGTTTTCATTAAGGGATTTCTGGACAGTGAATGACAAATTTTATGTTTCAAATATTTTTTATGCTTCCATTGGGCATGGAGGTGGAACAGGCCTAAGTGGAAATACAAATAATTATGATACAGATGGTCAGTACAATTTGCAAGAAGCCTATGATGGGAATGTAAATAATATTGATGCTCTTTATTCGGAAGATGAAAATAAAGCAGGAACTTATTTGAGAAGTTCTATCAATAATCATTTTTGGTATGGCGGATTATCTACCCTTAATTATCAGGTATCTGATGAAATTTCACTTTCAGGAGGATTGGATATGCGCTATTATAAAGGGCAACATTACAGAGAAGTTTACGATTTATTAGGAGCTGACTATGCTATTGATGACGAAAATGGAACTCAAAATTCGCAAGTAAAAAAAGTGGGAGATGTAGTGGGCTATCATAATGATGGAATTGTAAAATGGTCTGGAGTTTTCTCACAAGGAGAATACAGCAATGGAGTACTTTCTGCATTTATTAATATTTCTGGTTCTAATTCAGCTTATAAGCGCATAGATTATTTTAAAAAGAAAGATTTGGTATTAGAGGACACTACTTATATTGAAGCATTAGGAACTTCTGTTGCAACTGAATTAGAGTTTGATAATGATGGGAATCTAATTGGAGCCCATAAAACAATGATGGAAGATACCATTTGGCATAATGGAAAATCCTACACAATGAATTCTGATGAAGCAAAATTAGCAGAAACTAATTGGAAATGGATTAGAGGATATACAATAAAGACAGGAGCAAATGTAAATTTGGATGAATACAATAATGTTTTCTTTAATGTAGGATTTATTTCCAAAGCTCCAAGATTCAATAATATATTTGATTATGACAACAGATTATTTAGAGATATCAAAAATGAAAAAATTAAAGCATTTGAGTGGGGACATTCATATAGATCTCCACAATTCTCTACAAATCTAAATGTATATTATACAAAATGGGAAAACAAACCTGCAAATGGTGGAGTAACAGTAATGGTGGATGATGTGCCTTTTAAAGCAAATATAAATGGAATGGATGCTTTACACAAAGGAGTTGAAATTGATGCTGTTTATAAAATTAACAGACAAATAAGTGTTGAAGGATTGCTTTCATTGGGTGATTGGAGATGGACTTCCTCAGACACGGTTCGGTTTTTAGATGATGATAACAATCCTATTATTGATGATTTTGGCAATGAGATAATTGCAAGTTTTGATGCTGATGGTGTGCATGTTGGTGATGCTGCACAAACCCAAATTGGATTTAGTATAAGATTCGAGCCAACACCTAATTCTTATTTCAAATTAAGAAGAACCTATTTTGATAATTACTATGCTGATTTTGATCCATTATCGTTAAATGGAACCAATGCTGGTAGAGAAAGTTGGAAAATTCCAGCATATCAATTAATAGATTTACATTGTGGTTATAAATTCAAATTATCAGTTAAGAATAGGTTAGATATTCGATTAAGCGTATTGAACTTATTGGATGAAATCTATATTTCAGACGCACAGAATAACGATCCTTTCAATGCAAATTATCAGGATTTTGACGCAAAATCGGCAGGTGTATTTTTCGGACTAGGAAGAAGGTTTAATGTGTCTGCAAAATTCAGTTTTTAATAAATAAAATATAAAATAATGAGAAAAAGAATAATGTTAATTAGTGCTGCACTACTGAGTGTTGTAGGGTTTGCACAAACCGATATAGCTACAGCAAGAGCCCAAGGAATTGGCGCAAGTGTAACTATTACTGGAGTAGTAACCAATGGAGATGAACTCGGCCCAATCCGATATATTGAGGATGCTACTGCTGGATTAGCTCTTTACGATCCTTCAGTACTAGGGACTGTTGTAAGAGGAGATGAAATTACAGTAACTGGGATTTTAGTTGATTATAACGGACTGATGGAAATGAATCCTATCAATTCTAATGCTACAAATTCTACAGGAAATTCAATTATTCCACAAGTAGTTACGCCACTTCAAATTGGGGAAAGTACAGAATCAGAATTAGTTCAAATTAATAATGTTATTTTCAATAGTGGCGGTTCGCTTTTTACGGCAGGTACACATGATTTTACTTCTAATACAGAAATAGGGAAGGTATACATAAGAACTGGTAGCCCACTAGAAAACTCTTTAATTCCTATGGGGCTAGTTACGTTAATAGGAATATCTTCACAATACACTTTTTCTACCCCTGCAAATGATGGTTATCAAATTCTTCCTAGAGATTCAGCTGACATTATACAAACAGGTGCTTTGATATTTACTTCATCTGTTATACAATCAAATATTACAACTTCATCTTTTGATTTATCGTGGAGCGTTTCAGATTCTTCTACTACTAATTGTAATTATGGGTTAGCAACTTCATTAGGAACAACAATTAATAGTGGAGGGAATACCCTCACACACACCATAAATTTAACAGGGTTACAGCATGCTACTTTTTATTATGTAGAGTGCTATTCTGTAAATGGAAATGACACGGCTTTTTCAAATATTGGAATTTATTCTACTGCGTCTAATTCTTCAGGGATTATTCGTCCATACTTTAATCACTCTGTGGACGTAAGTGTTTCAACTGGAGTTGATGCTCAAAATATTACAACTTATTTTAATGATACCATTAAAGCATATATGGATTTAGCACAAAATACATTGGATATATGTGTGTATAATGCTTCTGATGCAACTATTGCTACTGGAATAAATGATGCTTATAATAGAGGTGTTTCGGTTCGATATATTGCTGATGATGATGTGACAAATATAATGTTAAGTAGTTTAGATCCGAATATTCCTATTGTATATCGCGACCCTTCATTGGCAGGTATCATGCATAATAAATTTATAATTGTAGATGCTAATACCACAAATAATTCTTGGGTGATGGGCGGTTCAACAAATTGGACTAATCCTTCTAATCTTTTTAATGATTATAATAATCTAATTTTTATTCAGGATGAAGCAATAGCAAAAGCCTATACATTAGAGTTTGAAGAAATGTGGGCTGGTACTTTTGGTTCTAATAAATTAGACAACACACCACATAAATTTATAGTTGATGGAAAAGGTGTTGAGGTATACTTTTCACCATCAGACCAAACAACAAGTAAAATTATAAATATGATTGATAATGTTGATTACTCCTTTGAATTTGGCCTTTTAGGATTTACTCGAGATGATCTTGGTCTTGCTGTAATTGCAAAAGATGGTGAATTTGGCGTAAATGTAAGAGGGATAATTGAGCAAGAAAATATTAATGGAAGTGAATTTGCTAACTTAATAGCTGCAGGTGTAAATGTGAAATCCCATATGGGAATTACTTACCAGTTCCACCACAAATATGCTATTGCTGATGCTAATGTTACAGCTTCTGACCCAACAATTTTAACAGGATCACACAATTGGAGTAGTAATGCAGAAAATAATTCAGATGAAAATACTTTAGTGATACATGATGCTACAATTGCAAATATTTATCTACAAGAATTTACTGAACGATTTAATGAATTAGGTACTTCAGGGATTGATGAATTAATCGAATTAGATATTACTATTTTCCCAAATCCCTCAGCAGGATTAGTACACATTAAAAGTGATTTAGTTATTCAGCAAATTAATTTGTATGCAGTGGATGGAAAACTCCTTAATACCACACAAGAATCGGCAATTCAATTTGATGCAAAAGGAATTTATTTTATAAAGATAATTACAGAAAAAGGAATAGCGGTAAAGAAAATAGTTATTGAGTAAATTACCTAAAACCAAAAACTAATTTCATCTAATTTTTTTCTTTTCAAATCAGGGACTTTACAATTCTTTGAAGGATAACCTACAGGGAGTAATAAAAAGGCTTTCTCATTTTTTGGTCTTCCCAAAGCTTTTTGTAAAAATTTCATAGGACTTGGCGTATGGGTGAGGGTAACCAAACCAGCTTGGTGAATAGCAGTAATTAAAAATCCAACAGCAATACCCACTGATTCGTTTACATAATAGTTTTGTGATTTATTTTCATCTTCATCCAAATCATAGACTTTTTTGAACACTACTATAAGATAAGGCGCAACTTCTAAAAACTCTTTTATGTGGTCGGTTCCCAAATGTTCTAAATCTTCTTTCCAACTATCGGACATTCTGCTATGGTAGTTTTCGTATTCTTCTATTTCTGCAAGTCTTCTTATTTCAGACTTCAGTTCGTTATTCCTTATTACACAAAAAGTCCAAGGCTGTTTGTTGGCCCCAGAAGGAGCACTTCCTGCCGTTTTTAGGATGTTTTCTATTACTTCTCGGGGAATATCTTTATTAGAAAAATCCCTTACCGATCTTCTTTTATCTATTTCTTGATAATATTTTTCACTATTTTTTATCAAATCTTCTGAGGAAGATTCGGTTGTAGTGTAAGGAATAAACTGATGCTTTTCGTTCATGATAATATTAGGCTAAATTTTTTGAAGTGGATTTGGCAAAATAATAGATGTATCCGTAACAAAGAAGCAGTAATAAAAAGGCCATTTTAAATCCTGCTAAGTCCGTACAGAAACCAAATAGTGGAGGAATAATTGCCCCCCCAACAATCATGGTGCATAATATCCCTGATGCTTGAGGTTTTAAGTCCCCTACATCTTTAATGGATAAAGTAAAAATCGTTGGGAACATAATGGAGTTGAATAAACCAACTGCTAAAATGCTCCACATGGAAATTACTCCAATCGTATTCATGGAGATGATAATTAGTAGAAGTGCTCCAATAGCAAAAAAGGAAAGTACTTTTGATGGAGCAAAAATGTTGGTTAAGTAGGCTCCAATGAATCTCCCAATCATGGCACCACTCCAGTAAAAAGTGACAAAAGCACCAACAATGGCTCTTTTATCTAGTGTTGCCAAATCAGTATTTAAAATATTGCTTGCAATATTGTTCATCCAAGGAGTACTTTGAATAATTGTATGCATATCCATGTCGATAAAATAATTCACCAAATAACTACCTATAGCAACCTCAGTACCAACATATACTAAAATAGCAAAAGCGCCCATTACTAATACTTTATTTTTGAGCACCTCACGATAACCACTATTACTTACTGCTTTAATTACGGTTGGTAATTTCACAAATGCAAAGAGTACTGCTAAAGCAAGGATAGAAATTGAAAGCAGTACAAATGGTGTTTGCACTGCCACTGCTTCTGCTAAATAGTAGGCAGTTTTTTCTAATTCGCTTAATAGGTTAATTTCGGATGATGATTTAATGGTATCACTTAACAGAAAGGATGCTCCAATTGCAGGAGCAATTGCTGTACCTAAGGAATTGAATGCTTGTGCTAAATTAAGTCGGCTTGATGCTCCTTTAGCATCTCCTAAAACGGCTACAAAAGGATTGGCGGCCACTTGTAAAATGGTCATTCCACCAGCCAAAATAAAATAGGCCATTAAAAAGATAGAAAATGTTCTAAACTCAGCAGCAGGATAAAACAAGAAGCACCCTAAAGTCATGGTAAGTAAGCCTAAAATGATTCCTTTTTTATACCCAATTTTGGAAAGGATAAATCCTGCAGGAATGGAGAGTAGAAAGTAAGCCATAAAAAAAGCAAACTGTACTAGCCCAGCCTGAAAATAAGTAAGGGTGAAAATCTCTTTTAATCTGGGGATTAAAAAATCTACTAATACAGTAATAAACCCCCATAAAAAGAAAAGTGAAGTGAGGGCTATAAAAGGGAAAAGGTATTTGTTTTTTGTCATTTTATTCAATTATTAATTCATCTACAAAAAGCCAAGTTTTACCGCCAGCACCTAAATGCCAATCTGGGCAAATGCCATAATTTTCAGCCTTTACTTTTATGTATTTTGCTTTTGTATTTTTTAGTTGTAAAGTGTAATCTTGAATAAAACTACCTTCCAATGTGTCAGAAAAAGTAGTGTTCACTGTTCCTAAATAAGTAAAGGTTTCCCCATTAATTGAAGTAAAATACTCCACTTGTTTAGGATAAAAAATCCAAGAACGGATATCTTTCAGACAGCCTAAACCAATATTCTTTATTACTCTCACTTCTCCTAAATCAATTACTGCTTCCAAATTTTCCCTGTAGCCCTGCCAATTTCCTGTTCGGTAATTTGTTCCTCCTCTTTGGTGATCAATTAAAGTTTTATCGCCAGCAGCAGCATATTGATTGGCATAGTCGCTATGCAGTACAATACTTTTTTTGTTGTCAATTTTGTAATAGTTGGCGCTTATGCTTTTACTCCACTTATCATCTTTTATGGTTCTGCATTTTATTTCTGCATCTTCATCAATAAGAATAGGATTCTCATATTTAATTTCTTGTTCTCCATTTATAGCATAATAAATATCTCCTCCAATAGCAGAACCTAACTTAATAGTCATCTTTTCAGCAAAAGTTTGACTTTCGGCTACAAAATAAGGAACAGGAATAATTCTATTTCTTTCAATTTTTGATGGAGGTATTGATCCACTTCCCCAATCAGAAGGCTTACTTCCCATTTCAAAGACAAGTTTACCTCCTTCCATAATGCTTTGGTGCTCAATAAAGGATTGATTAAACATTTCCCCATTTAAAGTTGCTGCTTGTATGTATATATTTTTATTAGATACATTTTTAGTATTTATTACAAATGTATTTCCATTTTCTAAATTGAGTGTTGCTTTTTCAAAAAGTGGTGTTCCGATAGTATAATAATCAAGTCCTGGAGTTACCGAATAAAAGCCCATTGCACTCAATACATACCAAGCTGACATCTGTCCACAATCTTCATTTCCTGATAATCCATCAGGTAAGTTTGAGTATTGTTCCTCTAAAATCTGGTGGACTTTTTCTTGTGTTTTGTAGGGTTTCCCTACATAATTGTACAAATAAGCCATGTGATGACTTGGCTCATTTCCATGCGCATATTGCCCAATCAGGCCTGTGATATCGGCTTGTTCTCTCCCAGAAGTTACGGTTGAAGCGCTAAACATTTCATCTAAATGTGCTTCATAATTTGCAGGGCCTCCCATAAGCTCAATATGCCCTTGAATATCTTGTGGGGCAAATAAGGAATATTGCCAAGCATTGGCTTCTGTATAATTGAAGTTTACTTCTTCAGCCTTGAAAGGAGAAAACCAAGCATAACTTCTTTTTGCTCGGAAAAACCCTGATTTTGGGTCGTATAGATTTTTATAATTTTGTCCTCTTTGGTAAAATTCAGTAGCTGTTTTTTCTTCTCCTAATTGTTCTGCCATTAATGCAATACACCAATCATCATAGGCATATTCCAAAGTTTTAGAAACTGATTCTGGCTCATCAGAAGCAGAAATAAATCCGTTTTCTTTATAGGATTTTAAGCCCAAATCATCTTGCATGGCTGAATGTACCATGGCTTCTAATGCCAAGCCGGCATTAAAATCTCTTATTCCTTTTGCATAAGCATCTGTAATTACTGGGATGGAGTGATAGCCAATCATACAGCCTGTATAATTAGCCGCTAATTCCCAAATTGGTAATTGCCCACCATCCTTAAATTGACGCAAGAATGTTCTGATAAAGGCAGCAGTTCTCTTTTGCTCAATAAGTGTGAAAAGTGGGTGGGTTGCCCTGAAAGTATCCCAAAGTGAAAAGACTGTATAGTGCTCATCATCCGTATGGTGCGCTTTTAAATCTGTGCCTAAATAACTACCATCAACATCTACAAATAAGTTAGGGTTTAGCAAGGAATGGTAAAGAGCTGTATAAAAGATTTCCTTTTGGGTTTCTGACTTTCCTTCTACTTGAATTTTACTGAGTGCTTTTTCCCAAAGTTGTTGGGCTTCTATTTTTGTTTGCTGAAAATCCCAATGTGGAATTTCTGCTATCATATTTGCTTTTGCACCTTGCGTGCTTACGGCAGAAATCCCTACTTTAATAAGGAGTGGCTTTGTGAGTTTCCCAAATTTAAAGCCCATAATCTGCCCGTTTTCATTATTGACAACTGCTAAAAATGGCTCGGATAATTGTATGTAAAAATGCAATTGCTGATTTTCAGCCCAATTGCTTGAATGGCGAAATCCTTGCAAAGTAGTATTGTCAATAATTTCTATTTTGCTATCTAACACTTTGTCCCTATGTGCTAAATCCAAGATAATTTGTGCTTCTTCATTTTTTGGAAAAGTATATTTATGAAAACCTACTCTTGGGCTTGTGGTTAGTTCTGCATTGATAGCATAATCTTCCAATAAAACTTGGTAAAATCCTGCTGTGGAATTTTCATTTTTATGCGAAAAACTTGAAGCATAGCCAGGATTTCCATCAGCACCATTGTTTAAAAGCAGTTCGCCAGTGGTAGGCATCAATAAGATATCACCATAGTCGGAAACCCCAGTTCCACTAAGGTGTGTATGCGAAAATCCATAAATAATACTATCCGAATAATGGTATCCCCCACATCCATCCCAACCGTCTAATCGGCTATCTGGGCTGAGTTGTACCATCCCAAAAGGGGTGGTAGCTCCAGGATAAGTATGGCCGTGACCTCCAGTGCCAATAAAAGGATTTACATAGTCAATTGGGGTTTTATTTTCGTTTTTGCAGGAGAATAAAAAAACTAGAAATAGAAAAAAGAGGATTCTTTTTAAGGTCATGAAGTTATTTTTGAAGCGTAAAAATAAAGAAAATATCATCAGAATAGTGTTATATTTGAAGGATGAAAATTTTAAATGCTAATGAACTAAAAGAATGGGATGCTTTTACCTTAAGTAATGAGCCTATTTCATCTTTGGATTTGATGGAGCGTGCGTCCACTTATTGTTTTCAAGAAATATTGAAAATACATGAGGGAAACACTCCTTTTCATATTGTAGTAGGCATGGGGAATAATGGGGGTGACGGACTAGTAATTGCTCGTAAATTAGTTGAAGCAAACTATACGGTAAGAGTAAGTGTTCTAAATTTTTCGGATACAGAATCAGCAGATTTTAATGCAAATAAAGCGAGAGTACCTTCAAATATCATGCATCTAATTCATGCTTCTGATGATTTTCAATTGCATAAAAAGGAAGTAATTATCGACTGTATTTTTGGCTATGGATTAAGCAGAAAAGTTGAGGGGGAGTTTGCTAATATTATTAATCGGATTAATGCAGCACAAGCCCAAGTGATTAGTATTGACATGCCTTCAGGGCTTTTTACAAATGACAATAGCCAAAATGATGGAGCCATAATAAAAGCACAGCTTACATTTACTTTTCAATGCATGAAATTAGCCTTATTACAAGCCTCTTATTATGCTTATTACGGTAAGGTTATTGTAATTGATATAGGGTTAAGCCCTCAATTTTCATTGCAAACAGATAGGTGTCAATGCTACATTACTGCAAAGGATTTACCTCAAATAAATGAGCGAGATAAATTCGCTCATAAAGGGAATTTTGGCCATGTATTATTAGCAGGAGGGGCAGCAAATATGAGGGGAGCACTGATATTAGCAACCAAATCCGCATTGCGTTCAGGCGCAGGGAAAGTAAGCGTTACGCTTCCAGAGCAATGGGTGAAAGACCTAAATATTGAATTGCCAGAGGCAATGCTAGCACACCAGCCAATTACCGATTTATCCCTTTATACAGCCATAGGTATTGGCCCAGGATTAGGGTCTAACAATGAAGCAGTTAATAGTTTGAAACAATTATTGCGATTAAGAAAACAAACCCCATTACTCATTGATGCAGATGCACTGAATATATTAAGTACTCATTTACAATGGTTAACATTTTGTAGCAAAGCAGTGCTGACTCCACACATTGGAGAGTTTAAACGCTTATGTGGTAATTTTACTTCTGATGAAGATAAATTGGATAAGCAAGTACAATTTGCAAAAGAGCATGATGTATTTCTGGTTTTGAAAGGGGCGCATACTTCAATTGCTACTCCTGATGGGAAATTATTCTTTAACTCAACAGGGAATGCAGGACTTTCTACTGCTGGGTCAGGAGATGTGTTGAGTGGCATTATTGTATCCTTTTTAGGACAAGGATACCCTCCGGAAGAAGCCTGTATTTTAGGGGTGTATTTGCATGGCCTGTCAGCTGACTTGGCATTAGATACCCAAAGCACAGACTCCTTTATTGCTTCTGATTGTATCGCCTATCTAGGTAGGGCATTTAAAGTAATAGAATCTTAATTGTTTATTGAATAATTATTTTTTTCTCAAACGTTCCATCATCATACATGTAAAAGAGTGGAGTGTTTGGTTGTAGTTCTGAATTTTTTCCTAAGATATCTACTATTTTTATAAGTTTACGATTTATATTTTGATATTCATTTACTGAAGTAAATCCAAAATCAAGAGTTGTGATTAATGGAAAATGATCAGAAGGATTCTGTGAATTTATATTTACACCTAAAGTATCAATTAAAGCAGTAGATATATTACAAATGGGATTTACCAATATCCAATCAATAGTAGCACTTGATGTTCCAACACTTACTGTTGGAGGCTTATTAGTTGTTGGGTTAGAAACATACCAACTATCATCTAATTCAAGAGGGTTTATAATAGTAATGTTGTAATATGATATTGGAGTTTGATTTAATAAGAATTGTATTACCGCTTTTGAACTATCAGCATTAAAATCACCACAAGTGATTTGAGGTAAATTATATGTTGCATGAGCATTCATAAGTTGAATCATAGTATTTGCATGTCTGTATTGTCCAATAATTGCAGAGTCAGCATTAGCTCCATAAGTAGATACAAAGTGACTTGCATAAACAAAAAATGAATTGTTATTAAAGGATAATTGCGCCCAATTCACGAACCTATCTTGTCCTGTATAACCTATATAAGTGTCTGTTTGAACAAATCCACTATCTAAAACATCAACTATATCTTTTATAAATAAATGTGTGGCTGTTTGGTTTGGAGTTAATCCAAATGTTTGTAATAATCTATAATTGGCTAATTCTGTTTCTAAATAAGATAGTTTTGGACCTCCCGCTTCATGTAAACAGACTACTTCTGCATCATTTGCTAAAATTCTTCCAATAACAGAATCTTTAGTAGTATTCCAATTGGCAGAACCAATATTGTAACTCATAATACTTATCTCTTGAGCAAATAAGTTAATAGTAAAAAAAGTAAGTAAAAAGATGAAGAATTTCATTATTGTATAATTAGTTTTTGAGTTGCTTTAACGTTTTTATTTTGGATACTGATCAGATAAAGGCCTTGAGGAAATGATGAAATATCAAACGACAACTCTCTTTTACTTTGTAGCATTAATTGCCCTAGACTATTTTTAATTTCAATAATGTAATTTTCATTCATCTCATCTGGAAGATTAACCCAAATACTATTTTTTGCTGGGTTTGGATAAACAGAAAAAGGAGTATTGATACTATTTTCAAAAATAGGTAAAACAGTGGTAGCAGTATCCACAACAATGTATTGTCCCATCATCCCAGCATCTTCATGTTCTAAAATATGGCAATGATACATATAGGTGAAAATACTATCTGTAAAATCATTAAAAGGTTTTATAATTTTTACCCAGCCATTTCCACTCCCTGGAGGCCATGCAAGAGGAACAAATACAACATCTTTCCATCCTTTTTCATTATCAGGAACAGGGCCATCTGAACGAGAAAGAACTTGGAATGGTTCACCATGTACATGAAAAGGGTGAGAGGTTCCTGAAGAATTTATAATTGTCCATACTTCCAAGTTTCCTAAAGGAATTTCTTCATTTATTACTGACATATCCAAACTCACTCCATTAATGGACATTGGAGGACCATTATCCAAAGTAAATGTTCTTGTAGAATCTGCATTTAATTCGATATAAGGAGTAATTGTATTTAAATTTTGTGGTATTGATGTGATAGGATTAGATGTTGGTGCTACAATATTAAAACTTAAAATCTGATAATTAGTAGTATCCAACTTATCCAATAGCTGAGGAACATAAACAAGCAAAATATTTCTCAATTCATTAGCATAACTCATCAAATTAATAATTTGCCCTTGGTCATTTGAAAAATCTACAACAATTTCTGCTCTTTCAGCAGGACTCAATCGTAATCGATTTAAACTTACTGGATGTTCTAATAAGCCTCCATCTGAACCAATTTGATCAAAATTACGGTTATCATCAAATCCAAAATAATAAGTTCTGGTATTGGAAGCATTCAGAATTCTGAATCGTATTAGTTGTGCATGAGTTTGTAATTCTGCATTTAAGGTTCCATTTACTAAAATAGTATCCCCTGGCCTTCCAATAAAAAGGGGATTGATAAATTCTAAAAATTGTCCATTACTTCCAAATGCTCTATCTTGAATAATAAGCGGTATTTCATCAACTCCATAAGTGTTGGGTAATGATAGAGTATCTGTATTTCCATCTTCTACTATTATCATACCAGCTAGACCTCTAAACACTTGCCCACCAGTGCCATCTGAATCTTGCCAATTATTTGGTTTGTGGTGTGGATGATACCAAAAAGTAGAAGCCTGATTTAAAATTTTAAAAGATGCAGTCCAAGTATTTCCAGGCAAAATATTTCCCATTGGGCCGCCATCCATATTAGCAGGGACATGCAATCCATGCCAATGTGTGGTAGTTACTTCATTTAATAAATTTGTAACATTTAATTCAACATTATCATTTTTTCTGATATACAAAGTTGGGCCTAGATAAGAACCATTATATCCTGATGTTGGAGTTGTTATTGCAGAAAGAAACTGAGTGTTTCCATCTTGCATGTTTAAATTAAAGGTGCGTACATTTCCATTCCAATAGCCAGTATCAAGCGGAGGAATAAATAGAGGATTTTGAGCGTTAAGTATTGAACTAAATAGATATATGAAAATAAGAATTACTTTGTTCATTTTTTCATTTTTGATATCTTTTTTTATAAAAGGTTTAATTATTCAATTATTACTTCATCTACAAAAATCCAAGCATCTGAACCAGCAGCAGGATGCTCTTTAGGTAATTTACCAACAGTAGTGGCCATTACTTTTATATATCTGGCTTTTAAATCTTGGCTATGTACCTTAAAAGTATGCTTGAATCTTCCCTCTTGCATCAAGGGTATTTTGTTTGAGATTATTTCAATTGCTGTGAAATTTTTCCCATCATCAGAAATTGCATAACTCACAGATGTTGGCAATACAATCCAAGATAAATAGTATTGGAAAAAAGTAGTTTGAATGCTAGAAAATGTTGTTGTTTCCCCTAAATCAATAATCACCTCCATATCAGTTCCAGAGAACCCTTGGTAGTATCCATCACGGAAATTTTCTATGCTTCCCAATAAACCATCCGTTAAATTATTATCGCCAGTTCCTTTGTAATGTTTGCTATAAGGAATACTATAATTTACCTTTTTACCAGTGGCAAGATGCTTAATTATTTTTTGCTCAAATTCTCCATATGGTTTTTTGTTTTTAAATCCTCTTGCTGCTAAAGTAGAAGTTTTACTTACTTCAAAAGGAACAGTGTATGTTTGCCAATCTTTATTATTTAGTCTGTATTCTAAGCGCATATCAGGGCTGCCTTTAAAAAGAGAAACAGCAAAACTATCGGCATTAAAAACAACTGTTGAGGTGATAGGCACACTTTCAAAACCATAAGTTACTCCCATGGCATCTAGTTTAGGATAGTGCTTTTGTACACGAGAATAAAAATTATCATAATCTTTTTCAGAGGAACTCCACAGCACTTCACTCATGGCTAAAATCCTTGGAAACACTTTGCTGTCCACTAATTCTTGTGGGGTTCTTTCGCTCCACATATTGCATTCTCCACCCAAAATATGTTTGGCTTCATCTTCTGTTAACTCTGCA